>Ga0302279_10007798_pt1 | contig 10798 bp, 10 predicted proteins | sample III_Bog_N3_3_FD_194541 | JGI IMG/M metagenome (GOLD analysis project Ga0302279, IMG submission 194541) | Peat permafrost microbial communities from Stordalen Mire near Abisko, Sweden - III_Bog_N3_3 | ecosystem: Environmental > Terrestrial > Soil > Wetlands > Peat | place: Sweden: Abisko...
CCCGGACAGCCCGAGTGGCGGCCTCGAGGGGCGCCGCGGCGACCGGGACATCCCGCGGCACTTCGCCGCCGAGCAACTGGGCATAGCGCTGCTCTTTGAAACCGGCCTGGCGGGGCAGTTTGGCCACAAGCGGCCGGGGGGACCGGGCGGCCAGCGCCTCCAGGGTCGCCTCCGCCTCGGCCAGGCTTGCAAACTCGTGCATCCGGCCGGTCCGGCCCCGGACTTCGCCCACCGTCTGGGGACCGCGCAGCATCAGGACACACAGAGCGGCCACCTCGGGGCCCTCGAGCTCGAGGGCCTCAGCCAGCTTGTGGCCGTAGCGAGGCACCCGGCTTTGGGCCGCGTCCAAGAGGTAGGCGAGCTTTTTGTCCCGCAGGGCATCAAGGCCGCGGACGACGGCCATTTCATCCAGCGAGACGACCGGATCGCGGTTGGAGGTCTGGTTGCACGCGTTGGTCAGCGCGTTCAGGGTCAGCGGATAATAGTCGGGGGTCGTGAGCTGCTTTTCCACCAAGGAGCCGAGCACCCGCACTTCCACCGGATTGAGCACACTGTCGGTCATGGCCGACAGCTTAAATGCCGGGGTCAGGCGACCGCCAACCTTAACCGCCGAAAAAGCGGGGGCGCGCTCGCGGTCGAATTGCCGCTTAGCGCAGCAAGAGGACGATGACGACGATCAGAAGAATGAGGCCGAGGGAACCGCCACCGACAACGTAGAGATTGGCGAGGAGCGGGCTGGCGAGGAGGGAGTGCATAGGAGGAGAGGGAGAGGAGTTGAGGGGCGGTGACCCTACGACAGTACTTCGAACCGGGCTTCGGTGCCATGGGTTGTTGACCTACCAGCCAATATTGGTTGCCTTCCGAAACCCGTCGCTCCGAATCCCGATCTCATCCCATGGCCATCACCATCACCCCCATGAAAGTAGAAGTCTCGCAGGCCGTCTTGGACGACCTGCGCCAGCGTCTCGAGCGGACGCGCTGGCCGCAGTCCTTCCCGGACATGGGCTGGGATTACGGGACCAACACCGAATACATGCGGGAATTGGTCGATTATTGGCTGCACAAATTCGATTGGCGCAAGCAGGAGGCCCGGATCAACCAGTACCCCCATTTCAAGGCGCAGGTCGACGATGTCGGAGTGCATTTCCTGCACATCAAGGGCAAGGGGCCCAATCCGATGCCGCTCCTGATGATGCACGGCTACCCCTGGTCCTGGTCCACCCTGCTCCGCATAGTGCCGATGCTGACCGATCCCGTCGCCCACGGCGGCCGGGCGGAGGACGCCTTCACCCTGGTTATCCCCTCGCTCTGCGGCTTCTGCCTCTCCGACCAGGTGCCGCGCCGCAATTTCGGCTTCCAGGACCATCCCGCCGTCTACCGCCAGATCATGCACGCCCTGGGCTACAAAAAGTATGGCATCCAAGGGGGCGACTGGGGCGGCATCATCACCTTCCCCTGGGGCCATCAGTTCCCGGAGGATCTGATCGGCATCCATATCAATTACATGGGCAATCGCATGGGCGATGAGGTGCCGGAGGACGAGAAAAGCCCGGATCTGATCCGCGGCTTCGGCCTGGCCAACGCCCCGATCCGGCCGCGCGATCCGATCAGCCTGCGCTTCTGGAAGGCCTGCGCCAAATTCTGGATCGAGCAATCCGGCTACAGCCACGTCAACATGACGGTGCCGCAGAGCTTCGCCTTCAGCGTGGCCGATTCGCCGGTCGGGGCCGCGGCCTGGATCACGGAAAAGTACCGCCTGTGGAGCGACTGGAAGGAAGACTTCGAGAAGGAGGTCTTCTCCAAGGACGAGATCCTGACCAATGTGATGCTCTACTGGATTAATAACACGTTCGGAACCTCGATCCGCATCTACTGGGAATCGAACCGCCGCCCCTGGTCGGTCAAGCCGGGCGACCGGATCAAGGTGCCAACCGGGGTCCTCTCCTTCCCCAAGGACATCGTGCCCCTTCTCAAGGAGCGGGTGGAGAAGTACTACAATGTCGTCCAGTTCCGCTACATGGAAAAGGGCGGCCACTACGGCATCTTCGAGCAGGCCGAAGAATACTCCAAGGAGCTGCGGAAGTTCTTCGGACCGCTGCGCAACCCTCCAGCGGGTTGAAAACCGAACCGCCGCTCAACCTGGCGGAGTATGAGGCCCGGGCGCAGGCGATCCTGCCCCGGGGCATCTACGATTATTTTGCGCGCGGGGCGGCCGACGACGTCACCCTGCGCGAGAACGCATCAGCCTGGAACGAGCTTCGGCTGCGGCCCCGGGTGCTGGTGGATACCGCCGCCCCCGACCTGGCGACGACGATTCTCGGGCAACCGGTGACGATGCCGGTGATGACCGCGCCCTGCGCCATGAACGCCATGGCCCATCCGGAGGGCGAATTGGCGGTCGCCCGGGCGACCGCGGCGGCCGGCATGATCCAGGTGCTGAGCATGGGCTCGTCCTATACGCTGGAGGAGGTGGCGGCGGCGGCGGCCGGCCCCCGCTGGTTCCAGCTCTACTGCGTGCGGGACCGGGCCGTCACCCGCGATTTGGTGCAGCGGGCGGAACAGGCGGGCTACGGCGCTCTCTGCCTCACGGTCGATTCGCCCATGGACGGAATCCGGGAGCACAACCTCCGCAACCGGTTCCAGGCGCCTCCGCCCGGCCACCGGCCGCTCGCCAATCTCATCCCCTACGGCTTCGATTTCAGCGAAAAATTTCGCAACCAATCCTGGCACGACCCGAGCCTGACGTGGGACACCCTGCATTGGCTCCGCGGCCTCACTCGTCTGCCGATCGTGCTCAAGGGCATCCTGGATCCCGAAGACGCCCGCTTGGCCGCAGAGCACGGGGCCGCCGGCATCATCGTCTCGAACCATGGCGGCCGCCAGTTGGACACCTCGATCGCCACCTGCCCGGCGCTGCGTCCCGTGGTCGAGGCCGTGGCCGGCCGGGCCGAAGTCTACGTCGACGGCGGCATCCGGCGCGGCTCGGACGTGGTCAAGGCCCTCGCCCTCGGGGCGCGGGCCGTCCTGATCGGCCGGTCCTTCCTCTGGGGACTGGCGGTCGATGGCGAAGCGGGCGTCGCCCGGGTTCTGGAGATCTTGCGTCAGGAGCTGCGCTTAAACCTGACGTTGATCGGGTGCGCCCGGGCGACCGAGTTGGAGCGGGGGCTGACTCAGCCCCCGCACTAGCCACGGCGGGCTTGCGATAAGGCGCATCTTCGGCCAGATTCAAGCGTCTGGCCTAGTAACCCCCGTCCCGATGGAGAAGAACTTAATCCGCGTTTTGGCGTGCCTCAGCACGCTCCTCGTGGTGCCCGCCGCTCTCGGCGCGACCGGAACCTCTTCGGAAGAAACGTTCACCCCCTTTCAGCCGACGACCCTGCCCCATCTGTACGTGGTAGCGGTTGAAAGTACGGGCGTGCCCCTGACCTTGACCGAACTGACGATGCTGCGCGACCGGGTGCTCATCTGGGCGGCGCCCGCGGGCTGGAAATTGGCAGCCAAGGGGGAAGTGGCCAGCGAGATTGTGCATTTAAAGGTTTCGGCCAAGAGCTCAACGGACAAAACCCGCAGTGACGCCATGATTTGGGCCAATGCCGCCGACGTCTACAGCGGCGACGAGTCACTTCTCGCCCCAGAAGTCCCGCTCTATGCCCCGCCGATCGATGATTTTGCCTATGAGTTCGACGATTGGGGCTACTGCTTCGACCCGTTCTGGTTTGCGCCCTCGTTCGATTATCGACGGCTTGGCCGGCCGCGTCACGACCATCCCGGGCATGTCGGGCATCCCGCGAAACCGGCGGTCATCGCCAGCCACTACCTGAATTCTCGCCCACGCGTTACCGCCCTGGCTCCGCCGTCCGCCCGGGTCATGGAGATCGCTGAAGCCCGTCGGCAGGACTTCCAGGAGGAAGGCCGGTGGGGAGGCTCGAGATCCCTTTCGTCCGGTCATTCCGGGAGCAGTTCAGGCTCTTCCCATTCCGGCGGCGGCGGCTGGTCGCACTCGGGCGGGGGCGGCGGCTCGTCGCACTCCGGGGGTGGAGGCGGAGGTGGAGGCGGCGGGGGTGGTCACTCGGGTGGCGGAGGGGGCGGCGGCGGCTCGTCCTCCGGCACGACCAAATAATCTCTCAACCGCCCTGGGGCTATTTCAGCTCCAGGGAATAGAGCTCGGCGTGGCGGAGAGTGAAGCGGAAGCGCACCGGCTTGCCGGCCAGGGCCGACAGATCGGCTTTCCCGGCCCACAAACATACTTGGGATAGACCGTCGCTTTGCAGCGGCCGGAATTCCGCCCGGGTGAAGCCGGGAATCGCCTCGGCCCGTTCGTCGACCGCCTCGACCTCGATTTTCCCGCCGCGGGCGTCGGCATTGAGGCTCAGGCGCCGGCCGGCGCCAACGGTCAGGAGCCGGGTCATGGCGTGGCCTTCCTCGGTCCCAGCGTGAAGCGAGACAAAGCCGTCGCGGCGAAGCTTGGCCACGCCGATCGCGGTCATCCACCGCCGGCCGTCGACCACCTTCTTCAGGTTGAGCAGATCCTCGAAGAAGTGCTTGGCGGTGGAGCCGGAATAATAGACCCAGAGTTCGTCGCCGTGGGGAATGACGGTCGAGACCGTCACCATGCCCTGGTCCCAGCTCCCCGGCGGGCCAACCGGCAGGAAGGTGTCGCGATTGCCCACCCGGACAAAATTCTTGGTGTCGGGACTGAAGGTGAGCTGGGTGTCGAGGGTCTGCTCGGAGCCCCGCAGCCGGCTGCGGTCGAATTTCCCGCTCGGCCAGGGCCAGTGCGGGGCGTTGTGATAGATCCAGAGGAATCCGACATAGCCACTGTGGTATTTCAGGACCGGCATCTGGTAGAACTCGTCGCCCAGAGGATCGAGGGCGTCAGGCCGCAGGATAACCTCGATCGGAGACCAGTGAATGAAGTCGTCCGAGGTGGCGTAGCCGATCACCCGCTTGCCCTGCCCCGCCGCGGCCCCCGGGCGGAGATAGCCGACATATTTTCCCAGGGTCTCGTCGTAGGGCAGAATGTCATGGCTGTCGCCGGTGCCGCGGATGACGGGATTGCCGGAATACAGGGTCCAATGGATCCCGTCGGGCGAGAACGCGACCGAGATCGCCTTGTCATCCCAGCTGAGGCATTTGTAGCGGCGCGCGGGATCGGCGGCGTGGGCATCCTTGATCACGTTGGTCAGAGCCCACTGAGTGTTGCCCATCACCACGATGTTGTTGGCCTTGGAGCCGCGGAAATCGACCAGGCCGAGGTTGGGCTTGTGCCAGGTCTCGCCGTCGGGCGAAGTCGCATAGCACATGAAATACCGTTCCTTCTGCGGCGGGACCACGCTGTAGGCCTGGTACCACATCTTGTAGGTCTTCTCCTCGTCATCCCACATCACACAGGGCCCGCCGTGCGGGTAGACGGCCCAGTTTTCCCAAGGCTGGTCGCCGACAATGACCGGGGTCGGCACCTTGACCGGCTGGTGGACCAGCCGGGTGAGGCCGTCACGCGATTCCAGGAGCGCATCATCGAGGAAGAGCTGGCGCTGCGGCCCCAGGGGAATCGCCACCTGGGTGTCGCGGGAGGGCGTTGCAGCCCGGAGGGGCCCGGCGCCGAGGAGGCAGAGGGCGAGAAGCCCGGGTAGGCGGGGGAAGGCATGCATAGGAAAAGTCGGGCCGATTAACGGGTTTTCTTTTGGGCCGAATCAGGCGGCGGGGGGGCGGCTGCCTGGCTTTCCGTGTTCTCCTTGACCGCGGCGATCATGTCGACGGAGTTCTCTTTCACCGCTGCGATCATTTCCGCCATGCCTTCCTTGATCTCGCCGACCTGGGGGTGGACTTCCTTGATCAGGTCATGCTCCACCTTGGAAAACCGCTCAATCCGCTGGGTCTGTTCGCTCAGCCGATCCATCATCGCGTTCTGCTTGGCGGAAATGCGCCCCATCCACCAGAAGCACACCGCCCAGCAGACCGTGCCGATCACCGTCAGGCAGAGTTCAAAGGTGTTGCGGTCCATGGGACAAGGGTGCGCGGGCGGGCCAAACCGGGCAAGGTCCGATCGCCCGCGGGCCTAGCCGATTTTGAGCAGAACCTTGCCCCGCAGATGGCCTTGCTCAACCCGCTCGTGGGCGCGGCGGGCCTGGGCGAGGGGATAAACCTTCGCCAGCTCGACCTTGACCTTGCCGGCGACAATCAGGCGGGCGATTTCCTCCAACTGTCCCCGATTGGCTTTCACCACCATGCGCAGGCCGCGGGCCCGGTGCCAGCGGGCCTGCACCCGCGAGGGGTCGGTCAGCGTGGAGACCAGGAGCCCGCCCCGGTCCTTCAGCACCTGCCAGGAGCGCTCCTGGGTCTCGCCCGCGATCAAATCGAAGACCAGGTCGATCTCTCCCGTCCTTTGTTCGAAACGTTCGGCGTTGTGGTCGATCACCTGATCGGCGCCGAGGGAGCGCACCCAGGCGAGTTCCCGCCGGCTGGCGGTGGCGATGACCGTGGCGCCGCGGGCCTTGGCAAACTGGACGGCCAGGTGCCCCACCCCGCCGGCGCCGCCGTGGATCAAGACGCGCTGGCCGCGCTGGAGGCGCCCGTGATCAAAGAGTCCCTGCCAGGCGGTGAGGGCCGCGACGCCCAAGGCGCCGGCGGCGCGTTCCGCCAGGCCGCGGGGGCGGCGGGCGAGCTCGCGGGCCGAGGCCACCGTGTATTCGGCATAGGCGCCGCGGTCGTAATCGATCATGCCAAACACGGCATCGCCGACGGCAAAGGCCTTCTTGCCCGGCCCTGCCCCCACCGCCCGGACCACGCCGGCGATGTCGCGGCCGATAATCGCCGGCAGATTCGCGTGGAAGAGGGGAAAAGTCCCGGCCCGGATCTTGGTATCGACCGGGTTGACACCGGCGGCCCGGACTTGGATGAGGAATTGGCCGGGGCGGGGTTCCGGCCGGGCCACTTCCTCGAGGCGCAGGACCGACGGGCCGCCGACACGATGCATCCGAATGGCTTTCATTGCCTAGCACTGACCGCGCCGGGCGGGCGCGGTGCCCGCGACCGTGAAAATCCCATATTAGGGCTGCTCCGGCGGCCGGGCTTCCCGCTCCGCCTTGGCGATCCCCAGGGTCCGGGTCAGATCGCGGATTTCCCGACCGGCCTTGATTCCCAGGTAGATCACGAGGAAGCCGTACCAGATGATCGAGGCGAAGAGGAGGACCGTCCAGAAGAGCAGGAAGGGATCTTTCATGGGCGCACGGGGGCTCGGGTCAGCAGGGAGCCGACAATCATGCCAAGGAAGGCCAGGACGAAGGAGGACGTGCCGGCGACGGCGGGAGAGATTTGATGCACCGGGTCCACGATCCCATTCACGATCAGGAAAGTGATCGGTCCGACGGCGCCCAAAATCAGCGCCGCGTAGGCGCCGGTGGAGTTAGCCCTGGACCAGTAGAGGCCCCCGACCAGGAGGGTGAAGACGCTCGCCAGGTAGATATTGCCGGTGACGGCGAGGTAGTCCCAGGCATTGCCCGGCATCTGGTACCACAGGCCGTAGAAGAGGAGGAAGACGGCGATGGCCACCAGAATCAGGCGGGTGAGCATCAGTTGCCGGCGGGGAGCCAGCGGCTTCTTCAGGCAGGGCATGATCAGATCATTATAAATGACCGTTTCCCAGGTCAGCATATAGCCGCTGACCGTGGACATTTCGGCCGCGATCATGGCGGCGATGACCAGGCCGAGGAGGCCGACGGGCAGGATGCCGCTGAGAAAGCGCGGCATGGCGGTGATGGAAGTGAGGCCGGGCGGCAGGCCGCCGGAGCGTTGAAAATAGACGAAGGCGGCGGCGCCCCACAGGCCGGGAATCATAAACCGGCCGACATAATAGAACGCGGTCCGCTGATACATCTGGGTCGCCACTTTCGAGTCTTTGGTGGAAAGAACGCGGCTGATCATGGTCTGCCACGTGGTCACGACTGCGATCTGGAACATCAGCTGCCAGGCGAGGTAGCCCCAGCCGTAGTTGGAGGCATGAAAGGGATTGAACGGGTGCGCCGCCGGGGTCGAGCCGCTGGCCCGCCCGGCCGCCCACGCCGCCCGCATGCCGGCGATGAGGGGATGCCAGCCGATCGTGTGCAGCACGATTACAGAGGTGACGACCATGCCCGTGCCCACGACCAGAAACTGAATGTAGTCGGTGACCAAGACCGAAAGCATGCCGCCAAAGGCCGTGTAGGCCAGGACGAGGCCAAGCAGGATGGTCATGACCCATTCCAGGTAGTGGGCGGGCATGCCGGTCGCGTAGACGAGGAAGTCGCCGCCCAGGCGCAGGAAAATACCCATGTTGAGCAAACCGCCCAGGGCGACAAAGAACCCAGCGAGCCAGCGCACGCGCTTGCTGAAGCGCTTTTCGAACAGTTCCGGGATGGTCATGACCCCGGCGTCGCGCAGCGGCTTGATCACGAAGCCGGTGTAGCCGATCAGGAGCATCGACAGGCACATCAGGACGCCGGGGGCGGCGCCGGCGAAGCCCTTCTCGTAGCCGAGCTGGGCGGTGTACATGATCGTGACCAGCCCGAGTTCGGTCGCGGCCAACGAGGTGATGCCGAGGTTGACATGCAGTTCCCGTCCGGCGACCGAGAATTCGTCCACGTTGTGGACGTACCGCCGCATCCAAAGACCCGCCGACAAGCAACCGACCACGTAGATAAGGATGATTATCCAGTCCAGGGGGGCGAGCGTCATGGGGCGCCGGACACTTGAACTGTGGCCGGGAATCCGCAAGACCATTGCGCATGCCCGCTTCCCCCACCCCCGCGCCGCCGAGCCCAGTCCTTTCCCGTCGAAGCTTTCTCGGGACGGCTGCAGCCCTCGCCGCCGCCCCCGCCATCCTGCGGCGCGCGTTTGCCACCAGCCAGCCCGACAGTCCATCCTCCGCCATGCCTCCGATCATCGCCTACGTCGGGACTTATTCTGCCGCCCATGGCAATGGACGCGGCATCCACGCGTACCGCTTCGAACCGGCCACCGGCGCCCTGACGCCCTGGCAAGTGCTGGAGCACAGAGCCAGCCCGAGCAGCCTCGCCCTTTCCCCCGACCGGACGCATCTTTACTCCGCCAACGAGGGAACCGCCGAGAGCGACAAAACCGGCTCGGTCAGCGCGTTTGCGATCGATCCGGCCGACGGGCGCCTCCGTCTTCTCAACACCGTCTCCTCGGGCGGCGCCGGCCCGGCCCATCTCAGCGTCCATCCCGCCGGCCGGCATGTGCTGGTGGCCAACTACGCCGGGGGCTGCGTCGCCGTCCTGCCCATCCGGACCAACGGCGAAGTCGCTCCCCCGAGCGACGTCCAGCACGACACCGGCACCCTCGGGCCCCTCCAGGCCGCCAGCGGCCCCCCCGGCAGTTTTGCGATCAGCGGCCACGATGCGCCCCACGCCCACATGATCCAGGCCGATCCCAGCGGCCGCTTCGTGCTCTCGACCGACCTGGGCCTCGATCGCATCTATGTCTGGAAGTTCGACGGGGCGGCCGGCCGTCTGCTCCCGAATGATCCGCCCTTCGCCTCGGTCCCGCCCGGGGACGGCCCGCGCCATTTCGCCTTTCATCCCCACCGGCCCTGGCTCTTCTGCCTGCAGGAGGAGGGTTCGACCCTCACGCGCTTCGACTACGACGGCTCTGCCGGGCGGCTGACCGCCCGGGAGAGCCTGTCGACTTTGCCGGCGGACTTTGCCGGAACCAGTTTCGCCTCGGAAATCGAAGTCTCGGCCGACGGCCGATTCGTCTACGTCGCCAACCGGCTCCATGACACCATCGCGGTTTTCTCCATCGGCGCGGACGGCACGCTCGCGCCCGGCGGCGAAGAATGGACCCGGGGCGACTATCCCCGGCACTTCGCGATCGACCCCACCGGCCGCTTCCTCTTGGTCTGCAACCATCGCGGCGATTCCATCACGACCTTCCGCCGCGACGGGGACAGCGGAGCCCTGGCTTTCACCGGCCAGTACACCCCGGTGGGCAGTCCCTCGATTATCGTCTTCCGCTCCTGAGCGGCGGGCGGCGGATCAGAAGGCAAACGTCACGCCCGCCGTGAATACATTCGCCCGGATGCTGCCGGGGTTGAAGTTCTTCACCCCCAGTGCCGGATTGCCGGCCAGCGCCAGATCCTCGTCGTAGCCCGAGACCGCCAGATAGCGGTAGCCGGCCTCCAGGGAAATGCCCTTGGTCAGGGCGAAGACCAATCCGCCCGAGCCCGCCCAGGCCAGCGACCAATGATTGAAGTCGGTGCTGTAGACCGCCCCGGCGAGGGGCAGGGAATAATGGCCGCGGACTTCGACCAATCCGACCGACGGTCCGACATAGAAGCGGACGAACCAATCGGCCGGGCCGAGGTAGAACCGGTAGTTGAGCAGGTAGGGAATGATCTGTCCGGTCCCGGCGGTGTTGAAGGAGCCCGCCCCGAGGCCAGGAGCCACGAAAGTGGTCGAACTCCAGTGGGAGTAGTCCATTTCCAGGCTGAGCTCATGGGTCTGCGCCGCGATGAAGCCCAGGGCCACGCCATAGCCGCCGTGGTTCACGTAGCCGGAGGTCAGGTACTCATTATAGTCCACCAGCGGCCGGAGAAAGACATCGCCGCGGGACCGGCCGGGGCCGGCCAAAAATAACAGAGCCGCCCAGGCCGCGATCGTGCCGAGTTTCATGCCGGACCCTACTTCAGGGTCTGGAGATAAGCCACCAAGTCTTTCCTTTGCTGGTCGTTGGGCAGTCCGGGAAAAGGCATGACATTGCCGGGCACGGTGCCCTGCGGATCCGCCAGGTAGGCGTCGAGGGT
>Ga0302279_10007801_pt1 | contig 10792 bp, 9 predicted proteins | sample III_Bog_N3_3_FD_194541 | JGI IMG/M metagenome (GOLD analysis project Ga0302279, IMG submission 194541) | Peat permafrost microbial communities from Stordalen Mire near Abisko, Sweden - III_Bog_N3_3 | ecosystem: Environmental > Terrestrial > Soil > Wetlands > Peat | place: Sweden: Abisko...
CCCGTGTCGTTAATGAACACGGGCTGAAAGCCCGTGCCACATTTTACCACCTCTACTGCTTCACTTCCTTCGCCGCCAGCGCCAGACCAGCCCATCCGAACACCGCCAGCACCGCGCAGACGGCCACGAACCAGTCCCCATGTCGGACATAGTAGCTCTCCCGCCCCGTCCAGCGCACGTCGCGCGTCACGTCGACCGCACTGGTTCCGCGGAAATACACGCTGCCGGCCTGGCCGATCATCGCGTAGCGGATCACCCCGAATTCATCGATCCACCCGCTCCAACCGGCGTTGCCGCAGCGCAGCACCGGGCGGCGGGTCTCGACGGCGCGCAGGACCGAATGCGCGGCATGCTGGTAGGCCGCGCCGCCCTCCCCGTACCAGGCGTCGTTGGTCACCACGACCAGCGCATCCGCCCCGGAGCGGACGCTCTCCGCCGCCAGCCGCGGAAAGAGATCCTCGTAGCAGATCAGCGGGCCGAAGGCGACCGGCCCATGCGGGAGGCTGACGACCAGCGGCACCGCGTCGGTGCCGGGGGTGAAATCGCCCCCGATCGGCACGAATTTCGCGAGCCAGTCGAACAGCGGGTGCAGGGGAACGTATTCCCCGAACGGCACGAGGTGGCGCTTGGCATAGTAGCCGGGTTGCAGGCCGGAATCGGGCGTGACCAGGAAGGCGCCGTCCGACCACCGTTCCCCGGGCGTGCCCGGCTGTTCGACCGCGACGGCGCCGAGCAGCAGGGGCGCGCCGGCGTGGGTGCTGAGCGATTCGACGAAGGCCCGGAGGCCCGCATCGGAGTTCAACGGCGAGGGCAGCGCCGCCTCGGGCCACAGGATCAGGTCGGGCCGGGTCGTCCCGGCGGCAAGGGTTACCTCCTGGAGCGTGCGGACGATCCCCCCGGCTTTCGCCGGATCCCACTTCGCCTCCTGCGGGATGTCCGGCTGCACGAAGGCCACGCGGCCCAGCGGCACGGTGAAGCGGGAGCGGGCCAGCGGCTGCACCGTCACCAGGAACACGCAGAGGCACGCCAGCAGCAGGAAGAGCGCAAGGAAGAACTCCTGGCAGCGCCGGCGCAGCCCCCAGTCGCGGATCTCGACCAGCTCCTCCGGCTCGGTCTCGCTCGCAAACCGGGTGCGGTTGCGCCGCCGCTGCGCCGCGGGACCCTCGCAAAGCAGCCGGTGCAGGTACGCCGCGAATCCCACGTTCACGCAGATCAGCACGAAGGAAATTCCCCCCGCCCCGGTGAAGGCGGCGATCTGGAGGATGCTCACGAGCTGCCACTGGCTCGCCGCCAGCGGCAGCCAGGGGAAGCCGCCGAGCAGCCAGGTCCGGGTCCACTCGATCAGCACCCAGAGTCCGGCGAGGCCCAGCATCGCCGCCAGCCGCACCGGGATCGCCCGGTCGATCATGCGGGGCATCGACCACCACACGGCCAGGAACCAGGACCCGATCCACGCCCCGACGAACGGCCCGAGCAGGAGCAGGGCGACCCAGCTGACGTGGCGCATCCACCCGAGGATGATGGTCCAGGCCACCGCCTGGGCGAAGGCCAGCGTCCAGGCGTAGAGCCGGAGCGGCGGCCGGCGGTACGCCCAGAAGATCGCCGGGGCGGCGAAGGCGTAGGCGAACTCCGGGGTCGAGGCCGGCGGGAAGGAGGCGACGGTCAGGACGACCGTGAGCAGGAATACCGCCGCCGCCGCCGCCTCATTCGGCCTCCGCTGCCAGAGCGACGGGGCGGGATCATAAGGGTCCGCAGAAACCGGTTGGGCAGGTGGCACGGGCGGCTTATTTTTCAATCCATTGGAACAGGAAGGCCGGGAAGAACGGGAAGGTCGGGGTCCGCATCATCCCTTCCCGATCTTCCCGTTCTTCCTGTTCAAGATCCTTCGTAGTTTCACGCGCCGTGGCAGTGCTTATATTTCTTCCCGCTGCCGCACGGGCACGGATCGTTCCGCCCCACCTTCGGCGTGTCGCGGCGGATGGTGATCTTGGGCAACTGGATTTCGGGTTCCGCCGCCACGGCGGCCCCGCCCGCCGAAGTCCCGCCTGGCGGGACGGAGGCGGGGACGGAGGCTGATACTGCGACCGCATTCGCGGGCCCCTGCGTCCGGGCGCCGTGGGCCAGGATCGAGAGCATGTTCTCGAAGGAGGCGAGATTCGACGCGCTGCGGAACAGCCCGGTGCAGATCTGCAGCCGGACGTTGTTCATCAGCTCTTCAAAGTAGGTGTAGGCCTCGCTCTTGTACTCGACCAGCGGGTCCTTCTGGCCGTAGCTGCGCAGGTTGATCGCCTTGCGCAGCTCCTCCATCTCGGTCAGGTGCTCCTGCCAGTGGTGGTCGATCGCGTTGATCACCACGTAGCGCTCGAGGGAAGCCAGGGCGTCCGGCTCCTCGGCCGCTTCCTTGATGGCGTACGCCTCCTTGATCCGGTCCACGATCCGCGTGGTGAGCGCCGCGGTGTCGCCGCCCGCCAGCTCCTCCCCGCGCAGGCCGATCGGGAAATGCGCATTGACCCAGCCCACCATGCTGTCGACGGCGGCGGAATCGGAATGGCCCTTGGCGTCAAACCCGGCGGCGTCCAGCCGGTTGGCGATCTCCTCCTCCACCTGCTCGAAGATGATCTCCTTCGGGCGGTCCGCGTGGATCGCGCCGTTGCGGATGCCGTAGATGACTTCGCGCTGCTGGTTGAGCACGTCGTCGTATTGCAGCAGCCGCTTGCGGATCGAGTAATTCTGCTGCTCGACCTTCTTCTGCGCCGACTCGATCGAGCGGTTGAGCCACGGATGCTCGAGCTCCTCCCCGTCCTTCATCGAGCCCTCCATCAGGCGCGATGCCAGGTTGCCCTGGAGGAACAGCCGCATCAGGTCGTCCTCCAGCGAGAGGAAGAATTTCGTCAGTCCCGGATCCCCCTGCCGGGAGCACCGGCCGCGCAGCTGGCGGTCGACGCGGCGGGACTCGTGGCGCTCGGTGCCGATGACGAAGAGCCCCCCGGTCACGACGCTGTCCGGCTTGAGCTGCAGGGCGGCGGCGACCTCGCCGTCGGCTTCCAGCTCCCTGGTCTCGCCGGTGGCCGGCTCGGTCAGCCGGTAGCGGTCCCCGCCCTTGCCCGCTTCCGGGTTGGCCGCGTAGGCGACCTTGAACCGCACGCCCTCGCCCAGCTTGATGTCGGTGCCGCGGCCGGCCATGTTGGTGGCGATCGTGACGGCGCCCCGCAGGCCGGCGCGGGAGACGATCTCGGCCTCCTGCTGGTGGAACTTGGCGTTGAGGACCGTGTGGATCACGCCCGTGCGCTTGAGCATGCGGGAAAGCACCTCGGAGGACTCGACACTCGTCGTGCCCACCAGCACGGGCTGGCCGCGCTTGTTGGCCGCCTCGATCTCGCGGACGACCGCGGCGTACTTGTCGCGGCGGGTCTTGAAGATGGAGTCATTGCGGTCGTGCCGGATGCAGGGCCGGTTCGTCGGGATGACCTGGACCGAGAGGCGGTAGATGTCGTTGAACTCCGTGGCCTCCGTCTCGGCCGTGCCCGTCATGCCGGCCAGCTTTTCGTACATGCGGAAGTAGTTCTGGATCGTGATGGTCGCGTAGGTCCGGGTCTCCCGCTCGATCGCGACCCCTTCCTTGGCCTCGACCGCCTGGTGGAGCCCATCGGACCAGCGGCGGCCCGGCATGACGCGGCCGGTGTTCTCGTCCACGATCAGGACCTTGCTGTCGGGGGCCGGCGTGACGACGTATTCGACGTCGCGCTCGTAGAGCGAATAGGCGCGCAGGAGCTGCGAGATGGAATGAATCTCCTCCGAGACGTCGGCGTAACGGCGCTGCGACTCCAGCTTCCTCGCCTCGCGCGCCTCCGGGTTCTGCGTGGCGTCCTTGTCGAGCTCGGAAAACTCCGTCGCCAGGTCCGGCAGGACGAACGCATCCGGGTTGTCCGGCCGCAGCCGGGTGCGGCCAATCTCGGTCAGGTCGGCCTGGTGCTGGCGCTCGTCGATCACGTAGTAGAGATCCTCCTTGAGCCGGTAGCCCTCGTCCTTGTTGAGGTCGGAGTTCACCTCGGTGTCCATCTTGTCGAGGAGCTTCCGCCACTCGGGGTTCTCCATCAGGCGCAGGAGCTGCTTGTTCTTCGGGTTGCCCGTCTTCACCTGGTACAGCTTGCGCACCGCGGCGGTCCGATCCTCCGGGGTCACGCCGGGCTTCTCCAGGATCTCGCGGGCCTCGTTGGCGAGCTTGTTGCACAGCCGGCCCTGGTCGTTGACCAGGCTCTCCACCCCGGGCTTGAGCCGCGTGAACGGCTGCTCGCGCTCGATCGGGGCCGGCCCGGAAATGATCAACGGGGTGCGCGCCTCGTCGATCAGGATCGAATCGACCTCGTCCACGATGCAGAACCAGTGGTCCCGCTGGACCTGGTCCTCCTTGCGCGTGGCCATGCCATTGTCGCGGAGGTAATCGAAGCCGAACTCGCTGGCGGTCCCGTAGGTGATGTTGCGCCCATACATCTCGCGGCGCAGGTTGGGGGGCATCTGCTGCTGGATGCAGCCGACGCTCACCCCGAGAAAATTGTAGAGGTGCCCCATCCATTCGGAGTCGCGCCGGGCCAGGTAGTCATTGACGGTCACGAGCTGGGTGTTGCGCCCGTTCAGCGAATTGAGGTAGAGCGGCAGCGTCGCGACCAGGGTCTTGCCCTCGCCCGTCGCCATCTCGGCGATCTTGCCCTGGTGGAGGGCGATCCCGCCGATCAGCTGGACGTCGAAATGCACCATGTCCCAGGTGAGCTCGTGTTCACAGACCATGATCTTGCGGCCGACCAGGCGGCGGGCTCCGTTCTTGGCCGCCGCGAAGGCCTCGGGCAGGATCTGGTCCAGCGTCGCGCCGCCCTTGAGGCGCTCGCGAAACTCCTCCGTCTTGGCCCGGAGCTGCTCGTCGGTCAGCGCCTGATACGACTTCTCGAATTCATTGATCCGCAATACGATCGGCCGGCAAGACTCCAGGAATTTCTTGTAGTGGCGGCCGGCAAAACGTTTGAGGATGAAGGACAGCATGAAGGGCCTTGGACGATAGCCGCCGACCCGGCGTTGGCAAATGGAATACTTCTGGAGCAGCGCGGGCTTCCCGCCCGTGTCGGCGATGAACACGGGCTGGAAGCCCGTGCCACTTTTTCACACTCTTCCGCGAAAGTACTCGATTGTCCGCCCGAGCCCCTCCTCCAGCTGCACGGTCGGTTTCCACTTGAGCAGCCGTTTGGCCAGCGTGATGTCGGGCCGGCGCTGCCGGGGATCGTCCGGGGGCAGCGGCTTGTGCACGATCTTCGACCGGCGGCCGACCAGCTTGACGGTGAGGTCGGCCAGCTCCCGCATCGTGAATTCCCCCGGGTTGCCGAGGTTGAGGGGCCCGGGACTCCCGGTCTGGGCCATGAAGCGAACCATCCCCTCGATCAGGTCGTCGACGTAGCAGAACGACCGCGTCTGCGCGCCATCCCCGTACAGCGTGATCGGCTCGCCGCGGAGCGCCTGCACGATGAAGTTGGAGACCACCCGCCCGTCCGCCTCGTGCATGCGGGGGCCGTAGGTGTTGAAAATCCGGATGACGCGGATGTCGACCTTGTTCTCCCGGTGATAGTCGAAGAAGAGGGTCTCGGCGCAGCGCTTGCCCTCGTCATAGCACGAGCGCTTGCCGATCGGGTTCACGTTGCCCCAGTAGCTCTCGGGCTGGGGATTGACCTGCGGGTTGCCGTAGACCTCGCTCGTGCTCGCCTGCAGGACCCGCGCCCGCACCCGCTTGGCCAGCCCGAGGCAGTTGATCGCGCCCATCACCGACGTCTTGATCGTCTTGATCGGGTTGTACTGGTAGTGCGGCGGCGAGGCCGGGCACGCCAGGTTGTAGATCTGGTCGACCTCGAACTTGAAGGGATCAATCACATCGTGCCGCACGAATTCGAACTGCGGGTGGTCGAGCAGGTGGGCGATGTTCTCCTTGCGACCGGTGAAGAGGTTGTCGATGCAGACGACCTCATGGCCATCCTTGATGAGGCGGTCGCACAGGTGGGACCCGAGAAAGCCGGCTCCGCCGGTGACCAGGATTCTCATGAGTGGCGGATTTTGGATTTCCGGGGTCAGTTTAGGCAAGCCGGAACGAAGCGGCGGAAACGAAGCAGCGCAGGCGTCGCGCCCGCACTGCATAAGAACCCCATGGGGTAAGACCCCATAGCGATCAACTGCGCCATGCCATAGTATGGGCGCGTCATGGGAACAAATGGCCACCGGCGATGCCGTCTCGCGCTCTGCGGGAAATCCACGCACATCGCGACGAATGCCCACCACCGCCCTGGCAAACAAAAATATGAAACATGAATTAATCACGATCGCGATCGCTGCGATGCTCGTCTCCGGCTGCGCCACCAAGCCCGCTGCCTCCATGTCCCAACCCGCCGACAATTCGGCCAGCATCGTCGGACCCCGCGGTCCCGACGGTCCCGTCGGCGCGACGGGCGCCCAAGGCGACACCGGAGCCACCGGCGCCCCGGGTGTAGCCATGCAGGGCGAACGCGGTGCCGACGGCGCTACCGGAGCCACCGGTCCGCAGGGCGCCACGGGCGCAACTGGAGCTCCCGGCGACGTCCTCCGCGGCGCAGTCGGCGCGGTCGGCGCGCAAGGTGCCACCGGCGCGCAAGGCGCCACCGGCGCGACCGGCGCACAGGGCGCCAGCACGGCCGGCTATGCGGGAGCGCAAGGCGCGACCGGAGCGACCGGAGCGCAGGGCGCGACCGGCGAGACCGGCGCCCAGGGCGCCACCACCTATGGGCCCACGGGACCCACGGGTTTTGCGGGCGGCACGGGCGCCCAGGGCGTCAACGGTGACACGGGCACGCAGGGCACCACGACCGCGGGAGTTGCCGGCTCGGCCGGCCTCACCGGCGCGGCCGGCGCCCAGGGCACAACCGGGTCGGCAGGCGATACCGGCGTCGCGGGCATCGTGGGCCAGTGGACCTCCTATCGGAACTTCAACTTCGCCTACGGCAATGCGCAGATCACCGACACGGACGCGGCCAAGAGCGCCGACATCGCGGCCTATATGAAGGCCAATCCCTCGCTGCAGATCGGCATCGACGGGTCCCGGGATCCGAACGGCGCCGACCCGAAGGACCAGGACCTGGACAATCGCCGCGTCGACGCGGTTCGCACCGCCCTGATCGATGCGGGGGTCCCGGCCTACCGGATCAAGACCGGAGCCTTCGGCGACCCGCAGACCCGCCACGACCGCCGCGTCGAGGTCCTGTTTGCGACCGCCAACGGACAAGCCGGCATATAATCAAGTCCGCGGCCGCGCGCCTCACCGGCGGCCATCATCGTCTCCTTCACGCCCCCGGGCGCGAAGGAGATTTTGCGTCCAGCCCCGGCGAACAAAGTCAGTGGCGCAGGCGTCCCGCCTGCGCTACTTCGCCTCATATCTTTCAATCCAAGCCCGATGCCACGTCCCATAATTCCCGGCCTCAATCTGCGCCCGGGCCTGGGCCATCAGGTCCAGGTAGAAATGGAGATTGTGGATCGTCAGCAGCGTGCCGCTGAGCATCTCGCCGGCGATCGTCAGGTGGCGGAGATAGGCGCGGGAGAAGTTGCGGCAGGTGTAGTTGTCGAGACCCTCGACGATCGGCCGCGGGTCGGTGCGAAACTGCTCGTTGCGCAGATTGATCGGTCCGTGGGGCGTGAAGACCAGGCCGTTGCGGGCGACGCGCGAAGGCAGCACGCAGTCGAACAGGTCGATCCCCAGCGCGATCATCTTCAGGATCTGCGGCGGGGTGCCCAGGCCCATGGTGTAGCGCGGCTTGTCCGCCGGCAGATACGGGGTGGTCGCGGCCACCTGTTTGAGCATCTCCGGCTCGGGTTCGCCGACGCTCACCCCGCCGACCGCATAACCCGAAAAATCCAGCGCCGCCAGGGCTTCCGCCGCCTCGCGCCGCAGGTCGTCGTAGGTCGAGCCCTGCACGATCGCGAAGAGGTGGTGGCCCGCGCCCAGGAAGCCGTTGTCCCCGGCGATGCGCCGGCACTCCCCGGCCCAGCGGTAGCTGCGCCCCACCGCCTCGGCACAGAGGTCCCGCGCGCACGGCCACGGCGGACATTCGTCGAGCACCATGGCGATGTCCGAGCCGAGATTGGCCTGGATCGCCATGACCTCGCGCGGGCCGAGGAAAAGCTTCGCGCCGTCGAGATGCGACTGGAAGGCCACCCCGTCGTCCCGGATGTCCCGCAACTTCGCCAGGCTGAAGACCTGGAACCCGCCGCTGTCCGTCAGGATCGGTCCGTCCCAGCCCATGAAGCGGTGCAGCCCCCCCAAGTCGCGGATCAGTTCGCTGCCAGGACGGAGGTTCAGGTGGTAGGTGTTGCCCAGGATGATCTGCGCCCCGATTTCGTGCAAATGAACGGGGGTCAAGGCCTTAACAGTTCCCTGGGTGCCGACCGGCATGAAAATGGGGGTCTCCACGACGCCGTGGCGCGTGGACAGCCGGCCCCGTCGCGCCGCCGTGGCGGAGTCAGTTGCAAGGCGTTGAAAATGAGCAGACATGCGCGTTGGGCGCGGGCGCGGGATTGCGATTTGCCAGCGGGGCCAAGACTTGCTTTGATACCCGGCACATCGCGTTCCGCAATCTCCAACCCAACCGCCCTGCCGTGCTCTTGGTCATCGATAATTACGATTCCTTCACCTTCAACCTGGTCCAATACTTTGGCCAGCTGGGGGTGGAGCAGCGCGTATTTCGCAACGATGAGATCACCCCGGAGGCGGCGGTCGCCCTCAATCCCGACCGCGTCCTGCTTTCGCCCGGCCCCTGCTCCCCGCGGGAGGCGGGCGTGACCCTGGATGTGATCAAGGCCTTTGCCGGCCGGAAACCCATCCTGGGGGTTTGCCTTGGCCACCAGGCGATCGGCCACTACTTCGGCGGACACGTCGTGCGCGCCGACCGGCTCATGCACGGCAAGACCTCCCCGATCCTGCACCACGGCACGGAGCTGTTCCGCGGGCTCCCGAACGGCTTCAACGCCACCCGCTATCACTCGCTGCTGGTCGAGCGCGCGACCTTCCCGGCCGAGCTCGAGATCACGGCCGAGACGGCGGAGGGCGAGGTCATGGGCCTGCGCCACCGCTCGCTGCCGATCTGGGGGGTGCAGTTCCACCCCGAGTCGATCGCGACCGAGGGCGGCATGAAAATCCTCGAGAACTTCCTGCAACTTAACTAAAAGAAACCTCCTGCCCCTTTTCCTGTCCGACCGTTTTCAAGTTTCAGGTCCCAGCCTTCCTCCTTTCATTCATGCGCTGCCCCAAGTGTACCTCCATTGAAGACAAGGTCATCGACTCCCGCATCAGCAAGGAGGGCAATACCATCCGGCGCCGGCGGGAGTGCCTCGAATGCAGCCACCGCTTCACGACCACCGAGTCGCTGGTGCGCGACGGCCTGGTCGTGATCAAGCGCGACGGCCGCCGGGAGGAATTCGACCGCGAGAAGCTGTTTCACGCCGTCCGCGCGGCCTGCCACAAGCGCCCGATCGACCTCGAGCAGATCACGATGCTGGTGGAGGACGTGATCGACGCGATCGAGGCCCAATACGAGAGCGAGATCCCCTCCGCGGCGATCGGCGAGGGAGTCATGCAGCGCCTGCGCCACCTCGACCAGGTGGCGTACGTGCGCTTCGCGAGCGTTTACAAGGAATTCCGCGACGTCACCGAGTTCGTCGACGAAATCAGCTCGCTGGGGAAGAAGCAGCCCAAGGGATGAACGACCGGGACGACCTGCGGCGGCTGCATTTCATCAATGCGCTGTTCGCCCACGTCACGGGCAACGACCTGTATCTGGCGCACCAGATCAAGGCGGGCATCGCGTTCAGCCTCGCGGAGCTCGAGAGCCAGACGGCCGCCCACCCGGAATTCTCCGAGAAGTTCGACGCCGCCTTCAACGCCGCCGCCGCGCGGCTGCTGGAGCGGTTCTGCGCGCAGCAGCGGGCCAAGGGATTTTTTCACTGGGACGCCGCGCGCACGCTGCATTCCGCCACCCCGCTGTTCGCCCGGGCCGAGCTGATGACCGGGCTGAAGCAGCTCGCGCCCTACCGGGAGTCGACGCTGCTGGTGACCAACCTCCGCCCCGCCCTGCTGCCGCCGGAGCGGCGCGCGACCGTCCGCCGCCAGCGCGAATACGAGGAGACCCTGGCCTTCATCCGCGAGCTTGCCGCCGCCCGCACCACGCGGCACGCTGACCTGCAACTGCTGTTTTTGTGAAGACAATTTTCCAGCGCATCATCGACCGCGAGATTCCCGCGCGCATCGAGCATGAAGACGACCGCTGCATCGTGATCCACGACATCCAGCCGCAGGCGCCGGTCCACCTGCTGATCATCCCCAAGCGGGAGATCGCGCGGGTCAGCGAGGCCTCGGCCGGCGACGAGGCGCTGATCGGCCACCTGCTGGTCGTGGGCGGCATCGTGGCCCGGAAGCTCGGCCTCGTGAAGGGCTTCCGCCTGGTCATCAACAACGGGCCCGATGCCTGCGAGAGCGTCCCGCATCTCCACGTCCACCTCCTCGGCCAGCGCCAGCTGCTGTGGCCGCCGGGGTAGTTGCGATTATACCGGATGAATCCGAAAACCAAAACCGCCATGACATCCGACGCCATTCGCAAGGCCCTTCATTCCAATCTCCCCTTCAAGGTGCGGACTGCCGATGGGAAAACGCTGGAGGTCCCGCACCAGGACTTTGCCGCGCTCTCCCCAAGCGGAAGGACCCTCGTGGTCATGACCCCAGACGACACTTGGGAGGTTT
>Ga0302279_10007818_pt1 | contig 10771 bp, 10 predicted proteins | sample III_Bog_N3_3_FD_194541 | JGI IMG/M metagenome (GOLD analysis project Ga0302279, IMG submission 194541) | Peat permafrost microbial communities from Stordalen Mire near Abisko, Sweden - III_Bog_N3_3 | ecosystem: Environmental > Terrestrial > Soil > Wetlands > Peat | place: Sweden: Abisko...
AGGAATTGCGCCGGGCGGGCAGCCGCAACCCGGTCATGATGCTCGATGAAATCGACAAGATCGGGGCGGACTACCGCGGCGACCCCGCCAGCGCCCTCCTCGAGGCCCTCGATCCCCGCCAGAACCACGCCTTCGTCGATCACTACCTCGGGGTGCCCTTCGACTTTTCCCAGATCATCTTCGTCGGCACCGCCAATCAGATGGACCCGATTCCGGGGCCGCTGCGCGACCGCATGGAAGTGATCGAACTGCCCGGCTACAGCGACAAGGAGAAGCTCGAGATCTGCCGACGCTACATCGTGCCCCGGCAGCTGAAGGAGAACGGCCTCAGCGCCGAGCAATGCCGGTTTGAGACCGATGGGATCGAAAGCCTGATCAATGAGTACACCCGCGAGGCGGGCGTGCGCTCGCTCGAACGCCAGGTCGCGGCCGTCTGCCGCTCGGTCGGGGCCCAGGTGGCCCGCGGCCAGACCAAGCCCGTGACGGTGACTCAGGCGGTTGTCCATTCCATCCTGGGCGCCCCCCGGTTCGTGCGGGAGTCGGAACTCAAGCCGGCTCGGCCCGGCTTCGTCAACGGCCTGGCCTGGACCCCCGTCGGCGGGGAGATCCTCACGATCGAGGCGATCCGCTATCCGGGCAAAGGCGCCATTCTTTTGACTGGCCAGATCGGAGAGGTCATGAAAGAGAGCGCCCAGGCCGCCCTGAGCTTGGTCAAGAGCCGCGCCGCCGATCTGGGCATTCCGCCGGATGCCTTCCGCGACACCGACTTGCATATCCATGTCCCGGCCGGGGCCGTGCCCAAGGACGGGCCTTCCGCGGGAGCGGCCATGTTCACGGCCATCGCCTCCCTCTTCAGCGACCGGACCGTCCGGGCCGACCTGGCCATGACCGGGGAGATCAGCCTGCGCGGCCAGGTCATGCCGATCGGCGGCCTGAAGGAGAAGATCCTGGCCGCGGAAAGGGCGGGTGTCACGACCGTGGTCATCCCGAAGATGAATGAAAAGGACTTGGCGGACGTGCCGGCGGAGGTGAAAGCCAAGCTCGAGATTGTGCCGGTCGAGTCCGTCGATCAGGTCCTGGCCCTCGCCCTGGTGCCGCTGAAGCCGGCGAAGAAGTCGAAATAGCTCCCGCGGCCGAGGCGGGTGGGCCTAGAGGGCATAGGAGCAACCGACCAAGGCTGCGCTGGGCCCGCTGGAATCGGCGCCTTCGGTTCCGCCCGTCGACGAATACAGCGCGACCGCGGCGGCAGGGGTGCGATGGGTCAAGACCCAGGCGACGATGCATTTCCGGGCCCGGCCCACCTCCAGCAGCGCGTGCAGCATGGCGTTGCCCAGGCCGCGACGCCGGTGGGTCGGTGCGACCGCCGTCTCATTGATCCAAAGCTCGGGCGGCTTGTCCGGATGGAGGGAGTCCACGCCGAAGGCAAAACCGATGACCCGGCCCCGGTCGATGACCACGGGGATGGGATGCCGGCGATCCTCGAGAAGCTCTTTGGTCAGATTCGGGTCGACCGGATGATCGAAGAGGCCGGGCGCAACGTTTTTAATAATATTATAATCATCATGTTGCAGACGTTTTATTACGATTTCCATCGGAGGGACGGGGATGAAGGTTTCGGGGCCGACTTCCTTGCGGAGGGCCCGGCTTCACGTTAGGGCTCTACCTCCGAAAAACCAGGGTTGACAGCCTTTCGCCAAAGGGTACTTATCGACCTCTTTTCCATGAAAACTTTCCTCGCCAAAAACGAGACCGTGAACCCGAAATGGTTCCTCGTCGACGCCCAAGGCCAAGTCCTGGGTCGGCTGGCCGTCAAGCTCGCCAATATCATCCGCGGCCGCAACCACGCTCACTATACCGCGCATGTTGATACGGGTGACTATGTTGTGGTGATCAATGCCGACAAGGTCGTCCTGACCGGCAAGAAGGAAGTTCAGAACGAATACATGTTCTTCTCCGGGTTCGTCGGCGGCGAGAGCCGTCGCAGCCTGAAGCTCATGCGGGAGAATCATCCCGAGTTCATTCTGATGCACGCGGTCAAGGGCATGCTCCCGAAGAACCGGCTGGCCGCCAAGATGCTGACCAAGTTGCACATCGTTTCCGGTCCGACCCATAAGTTCGAGGCGCAGACCCCGGTCAAAATCACCCTTTAATTTTTCATGAGCACGACGACTGAGACCATCTTCACCGGCACCGGCCGCCGCAAAACCGCCACCGCCCGCGTCCGCCTCCAGACCGGCACCGGCAAATTGGTGGTCAACGGCCGCGACTTCGACCGCTACTTCAGCCACGAGAATTTTGCCAAGCAGGCCTACGCCCCCCTCCTGACGGTGGATATGAAGGAGAAGATCGACATCACGGTTAATGTCGCCGGCGGCGGCGTCGCCGGCCAGGCCGGGGCGGTCGCCCACGGCATCGCCCGGGCCCTGCAGAAGATGAACATGGAGCTCCGCCCCGCCCTGAAGAAGGCCGGCCACATCAAGCGCGACCCGCGCGAGAAAGAGCGCAAGAAGGCCGGCCAGCCCGGCGCCCGCAAGCGGTTCCAGTTCTCGAAGCGTTAATCGCTGTTCCGAGTTGCTTTCAAAAGCGCCGATGCGAAATGCGTCGGCGCTTTTTTTGGCCGGCTCAGTTACGCCGACAGCGACAGGCTCAGCCGCGCTCCGGCCGATGCCGGGGAAACCGGCCCTGGGCCGCATCGTCGACCAAAATATCCTCATCCAACGACTCCCAACGGAGCGCGCTACCGCCCAGCCGAACTGTGACGCTGGCGAGCTCGGCGGTCGACGCTTGGGCGAGGCGGCGATACTTGTTCGCCGGAAAGGCCACCGTGCGTTGGTCGGAAAGTTCGAGGTGTACCCGCCTATCTTGGATCCAACAGCGAAGAGCGGTTGGGACGGATGTTGGGTTATTCTGCATAAAGCTCTTCTTTGAAATTCAACGTTTCTTTCGTTGACCAAAATCGCCCATTGCCAACCCCGCGTACGACAGATCCTCATCAAGATCCGGCCAATGAATTCCAAAGGGAGAATACTCAATATGGCTGAGCTGTTCCGGAGTGGCCTTGGCGAGCCGCGGATTTTCCGCCACTGGAAAGGAAAACTGGCCGCCGTTCTCCAGTTGGACGGTAACGAACCCATCAGCGTAATTCGCTGAACGCGCACTGTCAGTCGAGGCACTCATTCCACTTTCGGACGATAAGGTTTTTGTGCTCTTCGGCAAGCTCCCGAGCTCGGCGCAACTCCAAGGCCTTCAGTCCCTGAGATTCGCGGAGTTCAACTCTGTCTTCGACTACGAAAACCGCCTCGCCACCGCCGTATCGCACGTGAATGTGAATCGGACGGTGATCATTGCTGTAGAAAAAGAACCGGAATCCCTCTATTCGAAACACCTCGCTCATGGCTCCGATGCTAGCAAGCGGCCTTGCACGGGCCGCTAAGGCTCGCTTGCATCGGACTTCTGCCGTGAAAGTACCCTCCTTTGCGCTGGCTCTCCTCGTCTGCCTCGCTCCCTCCGTCCGCGCACAAAGCTCCGACCGTCCCTTTACCGTCACCATTACGCCCAGCTACGTCTCTGAGTACATGTACCGGGGGACCCAGTTAGCCGGTTCCTCGCTCCAACCCGCCATCGAGGCGGACGCCGGCCAGGCCGTCTTCGGGGTCTGGTCCAACCTCCCCTTGGCATCGACCGGGTCCGTCCGGGCCACCGAAGTCGACCCGTACGCCTCCTATTCGATTCCCCTGGGCAAGGAGTTCTCCCTCGCGCCCGGCTTCGAGGCCTATACCTACTCCCAGCCCTCGCCAGCGGAGGGCAACTACCGCGCCCGCTACGAACCCAACCTCTCGCTCACTTACAGCGCCCACGGAATCCGGGTCACCCCGACCGCCTACTACGATCTCACTCTCCAGGAGCTGACGCTCGAACTCACCGTCACGACCGCCCTGCCGCTCGCCGCCATTGGCACCGAACTCGACCTGACCGGGACGGCCGGCAACTACACCGCGACCCACGCCCTCGACACAAGCGGCCCGAACGAGAAGGCCTGGGGCTCCTACTGGCTCCTGGGCGGATCGATCCCCTACCAGCTGGTCAAAAACGTCAAAGCGGCGATCGGCTACGCCTACACCGACGGCTTCGACGCCCATACTCAGCTGGGCTCCCTCCTCCGGGTCGTCAATCCCCGCGCCGTCGGCCGCAGCGTCCTCTCCGCCAGCGTCACGCTCAGCTTCTGAGGCGGCCCGCTCCCCCCTTGCCTCCGCCCGCTTCCTCCCTAGCGTAGGGACCTCTATGAAAGTCGGAATCGTCGGCGCGTCCGGTTATGCGGGCGAAGTCCTCCTCGGCCATCCCCATGCGAAATTGGCCGCCGTCACCTCGCGCACCCATGCGGGCAAGCCGCTGGCGCAGGTGATTCCGAGCGTGCGCGGCAAGGACCGGGGCCTGACTTTCACCCCCTCCGATCCGGCGGCGCTCGCCGCGAGCGACATCGGCCTGTTCTTCCTCGCCCTTCCTCATGGTGCCGCCGCGGAATTCGCCAAGGCGCTGGTCGGCGCCGGCAAGCGTGTGATCGACTTGAGCGCGGATTTCCGGGTGGCCGACCTGGCGGCCTACGAGAAGTACTACGGCAAGCACCACGCCCCGGAGCTCCTGGCTGTTTCCCGTTACGTCCAGCCGGAGCTCTCTCCGCCCTCCTGGAAGCAGGAGGCGAAGCTCGTGGCATCGCCCGGCTGCTATCCCACCAGCATTTTGATCCCGCTTGTCCCCCTCCTGCGGGATGGGATCGTCAGCCGGGAGCACATCGTGGCGAACAGCCTGAGCGGGGTGAGCGGGGCCGGCCGGAAGGTCGAGGAAATGTACCTTTACGTCGAACGGGCGGAGAGCGCCAAGGCCTACGGGCTGACCAAGCACCGCCACCTGTCCGAGACCGAGGAGCAGCTCACCCTCCTGACCGGCGCCAAGACCGTGATCCAATTCAACCCCCATCTGGTGCCGATGCGGGTCGGGATCGCCACGACCATCACCGTGCCGGCCGCGGCGGGCGCCACGATCGAGTCGCTCTACGCCTCCTGGCAGAAAGCTTACGGCAAGGCGCCGTTCATCCAGATTCTGCCCAGCGGCGAGACCCCCGACACGGCCCATGTCGTCGGCAGCAACCGGGTGGACATCTCGGCCATGTACGATCCCCGGACCAAGAATTTCATCCTCACCTCCGCCGAAGACAACCTGGTCAAGGGCACCAGCGGACAGGCGGTGCAGACGATGAACCTCTGGTACGGCTGGGACGAGACGGCGGGTTTGCCCTGACCGGGCTGTGCCGGCCCGCGCCTACTGATTCACGTGGACCACCTTCGCCGGCGGAAAGCCGTTGAAGTAGGTGGCCGAGGCGTGGCTGTAGGCCCCGATGTTGCGGCTGAAGACCAGATCGTCGCGTTTGAGCGCGGGCAGGTTCTCGGCCATGGAGACGACGTCGAGTGCGTCGCAGGTCGGCCCGAAGACCGAGGAAATCTGGGTCGGGCCCTTCTTGAAGGCCTCGATCGGGTACTTGCAGTGGTCGAAGATCACGCCCGAGTAGGTGTGGTAGACCCCGTCGTTGATGTAATAGCAGGTCTTGCCGTCCCGCACGGCGTGCCCGATCACCTTGGAAACGGCGTAGCCGGCGGAAGCGACGAGGAAGCGGCCGGGTTCGGCCAGAATCTGGATCTCCTTGGGGAAAAGCCGGGTGATTTCCGTCCTGACCACCTTGGCCAATTCCTTGAAGGGCTTGACGCTGGCGTCGTAGGGAGCGGGAAAGCCGCCGCCGATGTCGACCAGGTTCATCTTGTGGTAGCCCCGGTCCTTCGCTTCCTGGAAGATGTTGGCGGTGAGGTTGAGCGCCTGGACGTAGTTCTCGAAATTTGTCGTCTGGCTGCCGACGTGGAAACTGATGCCTTCCACGGTCAGGCCCATCTTGTCCGCGGCCAGGATGAGGTCGACCGCCTCGCCCGGGGCGGCCCCGAACTTGGAGGAGAGTTCGACCATGGCGCCGGTGTTCGGGACCTTGAGCCGCAGGGCCAGCCCGGCGTTGGGCGCGTGCTGCTTGATCTTCCGAATCTCCTCCAGGTTGTCGAAGGTGACGAGGGGCTTGTACTGGTTCAACTCCTCTAGGGTCTCGGTCGGCTTGGTCGGATTGGCGTAGATGATCTTGTCCCAGATCCACTCCTGGCGCTCCTTGGCCGGCAGGTGCTTGATGTTCTCGTGGACGATCATGAACTCCGGCATGGAGGCGACGTCGAAGCTCGAGCCCTCTTTGTAGAGGGTGCGGACGATCTCCGGATCGGGGTTGGCCTTGACCGCGTAATAGACCTGGACCCGCGGCAGATACTTCCGGAACTGGCGGTAGTTCTTCCGCAGTTCGTCGTGGTCGATGATGAAGAGCGGAGTGCCGTGCTCCTTCGCCAGACTCTGCAAACGCCGCAAGGTCACCATGGCCGGGTCATTCCTTGTCCGTGATCAGGAAGTTGCCGAACTGCCAGGGATCTTTCCGGTCGAGCTTCGGCTCATTGTAGCCCTTGAAGGCCGGCACGCGGTCCTTCAAAGGGGTCCAGTCCGAGGCGGTGGAGATGAACTTGCCCAGGTAGGGCTTGGAAATGCCCAAAATGTGCTCGTGGGGCAGTTCGTCCGGCAGGCAGACGCCGCGCTCAGGGTTTTCCATCATCCACATCGCGGCCGCCACGACCGAGATCGCCACCTGCATGGTGGTCGCGTTCTGGTGCGGGACCAGGCGGCGGGACTCCTCGATGCTCAGGTCGCTGCCCGTCCACCAGGAGTTGTAGGAATGGCCCATGAGGAGGGCGCCCAAGATGTCGGCCCCGCCGGTGATCTCGTCGTTCATGATCCGCTGGTTTTCCACCAGGCGGTAATTGTAGCCCCGCATCTCGTTCAAGGAGGCGATGGCGCAGTCGGCCGGGTTGTAGGCGTAATGGACGGTCGGGCGGTAGACCGCCTTGCCGTTCTCCCACACCGTCAGCTTGTCCGAAATCGTGAAGGCCTCGCCGTGGCGGACCACCATGCCCTGGATGGTGTAGTTCGGCACCCAGGAGCGAACCCAGACGTTGATGCCCATCCGGGCCAGGCAGATCTGGTTCTTTGGGCCTTCCTTGTGCCGGTAGGCGCCGGCCGGCAGGGTCTTTTCGTGCGTGCCCCAGCCCATTTCGGCCGTGGTCGTGCCCTCTTCGCGGAAGCCCTCGATGCTCCAGGTGTTGACGAACTCGTCCACCTGCTTCGGCACGTTGGAAATCTGGGTGTCGCGCTCGCTGCAATGGATGACTTTGACTCCCAGGGCCCGGGCGATGGCGTTGAACTGCTGGGCCTTTATCAGCCCCGCCAGCTCCTCGGCCTTCTTCCCCTTGAGCTTTTTGTCCGCCAAGGTGCGGGCGCCGATGTCGAGCAGGCCCTGCTTGGTGAAATGCGAGATGAGGCCGGGGTTGGCCCCGTGCTCGATCACGGCGGTCGGGCCCTTCGTCTTCCACTTCGCCGTCATCCGGCGCAGGTTCATGTGCCGCCAGTAAAGGGTGCGCTCGGTCGGGTGCAGCTTGGCCCCCCCGGCATAGGGATCCCACAGCTCGGTCGAGGTGTTGATGTACATGATCCCGTGGTCGTGGCACCACTGCAGGAGGACGCAGGCGTCGATATTCCAGGCCAGGTCGATCAGCAGGTCGCCGGTCTTGAGGTATTTGCCCAGGATCTGGGCGAGGTTGCTCTTTTCCACCCGGCCTTTGACGAATTTGACGCCCAGATTGGTCCAGGGCGTCAGCTTGGCGGAGCGATCCACGAAATCCATCACCGTGATGTTGGCGGCGGGAACCCGGATCTCCTTGAGGAGGATCGGCAGGGTGCATTCAGCCACGGCTCCATAGCCCACGAAGAGGATGTTTTTATTGAATTCGATCATGTACGAAAATGGGCGAGAAAGAGTATTTGAGCAGTGGGAGAAAGCCGCGCGCCTGACAAGAACATCCTTTGTGACGAGACGGTGTCACCGCCGGACAGCGATTTTTCAGCTCCGGTAGTCGGCGTTTTCGCTCACGTACTCGTGGGTCAGATCGCCCCCGAAGACCGTGGCCTCCGCCGCGCCGGCCCCCAAATCGACCGCGATCTCGACGCAGCGCTCGTGGGGCGGAAAATCGATCGGCGGGGCAAAGACGCCGTCCCGGGGCGGAGCACTGGCGTAGAGCTCGGCCGCCCGGAGGTGGGCGGCCAGGGCCTGCTCCTTCTCCGGATTGAGCTGGAAGACCCCGGAGCGGAAGATCTCGATTCCGCCCAGGCTCAGGCGCAGCCGGGAGAGATCCAGGCCGGGTGCCGAGGCGCCGACGTACTTGCCGACGGCCTGGACCAGCCGGCCGACATTGGGGTCGTTGCCCGCCACCGCACATTTGAAGAGGGGGGCATTTACGATCGCCTTGCCCAGATTCCGGGCCAGGGCCGCGTCGGCCGCGCCGCGGACCACGACGCGCAGGACGTGCCGCACACCCTCGCCGTTGCGGACCACGTCCTCGGCCAGGCCGGCGCAGACTTGGGCCAGGGCCCGGGCAAAATCCGCCGCCGGCGGCCGGGGCTTCCGGCCGGAGGAGACCAGGACGACGGTGTCGGAGGTGCTGGTGTCGCTGTCGATGCTGATGGCGTTGAAGGTGCCGGCCACCGCCTCGGTCAGCAGGGCGCGCAGTTCGGCCCGCGGCACCGCCAGGTCGGTGAGGATGTAAACGAGCATGGTGGCGAGGTTGGGCTCGATCATGCCGGCCCCCTTGGCGATGCCGACGATCGCCCCGCCGCCCACCTCCGCCCGCCGCACCTTCGGATAAAGGTCGGTCGTGACGATGCCTTCGGCCGCGGGGAGGATCGAGCCGCCGGCGAGGGAGGCGGCGGCCGCCGGCAAGGCCGCCAGCATGGCCTCGACCGGCAGGCCCCAGCCGATGACCCCGGTCGAGCAGGGCAGGACTTGGGCGGGGGCGAGCCCGAGGGCCGAGGCTGCCGCGGCGCAGACCCGCTCGGCCGCGGCCACCCCGCCGGGGGCGCAGACGTTGGAAATCTTGTTGTTGATCAGGATGGCGCCGAGGGTCGGCTCCGCCAGCCGCTGGCGGCCGATGATGACGGGGGCGCCGGGAAAGGCGTTGCGGGTAAAAACCGCGGCGAAATCCGGGCTCGGCCGGTCCAGGGCGAGCACGGTGAGGTTCATTTTCGCCGGCTTCGGCGCCTCGCGCGGGACAAACTCGAAGCTGGAGCGGCCGACGCGGAATCCCTCGGGCAAGGCCGCTTGGGAGGACAACCAGGCGCGATGACTCGCGCGATCGGGGAAAGTAAGTTCAGTTTTGGGCACGTCGGTCCCTGAAATTTGAAATTTCGCGATAGAACTTCAATGCTTTTACCATGCCGAGCGCCGTTCCCGGCCGCGCACCGGGGGCTGCGCCTAAAAAGATTTTCAAAATTGTTGTGGATAAGTTCGGCGCGAGTGCACTAAGGCTCTAGCGTGCAATGAACGTTGCCGAAGTCACCGCCAAGGCCAAGGTCCTGCTCGAAGCCCTTCCCTACATCCAAGATTTTCACGGATCGACCTTCGTCGTTAAGTACGGCGGGAGTTTCATGGATGACCCCGACCCCGCCGCCCGCATCCGGGTCGCCTACGATATCGCGTTTTTCGCCGCCGTCGGGATCAACGTCGTCGTCGTCCACGGCGGCGGCAAGGCCATCACCAAGGCGATGGAATCGTCCGGCCTGACGCCGACCTTCGACAAGGGCATGCGGGTGACGGACGAGGCGGCCATCGCCATCGTCAAGCAGACCCTGGACGAAGTCGTGAACAAGGAGGTCTGCGAGGCGCTCGCCGCCACCAAGGCCAAGCCCAAGAGCATGCCGGGCAGCTCCGTCCTGGTCTGCCAGAAGCTGACGGTCGACGACGACGGCAACCCCGTCGACCTGGGCTACGTCGGCGAGATCACCGAGGTGAAGATCAAGCTGATCAAAAAGGAAATCACCGAGGGCTTCATTCCCGTCATCTCGACCGTGGCCGAGGGCTACGACGGCAAGCCCTACAACGTGAATGCCGACGTCGTGGCCGGCCGAATCGCGAGTGCGCTGCGGGCCCGGCGGCTGGTCTACATGAGCGACGTCCCCGGACTCCTCTCCAATCCCGCCGACCCGACTTCGCTCATTTCCACCCTCAAGATCGGCCAGGTCGACGATTTGAAAAAGAAGGGCGTGATCGACAAGGGCATGCGGCCGAAAATCCTCAGTGCCGTCCGGGCCCTGGAGGAAGGGGTGCAGCGGGTCCATTTGATCGACGGGCGGCTGGCGCACAGCCTCCTCCTGGAAATCTTCACCGATACCGGGATCGGCACCGAAATCGTCCTCTAAGACCGCCATGTCCATCGTTCGCACCAACACCGCTGAGCTCTACGACGCCTACGTGCTCAAAAACTACGGCCGGCCCGCCATCACCCTCGTGCGCGGCCAGGGCTCCCAGGTCTGGGACGACCAGGGCAAAAGCTACCTCGACTTTTCGGGCGGCGTCGCGGTCAACGCCCTGGGACACTGCCATCCCCGCTGGGTCGAGGCGGTCCGGCGGCAGGCGGGTGAACTGATCCACGTCAGCAACCTTTATCGCCATCCCAACCAGGGCGAACTAGCACGGCGGATCGTCGGCTACGCCGGTCCCGGCCGGGTGTTCTTCTGCAACAGCGGCGCCGAGGCGGACGAGGCGCTGATCAAGCTCGCCCGGCTCCACGGCATGAGGAAGGCCGGAGGAGTG
>Ga0302279_10007819_pt1 | contig 10770 bp, 9 predicted proteins | sample III_Bog_N3_3_FD_194541 | JGI IMG/M metagenome (GOLD analysis project Ga0302279, IMG submission 194541) | Peat permafrost microbial communities from Stordalen Mire near Abisko, Sweden - III_Bog_N3_3 | ecosystem: Environmental > Terrestrial > Soil > Wetlands > Peat | place: Sweden: Abisko...
CCTGACGCGAGACACGAAAGCGCCGAAGGTCCTCGCGGTCCTGGCAGCCCTCTCGGCGGCGAAGGCGAAGACCGTGAAGGTGCGCACGCTGATGCGCGACCAGACGAGCGGGGAGATCGAGCTGACGCTTCATGCCGGGACGACGCCCGACTGCAGCGCCGTCGCGATGATCGAGCACGATGGGTCCGTCGCGCTCTGGAGCAAGGCGGGCGGAAGCGCGCAGAAGTTCGCGCGTGGCATGGCGGGACCCGACCTATCGACGTCGACCGAGGCGCTCCAGAAGCGCGCGGCATCGTGCGACTCACCCGTGTGGTACATCGGCACGGCCGACAACATCACGTGGGGGCTCACGTTCGACCTCGCGGTCCGCGCGAAGGGCTCACCGGACGCGGGCACTTCGCTCAGGCCGACCCGCGCCGTGCTGCTCACGCACCCGGCGCCGGGCCATGCGGTCAAGGAAGAGTGATCGAGCCCCCTGTAACGGCGTCGTGAGGCGGTGACACTCCGAGAAGCGACGCTGCCGTGTCGACGAACGCATTGAACGTGGCCATGTCGACCACGCGTCCTGCCGCCACACGACCTGGGGCGCGCACGAGGAGAGGGACGGTGCGATCGTACAGGTACGGGGAACCGTGACTGGTCCCTTTGCCGACGATGACGGTCGGGTCGAAGAAGCTTCCGGGGCCAAGGACCAGATAGAACTCCGCGCCACGCTCGCGCACGGCCGGGGCGACCGAGCGGCAGACGAGCGCTTCGATCGATTCGTCCGCGAAGGGGGGGCATGCCGTCGGCACGGACGCGATCGGGTAGGCCGACACGACGCCCGGGTACGCGAGGAGGGTCGCACGGAGCGCCGCGTCCAGCTTGGCGCGACGCGTCGGGTCGAGCGCGCGTGCTCCTGCCGAAAGATAGACGTACGGGTCGGAGACGCCGATCACCCAGTCGCCTGCGCCGAGCGCCGCGTTGGCGCTCGCGTACAGCGAGGCCGATAGCTCCCCCGGGAGCACGCGATGGGCGGCATCGCACGCGCGCTTCCACGGATCGGCCCCGGGCCCGTCGCAGAAGCGATGGCGACCGACTTCGGGCATCGGGTTCGTCCCGTGGTCGCCGGTGAGCAAGACCGAGTAGCCGTCCGGTCCGAAGCGCGCGTCGAGGGCCGAGAAGAAGCGCGCGAGCGTGCGGTCGAGGCGCGCGATCTCATCCCAGGCCTCCCACGAGTCGGGGCCGAAGGTATGACCGATGTAGTCGTTGGCGGAGAGCGAGACCGCCAGCAGCGTCGTGTGCTTCCCTCCCCCTTCGGCGTCGAGCGCGGAGACCGCGAGATCGAGGAGGACCTCGTCGGCGAACGGGGAGGTCCGGAACGCGAGGGACGGACGCTTGGCCCCTGCGAGCAGGTGCGGGAACACGACGCCGAAGCCAGGGAGATCCCCTTCGCCGGGCTGCGCGTCAGGAGTCGCAGCGTGACGCTCGATCCACGCCGCGTCGAGCGGGGTCCAGGTGGACGCCTCGGCCTTCGCGAGCGCGGCTGTGAGCCCGGCGATGGCCCACGTGGGGAGGGCATTGGCCACGGCGGTCGATGTGACGAAGCGGTTGTCGGTCGTGTCGAACCAAACCGACGCGGTCGGGTGATGCCCTCCGGCGAAGAGCGCGCCGCGGTCCTTGAGCGAAAGCGAGAGGATAACCGCGTCCGGATGCTCCGTGCGCAGACGGTCGGCCAGAGTCTCGGAACGCAGCGCAGCGAGGGACGAGCTCGCGCGGGGCTGGACGCCGTCCGACGTGACGAGGTGCGACTCGGCGTCACGAAGGATCGACTCGGGCTTGCCGTCGGGCGTGAGCACCTCGTTGGCGAAGATGCCGGACACGGTGGGCGCCGCCCCCGTGTACAGCGCGCTATGGCCGGGGGCGGTGTCGGTCACGGCATGCTCGTAGCGCATCGAGACGACCCAGGTCCCCTCGCGACGGAGCCGCGCGAAGCCGCCGTCGGGCGGGAGCTCCACGAAGCGTTCGCGCGCGACCCACGCGGCGAGCTGGTCGACGACGAGCGTGACGACGACGGGCTGCGACGCGTGCGGCGCGACGACGGCGGTCAACGCCAGGGATGGGGCCCCGGCGGGGGGCGTGCACGCAAGCGACGACGCGAGCACCGCGAGAGGAAGGAGCGTCGTTCGAGGCATCACGAGACGTTGCGCACGCGTGTGCGCCTTCGTCGCGTTGTGAGCGCAAGCGCGAGCAGACCGACCGCGAGCGTGCCTCGCGACTGCGAGCGAGAGCGCGTCTCACCTTCGCGAGGATCGCCCACGATCGAGCATCCGCAGCCGCCGCCCGAACCAGCCGCGGTGTCGGCCTCGGTGCTCGCGTCGTGCTTCTCGGCAACGCCGCTGTCGTGATGCCCACCGACACTCGCATCGACCGTCGTGCCCGCGTCGTCATGGGAGGCGTCGCTGCCACCACCGCCACCACCGTCGCCACCACCCCCTTCGCTCCCTGCGTCGGTCGCGGGCGCAGGGCCCCCCGAGTCCACGACGATCCCGGGCGACACGCACCCGTTCGACTGGCACGTCTGTCCGGTCTGGCACGCCGTGGGCGCGCTCCACGTATGGCACCCCGCGTCGGTCTCGCCGGTGCATGTCAGGAGCGAGCTCCCCTGGCACTCGGTCGCCCCCGGCTCGCACGCGTCGGAGCACACGGGCGAGCTGCAGACCCCCGCGGTGCAGCTCTTCCCCGTCGGACAGGCGGCCGCCGTCGACCACGTGTTGCAGGGCGCCGTGCCGAAGTGACCGCACACCTGGAGCTCTGTCCCGCTGCACTGGCTCGTACCGGAGGTGCACGCGTCGGTGCACGTCTCCTGGCACGTGCCGTTGCCGCACGCCTGGCCGGCTGGGCACGCGGTCGTGTTCTGAAGGACGGTGCATCCGTTCGAGGCGACGACGCAGTCCTCTGCGACGCCGGCAGCGCAAACGTAGCCGAGCCCGTTGCCCAGGTAGCTCGCGTTGCCGTACGTGAAGATGCCTCCGTCCGCGCCGAGCAGCCAGTAGCCACCGCCGCCCGGCGTCGAGGCCATCCCGACCACAGGCTTGGCGAGCGGCATGCTCCCCGCGGACCCTTCGAACACCGCGTCGCCATACGAGAAGATCCCCCCGTCGGCGGCGACCAGCCAGTACCCTTTGCCGGTCGGAGTCGTGGCCATTCCCACGACAGGCTGGTTGAGCATCATGCTCCCCGCCGACCCCTCGAACGCGGCGTCGCCGTACGCGAAGATCCCCCCGTCGGCGGCGACCAGCCAGTAGCCCTGGCCCGTCGGCGTCGCGGCCATCCCCACGACCGGCTTGTTGAGCACCATGCTGCCGGCCGACCCGAAGAACCCGGCGCTGCCGAAGCTGAAGATGCCGCCGTCCGCGCCGACGAGCCAGTAGCCCGCGCCGTCCGGGGTCGCAGCCATTCCGACGATGGGCGCGTTGAGGGTCATCCCCCCCTCGGAGCCGTGGAAGCCCGCGTTGCCGAACGAGAAGACGCCGCCGTCGGCTGCGACCATCCAGTAGCCCTGCCCCGAGGGGGTGGCCGCGACGCCGACGATGGGCTTCGCGAGGGGGGTGCCGTGAAGGTCACCGAGGAAGCTCGCGTTGCCGTTCGCGTACACGTCCCCCGCGGCGTCGACGATCCAGTAGCCCTGCCCCGTCGGCGCGGGGGCGACGCCGACACGCGCCGAGATGATGCACTGATTGGTGCATGCCGGCGCAGGAGGCTGCGCGAGCGCGGTGAGCTGGGCGAGCGACCCGTTGTAGACGTCCTGGTCGAGCGTGCCCCCGGTGTCGCCGTACTGCCAGATCGTCCAGTTGCTCCAGCCGTTGGGCACCTTCGGGCAAGAGGGTCCGTAGTCGGCGATCCAGAGCGGCACCGAGCCGAAGCTCGTGTCCCCGACGCTCCCGTCCCAGAACGACGGCCCGGTATAGATGATGGGGGCGCGTCCGGTTCCTGCCTGGACGGCCGTGAGCCACGCGCGAACGTTTGCGGCGATGGTCGCGCCCGACTGCCCTCCGCTGACCTCGACGTCGACCATGCAAGGGAGGTCGCCCGCGCCGAGCTGGCCGACGGCCTGGATCATCAGGTTCGCCTGCGCGATCGGGCTCTGGGCGGGCTCGAAGAACTGGTACGCGCCGCGCAGGACCCCTGCTGCCGCCATGTTCGACCAGTTCGCCGCGAAGTCAGGGTCGCTGAAGCCGGTGCCGTCGCCGATCGACGCGTAACCGAAGGCGGTCCCGTGCGACTTGGCGCTCGTCCAGTTGAAGGCCCCTTGAAAGTGGGAGACGTCGACCCCCTGGACCGGCCCATTCGCAGCGGCGCCGCACACCGTGGTGCTCGCCTGCGCGGAGGTGCCGATGTCCTCGGGCTCGGCTGCGTTACTGCCGCACGCCGAGCTCGCGAGCGCCAATGCGAACGAGGAGACCGCGGTGACTGCGAGCTGAATGCGAGGCATTCGACAATTTCGCACGAACCGACGCGGCCCGTCCGGGAGACTGTATAACCGGGGAGGCGGGCTCATCCGGGCCCCCGACCCTGACACGACCGAGGAGCTCCCGATGCCTACGTCCGTCCGTGTGCCTGAAGCCTTCACAGGGCTCTTCGACCAAGCCGAGACGTACGTAAAGGCGCACTTCGACAAGCTGAAACGTGACCCCGAGAGGGGGACGATTCACGTTGGCGACGCCCGCTACATCCTCGTGCGCGGCGACAGCCTGACGACGGGGTTCCTCGAGGTCATGCGCGACCTCATCGGAGAGGAAGAGGCGTTCAAGTTCTGGTACCGCATGGCGAGGGTCATCGGCCGCGAGGACTCGCGCGCGTTCTGCGCCGAGCGTGGCCTGACCGACGGCCCCGCGAGGCTCTCCACGGGCCCCGTGCACTTCGCGTACACGGGCTGGGCGCGCGTCGAGATCGACGACCGTTCACGCCCCGCGCCGGACGACACGTACTACCTCGAGTACGTCCACCCGAACACGTTCGAGTCGGAGTCGTGGCGCAAGTCTGGGAAGGTGTCGACGCGGCCGGTGTGCGTGTTCTCGGCAGGGTATTCGGCGGGCTGGTGCAGCGAGGCGTTCGGTCTCGAGGTGCATGCGCGCGAGGTGACGTGCGCGGCCGCGGGGCAGAGCGAGTGCCGGTTCGTGATGAGCCCCTGGGACCACCTCGACCGCTACGCCGCCGAAATCGCGTCGCGTCCTCGACCGACCGGCCCGTGACGCGCGAGGCGCCGAATGCCCGAGAGTCCGTCGCCCCCTCCGTTCAGCACGGCCGCACTTCGCATCGTTGACGTGCTCCGTCCCCACACGCCGTTCGCCGAGGCCATCGTGCGCCGCCAGGCCGAGCGTGCGGGCTACGACGCATCGACCGTGACCACGGCGGTGCTCCCCAAGATCATTCCGCTGGTCATCTCGGCGTCGCAAGCGTTCGTCGACCCGTCGGTGATCCAGGCGCTCAAGGCCCTGCTCACATAGAGCGTAGGCTGTCTCTCGTGAGCGCGAACCAAGGCGTCATCCCCCTGCTCGCCGTAGTCGCCTTGCTCGCACTGCCAGGCGCAGCCAGGGCCGACGATGTCGCGGTCTCCGTGCGCTGGTCCGCGCCGGCTGGATGCCCCGCCGAGGAGGTTGTCCGGGGGAGGGTTCTCGCGCTCGCTGGGACAGGAATCGCTCTCGACGCGCAGGCCGACGTCACCGAGGAGAGCGGCGAGTTCAGGGCGAAGCTCCGCGTGCAGGTGGGAGACAGCGTGGGCGAGCGGGTCCTCCACGCGCCGTCGTGCGAGACGCTCGCCGAATCGGTCGCGGTGGTGCTGGCGATGAGCGGAACGACCGCGCCGCCTGCGCCGATGCCGCGGATGCCCACACCACCGCCGCCGCCTCCAGCTCCTCGGCCGACGCCCCCATCTCCTGCGGCGCCAGGCGCCACGCCGACTCCACCCGCTTCCACGCCGACTCCTGAGCCCGCCCCCTTCCGCCCCGCGCTGGACGGGTCGCACGTCCGACTTGCGACCCTTGGCTCGGTCGACGTCGGGACGCTCCCCTCCCCTGCGTTCGGAGGCACGTTCTCCGCGGCCTACGCGGCGGGGCTCGGATTTGCGTTTGGCCTTTCGGCGTCCGTGTGGCTGAGCCAGACGCCGAGCGGGGCGCCGACCGCCGATTTCAGCCTCGCGACGTTCGACGCCACGGCGTGCAAGAGCGTGCTTCGACGCGGGCCCATCGAGCTCTCGCCGTGCGCAGTCGTGGAGCTCGCGCGCATGTCGGCGACCGGGCTGAACGCGACTGGGATCGACGAGACCGCCACGGCCGTCTGGATCGCGGTGGGCCTCAGAGCACAGGGGCGCTGGGAGCTGACGCGCCGGCTCGCGCTGGTCCTCTCGGTCGAGGCGATCGTCCCGACCGTCGGGGAAGGGTTCCGTGTCACCGCGAGCACGACCGGCTCGGACGTGGTCCACAACGTGGGTGGCATCAACGGCCGCGCACATTTCGGACCCGAGGTGCGCTTTTGAGCACGGAACCGGTTGTCGCCGGCCAATCTACGGGGAGCCCGTTGGAACAGCCGTCCGCCCGAGCCGTGGAAGATCCGTCGCCCATGCCCCCTGGCGGTCTTTCGCAGGCGCACGCTCCGGCCCTCGATTTCGACGCGCTCTACGAAGAGCTCTTCCCCTTCGCGTGGCGCACCGTACGCAGGCTCGGCGTCCCCGAAGCTGCGGCCGACGACGCAGTGCAGGACGTGTTCCTCGTCGTGCACCGCCGCCTCGGTGACTACAACGGGCAGACCCCGGTCAAATACTGGCTACTCGGCATCATCACGCGTGTCGTAGCCGACCATCGCCGCACGTACTTTCGCAAGGACGCGCGCAACGTTCCACCCGCTGTCGACAAGGACGGCGCCGAAACGATGGTCTCCCCCGACCCGGCCCCCTCGGACCAGGCGGAGCAGGCCGAGACGTTCCGCCTCGTCATGACGCTGCTCGACGAGCTCGACAAGGACAAGCGCGAGGTGTTGGTCCTGGCGCAGTTCGAGGAGATGACCTCCGTCGAAATCGCAGAGTGCCTCGGCCTCAACATCAACACCGTCTACGGGCGGCTTCGGGCGGCGCGCCAAGCGTTCGACGCCGCCTACGCACGCCATCGTGCTCGCACCACAAGGAGAACACCGTGAAGGACCACGAGCGAGACGATCTCTTTCTTCGGGCGCGGCGCGAGGTCACGCCGTCGGACGACGATCGACGACGGGTGCGTGCGGCGCTGACGCGCAAGCTGGGGGTGGCGGCCGGCGTATCGGTCGGGGTGAGCACGGCGAAAGCGGCGGCGAGCGTGGTGCAGGCGAGCGCCGCGCAGGTGAGCGCGGCGGGCGTGGGCGCGGCAGCCGCGGCGGGGGCTACGGCAGCGGGCGTGGCGCCGATTGGCGTGGGGGCCGGCGTAGGGGCCGTTGCTGCGACGGGGTTCTCGGCGGTCGCCATCGTAAAAGCGACCGCCGTCATCGTCGCGGTGGCGGCCCTGGGATTCGTCGTCGCGGCGCCGCGTCAGGCAGCAGGCCCTTCGGCTGTCGCAGGGCCGATCGTGTCGGCCGCGGCGGTCAACGCGACGCCCCAGCCTGTGCGGAGGAGTGTCGAAAGCGCAGCTGCCGCGGTGCGCGCGGTGCCTGAGGTCGCGATACCGTCTGGGCCTGCGCCGTCCGCGGATCACGAGACCGCGTCGGCCGCACCGATCCGCGATGTCACGGCGGGGCACGCAATCGCGCCGACGATGCCCCCTCAGACGATAACCGCGCAGACCGCGTCTCCTTCTCTTTTGGCTCCCGCGCCCGTGCAGGCGCCGTCGGTGCGCATCGTGCCTTCGGCCGAAGCAGCGCGTGACAGCAACGAAGAGGTCTCTCTCATCGCGGCGATGCAGGAGTCGCTACGCGCCGGCGACCCTGCGCGTGTCTTGTCGCTCGTTCGCGACCACGAGCGACGTTTCCCCACGAGCTCCTACGGCACCGAGCGCGAAGGGGCGCGCGTGATGGCGCTCTGCATGGGATCGTTGCCCGACGAGGCTCGCAAGATCGGCGCACGTTTCCTCGGCGACCACCCGCTGTCGACCCTGAGCGAGCACGTTCGCGACACGTGCCAGCTGCCGCACGAGGCGCACTGACGAAGGGGCGCGCCCGCACGAAGCGGCTACGCGGGGGGCTCGGTGCTATCTTCGGCCAATGACTCGTCCCGCGCTGACCGCGACGATGACGTACGCCGAATATCTTGCGTTCGAAGCGTCGTCGCCTGCGAAGCACGAGTTCTTGCGTGGCGACGTCCACGCGATGAGCGGAGGCACGCCCGAGCATGCGGCGCTGGAGGCCGCCGTTGCCCGGGTGCTCGCGAACGCGCTCGAAAAGGCTGGCAAGCCGTGCCGAGTCTACTCCGCAAACCTGCGCGTCCGCGTCGAGGCTACCGACTTCGCCGGGTATCCGGACGCGACCGTCATCTGCGGCACGCTGGAGACCAGCGCGGCCGACCGCCACGCCGCCATCAACCCCGTCGTCTTGGTCGAAGTGCTCAGCGACTCGACGGAGTCGTACGATCGCGGCATCAAGGCGGGTCACTACCGCCACATCCCGTCCATTCGCGAGTACGTGCTCATCGCGCAGCACACGCGGCTCGTCGAGGTATGGCGGAAGAACCACGAAGGAATGTGGGAGGTCTCCGGGGTCGCCGGGAACGGCGAGAGCGTGGCGATCGAGTCGCTCGGCGTCGTCGTGGCGGCCGACGACGTCTATCGAGACCCCTTCGTCCCTTGATGCATGATGCCTCGTCGAGGGCCGACTATCGCGCAGGAACCGTCATGAAACCGGGCTAGTGTCCGCCCGCGATGGCCTATGCCGAGTCGGAAGCGATCCTCAAGCGGGCGCTGGATTTCATCCAGCGGGACCGCCGTATCCGCTTCGCGCTCGCGGCGCTGCTCGTCGGCGTCCTCGTCGTCCTCGCCGCACGCTCGATCTACCACCTGATCCCGCGCACCTACGTCGTCACGATGACGGGCGGCGACATCGTCACGAACCGACACTACCTGGCGAAGATCATCCAGACCGAAGCAGAGAAGCGCGGCATCACCGTCGTCTTGAAACCAGTGCACGGCGTCAACGCGGAGCTCGAGGCGGTGAGCGAAGGCAAGGTCGACCTCGCCCTCGTTCAAGGAGGGCTCGAGACGACCTATCCGCACGTCGAGCACGTCGCGACGGTAATCCCGGAGCCCGTGCACCTCCTGGTGAAGCCATTCGTGCATGGGCTCGCCGATCTGCGCGGCCGCTCCGTCAACCTCGGTCCCAAGGACGCCGGTGTACGCGACATCGGCCTCGTCGTGACGCACTTCGCCGGATACACGGAGAACGTCGACTTCGTGGAGACGAGCTACTCGGACGAGGCCCTCCTCGCGCTCCCCGAGCACAAGATGCCCGACGCCATCTTCACCATCTCGTCGGTGCCGTCGTACCTCGTGGAGATCCTCGTGAAGAAGCACCACTACGGCATCGCGGAGATCCCGTTCCCGGAGGCGCTCGCGCTCCGCTTCGGCTGGGTCGCGGACGGCCAGATCCTCGGGTACACCTACAACCTGAACCCGCCGGTGCCCGACAAGAACGTCGTCACGGTGGCGGTCGACATGCACCTCGTCGCGAACGCGCGCCTCGACCCGGAGGTCACGGAGCGGCTCCTCGAGGTGCTTTACTCACCGTCGGTCTCGAGCCACTTCAGGCAGCAGCTCGACGAGAAGCGGGCCACGATCCCGTCGGGGTATCCGTTCTCGCTCGGCCTCACGAGGTACCTGCATCGGAACGACTCCTTCCTGACGCTCGAAGTGTGGAACAAGATCCAGTCGACGTTTGCGCTCGTGATGAGCTTCGCCGGTATGTTCATCGTCGTGGTTCGCTGGTTCCGGGCCGTGCCCGAGAGCGGCCACGATGACGCCGAGCTGCACGGCTTCTTGAGCGAGGTAGCCGACGGGGAGCGTGAGATGTCGGCGATCGCAGCCGCAGGGGCGATCGATCGCGCACGGCTCGCGCGTCTCGACGGCCGGTTCGTCGAGATCAAGGCGGAGCTGTTGTCGCGCTATTCGTCGCTGAAGCTGGAGGACGCGAGGCTCTTCGAGGTCGTGCTCGCCTGTCTCCGCGACGCCGGCGTGCGGCTGCACGAGCTCTCGGGGAGGGACTCATGACCGCGCGTGGGCTCACCCGTCGCACCGGCCTCGTGACGCTCGCGTGCGGCGTCGCGGCAGCCGTCGCCTCGGCCACGAGCCTCGCCGACATCGAGATGCCTCTTGGCCCTCACGTCGAGATTCGCGGCGCGCTGGCGATGGGGGCCGTCTCCCGCGCCGTGGCGGAGGAGTTCATGAGCGCGCACCCCGAAGCGGTCGTCACGGTGAGCGGAGGGGGGACGTACCGCGGGCTCAAATCGGTCATCGTGGGGACCGCGGACATGGCGATGGGGGCCGACGGGATCTCCGACGATCTCGCCGCTCTGGCGGCCAGCAAGAACGTGACGCTCGAGAGCCACGGGGTGTTCAGCGACGCGGTGGTGGTCGTCGTCAGCCCGAACAATCCGGTCAAGAACCTGTCGATGCAGGAGCTACGCGACATCTTCCGCGGCAAGATCACGCGCTGGTCGGAGCTCGGTCCGGCCGCACCAGGTCAGGCGCACCCCGTGAGCGACGGCGGCACGAGAGCGCAGTCTTCGTCGCCCGACGCAGGCAACCCCGACGATATCGACGTGGTGACCTTCGAAGGAAA
>Ga0302279_10007821_pt1 | contig 10767 bp, 7 predicted proteins | sample III_Bog_N3_3_FD_194541 | JGI IMG/M metagenome (GOLD analysis project Ga0302279, IMG submission 194541) | Peat permafrost microbial communities from Stordalen Mire near Abisko, Sweden - III_Bog_N3_3 | ecosystem: Environmental > Terrestrial > Soil > Wetlands > Peat | place: Sweden: Abisko...
AGCCCGAGGTCGAGGTCCAGATTGCGCGGAACCTCTCCATCCAGCTGGCCGTGATTCTTGGCCTGCCCCCCCCGGGGAGCAACCCGGACACGACGTTCCTCACCATCGACTGGCGCTTCCTGAAGAAGCTCTCGCTCGAGTCGACCGTGGGGAACGCCGGGAGCACCATCGTCGACATGGTGTGGCGATACCGCTATTGATCCGCGCTCCGCTGCATGGATCGCGACGAGCTCGGTGCCTTCTTCCTCGTCGCGACGCTCGCGGCGTGGGCCCTCCTGCAGCTGTCCATCGTCCTCCGGCTCGCGCGGATCGCCCCGCGGTGGAGGGCCGCCGTCGCGTTCCTGGTGCCGCCCCTGTCGCCCTACTGGGCCTGGAAGAACGGGTTGCACGCGCGCGCGGTGCTCTGGCTCGTCGCGCTCGTGGCGTGGCTCGTCTCGCGACGCGCGCTCTCGTAGCCGCTACTCGCAGGCGTTGCCGTCGATGCGCGCGACCTTGGCCGGCGGGCTTAGCGCCGAGCCCGCCGTGCCGAAACGGCCGAGGTACCTCGTGAACGCCTCGATATCGAGCGGCCCCGACGCGCGATCGGGCGCAGACCTGAGGAGCGAGAAGCCGTCGCCCCCGGTCGCGAGGAAGCTGTTGATCGTCACGCGGTAACGCTTCTCGGGACGCACGGCGACGCCCGAAAGCCGGAGCGACGAGGGATCGACCGTCGCGGTTCGGGTCTTGGGATCGAACGCGTAGCGATAGGTGAAGCCTCTCGAGACCGACAGGACTCTGGGCCGATCGCGCGCGAACTGCTTCTCGAGAAGCTCCTGAATTTCCTTTCCGGTGAGCGTGACAGTGACGAGCCGGTTGCCGAACGGCTGGACCTCGAAGACCGCCGCGTAACGGACCGGCGCCGCGCCCCCGCCAGGATCGGGGACGAGGTCGGTTCGCACGCCGCCCGGGTTCATGAAGGCCACCACCGCGCCAGCCCCGCGCGTCGCCTCGAGCTGGGCATCCGCGATGAGATCACCGAGCGGCGTCTCGCACGACCGGCTCTTGGCGGCCTCGGGGTCACGGGTGAACGGGCCACGGAGATACGCCACGACTCGGCGCGCGACGGGCGCGGCTCGCTCCTCGAAGCTGGCAATGAGATCCCGGACCTGGGGATCGGGCGCGACGTCGTGGGTCACGATGACGTTCCGCGCGCGCGCGTCGGTCAGCTCGGCCTTCGCGGGGTCGATTGTGAGATCGATCTTCGTGATGACGCGACCGTAGCTGGTGGCGCTGGTGACGAGCCGGCCGTCGATCGTGCAGTTGTATCCCTGGTGCGTGTGTCCGGTGACGATGACCCGGAACATCGGGTCGAGGTCGTGCAAGAGAGAGCGGAGGTCCCCCTTGAACCCGTCGCAGGCGTCGTAGGTGCCGCTCTCGCTCTGGAATCCGCCCTGGTGAATGAGGAGAACGGCGGTGGACACGCCATGCGACTGGAGCTCCGGAACCAGCGCGTTCGCAGTCCGGGCCTCGCCGACGAACGTGAGGCCCGCGATGGCTTCGGGGGTGGTCACGGTCGGCGTCGCTTCGAGCGTCATTCCGACAAAGGCGATCTTCGCGGGTCCGAACTCCTTGATGGCGTACGGGGGAAACACGGTGGCCCCGTCGGGACCGCGCACGTTGGCGGCCAGGTACTGGAATTTCGCTCCAGGGAAGGGCGCCGGGGCAGGCCCGGGTCCCGCGGCCGGGCCGCCGCTCTGCAGGCGGTGAAGCTCGGTGATGCCGCGATCGAAGTCGTGATTGCCGACCCCCTCGAAGTCGAGCCCGATGAGGTTCATCGCCAGCACCACCGGCTCGTCCTGAAAGAGGTTCGAGACCAGGGGGCTCGCCCCGGTGAGGTCACCGGCGGAGACGAACACGGTGTTCGGGTTGCCCTTGCGGAGCTCACGCACGTGCGTCGCAAGGTAGGCGACACCACCGGCCGGGATGCGGATCCTGCCGCCCGCGCTCGCGCCCGACAATGCGAGCCGCGCCATCGGGTCATCGGCCGGGGCGAGGACGGAGCCATCGTTGCCCAGCGGGGGCTCGAGGTTGCCGTGCAGGTCGTTGATGGCGAGCAGCTGCACGTGTACCGGCTCCGCCGGGGGCGGCGACGGTGGGGGCAGAGGAGGGGTCGCGACGACCCGAGGCGGCTCGGGCGCGGGTGGCGGCGCCGACGAGCACGCGACGAGCAGCGCAGCGAGCGGGGAAAAGCACCGGGCCACGGCCCTACTCGACCACATTCAGGGACCGACCGGGAGGGTTGTCTCGGTCGGGCATCGCGCGCCAGGGACCAGGCGGCAGTAGAGCAGGCGGTTGAAGGCGACCGTGGGTACGGCATCGGCGTGCTCGAAGTCGTACCCCTGCGTCGCCCTTGCCCACGAGGACGCATCCCCGCGCGGGGAGGTCACGATCGCGCCCGATCCTTTCGGAAGCGGGAGCTCGGTCGAGCGGAGGACGGACGGCACGATCGCCGAGAATGGGGTCAGGTCCACCGAACGCTGAAGCACATCCGCCATCGGCGGCGCGAAGGCGTCCGTCTGCCCGAGCGGCGCAAGGCCCAGCAAGAGCTCGATCGTCCGCAGCACGCTGGGCGTTGCGTAGACCGTCGACACCACGGCCCCTCCTCGTCGAACATGACCTCCCGCGAAGAGGGCGAAGCTGCGGTGGGCATCGACGTGGTCGGAGCCGTTTTGCGCGTCGTCCTCGAGGGCAACGAGCACCGTGTCCTTCCAGAAGGGGCTCCGCGAGAGCTTCTCGACCATGAGGCCGAGCGCATAGTCATGGTCGGCGACCTGCGTGTCCGGAGTATTGACCCCATCGAGCGCGCTCCTGAAGCTGCCGAGGTGGTCGTGTGGGAGCCACACGAGCTCGAGCGTCGGGAGGTCGCCCCGGGCGACGAACTGGTCGAATTCGCGCTCCCACTCCAGCTCGCGCCAGTAGTCGGCGAATCGCTGATCGAAGCTCCGGTAGTATGGGTCGGTCACCGGCACGAGAGACGGCCGCGTCGCGTAGGCAACCTGCAGGTGCTCGGCGAATGGGTACGGGATCGGCGGCAGGTACCAGGGGTCCGTCCGCTTGGCTCCGTAACGGGAGCCGTCGATGAACATCCCGTAGTTCCTGACGGTCTTTCCGGCCGTGAGGACGGCGTCCCAGAGCCGGCCGGTCCCCCCCTCGAACGGCTCGTCCACGCCACCGACGTCCGCCGGGCCGGGGACCAGGTCGGGGGAGCGCGGGGTCTCCGGGTTGGCGGCGATGCGTGCGTCAAGATCCGGCGGCGCGAGGTTGATGCCCCGGTTGGTCCCATCCCAGTCGTAGCTGTGGGAGCCGCGGTCGGCGTACTCGAGCGGGAGCACCTTCTCTGCGACGTCGGTCGAGCGCCCGGCGGTGGACCACAGCCAGCCGTCGCCGGAGACACCTCCACTGTCGAAGAAGCGATCGAGCGTGACGAACGTCGTCGCGAGCGCGTGCTGGTTGGGCGTGATGGCCGCCCCCCAGTGCACCAGCGCAGGGTCTCCGTCTGCGCCGAGGAGGTCGCCGAGGATCTGATCGTACGTGCGATTCTCGCCGATGACGTAGATGACATGCTTCACGGAGCCGCGGAGCGCCTGGAAGATCGCGGGCTCCCGAGGGGGCTCGACGAGACGGTTGTTGATGCGGACCTGTGCCGTGAGCTTGCCGAGCACGGCCGGTGTCGGAGTCGGCAGCGCGAGCAGCCCGCCGTGCGCGAGCTGGAGCGTGAACTGGTTCCCCTTGCCGGACGTGTACGGCTCCGAGACCGACCGCTTCACGTCGCTCCACGGGCCGAGGGGGTTGGGTCCGGTCGGGCTCTTTCCGAAGGCGACGTAGAGAAAGCGGCCGTCCGCGGCCGGAGTCACGGCATGCGGATAGAACCCCGTGGGGACGAGGCCGACCACGTGGCTCGCCTCGTTCGATCCGGCTACGTCGCCCCCGCGGCCCTGCGCGGACAGCCGGACGACCGCGACCGCATTGCTTCCGCCATCGCTGACGTAGAGCGTCTCCTCGTCCGGTGACAGCGCGACCCAGTTGGGACTGGCCCCGAGAAGCTTCGCGCTGGCGATGGATCCGTCGACGGCCGACGTGGTGACGGTCTCGATGACGGTGCCGCGCGGCACGTCCACCACGCTCACCGTGTCGCTGTTGGCGTTCGACACGTACAGGCGATCGCCCCGACGGTTGCAGGTCAGCGTCGTGGGGGAGCTGCCCACCCGGATGCGACGGACCACGCGTGCGGCGTCGATGTCGACCTCGACGATCTCGTGATCCCGTTGACTGGTCGCGAACACGAGGTGCTCGTCGATCGCCACGATCCCGTAGGGAAACTCTCCGCCCGCGACGCCGCCTCCCGGACGGAGGGAGATGTCTCCCACGGCGCGACGGGCGACGAGATCGACGACGGTGACCGAGTCGTTCTCGTTGTTCGCGACGACCAGCCTCCGTCCGGACGGGGTCATGGCGAGCCCCGCGGCGAAGGGACCCTGGTCGGGTGCGAGACCGCCGGCACCCGTCTTGGTCACATGCTCGAGCTGGATCGGGGGGCCTTGCTCGATATACCGGCCCGCTGCATCGGTGGCGTATTCGCGGATCAGATCGTCCGGGCCGCCGCTCACGAAGAACCGACCCCCCTGTGGGCTCCATGCAAGGCCCCCGAACGTGTTGGGGACAGCGATCACCTGCACCTCGCAAGGCGTGCCGGCCGAGACGTCGTAGAGAAAGAGCCACTGGCTGGACCCGCTCTCGATGCGCTTGCCCGTCGGATCGGCCGAGCGGTTGTAGCCGGCGGTCAGCACGACGAGCGTGTGGCCATCGGGGGAGAGGGCGGTGCTCACGGCGTTTCCGGCCCGGAGCTCGGGTACGGCGGCCACATGAGGGTCGAGCTCGAAGAGGACGGATCCGGGCGCGGCGTCCGGGGTCATCGCGGTGCCCGTGGGCAGCCCGATGACGTCGGTCGCGAACAGCGAGGCCTTCGCCTGCCGCGCTCCGGGGGCGAGCGATCCCGGGGACGGCGCACCGGCCGGTTCGATCGGAGCACGCGGGCAACCCGTCACGAGAGACAGGACGCCGACGAGCGCCGAGAACGCGGTCCGTGTCATGCCCGAAACCCTCGCGTCAGAACTCGAAGGCGACTCCCGACATCCACGTGTAGTCGCCCACGTAGAGCGTGTGGCTCGAGCTCTGAAAGAGCCCGCTGAGGTCGGCGCGCATCAGCTCGCCAAACACGTACGTGTGATTGACGCCGGTCGCGTTGTCGAAGCCCTGCGACGCGCGCCGGTCGAGAAAGTTGAGATCGATGCCGAGGCCGACGGCGAGCTGCGTGCCCCAGGTCGCCCCTTCACCAAGAACGCCGTTCGTCTGCGCGCCCCTCGCCGTGCTCGAGACGGACGTACCGCCGCTGTTCGACGCCTGCCAGAGCGCGTACCCGATGCCCCCCTTCAGGTACGGCACGAAGGGCACGTGGAACGCGCGATCCAGGATATCGAACCGCAGCACCGCCACGGCGTACATCGGGTAGATCGTCAGGCTCGTGGTCTCGGCCGAGTACTTCTGGCCCCCCTCCGGCTTGAGCAGCGGGGCGAGCCCGCTCGCCGAGGTGTACCCCACCGAGATGCCGGGGCCGATGGTCCCGACTCCCGGGATTCGATAGGCCTGGTAGTCGAACTCACCGGCGACCTCGACGCGCGCGCTGGTGCCGAAGGTTTGCTGGTACGGGCCAGCATACGGGCCGGTCTGGGCGAGCGTGGGGTTCGTGTCGACGCGCGGGTAGTACGGCCCGAGGCGGACCTCGAGGGCGAATCGCTGCGGCGATTCGTACGTCTTGTGTCGGGAGCTCAGCACTCCCGTCTCGTCATCGGCACGCGCCACGCGAGGGGAGGCGATCACCCATGCGAGCACAGCCGCCGCGAGCGTTCTCGCGGCCGACTGAAAGCGAATCATGAATTCCTCCGACGGCGACGCCGCGCGAATGCGACGGCCGCAAGTCCGACACCGACTCCGAACACCGACCCGAACGCGGGAATGCCCGCGCCCTGCAACGTACAAAAGCCACCCCCGGCCAGGCCTCCGGCTCGACCATACTCGTTCCAGAAGTCGACGACCGGCGCCGGCGTCTGGCAAGCGAGGTTGCTGAGGAGGCCCACGTTGCCGTCGTCGTCGAACGCAGCCACCGCGAGCGCATACTGGTGCCCGTTGATGAGCGGCCCACCGTCGGGCAGCGTGGTGAGCGTGTAGCTCGACGTGGTGTTGCCTCCGACCGAGGCTGCGAGATCGGCGTCAGGGATCTCCGAGATGCCGACCCCCACGGTTCCGCCGCTGACCCCCGCGTCGGTGCTGAGCGGCACGACGACGCTCGCGCTTCCGTCGACGAAGCCGCCATCGGTCGCGCTCGCGGTGACCGTCGTCGAGAAGGTGTCGACGAGAACCGTGCTCACGCAGCTCGCGGCCCCGGGTCCGCCGGCATCGAACGTGTAGCGCGGCGCGCCGCGATAGCAGCCCTCTTTCGCCAGGTCGGCGTCGGTGGCGTTCATGAGCGACGACGCGTCGGCGACGATCGAGAACGACGCGTCGCCCGAGACCGTCGTCGTGCACCCCGCGTCGATGACCGCGCCGTCACGCGTGCCCGCGTCGACACACGTCGTCGTGGTACCGGCGGTCGGGCAGTAGATCGGTGTCTCGAGCGACGACGAGCCCGCCTCGCTTCCCGCCCCGAGGCCGCCGACCCCCTGGTCCTGGATGTAGAGGTTGAAGCCCTGGATGGTCGAGTCGGTCTGCGGCGACCAGTTCAGGATGAGCAAGGTGTCGCCGATGCCGGCGGTCAGGCTCTGGGGCGCGAGCGGCCCGACCATGTCCACGTTCAGCGGATAGGTCGCCGACGCGTCGAGCATGATGTCGTCCCCCTCGATGAACATGAAGTAGATCGTCAGCCCCACCGCGCCCGAGGCCTGCTGGGTGTGGCACGCGTCGACGCCGGGAGTCGTGCCGGGGCTCGGGTTGTACGCGAGCACGGCCGAGGACGTGTTGTCGACGAACTGCGTGAGATTGCGCGCGTAGATGTTGACCGCCGCCGTCTGCGAGTTGGCCGCGTTGGGTGCGACGCGCCAGCAGAACGGCCCGCTCGTTCCGGAGACGCGCGCGCTCTGCTGGGTGCAGTCGGTCGGCCCGGCCCAGACCTGCAGCGTGTCGGTCGTCGGCAAGCCCGACTCGATGAGCTCGAACTCGAGGACGATGTTGGCCGAGCAGTCCTGGAAGTTGATGTCGTTCGGGTTCAGGTTGGCCGGGCGATACGGATACGGCGTCGTCCCGTTCGTCGCGAAGCGCGGCACGGTCGGGTTGATCGTGATCCCGAGGCTGCTCGTCGAGCCCGTCCCCGTCCCCAGCTGCGCCGAGGCCGCGCGCGAGACGGTGAAGCCCGCGAAAACGCCCGCGAGCAGAAGGCCGCGAGACATCCGCGAGCGTCGGCGTGCGAGAATCATCGCCTTCTCCTTCGTCGCCGCGAGAGAGCCACGAGGGCGCCTGCGACCGCGACGCCGAAGAGCGAGCCGACCGCCGGAGCGCCCGCGCCGACGACCGTGCAGTAGCCGCCCCCCGCCTGACCTCCCGCCTCCTGGTAGGCGCTGAAGAAGTCGGTGACCGGCTCGGGTGCCGCGCACGCGAGCGCGGCGACGGGACCGACGTTGCCAGACCCGTCCACCGCGGCCACGGTGATGGCGTACGTGTGATTGTTCGTGAGGCCGCTCAGCTGGAAGCTGCTGGTCGTCGCGCCCGCCACGTACTGGTAGAGGTAGTGACCGGGGATGTTCGAGATGCCGGCGGTCTCGTAGACGGGCGTCGACGTCGTCGTCGGGTTCACGACGACCACGGTGCTTCCGCTATCGCCGCCACCCGCTTCACCGAGCCCCGCGTCGACCCCGGAGTCGACGAAGCCGGTCGGCTCTGGCGTGGTGGAGGTGCTCGCCGCAACGCCGAGTCCGCCGTCGACCGTGAATGTGTTGAACAGCGCGGAGCTCTGGCACGTCGCCCCGCCGGTGCCCGAGCTCGCCGCGTCGAACGCCAGCCGCGCGGCCTGCCGCTCGCAACCCATCGAGGCGAGCGACGCGTCGCTCAGCGACCGCAGCGACGCGCTGTTGTCGACGACGAGCATCGTGCCTGCATCGCAACCGGCGTCGAGCGCGGCGTCGCCTGTGCTCGTGCACGCGACCTTCTGGGGACAGAGAATCTGCGTCTCGAGCGTCGACGACGCGTCGACCGCGCCGCTGCCGCTGGCCGTGAGGTCCTGGTAGTAGATGTTGTAGCCCTGGATCGTGGCCTCGGACTGCGGCGTCCAGCTGATGGCGAGCGTGCCGCTGCTGATGCCGCCGTCGACGACGCCGAACGACTGCGGCTCGAAGGGGCCGACGAGCGCCGCGCTCATCGTGTACTGCGCGGGGGTGCCGATGTAGGGCGCCGCCGTGCCCGCGTCGCCCGTGGGCACGCTCGAGGCCGCGACGAACATGAAGACGACGTTGAGCGGAACGACGCTCGCCGCGGTGGCGGGCTTGCAGACGGACACGCTCGTCGCAGGGGCGTAGGTGGCCGGCGGCGCAGACTGGCCGAGGTACGCGACGATGTCGCGAACGTGCACGCGACCCGTCGTCGTCGAGCTCCCCGTCAGCGGGAACGCCGTCGTCGGGGCGACCTGCCAGCAGCGTCCGAAGCTGCTCGACCCGGGCTCGCGCGCGGCCGCGTTCGTGACGCAGTCGCCGGGGCCGGCCCACACCTGGACCACCGCGTCCGCGGGCGCAGCGCTGATGTCGAGCGTGAACTGGACGTCTATGTCGTCGGCGCAGTCGGCGAAGCTGATGCCCGTCGGGTTCTCGTTCGTCGGGCGCGGGGAGAGCTCGGCGTCGCTGTCGATCGCGAACCGGAGGACGGCGGTGTTGTCGGTCTGGATCGACTGCGCCCGAGCCCCGGCGCTGAACGTCAGGAGCGCAAGCCCCATGGCGAGACCCCCGGCGAAAAGCCGCTGTCTTCTCGTCCCAACGCTCGCCTTCACCGGTCTTGCCTCATTCTGTGGCCCAAGGGCCCTCGAGCATAGTGTGTGCCAGCCCGAACCGGACGCAATCTCGCGCTTTTTCGAGGATCGCCGTGGACGGTCGCGCCAAGGTGGCGCCACGCGACAGGCTGGGCCCCTCCCGACTGACAAAGTGGCAGCGGCGGCGGGCACCCCTCACCCCGTGGACGACCGGCTGAAAGCACGGCATACGCAATCGAGCATGTTTCACGTCATCCCCGCGCACCAGGGCCGGCCGTCGGACGATCCCATCTTCGCGCTGAACCGCGAGGCCACGCTACGTCGCGAGAAGGGAGAGGTCATCGTGAACGCGACCGTCGGGTCGCTGCTCGAGGACGACGGACGCCTCGCCGTGCTGCCGACGGCTGCGCGCGTCGTGCACGAGGTGCCGCGCGAGGAATGGGCCGCGTACGCGCCGATCGCCGGGACGCAGCCGTTTCTCAAGGCGGTCATGGACGACCTCTTCGCACGAGAGCCGCAGCTCCGGGCCACGTCCATCGCCGTCGCGACGCCGGGCGGAACGGGCGCCCTCCGCCACGCGATCGCAAACTTTCTCGAGCCGGGCCAGTCGCTCCTGACCACGAGCTACTTCTGGGGCCCCTACAAGACGCTCACCGACGAGGCCGACCGAAAGCTCGCGACGTTCCCGATGTTCGACGCCGCCGGCGGCCTCGACATCGACGCCCTCGACCGCGCGCTCGCCGAGCAGGTGCGCTCCCAGGGGCGCGTGCTGCTGTTCCTGAACGACCCGTGCCACAACCCCACCGGCTACTCCATGCGCCCGACCGAGTGGCGTGCGGTGGTCGCGCGGCTCCTGGCGCACGCCGAATCGACGCCCGTGACGCTGCTCGTCGACTGCGCCTACTTCGCGTATGCCGCGGGCGATCCGCGCGCTTTCCTGAAGGAGCTCGTCCCGCTGCTCGGCCGCGTCGGGCTCCTCTTTGCGTGGAGCGCGTCGAAGACGTTCACCCACTATGGCCTGCGCGTCGGCGCGCTCGTCGCCTGTCTTGCCGACGACAAGGAGCGCGCCGAGACGGAGGCGGCGCTCAGCTACTCGTGCCGCGGCACCTGGTCCAACTGCAACCGCGGCGGGCTCGCCGCCATCACCCGCCTGCTGGTCGATCCCGAGCTCGTACGCACGTGCGACGTCGAGCGCACGGGGCTCTCGAGCATGCTCCACGCTCGCGTCGCCGCGTTCAACACGGAGGCTCCCAAGCGTGGGCTCAAGTACCCCCGCTACGACGGTGGCTTCTTCGTGACCGTCTTTCACGACCACGCGTTCGAGAAGGCGGTCGCGATGAAGTCCGATGGGGTGTTCGTCGTGCCGCAGGCCGGAGCGCTACGGGTCGCGCTGTGCTCGGTGGCGGAGAAGGACATCGGCCGCCTCGTGTCGTCGCTCGCGGGCTGAGATCGCGCGCGCGTCCGCAAGGGGCGAGCGGGTCACTCACCTCGGGGACACGGTCTCTCGTTCGAGCGAGAGAGCACCTCGGCACCGGAAGCGACGCCCGAAGCACACCGATCGAGGTTCTTGCTTCTTCGAGAGCGCGTCTCGGCGTGCCGGGCGACCCGCGCGATGCGCCGATCGCGCCCCGAGGCGAGCCGACGCGACGTCCAGGTTCGCGAAGAGACTCGCGAAATCATCCGAGAGGGTCGCTCGAAGCGACGCGGAGCGCCCGGCAAGTCCA
>Ga0302279_10007822_pt1 | contig 10765 bp, 10 predicted proteins | sample III_Bog_N3_3_FD_194541 | JGI IMG/M metagenome (GOLD analysis project Ga0302279, IMG submission 194541) | Peat permafrost microbial communities from Stordalen Mire near Abisko, Sweden - III_Bog_N3_3 | ecosystem: Environmental > Terrestrial > Soil > Wetlands > Peat | place: Sweden: Abisko...
CAGATGTTTCGATTTGGCGAGAGGGTTGCGGGTCCTTCGACTCCGTCGCTCGCGATGAGACTGCGAGAAGCTTCGCTCAGGATGACGAATTCGATATTCATCCAACAATACCCTGGATGTGGATGGAACGGGATTATTGGAGGAGGGAGGAGCGGACGGGCGGGATGAGCATGCCACCGATGGCGGCGTTCTCCGGTACTTCGCCGGCTGCGGCTGATTCGGAGTCTACGGTGACGACGCGGCGGCAGTTACGGCCGTCGCTTTTTGCCTGGTAGAGCGCCTTGTCGGCGCGGGCGATGAGGGTGACGGCGTCGTCTTCCGGCGTAGCCTCGGTGAGGCCTATGCTGAGGGTGAGCGGCAGGGTACGACCGAGGAGGCCGAGACTGCTGACGGCCTGGCAGAGCCGCTCGGTGACGACGAGGGCGACGCTGCAGGGGGTCTGGGGCAGAATGAGGAGGAATTCATCGCCACCATAGCGGCCGAGGTGGTCGCGTCCGCGGAGGTGGGTGGAGATGGTTTCGGCCACATCGCGGAGGGCTGCATCGCCGGCGGCATGACCCTGGATGTCGTTGATTGATTTGAAGTAGTCGACGTCGATGAGGGCAATGGAGAGTTTGTGCTTGGCGCGCTGGATTTGCTTGAGTTCGCCGGCGAGTTTGACCTCGATGCCGCGGCGGTTGAGGGCGCCAGAGAGGGCGTCCTTTTGCGACTCGTCCGCACTGCGGGCGATGAGTTCGCTGCTGGAGAGGAACAGGACGAAGAGGCCGGTAACGAAGAGAGAGACAACTCCGGTGAAAAGAGTCACGCTGCCGACGGCGTTGGATTGCAGCAGTCGCACCGGCGAACCGTGGAGGACGGCCATGAGGCCACAGTTGACGGTGATGGCGGCGAAGAAGGTCATAAATGCCGCGAACAACCGCATGGCTCTTGGACTGGTGAAGGAGGGCGACTTACGGAAGAGTTCGAGGGCGATGAGACCGCGAATCAAACCGACGGTGAGCGATAAGACGACGATGCGGGGGACGATTTTGTCTTGGATCTGGCTGTAGTAGAAAAGGATCGCGAGGGAGAGGCAGGAGACGGCGATAGGAACGATGGCAGTGCGGCGACTGCCGATGAAGCGGAGGATCCCGCGGTACAGGAAGATGAAAGACCCGAAGACGAAACAGTGGGCTATGGTGATCGAGACGAAGTTTGGGATCGATCCGCGGGAACCGAGTAGAAAGGTGCCTGGAATTCCCAGCAGGAAGCTGACGGCGATGGTGTTAATCCCACGCAGGTTTGGATAGCTTCGCTTCATGCCGAAGAAGACGGCAGCGAAGGCCACCGCCAGCATGAGATCGCAGGCTATGAGGGTACGGTTATCCAACCAGGAGAAAACGTACATGCGTGCCCAACCTTTCCGCAATGTTAGCCAGATTGCGGATTGCAAAGAAGGGCACTTAAGTTGTAGCGGGGTGCGTGGTTTAAGGGACTAACGCTTCTGTAAACACGGCACGGGGCAGTTATCGTGGTGGGATCCTAGGCGAGCGTGAGCCAATCGTATTGTTCCTGGCTGAGCGGGACGACGGAGAGGCGGAACTGGCGGAAGAGGATGGAGCCGTGGAAGATGGGGGCTTCGCGCATCTCGGCGAGGGTCTTTTCGTGCTTCAGGCGTTTGACGGGCTTGATGCGGACGAGGGGGTTTTTGGGGTCGGTCGCGTCGACCGACACTACGGTTGCGGTCCCTACGACGGCCTTGCCCACGTTGGAATGGTAGATGACGAGTTTCTCGCCCTTCTTCATGTTGCGGAGGTTCATGAGGGCGGTGTTGTTGGAGATGCCGTCCCAGGTGGTCTCACCGTCGCGAAGGAGGTCGTCGTAGGAGTATTTGTCGGGTTCGGTTTTGAGGAGGTAGGGCATAGGAGTTGTCAGTTGCAGGTTGCCGGTTGTTAGTTGAAAGCGATTGTAGCTTAGCCGCCGAGGTCTAGGAGTTCCACCGTCGGGATGGGTTGGTTGAGGAACTGGCTGCCGAGACGGGCGAATTTTTCTACGGAGTCGGTGGCGTAGCACTGGAAAGTGGTGGGTCCCGTGGAGGGAGGGTGGGTGAGGTGGATGGCCCTTTCGATTGCCGCTGCGGTTGCTCGTGCGGAGTCGATGACTTCAGCGTGAGAGCCTAGCTCGCGCAGGGTGTCCTGGATGGCGGGGGCGATGAGAGGGTAATGGGTGCAGCCGAGGAGGACAGCTTTTGGAGCGCAGGTTGCAAGGGCCTCGCGCAGGTAGATGCGGAGGACCTGCCTGGTGATGGAATGGCCGACCCAACCTTCTTCGACGAGGGGAACGAGCAGCGGGCAGGCTTTCTCGGTCGCGCGGAGGCCATGGCCGGCGCAGTGGAGCTGGTAGGCGTGTGACTGCACGGTGGCCGGAGTGGCGAGGACCAGGACATCGGCGTCGGGATGGCGTTTTTGCGCGGCTTCAACGACCGGCTCGATGACGCCGGTTACGGGGATTGCGACGGCATCTCGAATCTCATCCATGGCGAGCGCGGAGGCGGTGTTGCAGGCGATGACGAGGTGGCTGGCGCCCTGGGACTCGAGGAAGCGGGCACTTTCGGCGGCGTAGCGGGCGATGGTGGTTTGCGATTTGGAGCCGTAGGGGAGGCGCGCGGTGTCGCCGAGGTAGATGTAGTGTGCGCCGGGGATCAGGGGAAGGAGTTCGCGCAGGACGGTGAGGCCGCCAAAGCCCGAATCGAAGACTCCGATGGTGATGGCCACTAATGGGCCTCCTGAGCAGTCTTGTTGGCGGTGTTGACGACGGAGTAGGTGCGCGTGAGATCGGCGTGGCCGTTGAGGGTTTCGCGGGGGCGGCCATCGACGAGGAAGCGTACCTGCTCGATGCGGGGGAAGTTTGCGTAGAGGGTTCCGATGATGGAATCGATAGTGAGCATTTCAGGCTCGATGCCGGAGGGGTGGTGGTCGGCAAAGGTGCCGCGCAGGTTGATGACGGCCAATTGGGCGCCGGGACCATGCGGTTCGATGAGGTCGTTTGCGGGCGGCTGCTGGTCGGGTTGCTGGGTTGCGGGAGTGCCGAGGGCGACGGGCGGACGCAGCGGCAGGTCGAGCAGGAATACGTCGTCGACGGCCGGACCGCTTTCGATGGGGTGGGCGGAGTCTTTGTAGGAATATTCGGCGATGAGACGGGCGAGGAGTGCGTGGGCGCGTGCGGTTGACTCATCGGGCAGAGCGAGGTCCCGGTCTTCGAGGGTGATGGAGCCGTCGACGTCATTGGCCATGGCCAGGCGAACGGTGCCGCTGGCGGTGGCGACGGGCGCGGCCAGGGGTGTTTCATCTCGATGGCGGGTCAGCTTTTCGCGCGCCTGCTCGCATCCCCGGAGGAGGACGAGGGCCATCAGCAGGGTGGCTCCAGCGAGGATCCAGAAGAGAATGCGCTGGTAGCGAGGAATCATTGCGGACCCTTCTGCGCGCTGGCAGTAGTTTGTAGGGCCACGCGGGACCTGGCCGCTGCAATGCCGGCTGCGTTGGCTGCCGCGATGGCTTTCGACTGGGCGGAGTTATCTGGGGACGGGGCGACGGTCTGGGCCTCGGGATCGGCGTGGTCGCGCCAAGCTTGCAGGGCTGCGGTCAGCGTGGCGATGACGCGCTGCTGGTAAGCCGGGTCGGTTACTGCTGTCGCGTCTTCTCCGGAGGCGAGCAGCGGAGCCATCTCGATCGCTACGGCTGGGCACATCAGGTTGTCCAGCGGACGGATGGATGCCTTTCCTGATAGCACCGGGAGACTGCTTTTGGTGAATGCGGAGGTGAGGTCGGCGGCGAGGCGCTGGCTCTGGCTTACGGAAGCTGCCTGGGCCGTCTCCCACGGAATGGGGACGTAGGAGGGGTAGGTGCTGCCAGTGTCTTCCGACGGCTGTAGCGTTGAAGTGAAGATGTGCACGCCTGAACCCGTGGCCGTGGCATGGAGCACGATGCAGGCGACGGCGTGGGTGCGGTTTGCGATGTCGGCGCGCTGGTCGCCGGTGAGCGGGTCGGAGGGGTCGGCGTCGCGGGTTGCGATGACTGTGAATCCGGCTGCGGCGAGGGCCGCGCGGAGCCGGACGGCGAGGGCGAGGGTGATGTCTTTTTCGAGGATGTGATCGCCGAGGGTGGCGCCAGGGTCAGGGCCGCCGTGTGCGGGGTCGAGCAGGATGAGGTTGTGGTTGAGCGTGGATGCGGGCCCGGAGGGTTGCTGGGCGGGCATCGGGATCTGGAGCTGCGCGTGGACGGAGAAGGCAATCGCTGCCGCTCCCGTCAGGATGGCGAGCAGGACGGCAGCGAACTTGCGGGAGGGGATCAACGGGGTCTTGTCGACTACATCTTAGCTTGCAGCAGTGACGATAGCTTAGCGTGGCGCGAATTAATGTAGCGCGAAAGGATTAAGAGCAACGACGGAGATTCTGACTCTGCGAGTCAGAATGGCGGGTGCGGCGCGGTTATTCTGGCTGGTTGAGGTCAGAATGACACTGTGGAAAGGTTAGTCCAGGGCGTAGATGGCGAGGCCGCTTAGGAGTTTGGGGTAGAAGTCGGTGGATTTCTGGGGCATGACTTCGCCGGAGAGGGAGACGTCGCGGAGTTGATCGAGCGTGATGGGCTTGATGAGGAAGGCTACATCGGCGTCGCCGGATTGGACCATGGCAACCGATTCCTGCGCGTCGCGGATGTAGCGGACGTTGCCGAGGCGGGTGATGGTAGCGGGGTCGAGGCCAAGGATGTGATCGAGAACGACGGTGTGAAGCTGCGCTACGCCGAGCTGGCGCTGCTTGGTCGGCAGTCCCTGCATGAGGGGCGCGATGGCGTCGGGTTTGGGGGTGAGGAGGTAGTTGCCATCGCCTGTGGCGGCGATGAAGGAGTCGCCGAGTGAGCCGGTTAGCTGCGCGATTAGTTCCTGGCCGGTGATGTCGTCGGCGAGTTCGGTGACATCGTAGAACTCGCTGGCTTTGGTGATGAAGTCTGGCGACGAGAAGTTTTCCAGGCCGAAGACGATGCGGTGGGTGGGGAGGATGGTGATGCCCGGCGCGTCCATGTTGACGAAGGTCATCATCATTGCGGCCTCGGGGAAGGGCGGCGCGGGGAGGTGGCCGGAGCCGACTTTCTCGTCGGGATCGGCCGGTTCGCCGAGGGCAAGCTTGAGCTGGGCGGAGCGCTCCTGGGCGTAGGTGACGGAGGTTTCGTAGCGATGGTGGCCGTCGGCAATGATGAGCTTCTTGTCGGCCATGGCGGTGACGATGAGGTTGATCAGGGTGGGGTCGGTGAGTTTCCAGACCTTGTGAACGACGCCGTACTCGTCGGTGATGGCGAGGTCGGGTGGCGTCGTGTCCTTGCCGTCTTTAGCTACGCCAAAGATGAGTTTTTCGGCGGTAAAGCCGGGGTCGGAGTAGAGCATGTAGATCTGCTCGCAGTAGGCGCGGGTGGCTTTGAAGAGGGCCAGACGGTCGGACTTGTGCTTGGGGAAGGTCTGCTCGTGGCGATAGATGACTTTGTCGGCGTAGTCGTAGAGGTGGCCGAGGGCGATAAAGCCGCGGCGCTCGCGGACTTCGGACGTATGGGGCACGGTGTAGGTTTGCGAGTAGCCGTAGAGGGCGAGTTCGCCTTCCTGCGCGAGGATGCGCTCGGCGCGCCAGTCTCTTAGGCAATCGGCGGCCCGGGTGTAGCAGTTGTGGGCTTGTTCGCCAGCGGGCAGGAAGTCCTGCGGCTCAGTGTCGCCGGGCTCGTGCTTGCCGAGGATGATGCGGATGAGGTTGTAGGGGCTCAGCTCGTAATAACGCTGCTGCATCTCGGGAGAGATCTTGTCGTAGGGCTGGGTGACTACGTCCTGCATGCGAACGCGGGAAGTGTCGTAACGAAGTGCGCGAAACGGATAGATGCGGGCCATTCTCGGTCTCAGGTCTCCTGGAAGTTTCTGGTTCGATTGTACGGCGGTGGGCGGCGGATGGGCTGTGGGGAGGCGTGACTAAGGTTTGTGGGCGGCGTCCAACGATTGTTGTGGCGCTGGATGCGAACGGCATGATGGAATCTGGGAGCGGAATCTCAGGAGGCGAGACTTGGGCGGGCTGAGGCATTATGCTGATAGTTCCCCGGGTGAAGGCAATGGCTTTGCCTGGCGGAATTTGATTCGCTGAACCATGGTGGGCCTGACTATGTGGCAGGAAGCTGGCTCTAACTCGGCTAGGAGGGCCCGGCGCTGGCGGCGATCGGCGCTGCTGGTGTGCGTCTGCGCGGTGCTGGGATTGGGTGCAGGCAAGGTTGGGCACGCGCAGGAAAATCCGCTGAACGATGTGCAGACTCCGGCGCCTCCACCGCCGGCGAAGACGCCGGAGGAGCTGAAACCGCTGATCGACGGTGGAGCGGATGTAGCGGCCAAGGCCACCACCCACCGCAACGCGCGGCTGCGGATCGATGTGAACCTGGTGCAGGTGCCGCTGACGGTGACGGACCCGATGAACCGGCTGGTGACGGGGTTGGAGAAGGACAATTTTCAGGTTTTCGACAACAACATCGGGCAGACCATCAAGTATTTTTCCAGTGAGGATGCGCCGCTGACGATTGGGGTCATCTTCGATTTGAGTGGAAGCATGTCGTCGAAGTTTGTGCGGGCGAGGAAGGCGCTGACCGAGTTTTTGCGGACTTCGAATCCGCAGGACGAGTTTTTTGTAGTGGGCTTTAATGATCGGCCGGCGGTGATCGTCGACTATACGTCCGATCCGGACGATGTCGAAGCGCGGATGGTGATGCTGAAGCCGGAGAACCGGACGGCGCTGATCGACGCGGTGTATCTGGGCATCGACCACCTGCACCAGGCGAAGTACGACCGCAAGGCGCTGCTGATCATTTCGGACGGCGGCGACAACCGTAGCCGCTATACGGAAGGCGAACTGCGGCGGGTGGTGCGCGAGGCGGATGTGCAAATTTACTCCATCGGCATCTTCGACAGCTATGCGCCGACGCAGGAAGAGGTGATGGGGCCCGAGTTGCTGAAAGAGATCTGCGAGATGACTGGGGGGCGTCTTTTTAATGTGGGCGGCGATATGGGTGATCTGGAGGACATTGCGACGCGCATTTCGGCGGAACTGCGCAATGAGTATGTGATCGGATACACGCCGTCCGAGGTGAAGCACGATGGGAACTGGCGTAAATTGAAGGTGAGGCTGGTGCCGCCGCCAGGGCTTCCGCAACTGACCGTACATTTTCGCCAGGGATACTATGCACCTTCGGAGTAGAAGGGTTTTTGCAGGAGGCGTGCAACTTGCGCTGGTACTGGCGCTTGCCGCCGGAAGCGCGCGAGGTCAGGTCGATCTGTCGGCGTGGCCGCAGGTGCGCATGGAAGTGCTGGCGGTGGACCAGGATGGGCTGCCGGTGCCGGGAGTTACTGTTGACGCGCTGGTCGCTCGCGGGGAACGGAAGCAATTGGCCGTGAATGGCCTGAAGCCGAGCACGGAGCCGCAGAGCGTATGTGTGCTGGTCGATGCGTCGGACTCGATCGGCGATGGGCTGGCGATTGTGCAGACCAAGGTACGGAGGCTGCTTAGGAAACTGCCCGCTGATGACGAGGTGTGCATGGCCGCGTTCTCCAGCAAGCTATGGATTGCGCAGCCGTTGACGGAAGATCGCGGCGCCGTGCTGCAGGCCCTGGCGCAGATGAGACCGGCGGCCGGAACGCAATTGCGCGATGGACTGCTGGAACTTTCCAGCTATATGCGCGGAGCGGCGCGGTTCAGGAGCCGGGCCATCATTCTGATCGGCGACGGGTCGGATCGTCATTCGACGGCGACCACTGAGCAGTTGAAGCGCGAACTGGAGGCAGAGGGAAGTCCGGTGGTGCATATGATTTGCCTGCCGGTCGCGTTCGGGCGGGCGCGGGCAAAACAGTATGAACCGCATGAGGGCACGGCATTCAAGCTCCACGAATTCAGTGGTGGGCTAACTTATTTTCCGCACACGATAGCTGACATTGACGCTATCGTAGACACTTTGCCGGAGACGATACGGAACCGGTACATCGTGACTTATGCCGCTGAGAATGCGGCACGCGATGGTCACGAAGAACGGATTGAAATCTTGTTCGACAAGGCGCATCAAAGCATGAAGGCGAGAATCCAGGGGCCTGAGGGGTACTATGCACCGGCGAAGTAGGCGAAGTGGGCTTCGAGGTGCGGGCGAATGGTTCGTAGGGATGGCTCTGGTTCTGTTTGCCATTTCACCCGTAACCGCGTGGGCACTTCAGGCGACTGCTGCGCCTGCCGGACCGGCCGCGCAGACCGGGGGGACTACAGCGCAGCCCTCGCTGGAGGTGGACCGCGATCCAGTGCCTTCGCCGGATGCAGACCCGCCGCCGGTGCCGATTGGCAATCAGCCGGTCGTGCCGCTGGGCACAGTTGCGCGGGGAACGGGCGGGCGGTTTACGCTACGTGAGAATGCGTATGAGGTGCGGCTGAATGCGTCGGTTTTCGATCCAACCGGGCGGAGCGTACAGACGCTGGACAAGGATGCGTTCCGCGTCTATGAAGACGGAGTTCCGCAGGTGGTCGCGAGTTTCCGGCACGAGGACTTGCCGGTTTCGCTGGGCATCCTGATCGACAGCTCGGGGTCGATGTACGACAAGCGCGCCGCAGTGGATGAGGCGTCGCTGGACCTGGTGAAGTTATCGAACCCGGAGGACGAGGCGTTTCTGGTGGACTTCTCGTGGGAGGCGTTCATCGACCAGGACTTTACCAGCGATATAACCAAGCTGCAGCAGGGGCTGTCGTTTATCAAGTCGTCGGGTGGGACGGCGATCTATGACGCGCTGGTGGCTTCGGCCGATTATCTTTCGAAGAACGCGAAGCACCCCAAGCAGGTGCTGCTGGTGATTACCGACGGCGAGGACAATGCTTCGAGCGCCACGCTGGACCAGGCGGTGCGCCGGATTCAGGATTTCGATGGGCCGGTGATCTACTGCATCGGCCTGCTGTTTGGCGACGATACGTCGAAGGGCGAGTCGCGGCATGCGCAGCGCGTGCTCCAGACGCTGTCTGAGGAGACTGGCGGGCAGGCATATTTTCCGAAGTCACTGAAGGAAGTGGATGCGATTGCGAAGGAAGTGGCGAACGACATTCGGACGCAGTACACGATCGCGTACCATTCGACCAAGGCGCCGACGCTGGGTGGGTACAGGGTGATCCACGTGGAGGCGAAGGAGAAGGGCTATGCGAAGCTCTCGGTGCGGACGCGGAGTGGATATTATCCGCGGGTGGATGGGGCGGCTCCCGCGCAGAGCGGTGCGGCCGACCGGAGTGATACGGGGTTTCCGCAGCAGCCACAGTGAGGCACGAAAGTGGAATCATCGCCTGTAAGGGATCGAAGGGTTAGGTGGGCTGGGCGGCAGGTCCTTCGGCTGCGTCTCTCGCGATGAGACTGCGAGAGATTGCGCTCAGGATGACGGGGCTTTTTGTCGATCTAAAAGGCTAAAGATTGGAGTTGTTGCCAGATGGCGGGGGTGACGGGGACTCCGAGGCGTTGGTTTTCGCGGCGGAGGTGGAGGGTTTGTTCGCCGGGGTAGCGGACGGGGCGGGTGGGATCGATGGGCGTGGCCGAGCGCAGGGATTCGAGGATGGCTGCGGCGGTGCGGTCGAGTTCGGCGCGGTCGGCGAAGGTGGTGGGATCGATGGCGAGGAAGACCTGGCTGACGCCGGATTCGCGAGTGGGTTCGCGAGGGATTTCGTGGGTGGCGCAGCCGCCGGAGAGCATCGCGGCGAGCATGTCCAGGACGAGCGAGAGGCCGGAGCCTTTCCAATAGCCGATGGCGAGGGCGCGCTTGGAGGCTTCGATGGCGGCGGGGTCGGTCGTGAGGTTGCCGGCTTGATCGTATCCGCCGGGAACGGGGAGCTCGGCGCCGCGGGCGCTATAGGCGGATAACGCTCCGTAGGAGAACTGCGACATGGCCATGTCGAGGACGACGTGCGCGCCCGCGGGGCGGGGAATCGCAAGGACCAGCGGGTTGTTGCCGAGGGCCGGCGTGGACGCTCCCCAGGGAGGGAGGTTGGCGAGGGTGTTGGTCCAGCAGATGGCGAAGAGGCCGGCGTCGGCGGCGAGCCAGCCGTAACTGCCGCCGCGCATCCAGTGGTTGGTGTTGGCGAGGACGACGCAGCCGAGGCCGTGGTTGTGGGCGAGGGCAATGGCGCGGCTCATTGCAAAGTGAGCGTTGAGATTGCCGGGGCCGAGGTTGCCGTCCCAGCGTTCGATGGCCGCGAAGGCAGAGACGAGGCCGGGTTCGGCGTGGACGTCGATGCAGCCGTTGGCGACCATGTCGGCGAAGCGGGGGAAGCGATCCAGGCCGTGGGTGTATACGCCGTCGCGAGTGGTTTCGGCGAAGAGGCGCGCGCAGAGGGCGGCGCGTTCGCCCGGGAGGCCGAGGTGGAGAGTGGCGCGGTGGAGGGCGGCATAGAGATCGTCGTAAGGGATGCGGAGCATGGCGGGTCGATTATATGTCCTGCCAGACGGGCGCCCCGCGCCGGCCGCGGGCGTTCACACGCCTTCTTAAAGCTTCGCGTGGTCCTCCCGATGGTCGCAAGAAGGATCCTGTGCCGACCAACGGGAGGACCACGCGAAGCTCGGCGCAAGTCACGAAGTGACCGCTGCCCGCGCAGGGCGCCCGTCCGGCAGGATAGTATTTTGCGGCTATGCTGGAGGGTATGGCGAGTTTTCTTGAGTTGGAGCATGTGAATGTGGCGCGTGGGGACGCGATGGTGCTGCACGAC
>Ga0302279_10007825_pt1 | contig 10763 bp, 11 predicted proteins | sample III_Bog_N3_3_FD_194541 | JGI IMG/M metagenome (GOLD analysis project Ga0302279, IMG submission 194541) | Peat permafrost microbial communities from Stordalen Mire near Abisko, Sweden - III_Bog_N3_3 | ecosystem: Environmental > Terrestrial > Soil > Wetlands > Peat | place: Sweden: Abisko...
ATCGTCACATGGACGTCCCGCGCTTCGCGCTGCGCGCGCCGCTTCAAGGCCTCGCCGATGCGCGTGGTGACGTCGGCCGCCGCGCTGCGCGGCTTCAGCATGATCGCGTTGATCACGCCGCGCACGCCCTTGATCGCATGCAAGGCGTTCTCGGCGGCCCGGCGCTGGAAATCCCAGTCGACCTCGCCGCCGAGCGTGACCCATCCCCTCTCGACCTTCACGCGAACCTGGTCGACGGGGACCTGCGTGTTCCAGCGGATCGCGTCTTCCGGGATATCGATGGCGCGGCCGATTCGAGCCCTGGCAGCCATCGACGCATCATTCCTTCAATCTATGAGCGCTGCATCGGCGCGCGGTGACTCAACGCAAGGATGCGTCAGTCAGGTCGACGGCGGGATGCCCGCTCCTTCGCTCGACGCGCCGCGTTCTCGCCAGATGCGTTGACGTTTCTCAAGCGAGAGCGCTGCGCTTCGGCTTACGCTGCACTGCAGGTCGTCGCAGGCATCCGTCGCGCGATCCGCGACCCGGCCGAATGAGCCTGACCAATCGACCAGGCCGTCGCCGCGCGCCATTCAGAGAAACCCATGACATTCCGTTCGCTGTCCATGCGCCTGCTGGCCCTGCTGCTCTTGGCACTCCAGGCCGGATGCGCGACACCAGAAAGCGCCGCAAGCAACACCGAGGACATCGCGGCGGCAACGCGCGTGTCGCTGGCGCACTTCGCGGCGAGTCGCGGCATGCAACCCGCGTTGCTGGTCGTTCCAGAAGCAAGCGCCGTCATCATCTTCCCCCACGTCGTCTCCGCCGCCTTTGTCGTGGGCGGTTCCGAAGCCGAAGGGCTGCTGTTCGTGAGAGACCGCGACACGTGCCATTGGGTCGGCCCGGTCTTCTACTCGCTGTCGCAGGGGAGCATCGGCTTCCAGGCGGGCTTGTCCAAGGCGGAGCTGTTGATCGTCGTCAATTCCCCCGCGGCGTTGCGCTCGATCGCCAAAGGCCATCCGCGGCTGGGCATCGACGTCTCGGTGGCGCTCGGCGGCGGCGGAAGCGCGAGTTCGGCGATCACCGCGGACATCGATTCGTACGCATTGGAGAAGGGCCTGTTCGCCGGCATCGCGCTGGACGGATCGACATTGCGCATCCGACCCGACCTGAACGCGGCCTGGTACGGCAGGCCCGTCACCCTGGACGATATCGTCGTGAGCCGTGTCGTGTCGAGCCCGGACGCTGGCCGGCTCGCCGCGGCCGTGGAGGCACTCGCGCCATGACGGTCGAGGCCGTGGCAAGCCGCCAGCCGGATGCGGCGCCGGCCTCGCCCGCCGCGGGCGGGCGCGTCGAGGCCGTCGTCGCACGCGGCCTCACGAAGACGTTCGGCGACGGCGAGACAAAGAAGGTCGCCGTCGACCACGTCGACTTCGTCGCGCACTTCGGCGAAATGGTCTATCTCGTGGGACCATCGGGCAGCGGGAAGACGACGTTCCTGAGCATGATCTCCGGCATCCTGCGGCCGACCGCGGGCACCGTGCGCGTGAAGGGACAGGATATCTGGGCGCTGGACGACGACCTGCTCGCCGAATTCCGGCTGCGCACGATCGGCTTCGTGTTCCAGGACTTCCACCTGTTCCCGCGCCTCAGCTCAGCCGAGAACGTCGCCGTGCCGCTGATCCTGCGCCATGAACCGTGGGACGACTCGGTCGCCGCCGCGGACAGGACGCTCGCGATCGTGGGCCTCGACGGGCGCGGCGCGATCCTGCCCGTCAAGCTGTCCGGAGGCGAGCAGCAGCGGGTGGCGATCGCCCGCGCCATCGTGGCCGAGCCGGAGATTTTGATCCTCGACGAGCCCACCGCCTCGCTGGACGGCGACACCGGCAAGATGATCATCGCCTTCGTCAAGGAGAAGATCCTCGATGCCAAGCGCTGCATCCTGATCGTGACGCACGATGCGCGCATCAACGAGTTCGCGGATCGCATCGTGCACATGGAAGACGGCCGGATCACCGGCCTGGACAAGGGCACCGAATGAGGCATCGCATCATCTTCGCGCTGTCGGCGCTCGGACTCGTCGCAGGGCTGATCGCCGCCTGGTTCTTCGCGCGCCAACGGCCGCCGCAGCCCCCTGCGTTCGCGCCGGTGAGCAGCCCCTACGTCAGCGCGATCTACGCCAACGGCATCATCGAGAGCGAGCAGGCGGGCGGCTCGAACGTCAGCGTCTATCCGGAGGTGACCGGCACGGTCGCCCGCGTCTTCGTGCATGAAGGCCAGCGGGTGACCGCGGGCACGCCGCTGGTCGCGCTCGACGACGCCGTCGCACGCGCCAATGCGGCGCAGGCCCGCGCGCAGTCCGAAGCGGCGCTCTCGGCGCTGCAGGAGCTGAAGGCGCAGCCGCGGCCCGAGGTGCTCGAGGTAGCGCGGTCGCAAATGAACCTCGCGATGGCCAACGTGAAGGTCGCGCGCGACCAGTACCAGAAGCGCCAGGCCAGCTTCGACAGCGACCCGCATTCGATCAGCCGCGATGCCCTCGACACGTCACGCGACACCGCACGCCAGGCCGAGCAGGCGCTCGACGTCGCCGTCAAGCAGTTCGGGCTCACGCGCGCCGGCGCCTGGAAGTTCGACATCGACAACCAGCAGCGCCTCTACGCGGCCCAGCACCAGGCCTGGATCGCGGCTGACGCCCTGCTCGCCAAATACACGATCCGCGCCGCCGTCGACGGCGTCGTGATGGCCGTCAACGTGTCGGCGGGCAGCCTCGTCTCCACGCAGGGGGCCTACGATCCCTACAGCGAATCGCTCCTGCCGACGATGGTGCTCAGCTCCGCGCAGGGCCATCTCGCCGTACGTTGCTATGTCGACGAGATCCTGGCGTCCAAGCTGCCTCAGGCTGACCACATCCAGGCCCAGATGTCGATCCGCGGCAGCGACGCGAAGGTGCCGCTGGAGTTCGTCCGCATCCAGCCGTACGTGTCGCCCAAGCTCGAACTGTCGAACCAGCGCACGGAGAAGGTCGACCTGCGGGTGCTGCCGGTGATCTTCCGGTTCGTCCCGCCGGCGGGCGTGGGTGTCTATCCGGGACAGTTGGTCGACGTCTACATCGGATCGAAATGACGCCCTCGCCACGAATGCCCGCACGGGCCGCCTTGGCGCTGCTGGCCTGCATCGCGATCGACGGCTGCGCCGTCGGGCCGGACTTCGAGCGGCCCGCTCCTCCGACATCGTCGCGCTACCTGCCGCCGGCCGAGGATCGCGGCGCGCTCGATCCTCGACAGCAGCATGTCGACAGCGCCGCATCGGTGCCGGCGCAGTGGTGGACGCTGTTCGGTTCCGCCGAGCTCGACCAGTCCGTGCAGCGCGCGCTCGCGCGCAACGGCACGCTCGAGGCCGCCGAGGCGACGTTGCGTGAAAGCGAGGAGACGCTGGCGGCCGGTCGCGGCGCGTTCTATCCAGGCATCGACGCCAACGTGTCGGCGCAACGCGCCCGGCCCGCGCCGATCCTGCAGGGCTCGGCAGCGCGCGGCGAGCCTTTCAGCGTGCTCAGCGCCAGCGCCACGGTGACGTTCCCGCTCGACATCTTCGGCGGGCGGCGCCGCGGGGTCGAAGGCCTCGCGGCACAGGTCGACCTGCAACGCTACGAGGCAGCGGCGGCACAGGTGACGCTGGCGGCCAACGTCGTCGATGCCGCCATCGCGCTGGCCGGATACCGCGCCGAACACCAGTCCATGCAGGAGCTGATCGCGCTCGAACGCGAGCAGCTGCTCAGCGTGGACGCGCAGGTGCGGGCCGGCACGGCCGCCTTGTCCAGCAGCCTGTCGCTTCAAAGCCTGGTCGCCAGCGACGAGGCGAGCCTGGCTGCGCTGGAGCAGCGGCTCAGCATGGCGTCGCACCAGTTGGCCGTGCTCGAAGGCACGCCGCCGTCCGAGTTCGCGGCTTCCGGGCCGGAATTCGACGCGCTTCGCCTTCCGATGGAGCTGCCGCTGAGCCTGCCGTCCTCGCTCGTCCGCCAGCGGCCCGACATCCTGGCCGCGGAAGCCCGCCTGCACGCCGCCAGCGCCAACATCGGCGTCGCCACGGCAGCGATGTTCCCCAGCTTCGACATCGCCGGCACCTATGGCGCCGCGGGGACCGGGCTTGGCAGCTGGCTCGATCCGGTGGGCCGCTTCTGGAGCCTGGGGCCAGCACTCGCACTGCCCCTGTTCGAGGGCGGCAGCCTGCTGCACGGCCGGCGGGCGGCAATCGCCGCCTTCGAAGCCCAGCAGGCCATCTACCGGCAGACGGTAGTGGCCGGGCTGGGAGAGGTCGCGGACGCGCTCACCGCCCTGCGCCACGACACGCAGGCGGTACGCGCACAACAGGCCGCCAGCGATGCAGCGCGCGAGGCGCTTCGATTGCTGCAGGCCAATGAAGGCGCCGGCCTGGTGGCCTTCGCGGACGTACTGGCGGCCGACGTCGCCTTCCATCAGGCCGCCATCGGCCTCGTGCAGGCGAGGGCCGCGCAATACCAGGACACCGTCGCCCTGCTCGCGGCGCTCGGTGGCGGATGGTGGAACGCACCCGCACAGGAAGCCCGGCCATGAAACACGGCGGCCTGCTGCGCATCGGCTTCAAGCTGCTGGTCAACGACAAGGCGAAGTTCACCGCGCTGCTGATCGGCATCACCTTCGCCGTGTTCCTGATGATGCAGATGACGGCCATGTTCGCCGGCATCCTGAACCGCGCCTCCGCCAACATCACGAACGTAGGCGCGCCGATGTGGATCATCGACCCGGCCGTCAACACGCCGACCGCCCCGATCCCCCTGCCCGACTACCTGCTCGACGCGGCCCGCAGCATCGACGGCGTGCGCTACGCCGTGCCCATGTTCGTCGGCGGCGGGCAGGTTCGACTGGCCAGCGGCACCTACCAGGGCGTGACGATCGTCGGCCTGGACGACACGAGCCTGTTCGGCCGGCCTGAACTCCTGCAGGGCAAGTTGACGGACATCTACGCCGACAACTCGTTCTTCGTGGTGCAGGACGCGGAGTTCGAGAAGCTCGAGCACCCCGCGGTGGGCACCACGTTCGAGCTGAACGACCACCGCGGCGTGATCGTGGGCATCGCGCGCGTCGCCTCCAACGGACTCAATGGCGTGCCGACGCTCTATACGACCTACAGCCGGGCGATCGAATACCTGCCGACGACTCGTTTCACGATCTCCTACGTGCTGCTCAGTCCGAAGGACGACGCCGCCATGGCGCACATCAAGCGCGAGATCGCCAAGCTCGGCTACGTCGCCCTGACGCAGGAAGAATTCAAGGCCCGCGTCACCGACTTCTACACCTGGCAGACCGGCATCGGCACGAACATCCTGATGATGACCGTGATCAGCTTTCTCGTCGGGCTGTCGATCTCCGGCCAGACGTTCTACAGCTTCATCCTGGAGAACCTGGAGAAGTTCGGCGCGCTCAAGGCGATGGGCGCCAAGGCGAGCGACCTGGTGCACATGATCCTGTTCATGGCCACCTTCACGGCACTCACCGGCTTTGGACTGGGCATCGGGCTCGTCACGCTGATGATCTCGGTCTCACGCGCACGAATGCCCAACTACGCCGCCATCGTGACCTACGGCAACGTGGGCCTGGCATTCGCGATGGTGATCGTGATCGCCGCCGCGTCGAGCTACTTCGGCATCCGCCGCGTGCTTAGGATCGAGCCGTTCGACATCTTCAGAGGATGATGTCCGCCTCAGGCCACGGACTCTTGCGTGTAGAGGCCTGGGCGTCTGAAGGCATCGGCACCCGCGACGACCCAGGCGGCCGATCACCGCCGCCCCCACTGACGCCGTGAAGAGCATCGCGCCGACGATCACGGCATTGGCCATCGCCTGCAGCGACGATGTGTATCCGAATGCCCACGGCGACACGAGGATGGCGAAGGCCATCATGGCGTTGGCGGGATCCTGCCAGAGACGAGCCTTGGTCATGATGCGAACTCCTTGTCGCGGGCGACACCACGTACACAGTCCATGTCGCGGTGCCCAGGCTGGTTGAACGATGGAACAGCATCGACCAAGCGGACCGGACACGGCTTGACGCCGATCAGCCGAACCGACAGCCAGAGCCCGGACAGCGGCGGCCTGCAGGCGTGGCGTCGAGCCCGCCTTGAGGCAGGTCAAGCCGCCCGACCGTCGCCGCCCTATCGTGCAGGAACGCTCACTTCCGACGGAGGCCGCCGTGCTAGACACCACCGCTGCGAACATTCACCCAAGCCTGGACGTCACCGATCCGGTGATCGCCTCGTGCGAGACGCACCAGCATGCGAAGGAGGTCGTCGAGGCTCTCGGCCGTGCCGGATGGGACATGACCCGGGTATCGCTGGTCGGCAAGGGCGATGCGCCTGCGGATGGCGCACACGGGTTCTTCACGCTCGGGGACCGCGTCAAGGCCTGGGCCAGCACCGGAGGCCTGTGGGGCGCCGGCTGGGGCCTGCTGCTCGGCGCGGCGATCGTGGTGATGCCGCCGATCGGGGTCGTCGCGGTCGCCGGCCCGATCGCCACCATCCTGCTGTCCGTGCTGGAAGGCGCGGCTGTCGTCGGCGGGGTGTCGGCCCTTGCGGCAGCGCTGGCCGAGATCGGGATGTCATCCGAGCATGCCGCCAACTATGCGGAGGATGTCAGGGCAGACCGCTTCCTGGTCATCGTCCACGGCTCGCCGCAAGACATCGCCCGTGCCAGGAACATCGCCCAGGCCCGCTCGGACTGAGTCCCGTGCCCGGTCGTCACCGCTCGCGGGATTGATCGGCATCAACGTCGCGACGCACGGGTCGAACCAGACTCGAGCGATCCAACCATCCCGTCGCGACGCGCCCAGGCGCGCGTCTCGACACCCTGCGAAAGCATTCATGAATTCACACCATGCCGTGATCCACCTGAGCCATGAGGCGGCCAGGTTCGTCGAGTTCGACGAGCTGGCGACGCACGCGGAGAAACTGGAGCAGCATGCCCATCCCACGCGGCAGCATGCGAGCGGCGTGCGTTCCGAACACGAGTTCTTCGCGTCGGTGTGCGATCGCCTGGGAAGCCTTTCCAAGGTGCTCGTCACGGGCGGCCGCACGCCGCTCGCGGACTTCCAGCACTACGTCGCCAAGCACCGGCCGCTGGTCAGTTCGCACATCGTCGGCTACGAGGTCGTCGCCCAGCTCACGGACAACCAGCTGGTGGCGCTGGCGCGCAAGCGCTTCGACGCGCTCGAGCGCCTGGCCTGAACGCCGATGTCGTTCGCCGAGCTCTATCGAGCCAAGCGTCGAGAGGCAGGCGCCGCGCTCGACGGCCTTCGCGACGGCGACCGCGTCATCGTGCCAACGGGCGTCGCCGAGCCGCCGGCATTGCTGGAGGCCTTGTCGAACCGGCGCCTGGACTGGCACGGCGTGACGGTGGCCCAGATCCTGGCGATGCGAAAGTACGGCTACCTCGACCCCGAGACGGCGGAGCACGTGCGCCACGTCGCGCTGTTCTTCGGCGGCGCGACGCGCGCAGGTGGGCAAGCGGGCTGGATCGACTTCACCCCGAACTGCTTCTCCGAGTTGCCTTTGATGATCGAGCGCGGGCAGTTGGGCGCCGACGTGGTGCTGAGCCTGGCCTCGCCCATGGATGCCCACGGATATTTCTCGCTCAGCCTGGGCGCGGACTACACGATGGCGGCGGTCGCCAAGGCGCGTTGCGTCGTGCTGGAAGTCAACCCGCACGTTCCGTTCGCGTTCGGCAATTGCCATGTCCACGTCTCGCAGGTCGCCGCGCTTGTCGAAAGCGAGCAGCCCGTGCAGGAGGTCGGCCTGCCGGCGATCGGCGCGGTGCAGGAGGCGATCGCACACTACGTCGCCGAGATGGTGGACGACGGCGCGACACTGCAGATCGGCTACGGCGGCATCCCCGATGCCGTGGTGATGCGGCTGACGGAAAAGTACGACCTGGGCGTGCACACCGAGATGCTGGGCGACGGCATCCTGAGCCTCATCGAGCGCGGCGTGGTCACCAATCGCCGCAAGACCTGGATGCCGGGCAAGTCGATCGCGACATTCGCGCTGGGCTCAGCGCGGCTGCATCGCTTCATGGACCGCAATCCCGCCCTCGAGATGCACCCGGTCGACTTCACGAACGATCCCTTCCTGGCGGCACGCAACGACAACCTGGTCGCCATCAACGCGAGCCTGCAGGTCGACCTGCTCGGCCAATGCGGCTCGGAAAGCCTGGGGGCTTCGCCGTATTCGGGCACGGGCGGTCAGACGGACTTCGTCCGCGCGGCCAATCGATCGCGTGGCGGCAAGGCCATCATCGTTCTGCCTTCGACGGCGGCGAGCGGCACCGTCTCGCGCATCGTTCCCGTCCTGAGCCCGGGAACGCACGTGACCACCAGCAAGAACGACGTGAACTATGTCGTGACCGAGTACGGCGTCGCGCAATTGCGCGGCAAGTCGGCCAGGCAACGTGCGGACGCGCTCATCGCCATCGCCCATCCGGACTTCCGGAAAGAACTGGCGGCGCAGGCCAGGAAAGCCGACGTCCGCTAGTCCGAACAGGCATTGGCGGACGCGCCCGAAAGGGATCGGCAATGCGTCCGATCGGACGCATTCGCGCAGCGGTCCGCGGCCTCAGGCGCGCCGCTCTTCGGTATCCCGCACCAGCAGGACGGGCACCGGTGCCGTGCGCAGGATCTGTTCGGCGTCGCTGCCCAGCAGCATCCGGCTCAGGCCGCGCCGGCCGTGGCTGCCCAACACGATCAGCGATGCGCGCCACAGGCTCGCGGTTGCCGCCACCTGCTCGCAGAGGCGCTTGCCGTCGTGCTCCTGCAGTTGCTCGTCGACCTCGATTCCGGCGGCCTTCACGCTCGCCGCCGCGTCGGAAAGAACACGCTGGCCCGCGTCGCGAGACAGGTTGTAGATGTCCTCGCCTCGCATCAGCGCGGCTTCGGCGCCCAGGGCCAGGAAAGGCGGCTCCCACACGTGCAGCAGCTTGATGCGGGCACCCGTGAGCTTGGCGACCGCGATGGCCTCCTTGACGCCCTTGCGCGACGTGGCGCTTCCATCGACGGGAACAAGAATTCTTTCGACCATCGCTTGACTCCTCTGGCTGCGACCTGCAGCGGTGCCATCAGTCTCTGCGGGTCCCGGCCGCCAGGCTTGACGCGTGTCAAGCGCGCGTCGTGCCACAGTTCGGGCGAGCATCCGGGGTTGCGCACGCGCCGCGCAGGAGTCCCTGGACATTGCGCGTCACGAAGATGTGCAGATAGCTCGTCACGCGCGCCTGCGCGGCCAGGGCAGATCGCTCTCGTTCGTACAGTGCAGCGACGGCGTCGATGGGTGCTCCGGCCTCGTCGGCCAGCGTCGCGACGATCCGTGCGACGTCCGGCTCCTTGTCTTCGCAGCGCACGCGGATTCCTTCAGAGACGCTGCGCAAGCTGCTCGAGGATCGCCGGGTTCTCCAGCGTCGAGACGTCCTGCGTGATCGCTTCGCCCTTGGCGATGCTGCGCAAGAGTCGCCGCATGATCTTCCCGCTGCGGGTCTTGGGCAGCGCGTCGGAGAAGCGGATCTCCTTGGGCTTGGCGATCGGACCGATCTCCTTGCCGACCCAGTTGCGCAACTGCGTCGCGATGCGCTGGGCTTCGTCGCCGAGCGGACGCGAACGCTTCAACACGACGAAGGCGCAGATCGACTCGCCCGTCGTCTCGTCCGGCTTGCCGACGACCGCCGCCTCCGCGACGAGTTCGGTGCAGGCGACCAACGCCGACTCGATCTCCATCGTTCCCATGCGGTGGCCGCTGACGTTGAGCACGTCGTCGATGCGTCCGCCGATGGTGAAATAGCCACTCGCCGCGTCGCGTGCCGCGCCGTCGCCGGCCAGGTAGCAGCCGCGCAGTTCGGGCGGAAAGTAGCTCGAGACATAGCGGGCAGGATCGCCCCAGATCGTCCGGATCATGCTGGGCCACGGCTTGCGGATCACCAGGAGGCCGCTCTGGCCGTCGGGAAGCTCCTCGCCCGTCTCGTCGACGATGGCCGCGTCGATGCCGGGGAACGGCAGCGTGCACGATCCCGGCACCAGGCCGATCGCGCCCGGCAACGGCGTGATCATGTGGCCGCCGGTCTCGGTCTGCCACCAGGTGTCCACGATCGGGCAGCGTCCGCCGCCCACGTTCAGGTGGTACCACTCCCAGGCAGCCGGGTTGATCGGCTCGCCCACCGAGCCGAGCACCCGCAGGCTGCCCAGGTCGAAATGCCGGGGATGGACTGCATCGTCGACGTCAGCGGCCTTGACAAGCGCGCGGATCGCCGTCGGCGCCGTGTAGAACGCGGTGACGCGGTGGCGCTCGATCATCTTCCAGAACCGCGCCGAGTCGGGAAAGGTCGGGATGCCTTCGAAGAGCACCTGCGTCGCCCCGATGGCCAGGGGTCCGTAGGCGATGTAGGTGTGGCCCGTGACCCAGCCGATGTCGGCCGTGCACCAGAAGAGGTCGTCGTCGTGCAGGTCGAACGTCCACGTCGTCGTGACCGCCGCATGCACCAGGTAGCCGCCGCTGCAGTGCTGCACGCCCTTGGGCTTGCCCGTCGATCCGGAGGTGTACAGCAGGAACAGCGGGTGCTCGGCGTCGACCCATTCGGGTTCGCGCTGGTCGGCCTGCGCCACAGTCAGCGTGTGCATCCAGTGGTCGCGCCCCGACATCGGAATGCCGGCGTGCGTGCGCGCGTGCACGACGACGTCGCGCACGCTCTCGCATCCGCCCATGGCCAGCGCCTCGTCGAC
>Ga0302279_10007828_pt1 | contig 10760 bp, 9 predicted proteins | sample III_Bog_N3_3_FD_194541 | JGI IMG/M metagenome (GOLD analysis project Ga0302279, IMG submission 194541) | Peat permafrost microbial communities from Stordalen Mire near Abisko, Sweden - III_Bog_N3_3 | ecosystem: Environmental > Terrestrial > Soil > Wetlands > Peat | place: Sweden: Abisko...
CGGCGTTACGGCCCTATGTGGTCGAGGAGGTCGATCCCGGGAGCAAGGTGTCGACCGACGAGGAGTTGCTGGCCTATTGCCGCCAGCGCGGCAGCACGATCTATCATCCGACATCGACCTGCCGGATGGGAAGCGATCCGCTCGCCGTCGTCGACCAGCGCCTGCGGCTTCGCGGCATCGAGGGCCTGCGGGTGGTCGACGCCTCGGTGATGCCGGACCTGGTGTCGGGCAATACCAACGCGGCCATCATCATGATCGCCGAAAAAGCCGCCGACATGATCCTGCAGGACGCCCGGTAACGGGTTCGGGCATGCGTTTGCATTCCAGCGCCGGCTGGCTCTATCGTTGAACCGAAAATCGGCCGCCATGATCGCGCGGCGTCGAAGGGAACCGGACTGGTGGCAATTCAATTACGGATCGGCACGCGCAAGAGCGTGATGGCGCTGGCCCAGACCGAGGAAATTGCCCGGCGGCTGACCGCGGCCGTCCCCGGTCTCGATGTCGAGATCGTCAAGTTCGAAACCACAGGCGATTCCGATCAGACCAGCAAGCTGCTGCAGCACGGCGGCAAGGGCGGCGCGTTCGTCGCCGAGATCCGCCGCGCGGTGGTGTCCGGGCAGCTGCAGGCCGCGATGCATTCGCTGAAGGACATGCCGGGCAATGAAGACACCCCTGGGCTGGTGATCGGCGCGACGCTGTCGCGCGACCCGCCCGGCGACGTGCTGGTGCTGCGGCGGGGCGTCTCGATCGACGATCTCAGGGCTTCGCGCGGCAAGGGCTTCAAGATCGGCACCAATGCGGTGCGGCGCGCGGCCTATGTGCGCCGGCTGTTTCCGCAAGTCGAGGTAATCCATTATCGCGGCGCCGCCGATACCCGAATCCGCAAGCTCGACGGTTCGCAAATGCAGCGCCTTCCCGGCGGCGGCGAGGTCGGTCCCGCGGACGCGCTGATCATGGCGCGCTCCGGGCTCGAGCGCGTCGGCTTCGCCGATCGCATCGCCTATGAATTCCCGGTTCGGGAAATGCTGCCGGCGGTGGGGCAGGGGATCGTCGCGGTGGAGTGCGCCGCCGACGATTGGCAGACCCGACGCATCCTGGCTGCGATCGACGACCCCGACGCGCATAAAAGCGCCGACGCCGAGCGCGAGGTGCTGTGGGTTCTCAACGGTCACTGCAATTCGCCGATCGCGGGATTTTCCGAAATCGACGGCACGCAGATGACGCTGACCGCCTCGGTGCTGGACGAAGCCGGCGGCCTGTTCATCGAGGCCTCGCGCGCGGAGCCCGCCAACCGCCCGCGCGAACTCGGCCGCGCGGTCGGCCTCGAACTGCTGGCCAGGGGTGCTGCCGCGATCATCGAGCGCAGCCGGCCGGTGTGACGGCTCACGGCTGATGTCTCGTATCCGGATGGTCCATGCTGAATTGACCTGATTTCGTGCGAGATCGTCCGGCCTGGTTCCTCCGAGCCTACGGGTTCCACCGTGGGGCGAGGTTCCGGAATGCTGCAAGCGCGCGACGCCCTGATGGCCGCTCGGCCTCTGGCGCGCGGGCATTGCGAGCTATGCGCAGGTGAGACCGATGAATCGGCCCAGGACTGGTAGGCCAGGACGTGAGGCGATCGGCCGACGGGCCCGGTCTACCAGCGATCACGCTGAAATCACGGTGAAACGGCGAATTTGTAAGCATGCGAGCATGCATCGCTGCCGTGATGCGTCTGGAGGAAAGATGACCGCGATCATTTACGATTTCGTTCGCTCGGAGAACGACGGTTCGGATGACGAAACCGAACGGCTTTTCGCGGCGCTGGGTCGATACACGGTCGCAGAGCTCCTTGAACTCCTTTATGTCGGGGAGGAGCCGGATTTCTTCGAGCTCATGCGGGGGGTATTCGGGCTCTCCGACGAAAGCCGGATGATTTTCCAGAAATTCCTCTCCGAGGCGCCTCATCAGACCATAACGGCGACAATTGATTCCCAGGGGCGGTGTGTCTTCACGCCCGGGAATTTCGGACAGGCAACGCCCGTCAAGGTGTTTACGCGGTAACACGCAATGCTTATAGTTGTATCCCTGTTTGCCGGCAATCAGGGGTATGGAGATTTGCGATGTTGGCCAAGACGCCTGACCCGCTCGACGTCATGGCCGGAGCCAGGATCCGCATCTTTCGCACGCAGTGCGGTATGACCCAGGGCGAGCTCGCGGGAAAGATCGGAGTCGCCTTCCAGCAGGTACAGAAATACGAAAAGGGGATCAACCGGGTAGGCGCCAGCCGGCTATCGCGGATCGCGACAGTATTGCGCATCTCGATCGGCGACCTCTTCGAGTCCGCAGGGGACAAGCCGGCATACCAGAAATCGCCGTTCCGGCTGCTCGAGGATCGCAATGCGTTGCGGGTACTGATGGCCTTTTCGCGAATCAGCGATCCGTGCATGCGGCGTGCCATCGCCCGTTTGATCGAATCCGTCGCCGAGCTGCGGCCGGCGGCAAAATCGTCCTCGAAGTCCTCCTCAACCCCACGCCCGGCCAGCTTCAAGCGGTTGGCGCCCCGGCGGAAATCCATCGCGACGAAAGCCGTTGCGGCAATCCCGATGCATCCATGATCTCGTGACCCCGGATACGCGACGGCTGCGTCATCCGGCAGCATAAATGACCCGCCGTTCCCGCAGCAGCGGCGCCGCGATGAATTCGCCGATCCAGTTGCAGCGCCTGGCCTCGATATGCCAGGCCATCGCCTCCGCCGAGGATGGAGCGGGGTCGGGAATATCCTTGCGTATCTCCTTGCCATCCAGCCAGCCACAACTGTGCGAATAGCGGGTTTCGCAAACAAGGCGCATGGTGTCGCGCTGCTGCAGCAACACAAAACCATCAGCAGGAAAGAAAGTGCCTGCCAGCTCGATCGGCGCGGGCAACTGGCGCACCAGCAAAAACGTGCTGGCAGCCTCCGTTTCGGATTCCGAAACCAGCACGCCGAACAGGCTATGGATCGGCGCAATGACGTCAGGCGCCGCAAGCCCGTGCGGGTCCGTCATCGTGCCGGCCGTCGCAATGGAGATATACTCGCCGTCACGACCCCAGCGGCAAGCGATCAGCCACTCCCGGCTGCGGCTGCGGATGAGGGTTGGCTTTCCGTAGTCCGACCGGGCAATATCGGCCGCCATGGCGACGACAAAAGCTTTCGCGAGCATGTTTTCCTCCGGAACGAAACCGAGGCGATCCGCACGCGCAGATTTTCCGGGGCGGGCGTGAGGCCACCGTGAACAGGGCGGAAGACCGAATGCCGAATCTGTTTGCGGGCGCTGCTTCTGTGTTGCTCGGCGACGGCCAGGAAGGCACAGAGAATTCCGACGCCCGGCTGTTACTGCAAGCGCTTGGCTATGCGATCCCGGCTGAACCCGATGCGCAGACCCGCCATCGGGCCAACCTGCTCAAGGTGGCGTCGCGTTTTGCGCGCGTTTTCGAATTGGCCGCTCCCGATGCCCCCGGTCTGGTCGGCCTTGGCGCCGAATTCGATCCGAGCCTCGCTGATCCGATCCATAGCGGGCAAGCTCTGGTCGGAGTTTCCGGCGTAGGCCTGTCGCTGCAGGACGCCTTTCAGGGCTGTATCGGCGAGGGAATCGAATATTTGTCGCAGCTGCAGGCGACGGGTGACGCGCTGGAACCAGATCCGGGCGATGCGGCCGCAAGGCTCGGTCCACAGGCGCGCGAGTTCCTCGCTTCGTTCCTGGCGTACCGTCTCAGCCCCGATGCGAAACTGTCATGGCACCGCACTACGCGGCTCACCGACGGTCGTGAGGTCTTGCTGCCGGCCGATCTGTGCGTGCGGCGCCCGTTGGACCGACAGGAGGTGAAATCGCCGTTTCCGCTGAGCACGGGATCGGCCGCCGGCAGGTCCTGGGATGCTGCCGCTTTGCACGGCTTGCTTGAATGGATCGAACGGGACGCCGCCAGCCTTTGGTGGCAGGGCGGGAACCCTGGCAAATCGGTCCGGCCTGGGGACGAGGCCGAGATCATGGCGCGAACCCTGCTGGCGGAGTTGCGGCAAGGCGCCACAGTGCGCCGCAGCAGGTTGCTCGATATCACCACTGATATAGGTATCCCCTGTGTCGCCTCGATCTCCTGTGGGGCGGATGGGTTCGGCGTTGCCTTTGGCCTGGCCGCGCGGCCGACCCTCAAGGCTGCCGTCCGCTCCGCCGTTCTCGAAATGTGCCAGATCGAAATGGCCCACGCGGTGGTCGAAGCCAAGCTCAGGGAGCGCGGCGAAGCCGCGCTCAACGAAAAGGACCGCATTCACCAACGGCGTGCCACGATGCTGAACGCCGATCGGTGTCTGTTGCTGCAGCCGGGGCCGGAGCGCGCACGGCACCTGGCCATCGGCAGCACCGACCCGGAGGCCGTGCTGCGCCTGATCGTAAACCGTCTGGCGCAATTTGGTATCGAGGTAGTGGGCCTGGATCTGACCCGCGCGCGCCTTTCGGTTCCGGCCGCGCGTGTCATCGCGCCGGGCCTCCAGCCCTGGCCTTCGGAGATCGTTACGCCGCGGCTGGCAGACATGATTGCGCGAACGGGCGGGGGGGCGACCTATACCGGCGGCATTGCCCTGATATAATTGCCGAACCTGCGACCCGGTACGGGAAGCCTGGATGCAACGGATTGCTAGGGTTCAAGGTTTGGCTGCAAGCGGGCCCGCGACGGTGCCTGCAGCCGCCGTGCGGCTTTCGGTCTCGCTGGTGGGGCGCCCCTCGATCGCGTTCGGCGGCCGTCTGGTCGAGCTGCGAACGCAGAAGGCAAGCGCCGTTCTCAGCTATCTCGCTTTGACCGAGGCCAAGCACGAGAGCCGCGAGCGGCTGGTCGGCCTGTTGTGGAGCCGCTCGGGCGAGGAGAAAGCGCGTGCCTCGCTGCGCCAGGTGGTGCGCGAACTGCGGACAGCGTTCGAGGGCGCTGGATATGGCGGGTTCTCCGCGGGCAGATTAGGGGTCCATCTCGACGCCGAGAAGGTCGAGGTCGATATCGAAAGCATCGTGCGGCTGGCGGAAACCGGCACCGTGCATCCGCTGCTGCTCAATACCCCCGATCTCGGGCAGCGGATCCTCGAAGGAATGGACGACCTCGACCCGTCATTTCGGATCTGGGTCCTTGCGAAACGTCAGACCATCAATGACCGGCTGATGCGAAGCCTCAACGCCGGTCTGGTCGCGAAAGACGTTCCGGCTGCCGTCAAAACCGAAATCGCGACCGCGATCGCCAATCTCGATCCCACCCATGAGGAGGCCTGCTGCCATCTCATGCGCGTGCACGCGGAACGCGGTGATGCGGCGGGCGCGCTGCGCATCTACAAGGCCCTTTGGGACTTGCTGGACCGGGACTACGGCATGGAGCCGTCGCCGGTCACGGAAGAACTCGTCGCCAACATCAAGCTCGGCGCCTTCGAACGCTCGGCAAGCCCTCTTGTCCGGCTCGAATCGCCGGGAGCGATGACATGGACGAGCCACCAACCAATTGATCGCCGAATCACTCCGGAAACGAAGCTTGGCACTTCAGCCAAGATGCGCCTCGTGCTGAAACCCTTTGCGATGCACGGTATCGACGGCGATCATGCCCATCTGGTGCAGGGATTCCACCAGCATTTGGCGGCGTCGCTTGTGCGTTTCCGCGAATGGAGCGTGGTTGATCGTACGCCCGCCCCAGTGAGCCTGAGCCCGGCTGCGGATTCGGCGCCGCAATACTGTATCGAAACCACAGCCTATCAAGCCGGAACCGAAATCAACATGGTAATGGTGCTGCGAGACGAAAGCACCGGCGTCTATATCTGGAGCGAAAGCCTCCGGCTCAGTATGGAAAACTGGTTTGAGTCGCAGCAGCGCATCATCCGCCGGATCGCGACCGCGCTGAATGTGCAGCTATCAGTCGAGCGGCTGATGCGGCTTGCGGGCGAACCAGACGTCTCGCTCGATATCTACGACCGCTGGCTTCGCGGGCAGAACCTGATGACGAGATTCGATTCGGAAAGCTGGCAGCGGGGAGTCACAATCTTCATCGAAGCCATTCGCGAGAATCCTTCATTTTCGCCTTGCTACAGCAGCCTCGTGCAAATGAACAACATCGAACATTTTGTTCACCCCGGCTTGCTGCGCGACCTCGGCAAGGCAAAGGCGACGTTGGAGCTTGCGAAAACCGCTGTTCAGCTGGATCCGGTCGATTCCAGGGCGCATCTGTGCTGTGGCTGGTCGTATGTGATGGCGCTCCGGGAGGCGGAAGCGGCACCGCACATGGAACTCGCTTGCGAGTTGAATGACAACGACCCATGGACGCTGCTTTCGGTTGCGCTTTATTGCGCTTACTGCGGCCCAATCGAGCAAGCCCGGTTGCGTGCAGACCAATCGCTGGCACTTTCGCCGGCGCCTTCATACCTTGAGTGGGCTTACCACGGAATCATTCGGTTTCTGGGCGGTGACTATGCCGGCGCTCTTGAGGCCTGCGATCGAGCGCATGACGCCGTACAGCTTCTGCCTGCGTGGCGGACGGCGGCGCTGGTTCACCTCGGGGAGTCGGTGATGGCGCGACAAGAGGCCCAGCGCTTCCTTAACGGAATACGTTCATTCTGGGTTGGGGCAGACGCCCCGACCGACGGGGCCATTGCGCGTTGGATCCTGCACGGCCTTCCGATCAGTGTGAGTGACCGGTGGCGAGCCCTGCGCGACGGTTTGCGTGGCGCAGGGTTTCCTGTCGAAGGTATCGTCCAGCTGTCCCGTTAGGATTTTTCAGGCACAGAGGCTGATCGTATAATCGCCGATGCGTTCGGCATGCACCCGGAACTTCTCGTCTTCAGGGATCACCGGGTCCATGCCGTTGAAGAGACGCTTGTAGAACGGCGGAAGCGGATAGGTGGCGCCGGGCTGACTGAGACGCTCCTCGGAATCTGCGATCATCACCTTCGGCGGCAGCCGTACCACGATCGTGTCCTGCTCTTGCGCAACGAACTTGATCTGCTTGAAGCGCTCCGGCACCGTCATGAACACCTGCGCCTTGGCGAGTTGCTCCTTGAATTCGTCGACGGTTTCCGGGATCGGATACTCGTTGTCGTCCCCGAGATAGTTTTTGCCGGTTGACCAGGTCTTCACCAGGTTGCCCCAACGCTCGTGGTTCGTCACTACCATTCTTTCGATCGCCATTTTCAGTCCTCCGGGTTGCGTGAGTGGAATTATTCCGACTCACAGAAATGCGGGTACGGCCTGACGCAGGCCAGCTATATCGGCCGTGAATTCGACCAGCTGATCCATGCGTTCAATTTCGGGTACAGCTTCAAAAACATTTGCCGCGTAATATTCCCTCGAGAGACGGGCGAGTGCCTCGGCAAGCGAACCTGCGCCGGTTGCAGCAGGCAGTTCGTTGTCCGCGAGGGCGCCGAAAATCACTTCCGAGACGATGATCGAGCCCAGAGGTCCGAGACAAAGGCCCGCGGCATGCGGCTGCTGCATCGCTTCGAACAGGATGAAAAACGGCAACGGCGGATCGTTGGCGATGCTGTCGATGTCTTCGGCCGTGAGCCCGCCATAGGTCGTCTCCGAAGCCAGCCACTCGCGCAGCTGGCTGACCCGGTAGGGACGGTCGGCAAGCAGCCGCGACATGGCGATGAAATGCGGCCGCCTGGCGGCGATCTCGGTCACCAGCGCATTCACCGACCACAGGCCGGCCAGCGAGGCGCCGAGCAGATCGCGATAGAGCAAGCCGACCCGGTTGGTCTGATCGACGGCCGGGAATATCTGGTCGTTGCCCAGTCCGTCGCTGAGATACGGACCGATGCGCCGGCTGAAATTCGGTCTCGATCCGTTGATCTCGAAAAAACGCGACCAGCGGACGATCCACGTCGAATCCAGCGGCATGTTGACGGCATCGTTGGCCGAGGTCTTTTCCAGGGTATTGTTGAGGTCGTGGGTAGCGAGATCGTTGATGACGTATTCAGGCCGAACCATCGCGTGGCCGAAGCGGAATGCGCCGTGGGAGAATTCGAGAGGAACCTGCCAGCCGTCCCGCTCCCGCATGCCGCGAGCGGCGGAATCGATGAAACTTGGAATCGGGCCGGAGTAAGCCGCGTGGATCAGCGGATGCAGCGCCCGCCGCATCAAATCCCCGCGGATGACGTTGTGGTAGATCAGCGTCAGGGCGTCGCGCGCGCAGAGAAACCGCTTGTAGGCCGCACCGAGGTTGCCGTTCGCGCCGGTGGCGGGCTCGCCACGACGGATGACGTCGATCAGGCCGTTGTGCAGCAGCGCGAACAGCGAGGTCAGCTGCGACATGATGGCATGGTCATCGTTGCGGGGATCGGCGATCAGGGCTTCGGTGAGGGCCACGCGCTTTCCGGCAATGCTGCGGTCTATTCCCGTGACATTCTCGGCCGGGGTTCGCGCGATATCGCGGAACGGGCAGCCGGCCTCGACGTCGTTGTCCTTCCAGCGCATCCGCCCGAGTCGCAGCTTGGTGCGTCGCTCGTCAGCCGGCGCATCCTGCGCAAAGGCAAAGGGCGAGCCGACGGGGCCGTTTCCGAACAAGGTCTCAAGCCTGAGAGCCATGCGACGCGCGTTCGCGGTGTCGGCGCTGAGGCTGCCTGCGACCGAAAGCGGTATCGCCGTTTGAACGAGGTCGTGGGCCACGAATTGCAGCAGGTAGGTGTATCCCGAGGGGATATGCGGGTTTTCCCAGCATTCGATGGTGGTGTCGGCATGGGCAGGCCACTGTAATTTGGCATCCATCCGCCGGGACAAACGGTTCAACAGTCCCCGCAGTCTGTGCGATTGCTCCGGCGCATCCAGCGGGTCGATCCCATAGGCCTTGAACCGCTGCGAAGCCTTCGGAGTGGAAAGGAAATGACGGAACCCGGTGGGCGCCTGGTGACGGGTGGCATCGTCGATCACAGCGCTGTCCAAAATCCCGAGGGAGGCCGCCTCCGTCGCTTGCTGGATCGCCATCGAAAATTCTCCTCGCCGTCAGGATGCGACGTTGAAGGACCCGCCGTGAAATTATCGTGATCTGGGATTGCCGGCGCGGCACCGGTTGCCTCGGAGTCGTGCGGCGTGGGCGAAAAACGCGGCGATGGCGCCCGAGGCTCGAGGAGAAGGTACACAACGCCGATGGCGTGCCGGCACGCGACGTGCCGATTCGAAGGTACAATCGCGCAGCGATGTTGCTGATCTCTTGGGCGTCGCGCGGCAAACATCTGATCAACCTGGTCGCCGATTTCCACGCGCGGATGGGACGGACTTCCCGGCGGCCTGTTTCTTGCCATGCCATCGGTCGAGGCGGTGGATTTGTCTGGATGCCGACAATCCTGTTCGGGGACGGCCCGGCCGCCAGCTTGGGGGTGGTTCATGACGGATATGGCGGAACTGAAAAAACGCAAAGAGGGTCTCAACACGGCGATCGTGTATGTCGATCCCGATGCCTTCATCGCGCATTTCGTGGGCTGGCTGGAAATAACCGCGTTCATCACCGCGCAACGGGCAGGCCAGGCCCGAACGCCCGAGAACGGCCTGACGCCGGCGCTCTCGGCGGAGCAGCTGCGCAGGGCCGACGTGCAGAATGTCGGGAATGACGCAATCTCCGCCTTCTGCATGACCGCGGCGCTGAAAGGCGACGGCGCCGCGGTCGACAAGGTTGCGATCGCGCTGGTGGAGAGCCTGGGGGAGGATTTCCCCGGCGCGGACGGCTTGCGGCATTTTCGCGCCGCGATCACGGATCCGGTGACGCTGGAGGATTTTGTCGGCCAGGCCGGCAGGAAATTGCTGCTCGGCGACTTCCCGCCGCCGCCGCTGCGAGCAAAGGAGAACTGGAACACCGGCCTGCGTTTCTTCGAGAAGGCACGCAAATCGAATTTCGTCCACGAGATCATGTACCCGCTGGCAAGATGGACGCGCGAGCGCTGGAGCGAGACGCTCGAGAAGGGCGTGGCCTTTCTTCAGCATATCGAGGACAACGTTCCCGTGCTGCGCGAGGTGCTGGAAGACAGCCGCAACGACCAGCCCTTCATCGCCAACTGCCTTCTGAAGCTGGCGCCGGCCGTGGATATGGAACTGAACGACGAATATCAGGGGTTTCTGCGCTCGCTGGCGCGGCGGGTCTAGCAGCGGGCGGGAAGCCCGGGCGTCAGCGCCGCTTCACCGATAGACCGATTCCAGCCGCGACGGCTCCTGCGCCGCGGTCCGCCGTCGGAACAGCTGCGCGATCCAGGGCGTGACGGCGGCCTGGGCGAAATGCTGTTTACCAGCGATCGGCGACGCAACTTTGGGGCGGCTGGGCCGTTCGATCCGGTTCGCCCGCGCAATGGCGGGGAAGCGGAAGCCACGGTGGGTTTTTTGCAGCGGATAGAAGATCATGCCGCGGTCGACATAGGCCGGCGAGAACGTCGCATCGGGCCGATCAGCCGGATTGACGTCGGAGCTCGGGCCGTTCGGTTCTGTATTCGGCGCACCGGCCTCGTCGGGGCTGCCGGTACTTTCGCGAGCGGCAGCCGATGCGCGACTGATGGAAGTGTCCGACCGCTGCATCGGGGCGATGGCCGCGATCCCGGCTGATGTGCGCATCGCGCTGTCGACGTCGTTTGCCGGGGCAACCGATGCCGCCGACATGTGCATGAACAGCAGATAGCCGCCGACGGTCACGACGGAAACTCCGGCGAGCGCCATCACGCCGGAGGCGAGCCGGTAGATCCTGGCTGCGACGGCGCGTCTGGACGCCTGCTCCTGCTCCAGCCGCGCCAGATCCAGCAGATT
>Ga0302279_10007832_pt1 | contig 10757 bp, 12 predicted proteins | sample III_Bog_N3_3_FD_194541 | JGI IMG/M metagenome (GOLD analysis project Ga0302279, IMG submission 194541) | Peat permafrost microbial communities from Stordalen Mire near Abisko, Sweden - III_Bog_N3_3 | ecosystem: Environmental > Terrestrial > Soil > Wetlands > Peat | place: Sweden: Abisko...
GGCAAGACCGCTCTCAACAAGGCGGCGGAAATCCAGGCGAAGCTCGATGAGGTCGTGCCCGCTACCGTAACGCTGGAGTGGTGCGGAAGACTACGGCGCCGCCTGGAGGAACGGCTCACGTCCGAGGCCCGCTCGCAGTACGGATCGGGATCCGAGGGGATCGTTCACGACAACGTGTTGAACGTCGAACATAACTGCGACGAGGCCGTGGGAAGGCCGACGGTCGGGCTCTGGAAGTGCCGCTGGGATGAGCATCTCAGCAACTACAAGGACTGCGATGGCTACGCAGAGAAGATCTCCGACTGCAAGAGACAGTGCCTGATCAAATGGCGTGAGTGCCTCTCCGCGGCCGGTGCAGACCAAGACGCCTGCAAGACGACCAACTCGCAATGCGAGATGACGTGCGACGGATAGGAAGGGACGACTGGACGCTCGGCGAACGTCGTCCGGCTCTCGCGCACCCACCTGCCTCGGCCGTCGGAGGTCACGGCGCTGCTCCTGCTCGAGCTCATCCTCCCTGGGCGATGCCGTCGGCCAGGGTTTCCCGATCTCGGCTAGAAATTCCGCCGCGGGGAATTTCCGACCCACGCTCCCTCCCGTGACCACGGTCGATGCCGGGTGGGGGGTGCGGTTTTTCACCGATCTCACGAGCGCTGTGGATCTCTGCCTTCATGGGAGGCAGAAGCCGTGTGCGAGGGGGCGCACGAGGTTAAGGGAGCGGTTCCGTGCCGAGGTCCGGAGGTGCAGTCGAGCGTGCAGCTACGTGTTCGCCGCAAGGGGAGGCTTGCCGCATCGACGGTCCCAAGCGAGCCCGGGTGGAGCACATGGTAGACACGCGGGGAGGAGCCAGCCATGCCTTTCCCCCGCCGTCCTCACCGCGCCTCCCCTGACGAGATCAAGATCACCCGCGATGGCGACGACGCGATCATCACGTACGCGGACCCGATGGTCGCGACCACGCACCTCCGGATGGGCCGCGAGAAACTCGCGACCATGACGGACGAGCAGATTCTCGCCGAGTGGAACGAGGGCATCGACGCGCGCGAAGAGCTGATGAAGGAGTACGACCACATCGCCGTCGAGGTCCCCATCGGGAAGCCCCAGGTCGCGTACATGGAGAAGGCCGACCAGTGGGTACCCCGGGGGCACGTCCTGCGCTGCGTCGTCGAGGGCTTCTCGGAGGGCGATCCCGACCAGCCGTTCGTGACCATCGACGAGAAGGACTTCACGCTCACCGAGTTCGCGAAGATGGTCGGCACGTTCGGCGGCTGGGGGATGCGGATCACGTTCGTCCCTGACGACGAAGTCCACGACGAGCCTGTCGTCGAGGTTCGAGAGCCCGACCCGCAGCCGTAGTCGTGGGCCCTCACGTCGGGGGTCAGTTGCGTGTCTGCTCACGCGTCGACTCCACGATCACCACGACCGTCGCCTCGAGCAGTGCTTCCGGCATCGCGGCCGCCACAACGATCCCGAGGGACTCGAAGCCGAAGACGACTGACCGCCCGGCGAGGTGGGCGTACCGCCGACGGAGTCGGTTGCGTTCGGTGGACGTGAGGGGCCGGGCGCCGGCCACGGGGAGCGGCTCGACGAGCGGTTGCCTGCGTGAACGGCGTTGTCGCGTCTGGCGGCTCACGGACGGACCTTCTCCAAGAGATCTAGCGTCTCTCGCGTGTCGATCTCGCCGCGCCAGTGACGCAGGAGCGTGTCCCGATTCTTGGCGACGAAGCGTTCGACCTGGCCGGCGATCTCGGGCGGCAGCACGCCGAGGATGTCGGGCGGGCTCGTGAGCCGGATGGTCACGGCGGACGGGAGCTTTTCCGAGCGGATCGCGTCCCCGAACACGAGGAGGAGCCTCGGGCCGAGGGGGACGTTCGAAGGCTCGAACTCGCCGGCCGCGACCCAGATGACTGCTCCGTGGACGCCGGTCTCGGTCGAGCGGAGCACGGACAGCACCTCCAGAGGGATGTGCCGCGAGCACCTCGCGCTCTTCTTGCGCGTCATCTACTTCTCCAGGACCCGGCCACGCCACCAGACGCGTGACGCGAGCGTCGTCTCGTCATCCGCGTCGTCGAGCACGTGCTCGGCGTCACCTTCCACGAAGACCTCCTCGCCGTCCTCGAACTCGCCGAGGGCGCGGATGTCGACCACCTTGATGTCGGCGCGGGTGACGCCGCCGGCGTCGCCTGCGTCTTCTTCGACCTGGATGTAAGGGCCGGCGGCGACGGCGTGAGCATCGCAGGGGAGCACCCGAGGGTTCCTCGGGTCGAAGGCGATGTCGAACAGCACGAGGGGCATGTCGTCACGTCCTCGGCCGAGCCCGGCGAGTTTGCTTAAGCAGCGGCTGAAAGAGTCTCGCGGCCCTCACGACGAGCACGAGATCCAATCCCACGCGGCGTTCGAACTCCGTCAGTTTGGCCGCGGTCTCGGCCCACACGAACACGTCGTACGCCCGTGCTTCGCGGTCGATCAGGAGCAGTCCGTCGGTGACCGCCATCGCGTACGCGGCCATTGCGAGCACGTCCATCGCCACCGGCCGAAGTGTGTCGAGATGCACGCCGGCCCAGTGACCCCACCAGGCGCGCGCGAGCTTCGAGGCGATCCGAGGGTGATCGGCGAGCCTCACCAGAGCGCGACCCCAGGGGACGTCGCCCTCACGGTCGGTCACGTCGATAGTGGCGACTAGGACGGTGCACGCAGCGTCTGTCGCTCCGGCCGGGTTCGTCCGCCACGGGAGTCCCTCGATCTGCGCGACGAGCGCCGCATGTCGCGCCGGTACCTGCGGGCGCATGACGGATGCCTCGGGACCGACGAGGGGGACGAGAACGCGTTCCATCTCGTCCAGCCGTTCGAGCGTGAATTGGGATGCGACGGCGACCCACCACGACGACTCGAACGGGTCCGGCACCGAGGTACTACGTCGGCCGGGGGCGCTGTTCAACCGCCGGGGCGCATCTTTCACCCGGCCACGAGGACCGTCCAGGGTGTTCCTTGGTACGACAAATACTTCTTCATTGGTCGACAAGTGATCGGGTCTTTGCCGAACGAAGACTTCGTCGCACCCAGCCGGATGGACCGGGCCGCCGGCCGCCCACAAGAGGGACCCGCCCCGAGCATTCGCCGTCGAGGAGCGCCGAGAGCGCAACCGCCGGTGCGGTGAGACAGCGCAAGCTCACCGCGTCGTGACCTGGCTCGGATGCCCGCGAAAGTAGTCGGGAGGAAAACGAGCGCGTTGGTGTAGTCCCCAGGGTGGCCAGAGATCTGCCCGGGAACACCGACGATGCGCCCGTCGGGAGGTTGAACGAAGCCGTCGCGGAGCGTAGTAGCTCCGTGGCGAGGAGTCCGGTTGCGTCTACGCTAACAACCCGCTCGGCAGCGGATGGGAGCAGCGACCCGTTCTCGTTCGATGGGTTCGGCGAGGATGAGCCCGAGGGCCCCGACGCCCCGCACGTGTGGGTTCGGCTGCCTGCCGACGAACGGCCCGAAGGGGTCGACTTCATCGTCGACGACCACGGACGCCCCGTCGCTGCGACACGGGAAGAGGCGAAGCCCCCGCCGGACGGGGGCGTCGTCGACGTGGACGCACTGGCCGACGCGGTGGCGACGCGTCTTCGATCCATGGTCCGGCAACCCCGGATGCTGCCGACGAGCAGATACGTCACGACCGCTCACGCGGCCGGCTACTGCGACATGAGCGTCAGCGGGTTCAAGAACGCGGCGCGGCGGGGGCGTGTCTCCCCGGCGGGCCGACGGGGCGGGGATGGGGATCTGACGTGGGCGATCGACGAGCTCGACCGCTTCATGGCCGTGAGGAGTGGAGTCCGCAATGGAGTGGGTCAAGCGCTGGAACATGTGGATCTCGACGGAGCCATCGCTGCCGGGGGTGTGGCGGCACAAGGACGGCGGCGTGGTCGTTCGCGGTCACGCGAAGGACCCACGCAGCGGCAGACTCGTGGAGATCAAGAAGTACCTACCGGACGCCACCGCGAATCAGGGCCTGGCGTGGCTGGAGGGGGAGCGCGACAAAGTGCGCCGGGAGCGCCGCGGCCAGGAACGCTCGCAGACTCACTTTCACGTATTCGCAGCGCGGCTGCTCGAACGAAAGATCGCGAGCGGTGACATCGCGTCGGCCGCCGGCCGCACGAAGTGGAAGCACGCCCTCGAGCACATCCTGCGAGCTCCGTGGGCCAACTACTACACGGAGAAGATCAGGCACGCGGACCTCGCCGCGTGGCGCGACTCTCTCCCGGCGCTCACGTACAGCCGGATTCGCCGCGTGGTGAAGAAGCACCCGGAGACCGGGAAGCCTAGGGTCGAGCGCGTCGTCGAGACGAAGGCGTACGACAGCACGACGCTCAACATCTGGCTCGGCGTCTTGTCCACCGTGTCGGCGGCGATGACGCGCGAGCACGAGCTTCCGCGGGACCCCTGTCTCGGCCTGAAGCGCTTCACGGAAGACGTGTCCTACCAGCCGGATGCGCCGAACGCGCTGTCTCCCGAGCGCAACGAGATCGGCGAGTTCCTCGCAGAAATGAAGCTCCGGTACCCCCAGCACTACGCGATGGCGTTTCTCGGCTTCGCGATCGGGCATCGGCCCTCGACCCTACGGCCTCTTCGCCGCAAGGGACCTCAGCCCGACATCGTGTTCAACGAGGACAGCTCGGCCAAGATCTATCTGAGACGAAGCCACTCCGAGAGGCAGGAGGTGATGGGCCGCACCAAGACGGGCGTTCCCGTCGTCCTGGACCTGCCGAAGGAGGTCGGCCTCATCCTGAAGGCGCACATCGCGGAGCTCGAGACGGAGAAGATCACGCTCAAGTCCGACCTGCTTTTCCCATCGCGGAGGACGGGTGGGCTTCAGGCGAAGACGGGGCTGTCCAAGGCGTTCGAGGTGGTGCGTCAGGCGCTCTTCCTACCGAAGCTCACCCCGAAGGCGATGCGCCGAACCTGGAAGGACGTCGCGCGGAGCGCCGGGGTCGAGGCGGTCGTCCGCAAGGCCGTCACCGGACACGCAACCGACGCGATGGAGGTGCACTACTCCACGGCGCAGGCTGGCGAGAAGCGGGAGGCTCTGGAGAAGGTCGTTTCGATCAACACCGCCCGTGCTAAAAGGGAGGCTGCAACGAAGCCCTAGGTTGTGCGCGTGGTTGTGCGCATCGCCGAAACGCCTCACGAACCCGCGGAAAACAAGCCCGATACGAGCCGCGGAGCCGTCGTTGACACGGTAGGGGTCGTTGGTTCAATCCCAATCGCGCCTACAAAAAAACGAAGCAATATCAGGCGGTTCGGCGAGCATGCTGACCCGCCTTTTTCGCGTCTCGGGCTTGCCCCACCACCTGCCCCACCACCTGGACCGGCGCCATGCCTGACGATGCCCCCCAGCTCGTGCAAGCTCGCATCAAGCTCCTGAAGAGGTTCAAGGCAGCGCTTTCCGGGTGGCACGACCAGACCGAGAAGCTCGAGGGGGACAACCTCATGTTCGCAGCCACTCGAGGACCAGAACCCCCAGGTCCCGAGACGCAGAAGGCCCGGTCCTTCATCAACCGCAACCTGGTCGCTGCTCGACAGGCCGTGGTGGAGGCGGGGGTCTACTGCACCGTCTCGGCCAACATTGGGGGTGCCGTCGTCCAGAACATCGACCCCTTCCGCAACGTCCTCGGGGAGACCTTCGGGCTCTCGCTCGTGTCGGACCTTCTCGACATGATCGAGCAGGCCATCGGAGTCTACGAACACATGAAGGCCAAGACCGGCCTCGTGCGCGTGATCTCCTCCGGCCCGTTCGACGTCGAGACCGCCATCCAGCGGGCGTTGAGGTTGGCCTTCAAGGGTGGTCCCCCGAAGAATGAGAAGGTCGTGCAGGACGAGATCGAGGTCATCTTGTCGTCCATCGGGGTCGAGTTTACACGGGAGCAGGAGACCGCCCCTGTCGGCCCGAGAGCCTTCAAGCCAGACTTCGCGTTGACGCCCATGAGTCTGGCGCTCGAGGTGAAGCTCGCCAACTCCAAGCACAGCGCGAGCAAGGTCCAAGATGAGATTGCCTCTGACATCACCGGGTACAGCACCAAGTGGAGCAGGCTGCTCGTGGTCGTCTACGACGTCGGCGTGATTCAGGACCCCCAACGAATGCGGGACGACAACATGAAGCATTTTGGGGTCTCCGTGCTCGTCGTAAAGCACTGATGCCGGACGCCCCTGGCCACCTACGCCTTCCCCTTCTTGCCTCCGCCACCTGAACTGCGGCTTCGGGTCTCACGGAAGCCGGCCATCGAGATGACCTTGTTGATGCCGGCCTGCACCTCGGCGTCTGAGGCCGACGAGTAGTGGACGCGCATCGTCTCTGTTGCATGGCCGCTGATCGCCTTGGCGACGACAGCATCGACCTCGGCCTCTCGAGTGAGGTCTTGAAAGGTTCGTCTCAGAGCCCTCCCGGTGACGTGCTTCGACAACTTCAACTCGATCTCGGCGGCTTCAAAGAAGCGACGAAGGTACCGCGAGGTCCGGGGAAGCCCGTCCTCACCAGGGAACAGCAAATCGGAGCTGATCATCGCGTCCGTCAACATCTGGGTGTTGATGTGCCACTGGAGGACCCGCACGAGCGAGGGTGGCAGACGGATGGTCTGATCACGCTTGGTCTTGGTCATGTCCATGATGACCTCGTTCCTCGTGTGCGACCTGCGGATGAGCAACAGTCCCTCCTTCGGAAGAAAGTCCGGGGTCGGCCCTGACCTCCGGAGAGGTCGGAGCGTACATTCCCGCTGACCAAGGCCGAGACCCAAAAGCACGTAGGCAAAGTGCTGAGGGAACCGCAAGCGTGCCCACGACAAGAAGCGCTTCAGCTCTTCAGGCACGAGGGCATTCGGCTCCTCTCGCGTGTATGTACGGTGAAGATCCTTGTCGATACGGGCGAGTCCGTTCGCCCCGACGCCGCCGATCTGATCAAGGAGCTGAAGGCACTGGGCGTGCGCACCGTGATGGTCACCGGTGACGCGCCGGCGACGGCGCAGATCGTTGCCAGACAGGTAGGCATCGACGGCGCCATCTGTCCGCAAGGCCAGATCCCCGAGAGCGTGAGCCCTGAAAGCTTCGCCGTCTTCGCCGGCGTAATGCCGGAGGCCAAGTTCCATCTGGTGCAGGCCTTCCAGAAGAGCGGCCATACCGTGGGTATGTGCGGTGACGGTGCCAACGATGCACCGGCGCTGCGGCAGGCCCAGATGGGAATCGCTGTGTCGACCGCAACGGATGTCGCCAAGTCGGCGGCGGGCATCGTGCTGACGAAGCCGGGCCTCGAGGGGGTGGTGGCCGCGGTCAAAGAGGGCCGAACCACCTTTCAGCGGATCTTGACCTACACGGTAAACTCGGTGACCAAGAAGATCGTCCAGGTGCTCTTCCTCGCGGTGGGGCTGCTCATCACCGGCCAGGCGATCCTAACCCCGATGCTGATGGTGCTCATCATGATCACCGGGGACTTCCTTGGCATGTCGCTCACGACCGACAACGTGAGACCGTCCCCGACGCCGAGCGTCTGGCGCGTCGGCGACCTGACCCTGGCGGGCATCTTCATGGGGCTCTCCGAGCTGGTGCTTTGCGTGGCGGCCTTGGTCGTCGGCAAATATCACCTGGGATTTGGAATCGACACCTTGAGAACCCTCGCCTTCGTCGTCATCGTGTTCGGCAACCAGGCGACGACGTATACGAATCGAGCACGCCAGCACCTGTGGTCCATTGCCCCGAGCCGTTGGCTGGTGCTTTCATCGGTCGTCGACCTCACGATCGCGGCGACGATGGCGAATCGGGGGCTCGCCATGGCGCCCCTGTCCTTGGTCGTCATCGGGGCCACTCTGGCGGGGGCCGTGATCTTCGCGTTCCTGGTCGACTTCGTGAAGATCCCGGTCTTCAAGCACCTCAAGATCGAATAGCGCGCCAGTATCCGCGAACAGACCCCCAAGGGCAGGTATCGAACCCATCAAGAAGAGCGATCGGCCACGCGCCGCCCAACTGGTGGAGCACGAAGTCGGTCAATGTCCGGGAGGGCGACTCGTCGCGAGGAGCCGACCCTTCGGCCATGTCTCCGTGTACCCGGCCACGCGTGGCCTCTCGGCGAGTTTGCGGAATCCTTGTGCCCGGCCCCGCATGTCGGACGCAACGCTGGCGGACCGTCGGCTAGCGAGACACCGCGCGGGGTGGGAACGTTGAGAGAATCGCAGTGGTCGCCTGCTCGAGCAGAGCGTCGTCGATCTTCGCCGGATCGATCACGATGCGAGCCGCTCCGTGCCACACCATCGCGCCGGTGACTCCGTCGAAGACGTCGATGACGAGTGCACCCGCGGTGATGTCCTCAAGTTCACTGGCCTCGATGCGGCCGGTCTGACTCGGACTTGGCCGAGGCATCAGGAATTCCGAGGCCACGGCTTCCTCGCGGCGCCCCGCTCCAATCCGCACCTTCAGGTCGCTGGGCCGGTCCTTGTCGAGTGTGTATCCCTTGCCCACTAAGATCCTCGCCGCGAAGCTACCCGCGCGGCGCACCACCTCATCGGTGTGGTCGGAGTGCTTGTACCGCGGAGGCGTGCCCGTCGCCTCGCCAAACGAGAAGGTGGAGCGACGCGACACATCCACGGCTCCGACGGCTCCGCCGTGCACGTCTAGGATCGGGGAGCAGCACGCGAGCATCGCTACCCCTCCGCCGATGGCGACGAGCCGACGCGTGCGGCTGAGCGACGTCGCACGAGCCTCAGCTGTCTTCACGCGAACCTCACGATCGTCGCTGTTGCAATCTAGGGTCCCTCTTACTTCGTGTGCACTCGCGTGCGCAGTGTCGACGGGCGTAACGCGACGACGCGAGGCGCTCGATGTGCGCGCCATGACCACCGGTCGAGCTTCGAGCGCGGGTTTGCGCTGCCGCTGCCGGAGCGCGCACATGGTCGGGGCGGTAGTGAAACATCGAGGCGGTATGGCGGTCGAAGTCGCGCACTTCCCGGTGTTTATTGCCGCAAGCGCCCGGGATCCGAACTTGCACCACGTCGGATCGGCTCGGCAACGTACCGAAGCGCTCCTTTGCGCCGACGCGCAAAGCGTGCGTTTCGCCGAACTCGAGCACGATGGTTCTCGCCGACGTACCAGCCGAGCGTACGTTGCACGCTCGATCGAGAGGAACTTGACCTTCATGGCAGCACGCATCCTGAAGCAATTCATCTGTGGGGTCGACGCCACGCCGACGTCGCGATGTGACTTCCGGCACGCGCGGCTTGGGACGGCGTTCTCGTGACGCCGGCAACCGCGGGAGCGCTCGCTCGCCACGATAAGACCGACCCTCGGGCAGATTTGGCAAGCCTCGCGATCCGCGCGGAAGTATCCGCAGTAAGCACCCGCTGCCACCTTCCGAGGTTTCTCGAGAGCGAAGACGTCGTCCGACCCTTAGCGCGGCGCGCCGAGCAAGTGGTGAAGCCCACGGAGCAACCACGTGTCGAGCAGGATTGCAGCGGGCTCCCAGGGCTCGTCGGCAACAGCCCGGCGATGCAATTGGTTTACGATGTGGCTCGTCGAGTGGCAGTCGCTCGCGCCACAGTGCTGGTCACGGGTGAAAGCGGAACGGGGAAGCGAGAGCTCGCTCGCGCCATCCACGCCCTGAGTCCACGGGTGCACGGACCGTTCGTCGCCCTACACTGCGCAGCGCTGGCGGAGTCGCTCCTTGAAAGCGAGCTCTTTGGTCACGAGAAGGGGTCGTTCACGGGGGCTGACAAGAGACGGACGGGGCGCTTCGAACAGGCGGACCACGGAACGTTGTTCTTGGACGAAGTGGGGGAGATTTCGCCGCTTCTCCAAGTGAAACTTCTGCGGGTGTTGCAGGAGAGAACGTTCGAACGAGTCGGGGGCAATGAGGCTGTGAAGGTGGACGTGCGCCTCCTTGCGGCTACCAACCGCGACTTGGCAAAAGATGTGCGCGAGGGTCGCTTCCGAGAGGACCTGTACTACCGGCTGAACGTCGTGCGGATCGAGATGCCCCCGCTACGCCTGCGCGGCGACGATGTCCTATCCCTTGCAAATCACTTCCTGACCCGCTTCGCCGACGAAAACCAGTCCGTCGCACGGACCTTTACGGAGCGCGCTCGACTGAAGATTGCGAGGCATGGGTGGCCGGGCAACGTACGGGCCCTCGAGAACGCGATCGAGCGTGCCGTCGTGCTCTCGACGGGGACGTCGATTGACGACGCGGACCTGCCCTTCGAGGGCGAGCCCAACGCTCCACGCGGCGTCCAAATTCCGGGGTCGACGATGGCGGAGATCGAGCGACACGCGATCGAGAAGACCTTGGAGGCGACGGCTGGGTCGAACGCAAAAGCCGCGGCAATTCTCGGCATCAGCATCCGGCAGATGCAGTATCGCGTTCTTGAGTACCGGCGGGATGTCCCGACCCGTCTCTATCCCTGAGCGGGGAGCGGGCGCACGGCGCGCACGGGTAGGGGTCCCTCCAACGCGACCCGCATGCCGTCGAGGATATGGTGGTGGAGACGGTGTGCCAGGAAACGCTCGAAGGGCCGCCACATCCAACGCGGCCGCAGGTGTCCCCGATACCGCGTCGTGAGTACGACCTCGGAGCCGTCGGTCTCGGAACGAATGTCGTACGAGCCCTCTCCCATCGAGATGCAGTCCTCGATGCCGAGCTCTTGGACGAGGACGTCAAAGCGAACGAAGCGTCCGGGCTCGGCTGCGGTGATGCGCTTCTCGAGGTAACCGCTCTCGTAGGTGCACGCGATGGTCGCGCC
>Ga0302279_10007833_pt1 | contig 10755 bp, 8 predicted proteins | sample III_Bog_N3_3_FD_194541 | JGI IMG/M metagenome (GOLD analysis project Ga0302279, IMG submission 194541) | Peat permafrost microbial communities from Stordalen Mire near Abisko, Sweden - III_Bog_N3_3 | ecosystem: Environmental > Terrestrial > Soil > Wetlands > Peat | place: Sweden: Abisko...
GACGACCACGTTCCCCTACGAGCTCATCTTTGCCTACGGCTGGGACGGGATTGGCGTCGCCGGAACCGGCTTTACGCAGACCTCGAGCTTCGAGGATGACCTCACCGAGGGACGCGTGGTCACCAGCATCGGGATGTACCAGGCGACGGCCACCATGACGGAAGGCAGCGAGTGGCAGCTCGTGATGGCCACGTTTCGCGGCCAGTGACGCTGCGGCCTGGCCTGATACCGACTTCCCGTTTGACACGCACGCTCCGTTTCGGTCCTATGGCGCCCGGGGGCCCCGAACGCGACACGGCGGAGTTTCCCGAGCAGCACCCACGTTGCGCGCTACGGAAAGGACCGAAGCATGATTTCGTTGATCATCGGAGTCCTGAGCGGGCTCATCTGCTGTGCCCCGTTCATCATCAGCAAAATGCCCTCGGCGAAGGACCACCTCGCCAAGATAACGCCGTACACCGGGTGGATCGGTGTCACGGTTCTGTTCTGGGGCATCCGAGAGGTCATCTTCGCCGTGCTGGGGATGGGCCTCATGAGCACCCACCTCATCGGCTGGGTCTTCTGGCTCCTCGCGGGCCTCTTCGACCTCGGCGCCGGCTTGCTCCTCGGGTCCGGTCTGGTGCTCAAGTGGACCCTCGGCAAGGACCCCGCGAAGCAGGCGCAGATCTCCGAGAAGATCGGCAAGCTCGCTCCGTTTCAGCTGATCATCGGGATCGGGCAGATCGCGATGAGCGTTCTCTACTTCGTCCTCTGAAGAGCAGCCGCGCGTTTCCATCGGTGCTGCTCGTGCTCGCGGGTTGCGGGTCGAGCAGCGCCGGGCCGGCCCGGGATGCCGGGCCGCGTGACGCAACACGGGACGTGCGCAGCGCCGATGTTCGGCGGGGAGTCGACGCGTCGCGAGCCCCCGATGGAGCCCACGCGTCGGACGGCAGCAGCATCCGTGACGCGTTCGTCGCGGACGAGCCTGTCGTCTGCCACCCCGCCGACGCGGGTGCCCTCTTTGGCGACGCTACGTGCGGAGCGTGCGTCGCGACGGCCTGCTGCGGCCAGGTAGCCCTGTGCCTCGCTCCTGTTGACGCAAGCATGAGCCCCTGCGCGGCGCTCATCGACTGCATGGCCTCGTGCGAGCGGGACGGCGGCACCGGGGTGTCGTGTCAGGCCTCTTGCGCCGGGCAATACCCTGCGGGTATCGAGCTAGCTGAAACCCTGAACGATTGCATGACACTCCAGTGCTCCACCGATGCGGGCGGCAACGTCTGCCCCGGGAGCTGACCTCGGCGGAAATCCCCATGCCCTTCGACTTCACCCTCGTCGGAAAGTCCACGGCCCCGACTGACTTCACCTACACGTGGAAGGACACCGTGCTTTACGCGCTCGGGATCGGCGCGAAGAAGGACGAGCTCGACTACCTCTACGAGGGGCGGGGGCCCAAGGTGTATCCGAGCTTCGCCGTCGTCCCGATGTTCGGGCCGATGTTCGAGGTGCTCGGCAAGTGCGGCGGCAACCTGGCGACCGTCGTCCACGGCTCGCAGCGTGTCCACGTGAAGAAGGCGTTTGCGCCGGGCGGAACGCTGACGAGCACGTCGGCGCTGCGTGGCGTCTACGATCTGCGGCGCATGGCGAGCGTCCTCGTCGACACCGAGACGAAGGACCGCTCGGGGGAGGTGGTCTGCACGACGACGGCCACCCTGATCTTTCGCGGCGAAGGGGGCTTCGGTGGGGACCCGCCGCCCAAGGAGCCCTCGGGCATCGACGTCCCGAAGGATCGCCCGGCCGACTTCCGCGTCGAAGAGACCACGTCGCCCGAGCAAGCGCTCCTCTATCGTCTCTCCGGAGACCTGAACCCGCTCCACGCCGACCCGGCGTTCGCCGCCATGGTCGGCTTCGCCCAGGGCCCCATCCTCCATGGCCTCGGCACCTACGGCTTCATGGTGCGTCACGTCGCCAAGGGGGCGTGCGGCGGCGACGCGAGCAAGATCACCGGGTTCGACGCCCAGTTCCGCAAGCCGGTGTGGCCGGGCGATACGCTGGTCACGCACGGGTGGAAGGTCGGGCCGGGACAGATCGCGCTCTCGGTCTCGGTCAAGGAGCGGGACGAGACGGTCATCACCAACGCCTGGGCCACCGTCGTCGACTAGCGCCGTCGACCCGAGAGGGGACACGCGCACCCACACGGTCGCGGTAAGCTCTCCGCCATGACCGATGCGGGTGAGCTGCTGCCGGACGCCTTCGCGCGCGCGGCGCGGCTCGCCCCGGTGCCGCTCGAGGCCCGCACCCTCCTCCACCACCTCGGGCCCTGGAGCCTGCGTCTGTCGCTCGCGCGCGACGCCGCCGTCGTGCCGCTGACGCTCAGGCAGCTCGTGAAGCTCGCGCTGCTCCCGGGGCACGCGGTTGTCCTCGACCGTGTCGACTGGGCCCCTTCACCCGGCACCACGACGCTGTCGGTCTCGCGGGCCGGCAAGGAGCTCACGCTGACGGCTGCGGACCTCGGGCAAGACCTCCGCGTCGTCGTCCACCGACTCGCGGCCGAGCTCACTCTTCCCGCAGAGCTGGTTCAGGCAGGGGAGGCCTTCGCCATGGAGCTGGCGCGCGAGGAGACGGTCCGCAAGCTCGGAAGCCGCATGCTGCAGGTGGGCGACCTCGACGAGGCGCTCCACGCGATGCTCCTCGGCATCACGTCCGGCTACGGCGCGAGCCTCCACCGCGCGGCACTCTTCACCTACGACGAGCCGCGTCGGACGTTCCGTGGGTCGATCGCCATCGGTCCGCGCGACGAAGCCGAGGCGCACCGGATCTGGGAAGCCATCGAGACCGAGGACAAGACGCTGGACCAGGCGCTCGACGACTACCGGATGGGGAGCGGGCCGGGGAGCTACCAGGACTTCGTCCGGACGCTCGAGATCGGGGAAGACGACGGGGCCGAGCTTCGCGCCGCGCTCGCTTCGCGGGGACCGCTCGTGTTTCGCGCCGCTCCCGAGAACGCGACGCTTGGTCGCCTGCTCGCCCCGGCCGGCGAGTTCGTGCTCTCGGTCATCCAGCCGCGGGGCACGCGCCTCGGGCTCATCGTGGCCGACAACGCCTACGGCGGGCTGCCCATCGTGCCGGCGCAGCTCGAGTTCCTCGGCGCGCTCGTCGACCCACTGAGCCTCGTGTGGGAGACCCGCTCGCTCCTCCGGCGCGTCGACATGCTCGCCCGGCACGACCCGCTCACGGGCCTCTACAACCGCCGCGAGCTCGATGAGCGGTTCCTCATCGAGCAGTCGCGCTGCGAGCGGGTCAAGCGACCCATCTCGCTCCTCATGATCGACTTCGACCACTTCAAGCAGATCAACGACACCCGCGGTCACGACGCCGGCGACGTGCTGCTCCGTCGGGTCGGAGTGCTGCTCCAGGAATCGCTGCGCCAGCATGACGTCGCGTGCCGGTACGGCGGCGACGAGTTCGTCGTCATGCTCCCGGAGTGCTCGAAATCCGAGATGCTCACTGTCACGACCCGGGTCGGCGTCCGGGCGCACGAGGAGGGGATCTCGCTCAGCATCGGCGGCGCCACGTGGCCCGACGACTCCGGCGACGCGGGGGGGCTGCTCGCGCTGGCAGACGCGCAGCTCTACGCGGCCAAGGCGGCCGGACGATGCTGTGCGAGCATTCCGGGGAGCGACCTCGTCCGCTTCTAGCGAACAGGCGGTTGAGAACCGAAGGACGAACCGCCAGGGCGCCCGGGGGCGCCAGGAGCGAGGCAGGGAGTTTCGAAGAACCTCACCTAGCGACCCTGGCCTCCTCGCGGTTCTCTCCGTGGAGAGGGGATGACGACCCGCCTGCCAGTCAGCCCCCGAGCAGGTCGGCGGCAAACGTGGCGGCGAGGCCCATGATGGTGTGCTGCGGGTTCACGCCGAGGTTCGTCGGGATGACCGACGCGTCCGCCACGACGAGCCCGGTCCAGCCGTGCACGCGGCCGCGCGCGTCGACGACGCTGGTTCGGGGGTCCTTCCCCATGACGCATCCGCCGAAGAGATGGCTCAGGATGGCGATGTATCTCTGCGGATCGAGCGGCGCGTCGTCGAGGAGGCCGAGGTCGTCCTTGCCGAGCTTGAACGGCATCCCGGCGATCCCCGGGAGGATGGCGTTCGCCCCGGCCGCGAAGTGCTGGCGGGCCAGGAGCTTCATCCCTTCGCGGAACGTCAGCATGTCGCGCCCGTCGAGCTCGTAGCGGACGACGGGGCGGCTGCCGAAGAACGGGGCGCGCACGGTGCCGGTCGACTCGGCGCGCACCGCGTGACACCACATCGCGATGTGCCGGTAGTCGGCGAGGCGCTCCATCAGCTCGCGGCCCCCTCCGGCGAACCGGCTGGCGACGAGCTCGGGGGGAATGGCGAGCGTCTCAAGCTTGAGTCCGGGATTCTTCCGGAAGGCGACGCTGGCCCAGCCCTGGGTCGCGCCGACGTTCATGTCGACCGGCTCGTCGTAGCAACCGAAGATGCCGGTGCCCGGATGGGCGCGAAAGTAGTTGCCGAGCGCGGGGCTCGCGACGCCGGACCGGAACAGGAGAACGGGCGAGTGGGTTGCCGACGCGGCCACGACGACGGCCTTGCGCGCGCGCACGACAAAGCGCGTCCCCTGGGCTCTCGTCGTCGGGTGAACGAAGCGGCCGGTGACCCCCACGGCACGCGTCCCCTCGCTGAGGATGCGCTCGACCGGCGCCGACGAGACGACGAGCCCGCCGCGGTCTTGCGTCTCGGGGACGTAGTTCAGGTTGGTGCTCTGCTTGCGACGATCGCGGCAGCCTTGCAGGCACTGTCCGCGCCCGAGGCACTCCTCGGTGTAGCGCCGCATGTAGTGCGAGTCGGTCCAGCCGAGCGCGTCGGCACCCTGCTTCGCGAGAAGGTTCGACCGACCGCGCGACGACGCCGGGACCTCCTCGACCGTGAGCTCGCGCTCGACCCTGTCCTCCGCGGCGAGCACGCGGCTCCGGAGGCCGGAGATGCCGTGGTCGCGCTCCCACTGCTCGAAGATGTCGTCGGGGGTGCGGACGCAGATGGCGCTGTTGATGACGGTGGTGCCGCCGACGGTGCGCGCCTGCACGACTGGCCACAGCGCCCGGCCTCGCGTGACCTGGGCTCCCCAGTCGTCCATGAGGTCGCGCATGCCTCCGTAGGACGAGAGCGGGTAGTCCTCGGGGTCGCGCCAGGCTCCGGCCTCGACGATGGCCACCTCTGCGCCGCCGCGGGCGAGCGTGACGGCGGCGGTGGCTCCCCCCGCACCCGAGCCGACCACGACGTAGTCGACCTCCGCGTCGAGGTCTCGCTCGTCCTTGCCGCGAAACGCGACGTGCGCGCCGCGAATCAATGCTGCCTCCAGGTGCCCGGGTCCGGCGCCAGCGCAGGGAGCGCGAAGCGCGCGCGGACGTCGGGGTGCGCCCCCCAGGCGAGGCCGGCGGCGAGCTTCACGAGGAAGATCGACTGACGCACGAGGTAGATGCGGCTTCCGCTGATGCGGCTCGCATGACGGTCGGCGACGTCGGGTGGAAGCATGAACGCGGGGAGCGGCACCCGCACCGTGAAGACCGGCGTCAGGTGGAAGAGCACCGCTCCGAGCACGACCCCCAGCCACACGAGCGGCGCCGCCTCGCGCCGGAAGCGCAGGAGAAACGCCTCGAGGTCGCAGTCGGCAGCCCCCGGCAGCGCCGCCGTTCGCGGATAGAGAATGACGATCGCAGAGTGGACGAGCCAGATCATGACGTGCTTCGCCGGGCCAGCATGGGCACAACCTAGAGCAAGCCGCGGCGCGCGGGCAGGTCGATCGTCGCCCGGGCCCCGGCCTCATGTAAGGTGCGCACCCATGAAAGACCGGCTCCGCTTCCCCATCTCCGGCCTCGTGATGGCGCTGGCCGGCCTCTCCCCCGTCGGCTGCGCCCGCGAGCTCCCGCCGATCGACGTGCCGCCCCCCACGACGGCGCCGCCGCTGACGCTCCCGCTCCCCGTCGCTCCGGACGGCGTGCCGGGGGTGCGCCTCCCGCGCGACACGCACCCCGTCAGCGAGGCCATCACCCTGACCATCGACCCCGCGGCCGCCCGCTTCTCGGGCGTCGCCGACATCGCCATCCGGCTCGACCACCCGCGCACCACGCTCTGGCTCCATGGCAAGGGCTTCCACGTCACGCGCGCCACCGCCAAGGCCGACGACGGGCACGAGCTCGCGGCGACCTGGGCGCAGCACGACGAGAGCGGCATGGCGTCGCTCACGCTCGCCGGAGAGCTCCCCAAGGGGCCCGCCACGCTTCACATCGACTACGACGTCGCCTACGGGCCGAAGCTCGAGGGGCTCTACAAGGTGACCTCGGGAGGGGTCCCGTACGTCTTCACGCAGTTCGAGTCGATCGCGGCGCGCGATGCCTTCCCGTGCTTCGACGAGCCCGGATTCAAGATCCCCTGGGACGAGACGCTCGTGGTGCCCAAGGGGGCGGTCGCCATCGGCAACACGCACGAGGAGCGCAGGCTCGACGACGGGCCCAACGTCCGGGTCCACTTCGCGCAGACGCTCGCGCTGCCGAGCTACCTCGTCGCGTTCGCGGTCGGGCCGTTCGACATCGTCCCTGCGCCCGACGCGCCGCCCAACGAGGTGCGCAAGCGCCCGCTCCCCATCCGCGCCATCACCACGAAGGGGCGCGGGCACGAGGTGGCCTATGCCCTCGCGCACACGGGGGAGATCCTCGCGACGCTCGAGAAGTACTTCGGCCTCGAGTACCCGTACGACAAGCTCGACATCCTCGCCGTCCCCGACAAGGGCGGGGCCATGGAGAACGCCGGGGCCGTCACCTTCGCTGACTACCTGGTGCTGTTCGACCCGAAGGTGGCGCCGCTCCGGCAGAAGCGCGCGTACGCCGAGGTGATGGCGCACGAGCTGGCGCACCAGTGGGTGGGCGATCTCGTCACGGCGGCCTGGTGGGACGACATCTGGCTGAACGAGGCGTTCGCGACGTGGGTCGGCACCAAGGCGACCGACCTGTGGGACCCGAAGATGAACGCGGCGGCAGACCTCCTCAGCGGCATCCAGGGGGCCATGGGCGAGGACGCGCTCGTCAGCGCGCGCAGCATCCGTCAGCCCATCGAGTCGATCAACGACATCGAGAACGCGTTCGACTCGATCACCTACCAGAAGGGGGGCGGCGTCCTGTCGATGTTCGAGCGCTGGGCCGGGCCCGAGGTGTTCCAGCGCGGCCTGCACGACTACCTCGTCAAGCGCAGCTTCGGCAGCGGTACGGCCGCCGACTTCCTCGACGCCGAGTCGCGCGCTACGGGCAAGGACGTCGCCACCCCCTTCCAGACCTTCCTCGATCAGCCCGGCGTTCCGTTCGTCGAGGCCGAGGTCGTGTGCTCGCCGGGGAGCGCGCGGCTCCACCTGCGTCAGTCGCGCTACCTGCCGATGGGCTCGTCGGGGGACGCGAACAAGACGTGGCAGATCCCGGTCTGCGCGCGTTACCAGGTCGGCAAGGACGCGAAGGAAGCGTGCACACTGCTCGACCCGCGCGAAGGGGAGCTCGCGCTCGGCAACGCCTGCCCCGACTGGGTGTTCCCGAACGCCAATGCCGCGGGCTACTTCCGCTTCTCGCTCGCGCCGGCCGACCTGGTGAAGCTCCGGCAGAGGGGGCTCGCGTCGCTCACGCCTGGCGAGCGCGTGGTCTACGGCAACAGCATCCGCGCCGGCTTCAACCGGGGCACGCTGCCGATGAAGGATGCCATCCTCGCCACCGTGCCGCTCGCGACCGACCCTCACAAGGAGGTGGCCGGCGAGGCGATGGGCTTCCTCGAGGTCGCCCGCGACTGGCTCCACGACGACGCGCTCCGTCCCGCCATCGAGGCGTACGGCAGGAACCTCTTCCACCCCGTCTTTGCGAGGCTCGGGTGGGACGCGGGCAAGAACGAGGACGCCGACCGTGCGCAGCTCCGCGCGAGGGTCATCCAGTTTCTCGCCCAGGCCGCCCGCGACCCCATCGTGCGCGCCGAGGCGAAGAAGCGCGGCCTCGCGTTCCTCGGTGTCGGCAAGGACGGCGCGATCCACAGGGAGGCGCTCGACGCGAACCTCGTCGGGGTCGCCATGTCGGTCGTCGGGGAGGACCTCGATGTCGCCGGGTGGGAGGCCATCCTGGCCCAGCTTCACAAGACGGACGTCGCGGAGGTGCGCTGGTGGCTCCTCGCCGCACTGTGCTCGGCGACCAGGCCTGAGCTCTTGCCGCGCGTTCGCGGGCTCGCGTTCGACCCGCTGCTCCGGACCACCGAGGTCACCTCGCCCCTCTGGTCGGAGCTGCGTGAGCCTGCGCTCCGCGAAGGGGCGTGGGGCTGGGTGAAGGACAACTTCGACAAGCTCCTCCTTGCGGTCCCGAAGCACCACGGGCAGTCGCAGATCCTCGCGATGGCGGACGAGTTCTGCGACGAAGCGCACGCGAAGGACGCCGAGGCGTTCTTCACGCCGGCGCGGGTGGCGCAGATCGACGGAGGCCCGCGCGTCCTCGCGAGCACGCTCGAGAGCATCCGGCTCTGCGCTGCGAAGAAGACCGCGCAGGAGCCCAGCCTGCGCGAGCTCTTCCAGAAGAAGTAGCGCACATCTTTACGCAGGGGGATGCGCCTTTACCCGGGGCTGTCCTTCGGTAGTATCCGCCGCGTGACCGAGTCACCGCACGCTCTACGGCCGCTCGCGACGCCTCGCCCCCCGAGGCGCGAGCGCAACGCCGACAGCACCAAGCGTGCGCTCCTCGACGCGGCGGAGGTCGAGTTCGCCGCCAAGGGGTTCGACGGCGCGCGCCTCCAGAGCATCGCGCGCATGGTGGGCGTGCAGCAGGCGCTCATCCATCACTACTTCGACGACAAGGAGGGGCTCTACCGCGCCGTCATCGAGCGCGGCCTCGCCGCCGTCACGGCCGGAAGCTGGAGCATCCTCGAGCGCCTCGCGCAGCCGGGGACGATTCCGCCCGTGGGCCTCGCCGGCGCCTCGAGCACCAAGCGCGACGCCAAGGTCAGGGCCCGCATTCGCAGCCTCGTCACGAGCTTCGTCGATCTCCTGGTCGACTTCTACGCCGAGCACACGAGCCTGCTCGCCATCCTGCGCCACGACGCGCGCCTCCCCGTCCTCGTGCCGTCGCTCGCCCCCGTCGGCGACGCCGTGCCCGGGCCGTCCGAGCTCCGCGATCTGCTGGCCACGCACATCCGTCCCGTGTTCGAGGCCGTGGCCATGCAGGTCAAGCAGTTCCAGAAGGACGGCAAGATCCGCGAGGACGTCGACCCTCAGCACCTGTGCGTCTCGATGATGGCGATGGCCTGCCTGCCGTTCCAGGAGACGCAGATGCTGAACGTCCTGTGGCCCGAGGCCGACTTCAGCAGCGACTCGATGGTCCTCGCGCGGAAGCGGGAGATCGTGGAAACGGTGCTCGCGCGCGTCCTGGTCTGACGCTCAGCGGAGGGCGACGAGCTCGCGGGCGATGCGGGTGGGGGCCCCCGGGCCTCCGTAGATGAAGCCGGTGTAGAGCTGCACGAGGTTCGCGCCTGCATCGAGGAAGGCGCGCGCGTGCTCTCCGGTCTCGATGCCGCCGACGCCGATGAGGGTGGCGTCGGGTCCGAGTCTCTCGCGCGCGCGACGGACGACCTCGAGCGCGCGTGGGCGCAAGGGGGGGCCACTCAGGCCGCCGTCGCCGATGGACCGGACGAGGTCGCTGCGCGACGTGAGCCCCGCGCGGGAGAGCGTCGTGTTGGTGGCCACGAGGCCGTCGAGCTTCACGTCGGCCACGACGTCGAGCAGCGCGTCGAGGTCGCCCTCGGAGAGGTCGGGCGAGATCTTGAGGAGCAGCGGCACCGGGCTCCCCTCGTGGACGAGCGCGCCGAGGAGGGTCCTCGCGAGCTCCGCGCCTTGAAGCGCGCGCAGCCCCTTGGTGTTCGGAGACGAGACGTTGACCACGACGAAGTCGGCCACGTCGCGGACCGCGCGGAAGCTCGCCAGGTAGTCCCCCACGACGCCGTCGATGGGCTCGAGCGGCACCGAGCGCGATTTCCCGATCGAGAACGCGACGGGGACGCCGGCGACGCCGCGCCCGACCGAGCGCGCATAGCGTGTGGCGACGACCGATGCGCCGTCGTTGGGGAAGCCGAGCCGGTTGATGAGCGCGCGGTCGTCCGGGAGGCGAAACAGGTTGGGCGAGGGGTTCGGCTCCTGCGCCTCGGCCGTCACGGTGCCGACCTCGAGAAACCCGAAGCCGAGCGCCGCGAGCGCGCGGACGCGACGCGCGTTCTTGTCGAACCCGCCGGCGAGGCCGATGGGGCTCGGGAAGGAGAGCCCCATGCGCGTGACGGCGGCCGACGCGGGGACGGGGAGCCGCCCGCGGATGCGGTCGCGGACCCAGGGCTCCGATTCGAGCGGGGCGAGCGCGAGGAAGGCGAGACGGTGGGCGTCCTCCGCGGGGATCGTGAAGAGGAGGGAGCGGAGGAGGCCGTACATCGCGACGGCATCATACCTGGGGGGATGCGCGTGGCGCCGGCGCTGGAGGACTAACTGCGTCGCCTGGGGTCCTTCGGTGGGGCCGCGGGCGACAGGACGGCGACGACCGCGTCGGACGTGATGGACGCGTCGCGGGCGCGCGTGAAGGCGGCGAGGATGGCGGGGCGGATGGTCTGCGGGGTGAGGGCCATGGCCTCGGCGGCGGCGCAGACGATGGAGTCGACGAGCACGACGTCGGGGATCCGGGGCGGGGGAGGCGGCGGCGGTGCGACCGCG
>Ga0302279_10007835_pt1 | contig 10750 bp, 3 predicted proteins | sample III_Bog_N3_3_FD_194541 | JGI IMG/M metagenome (GOLD analysis project Ga0302279, IMG submission 194541) | Peat permafrost microbial communities from Stordalen Mire near Abisko, Sweden - III_Bog_N3_3 | ecosystem: Environmental > Terrestrial > Soil > Wetlands > Peat | place: Sweden: Abisko...
TGCCCGTGTGCAGACCCGTGATGCTGGCAGTCAGTCCCAAGCCACGCACCAGGCTGGCGTTGAGTTCCGCCGAGCCGCCGGTGAGCCAGAAGCTGTTGGATGTGGTGATGTTGGCTCCTGCGCTGTCAAAGGTGAGCGCAAGTGAGAGTACGACTCGCCTTTCTGCGGGAGCCGGGAATGTGCCACTGACGCTCTGCGCTGCGCCGATGTGGCTCGCTCCAAGCATGAGCAGTAGCGCAGCGAACAACACTGGACCTCTGCTAGCCACCATCGTGAACTGACCTCGTATCATCATCTATTGCACCTGTAGGGTGATGTTAGAGCTATGCATCATGGCTCCAGATGTGCCGGTGACCGTGACGGTATAGCTCTTCACGGGCTGTCCGAAGTAACCGTTCGCGTTTGACCCGCACCCGCTGAGAGCGAACGCGCCCGCGAAGAGGAGCAGTGACAGTGCCACGGCTTGACCGAGTTTCCTGCGCGTGCGTCGGAGAAGGAATACAGGCAGCAGCAGTGCCAACGTCCACGGTGTGCTATGGCCGACGGTACGCATCGCAATCGCCTGTGCTGTGTTGATCGTTACTGTCACCGTCTGTGGGCCAGCGTTGGTGGCGATGCTGGCCGGCGTGACCGTGTAGGTCGCACCGGGCGGCAGGCCAGTGACAGTGAAGATCACCGGACCTGGGTACTTGTCATAGAGTGGCGCAAGCTGGAAGGTGAACGTGCCCGCGCTACCCGGCACCACGGACTGCGTGGTAAAGCCGGATGCGGTGAAGGTGAAGTCCTCCGCAGCCACAGTAATATTGCTGGCTGTAGCGGACGAGCTGCTGAGGATGTAGTTAGTGTCGCCGGAGTAGCTTGCGTAGAGGATGTGCGGACCGCTGACGAGTGAGACTCCAGCGAGCTGCGCCTGCCCATTCACCAGCTTGACGCTGCCGCCGAGCTGCGTGGCGGGCGCTGTGCTTGCATCAAAGAAGGTCACGCTGCCAGTCGGCGTCGTGGAGCCTGTGATGGTCGGTGCGACGGTCGCCGTCAGCGTTGTCGTCTGCAGCGGTGTGATGCTGTTGGGGCTCACACCCAGCGTTGTTACCGAAGCCTGCTGCAGGACAGTGAACTGCGTGTTCACGGTCAATCCGGACTTGTAGAGTATCGTGTTACCCGGCGTAAAGGTTGCAGTGAGGGTGTAACTGTCCGCTGTCAGGACCGTCGAGCCAGGAGTCAGTGCCGTGCTCTTGTTGGTTGTGTTCGAGGTCGCCGTATACGCGAAGGTCCCGGCCACGGTGCTGCCGCTGTAGCTGGCCGTGGCATCGAGCGAACCCGCGGCGATGGGTGTGCCGTAGGTCTCTGAGCCGGGGGACGGCGTAAACGCGAGGACAGGCGTCCGTTGGATCAACTGGAAGCTGTTGCTCGTCACCTTCAGGCTGACGGGCGTTGCCGGGTTCAGGGAGAGCGTAGCGGTCAGCGTGTCCGTACTCTCAGCCGCGTTGAACTGCACGCTGCCAAAGGTGACGACGCCGGTGGTGAGCGAGTTGGTGGCCGAGGTCCCACTGCTCAGGTCGCTCTGCGTGTCGGCGAGCGTCACGGTCGCAGCGCCGGCGGTGAGCGCGGTTCCGTCTTCGGTAAGGCTGACCGTGGGCGCCGGACTGACCGCGGAGCCGAGAGTGACCACTGTCGGCACCGTCAGCGGCCCGGTCATCGCATACTGGGTCTGCACTGCGCCGACGTCATAGCAACTCGTCTGGCCGTAGCGCGTGGCGGAGATGGTTACGCCGCGCTGGTCTGTGGTAGCACCCGTGGAGACGCCGGCGCAGATGGCCGCGGAGCCGGGCAGCGGGAGCAAGGTCGGCGTGGACCCGCCGTAGTTGCCCAGCGGGCTCAACTTCGGGTCGGCGTTGATGGAGTTCGTTGGCGTGACACCGGAGAAGGTGTCGCCGCCGAAGTAGACGATGTTGCTGAGAGTACCGCCGGCGGTTGCATCCATCCCAGGGCCGGCGGGAGCAGAATCGCCGGAGAAGATGCTGTTGGTTACTGTCAACGCAGAGGTCGCATAGATCGCGCCGCCGAAGTCGCCCGCCTGATTGCCGGAGAAGGTGCTGTTCGTGACCGTCAGTGATGAGACAGCAAAGATCGCGCCGCCGGCGCCTGTGGTGCTGCTAGCTACATTGCCGGAGAAGGTGCTGTTCGTCACGCTCAGTGTCGAGTCTGCAATGATTGCACCGCCTAAGGCACCCGTTTGATTGCCGGAGAAGGTGCTGTTGTTCACCGTCAGGGTCCCAAACGTAAGGATCGCACCCCCGATGGATGTCCCCTGATTGCCGGAGAAGGTGCTGTTGACCACACTCAACGCACCTGAGGTCTGCTCCAGGCCGCCACCGCTGCTGCCATAGCCGTTGGCGACCGTCACTCCGGAGAGCCTGACGTTGCCGCTGCCCTGAAAGAAGACCTGATAGTTCGCACTCGACAAAGGTGTCGTACCGCCCTCGACCGTCAGCAGGTTCGCGCCGGGGCCGTTGATGTTCATGTTCTGCGAGATCGTAATCGGCGTGGACTGCGCGATCTGGATCGTCTGTGCCGAGGCGAACAAGGGCGTGGCGAAGCCGATGTTCGCCGTCACGCCGGTGAGCGCGTTGGCTGCGTCCACCGCCTCGCGCAGGCTGCAGTTGGAGTTGCTGCCGGTGATGCCCGTGGCCACGCAGTGCGCCGCGCTCTCATTGGCCGCAATCGGGTCCGTCGCCACTGTTACCACATACGCCGGGGCGACGAACCGCTCCGAGCCGGAAAGCGTGCCGCTGGCACCGCCGCCCAGCGTGACGCTGATGGGCGCGGTCTCGCCGGCGGTGTCGGTCATGGTGACGGTGATGACGTTGCCGCTCACGCTGGGTGTGCCGAAGCTCGCCGTCGTGCTGGAGGAGGTGAAGCTCGCCGTCGCACCCGGGATGGCGTTGCCGCTGCCGTCCTTCAGCGTCACGGTCACTGTCGCCGTGGTGCCTGCGACCGCCGGGTTGGGCGAAACTACGACCGTGGAGTTCACGGTGGACGCTGCGACCGACGGAATGGCGGTCCCCTTCAGCGTAATGGACTGCGTGGCGATGGTGTTCAGGACGTTGTCCGTAATGACGAGCGACTCGGTCAGCGCGCCGCTGGAAGGAGCGACCGGCGTGAAGGTCAGCGGCAAGTTGCAGGTGGCACCCACAGCCAGAATGCCGGGGCTGGAGGCCGAGCTGGTCACCGACGGGCAGGCCGCGCTGCTGGTGGTGGTGAAGGTGAAGTCCTTCACGGTAGTGGGGTTGGTCCCCGCTGCGGGGATCTCAAAGTACAGCGGCTGGTTGCCAATGTTCTGCACGGTGACGGTCTGGGTGCCGTCGGCGGAGTCGGTGCTGCCGTCGTACGTGCTGGTGGGGAAGGTAACGGTCGGCGGCGTGGCGCGGGCCATCTCCTTCACCGCATTGTTGTAGTAATCGGCGACATAGACGTTGCCGCTGCCGTCCAGCGCCACGCCAGCGGGACCGATGAAGCCGCCGCCCAGCGTGCTCACGCAACTGGGTGACGTGCAGGCGGCGGGCATCTCCTTCACCGCATTGTTGTAGAAGTCCGCGACGTAGACGTTGCCGCTGCCGTCCACCGCCACGCCAGTGGGGTTGCTGAAGCCACCGCCCAGTGTGGTCACGCAACTGGACGACGTGCAGGCGGCGGGCATCTCCTTCACCGCATTGTTGTTGGTGTCCGCGACGTAGACGTTGCCGCTGCCGTCCACCGCCACGCCAGCGGTTCCGCTGAAGCCGCCGCCCAGCGTGGTCACGCAACTGGACGACGTGCAGGCGGCGGGCATCTCCTTCACCGCATTTTTGTTGTAGTCCGCGACGTAGACGTTGCCGCTGCCGTCCACCGCCACGCCATTGGGACTGATGAAGCCGCCGCCCAGCGTGCTCACGCAACTGGAGGACGTGCAGCCGACGGGTATCTCCTTCACCGCATTGTTGTTGGTGTCCGCGACGTAGACGTTGCCGCTGCCGTCCACCGCCACGCCATTGGGGTAGCTGAAGCCGCCGCCCAGCGTAGACACGCAACTGGACGACGTGCAGGCGGCGGGCATCTCCTTCACCGCATTGTTATTTTGATCAGCGACATAGACGTTGCCGCTCCCGTCCACCGCCACGCCAGAGGGGTAGCTGAAGCCGCCGCCCAGCGTGGCCGGCGTCAGCGGCGCGTTGAAGACCAGTTGAGAGCTCTTGCCGGTGCCGTAGACATAAGCGGTTGCGATCACCTTGCCGCTGGTGTTGGTCAGCTCGACCGCGCCATACCGGGGCCCGGGATACTTCGGCGTGAAGGTCACGTTCACCGTGCAGGTGGCATTGTTGTTGTAGGGATTGCCTGCGCCGTTGATGGTGGTGCAGGTTCCGGTGCCGGCGTCGGTAAAGTCCAGACCGGTGGCGCCCTGGGTCAGCACCACCGGTGTCCCGATGGCCCCGCCGCTCCAGATGGTAAAGGTCAGCGTCGCAGACTCGCTCGAGCCCACGTTGATGCTGGGGAAGCTCACCCCGTGCAGCGGGATCTTCCTTATCGCATTGTTGGCTGTATCGGCGGCATAGAGGTTGCCGCTGCCGTCTACCGCCACGCCATTGAAACCGAGAAGACCGGCACCCAATGAGATCACGCAACTGGACGAGCTGCAGGTATTGCTCATCTCCTCTGCGTTGGCCCCACCCACATAGACATTGCCGCTGCTGTCCACCGCCACACTATCGACCACGCTGAAGGAGCCTCCCAGTGAGGTCACGGCACAGCCAGACGGCGTGGCGTTGTACAAAGCCGAGGTGCATGTGTTGGCCAACTTCTTCAGCGCATTGTTGGCCTCATCGGCGACATAGACGTTGCCGCTGCCGTCCACCGCCACACCCAGGGGAAAGGTGAAGCCACCGCCCAGCGAGGTCACGGCACAGCCAGATGGCGTGGCGTTGTACAAAGCTGAGGTGCAGGTATTGGCCATCTCGTATAACGCATTGTTTATGTTATCGACGACATAGACGTTGCCGTTGCCGTCCACCGCAACGCCTGCGGGACTTTTGAAGCCGCCGCCCAGCGAGATCACGCAACTGGAGTTGTTCGCACCGTTGATGCAGCTCAACGGAATCTCCTTCACCGCATTGCTATTGGCATCGGCGACGTAGACGTTACCGCTGCTGTCCACCGCCACACCAAAGGGCTGGTTGAAGCCACCGCCCAGCGGGATCACGCAACTGGACGAGATGCAGCCGGCGGGGATCTTCTTCACCGCACTGCTCTCGGTATCAGCGACATAGACGTTGCCGCCGCCGTCCACCGCCACGCCGTTGGGACCGTTGAAGTTGCCGCCCAGCGGCTGCCCAAGGTAGGCCGACTGCGCCGCCAACGGCGCGCCCGCGAGACACAGGATCGCCAGCAGCGCGATACCGGCAACCAGGCCGGCACGGAGCCAACGCTGTGTGAGAGCAACCTTGGAAGGAACAGAAGCAAAACGCAGAAAGGCAATGGACATCGTTAGGATCTCTTCATTCAGAATGCACCGCGCGCGCTCGAGATTAGGTAGCTGGAGCCTAACCCTGATCGAAACGAAAGGGGAGTTACAAAAGGGTTAAATCGTAACTGCTTCCTTTTCTGTGGTTTGCGATTCTGAAACGAAATGGCTGGCACTCGATGTCGGGGTTAAGAGAGGATAAGTCACGTTCACGAATCCGAAGTTCCTGCGGGAGTGCAAGATGCTATCCTCTCCGCCGCATCACGACGAAGAGATCTTGGCCGAACTCGATGCCTTAGCCGCATCGAAGGCCTTCCTGCGGTCTCCCGGTCTCATGGCGTTGTTGCGCTTCGTCGTGGAAGCCGAGCTGCGTGGAGAAGGTGGCGACCTGAAGGAGAGTGTTCTCGGCACCGCCGTCTACTATCGCGAGGCGAGCTACGATCCGAAGGCCGACGGCATTGTGCGGGTCAACGCGAACCGCCTTCGTGCCCGGCTCCAGGACCACTATCGCAAATTCCCGGCGCGCGTAGAGATCATGTTGCAGCCCGGGTCGTATCGGCCTCTTTTTCGGGTGGAGCCACCCGCGCCTGCGGCGGCACCGCTAGAGAACATCGGGGTCCCGGTTCCCGGGCCAGCGGCTCTGCCGCCATTGCGGGCTGAGCATCGGCACTTTTTGTGGTCGGTCATGATGTCTGTCTTCGTTTTGGTGGTCCCTGGATCGTTCGTTTGGCTGCGGGGAAACGTGGAGGAGCGCTGGACGCAGCGTTCGCTCTCCAGCATGAGCGGAGTCCAGGAGTTTCCTGATTTCTCTCCAGACAGCAGGCGCATTACGTATGCGATTAACGATCCTACCGATGGTCACTCTTCGCTTTATGCGCAGGACCTGCAGAGCAGTACACCGGTCCGGCTGACGACACGTGAGCGGTATGAGTCGCGCCCGGTATGGTCTCCTGACGGTAACCGTCTTGCGTTTATCGTCAAAGACCCAGACCATACCGTGCATGTTCTCGTGCGCCCAGTGAATGAAGACCGCGAGACCGAAATCTACACTCGTGGTGCGGCTGGCCCATGGCTCTGCGATGTGCCGCGGCTGAGCTGGTCCCATGGGGGCGACGAGATTGTGACCACTGCGCCGCCAACCCCGGCGGATATGGCTGCACATCCCGGCCAGTCTCTCGGCTGCGGGCTAGTGGCTGTGAACGTCATCAGCCATGCGGTCCGGCGCATCACGTACAGCCCCATCGGAACCGAGGGCGACCTTGAACCTGCGATCTCCCCCGATGGGAAGACGGTCGCATTCCTGCGCTACATCAGTTATGGAGCGCAGCAGATCTATCGGGTGGGCATGAATGGCACAAACGAGCGCCGGGTGAGCGATATCTGGGACGATATCCAGGGGCTTGCCTGGATGCCCGACGGTAAAGGGCTGCTCGTATGCGCACGTCGAGACACGGGGCAACTGCATATCCTGCGGCTGGATCTACAGAGCGGTCAGACATCTTCCATTCAGTCCAGTGCCGCCCCGCTGGGGTTTGCGGCCATATCGCGGGACGGCCGGCACATCGCCTATACCGAATACCACCAACAGAACAAGCTGATCCGCCTCAAAGACGGTCACCTTCAATATGTCTTCGATGATGGTGTTCTCCGGGAGCATCCGTCATTTTCACCGGATGGCGCCCACATAGCCTATAGCAGCGACCGCACAGGCCAAGACCAGCTATGGGTCAGCGACCGCGACGGCCACAATGAGTCTCTCGTCATCGCCAACACCGGAATGAAGATGATGCGCCCGGTGTGGTCCGCCGACGGCAAGTCTCTCGTCTTTGAATGCCGCCAAGGGGAACCGAGTGCCATCTGCGCCATCAATCTGAGTTCGCGTCGCATTGTCACGCTGGTTCGCATGCAGCGTGACGCTATTCTTCCTTTTCTTTCACGCGATGGGAAACGGCTGTACTTCACTTGCAACGACACCGGCAACTATGCCGGATATCGGCAAAGGCTCAATACCTCTCCGAGCGGCAATTTGTCCGCAGATGGAAGACCGGAGCCGGTGACCATCGGAGGCACGAACATCATCTACGAAAGCCCTTCCGGACGGAAGCTGTACCTGACAGGTCGGTTTCCATCGCTTAGCCTGCTGGCCGTGCCGATCGGTGAAGAACCAGTGCCGCTGCTGCCGGGAGATACGCTGAAGCGCAGTTACGTGCTGCGTCAGCAAAGCGACTGGGGAGGCAGAAGCACAGTTGCGGATTCAGGCCTCTTAAACGTGGAGCAAGGCGCAAGGGGGTACCACATCAACCTCTACCGGGAAGACAGGACAACACCCGAGGAGATTCCAAACTCTCAGATCGATGAACGGATAGATAGCATCGCATGGAATCCCATGGACAAAGTGGTGCTCCTATCGACAAGTTCTACATCGATCGGAACACTTCTTACTCTGTCAAAATAAGCCCAAACCCATTTGGCATCTGCACAGAGCATCTGGAACAAGGCCTGGTCACCAACAAGCAGCTCCTCGGCCGCCGTATCGGTATACGAGTCCTCATCCGCCCGGCTCTCGTGCGGGCGATTTGCTCTCGTTCTACTGCGACGAAGCCATGTTGCACAATAGCCCTATACACGTCGCCGGCTTTGGGTTTTGCGAACTTTCATCCGATGCGGCGAGCCAAGCGCGCATCTTGTCTCTCTCGGCGAAGCTCGAAGCGTTGAGCAAGATGGGCTGAATCAGCTGCCAAGGATGCGTGTTGATGGCGCGTTTTATCTACGAATACTGGTCGAGAATACCAAGGAAAATTTCCAACCCATTTTCAACCCATTGTGTGGTGTCCGATGCGTACTTTGCCGTACTTTTGAGTGCCTATCGATTCCCGTAAGTTCCTCATAATGCTGGATATATTGGCTCTGCAAAACCAGTATTCGCGGGTTCAATTCCCGCCCGGTGCTCCATCATTTTCAATGGCTTAGGCCAAATCAAGCCATGGCGCGGCGTCCCTTACTATAGCGGGCGCCGCGCTTTTGTATGTGGTGGAATTATCAGATGGCTTGCGAGGATGGCGCCAAGAGATCTCCCTGACGTAATGGAACCTGGAAGATCTCGATTGCGTAGCTGTTAACCTCTGCGTGCCTGCTGCGTCTTATGGTGTAATACCGTTCCTTCTGCCTCACCCTTCAAAGCTTCTCCATTGCCTCATCCAGCATGTAGAGTTGCAACTCACGCCACCGGGCCTGTCACCACCCATGCAACAAGCAAGGAGAAGCATCCATGATTTCTACGCTCCGCTGTAATTCCGCGGTCCAAATCGCGCGGCGACTGCCTCAGAACCCTATCGTGTTTGCCGCCGTCATCGCACTGGCAGGATTCATCGGCCTGATGCCCTCGAACCACGCAGTGGCTCAGGCTGTCGCCGCGAAGTCCGCCATCGAGGACACCTGGCAGGGCACGCTGCATATTCCGGATCATGACCTTCGCATTGTGCTGAAGGTGTCCAAGGACGATAAGGGCAACCTCAAGGCGCTGAACTACAGCATCGATCAGGGCGGACAAGGCATTCCGGTCTCGGCCATTACCTTCCAGGATGGCGAGCTGAAGTTTTCCATCGAGATGATCGACGGCAGCTATGACGGCAAGATGTCCTCCGACGGCAATTCGATCACCGGCCAGTGGAAGCAGGGACCGAATCCGTTGCCGCTGGTCTTTGTGCGCGCCACGCCGGCGACTGCCTGGGCCATTCCTGAGCCTCCGCCCAGGCTGGCGCCCATGGCCGCCGACGCCAATCCCAGCTTTGAAGTCGCGACCATCAAGCCCAGCAAGCCCGACGCGCCAGGAAAGATGTTCCGCGTGCAGGGTGACCGCTTCAGCACCCTCAACACCACGCTGGCCGACCTCATCAAGATGGCCTACAACGTACAGGACAAGCAGATCCTCGGCGCGCCGGACTGGGTGTTCGCCGATAAGTACGACATCGCGGCACAGCCTGACGTTCCGGGCGCTCCGAACCAGGATCAGTTGAAGCTCATGGTCAAGAAGCTACTGGCCGACCGCTTTCAACTGAAGTTTCACAACGACAAGAAGGAGTTGTCTGCCTATGTGCTGACGGTCGCCAAGGGCGGACCGAAGATGAAGAAGAACGATAGCGACCCGAACGGTCTGGGTGGCAGATTCTTCCGCGGGCTCGGCGTGCTGACCTTCACCAACTCAACGATGGCGGACTTCTGTGACCTGATGCAGGCGGCGGTGCTGGATCGCCCTGTCGTCGACCAGACCAACCTGCCCGGCAAGTGGGACTTCCTGCTGAAGTGGACGCCGGACGAGTCGCAGTTCGGCGGCATGGGCATCAAGGTGCCGCCTCCGAGCGACGCTGCCGATGCGCCTCCACCGCTGTTCACCGCCATTCAGGAGCAGATCGGACTGAAGCTGGAGGCCGGCAAGGCGCAGGTTCCGGTGATGGTGATCGATCACGTCGACAAGCCCAGCGAGAACTGAGCCCATGCAGTCGACGCGGCGGACACAAGCTCGACGGAGGTGGATGCGTCTGTGCATCCTTGCACTGCTCGGCGCCGCCAGATGCGCGGCTGCATCGGAATATCATGGGCGCGTCCTCTTCGATGGCCTTCCCGTCCCCGGCGCGACCGTGACGGTCACGCAGCAGGCGAAGAGCCTCTCCACCGTCACCGACAGCCAGGGCCTGTACGAGTTCCCCGACCTGCCCGATGGCGCGTGGACGATCCACATTGAGATGCGCGGCTTCGCGATACTCGATAACAGCATCACCGTCGCGCCGAACGCTTCGCAGGCAGAGTTCGAGCTGAAGCTGCTGAGCCTTGCGGAGATTCTCGCCGAGACCCACACTCCGCCGCCGCAGACCCCCGCATTGCAGCCACGCGCTGCCGCAGCCAATCCAGCTCCGAAAAAAGCCGCAACCGCACCGGTGCTGCCCACAGCTCCTGAGCCACCGGAGACCGACGACGCAGAGCGGCCCAACGATGGCCTGCTCATCAACGGCAGCGAGAGCAACGCAGCGACGTCACAGTTCACGCTCTCGCCGGCCTTCGGCAATCGCCGTCCCGGGGCCAAAGGACTCTATACCGGTGGCATCGGCGTGATCGCGGACAACTCCGTCTTCGATGCACGGCCTTACTCTCTCTCCGGCCTGCAGGTGCCCAAGGACGCCTACAATCGCGTGACGATGCTGGTCACGGTCGGCGGCCCCATCCGGATTCCGCACCTGTTCTATCACGGCCCCAACTTCT
>Ga0302279_10007837_pt1 | contig 10750 bp, 7 predicted proteins | sample III_Bog_N3_3_FD_194541 | JGI IMG/M metagenome (GOLD analysis project Ga0302279, IMG submission 194541) | Peat permafrost microbial communities from Stordalen Mire near Abisko, Sweden - III_Bog_N3_3 | ecosystem: Environmental > Terrestrial > Soil > Wetlands > Peat | place: Sweden: Abisko...
GTTCGCGCTGCAGCAGGGCGCGGATGCGCGGCATGCCGGAGCGTGAGCCGTACTGGCCCTGGCTGAGCCGCATCGGACTGCTATCGGCGTCGCGCAGCGGGCCGGTTTCGTGGTCGGCGTCAAACGACAGCGCCACGGCGCAGCGGGCACCGTTGGGCCAGGACGTCGGGTGCAGCGTGCGGCCGGCGCGGGCGCGCTCGACCATGCCGCGCCAAACCGGCTCGGGCCATTCCCAGGGTTGTGCTTGATCGACCATCAGGGGGTTCCTTCCGCCGGACTGTGGGATCATGGTGGCGTACGGAACGCAGCACCGGAAGAGCCCATGACCGACCCCGCCCTGATGACCGCCGAAGAAATGCTCACTGAATACTCCCGCGGCACGCTCACTCCGGTGGATGTGCTGCAGGCCGTCACCGAACGGGTGGCGCGGCTCAACCCTACGATCAACGCTTTCGCCGTGATGAACCCGCAGTCGCTGCAGGCGGCCGGCGAGAGCGCGATGCGCTGGCGGGTGGGGCGGCCGACCGGGTCGCTCGATGGCGTGCCGGTGACGGTGAAGGATCTCGTTGATGTCGCGGGTCTGCCGACCCGGCGCGGCTCTCGGCTGACCGATCCGGCGCCGGTGGCCGATGACGCGCCGACCGTGGTGGGGCTGAAGGCGGAAGGCGCTGTGGTGATCGGTAAGACCACCACCACCGAATTCGGCTGGAAATCCCCCGGCGATTGCCCGCTGCACGGCATCACCCGCAATCCCTGGAACCCCGCCTACACCACCGGCGGCTCCAGCTCCGGCGCGGGGGCCGCGTGTGCGGCGAGTTTCGGGCCGCTGCATATCGGCACCGACGCCGGCGGTTCGATCCGCATTCCCGCCGCCTGGTGTGGGGTGGTCGGGCTGAAGCCGAGCTTCGGGCGGGTGCCGCAGTGGCCGCTTGGCACGTTTGCAACGGTGGCCGTGGCGGGGCCGATCACCCGCACAGTGCGCGACGCCGCGATCATGCTGGGCGCGATGGCGCGCCAGGATATCCGTGATCCATTCTGTCTGCAGGACGAGCCGCGCAACTGGCTGGACGGCATCGAGGACGGTGTGGCCGGCCTGCGCGTGGCCGTGGTGCGTCGCCCCGGTTTTGACGCGCCGGTGGACTGGCAGGGCATCGCAGCCGTGGAGCAGGCCGCGCAATTGCTGGTCGATGCCGGCGCCGGGGTGGAAGAGGCCGAGGTCTCGATGCCCGACGTGCGCGACATCTTCGGCCGCATCTGGGGCGTGGCGTTGGCGCGGTTGGCGTCGAGCTACCCGGAGGCGCGGCGCCACATGTTCGACCCCGGCATTCTCGAGGTGGCGGCGCACGCCGGCGGGATGTCGGCGCTGGAGTTCATGGAAGCCGAGGTGATGCGCATCGCCGCCGCCCATGCGATGGCGAAGTTTCATCTGCGCTACGATCTCGTGCTGTGCCCGACAGTGCCGAACCCGCCGCCGCTCGCGGATGTCGCCACCACCGATCCGATACGCGCGCTGTGGGCGAACTGGGCGCCGTGGACCTTCGCCTTCAACCTGACACGCCAGCCGGCGATCACCGTGCCGATGGGGTTCGGCGAGAACGGCCTGCCGCGCAGCGTGCAACTGGCGGCAGCGCTATACCGCGACGACCTGGTGCTCCGCGGCGCCCGCGCCCTGGAAATCGCCCAGCCCTTCGCAGTGGCCAATCTGGACGGGTAGCTGGGTTGGCAGGCTGCTGAAGGAAGCAAGGCGAGGGGCGCTGCCCCTCGACCCCGCCCAGGGCGGAGCCCTGGGAACCCGATCTATTGAAGTCTCATGAAGAGGGGGGCCAACACGTACTGTCATCACGACGCGTGTTGGCCCCCCTCTTCATGAGACTTCCAAACAGACTGAAGTCCAGGGCTCGGCCCTGGTGGGGGTCCAGGGGGCAACGCCCCTTGGCCTTACCTTCTTCAGCAACCTGTCAAACCAAGCTTCGCGCCAGGTCAGGCCGGCGTGAGGCCTTGGAGTTTCAGGCCGTTGCGTCGGGCGACCATGGCTGACAGCGGCCAGAGGGTGAAGCCTTTGGCCTGCAGGGTCGGCAGCCAGGCTTCCAGGGCGGCGACGGTATGCGGCCAGGGGTGACCGATGGCGATGACGTCGCCGTGGCGGCGGGCGTGCACTTCGATCTGTTCGAGTTGGGCCACGATATCGGCCGGGTGCGGGCTGTGATCGATGAAGATGTCACGCGAGGCGGCGGGCACGCCGATGTCGCGGGCACTGCTGTAGCCGTAGGAGTGCGCCACCACCACGCTGTCGAGGAACAGCATGTCGTGCGCCTTGCACTCCTGCGCCACCAGCGCCATCAGCGCGGGGTCGCGGGTGGCGACCGAGCCCATGTGGTTGTTCAGGCCAACGGTTGACGGCACCGCCTCGATCGCGGCGCGCAGCCGGGCCAGATTGACCTCGGGCGGCAGATCGATGCGCAGCGGGTCTGGCCCGGTCCAGGCGGTGGTGAGGCCAAAGGACTGCATCGGCATATGCAGCGTCATTTCATGGCCGCGCGCGGCGGCGGCGGCGACCTGGGTGTCGAGATGGCGGGCGAACGGGAACCACGACAGCGTCAGCGGGCCCTGCATCGCCACCACGCGTTCGGTGGCCGGATGCACCACGCCGAGATCGTCCACCACGATGGTGATGGCGGGACGGTCGAGGTTGGTGGGGCGTGCGACGGCATAGCGCTGCCAACGCGGCGCCATCGGGGTGGCGGGAACCGTGGGGGCCAGGACGAGGGTTGGGGCCGGGACGACAGTCGGTGACGGCTCCAGCATCACCGGCACGGAGTTGGCCTTGAGAGCGCCAGCACCGCTCGCGGCTTTCGACGCGTCAGACACCAGCACCGGGGTTGCGGCGCGCGCGGTGGCGACGGCGGTGAAGGCGGCAGCGAGGAAACTGCGGCGCTGAAACGGAGTCATCTCGGTAAAGCCTTCTCTACGCACAGCATTTATACCGCAACAATAAGCATCACGGCTATGATCTTATAGATTTTCCGCACATGCGAACGCCAGCACTATACCACGCACGGCACGAATGCATCGACGAGAGGGCTGACGAAGCGGGCCTGCTCCGGTGTAGAGTTCACCGGCAAAACCAATGGGGATCGCCGAACATGGCCGCGCACGACCACGGCGAGCATGATCATCACGATCACGCGAACGAGCATGATCACGATCATGGACACCACCAGCATCATCACGGCCACCACCACGCCCCGACCAGCTTCGGGGCCGCCTTCGCCATCGGGGCGGCGCTCAACACCGGCTTTGTGATCGCCGAATTCGTCTATGGCACCACTGCCAATTCGATGGCGCTGATCGCTGACGCCGCGCACAACCTCGCCGATGTGCTGGGGCTGCTGCTGTCCTGGGGGGCGGCGACGCTGGGACGGCGGCTGCCGTCGTCACAACGCACGTATGGCTGGGGACGCACCACCATCCTCGCCGCCCTGGTCAACGCCGCCGTGCTGTTGATCAGCGTGGGCGCCATCGCGGTGGAGGCCGTTCGCCGCTTCGCCCATCCGTTGCCGGTGGCGGAAACCACGGTCATGTGGGTGGCGGTGGCGGGCATTGTCATCAACGGCGCAACCGCATTGATGTTCATGCGCGGGCACGCCGACCTCAACATCCGCGCCGCCTTCCTGCACATGGCCGGCGACGCCGCGGTATCCGCCGGGGTTGTTGTCTCCGCCCTGCTCATCGGTGCCACCGGGCTTGACTGGATCGATCCGCTGACCAGCCTTGGCATCGTGGTGGTGATTTCGCTGGGCACCTGGGGGGTGCTGCGCCAGGCGGTGAATTTGTCGGTGGACGGCGTGCCCGAGGGCATTGCCCACGCCGAGGTGCTGGCATGCCTGCGTGAACTGCCGGGGGTGCTGGAGGTGCATGACCTGCATGTCTGGGGGCTGTCGACCACCGAGACGGCGCTGACCGCCCACCTCGTGCGCGAGGAGGGCAGCGACATTCAGCTCATTCGCACCCTGAACGACGAAATGCAGCGCCGATTCGGCATCGGCCACGTGACCGTGCAGCTGGAAACCCCGGCGCTGGCCGAGGCGTGCAGATTAAGGCCTGATCACGTCGTCTGATGAGGGTCGATTACCCGCCAAATCCCAGGAAGCCGTTCTGCGGGCTGGGGGTGCCGGTATCGCCGGACCGCGGCGGCTGCTGGACCTGGGCAACCGGGCGCGGCGCCGGCGCGGGGGCTGCCGGACGAGCGGCGACGGGAGCAGGTGCTGGGGCCTTGGCGGCTTCCTGCACCACCGGCTTGGCCGGGCGCGCGCCGGGCTTGCCGGTCGGTGCGGCCGTCGGCTCCGGCTGTGAACCGCGCAGCGACAGCAGCAGGAAGGTGATGTCGTTGCGGTTGAGATCGATCGATTCGTCGACCGGCGTCAGACCCAGGATGTTGCGGGCGTTGAAATCGGCGCCGCGCTTGATGGCATCGCGGGCCGAGGCGATGTCGCCACGCGCGATGGCATCGAACAGCGCGTCGGTCGGTGCCAGATCTGACGCGCCTTTCGGAGCGGCGCCGCCGCGATCCTGGTTGCCAGACGCACCCGGCAATCCCGGCGCCACCGGCTGATGCGGGGCTGGCTGGTCCGGGTGACCCTGGACCGACGGGCCCTTGGTGAGATCGCTGCCCATGGCGTTCTGCGCGAAGGCGGGACCGGCGACACACAGGCCGAGGGCAAACAGCGGGGCAAGGCAGAGCTTCATGACGCGGCGATCCAACTGGGTTTTGGGGAGCATTAGAGCATCAGGGCCGCGGATGGAAATATCCGAAGCCCGATAACGTCAAAATCGCCCGCGGGTCGGCTTGATGCCCGCGTGTCGCCTTAATGATTGAGCCACCAAAAGCCACCGTTCAGATAGGTGGCATAGCCGGTCCAGCATAAGTAGGGCACCATCAAAACGGCAGCCATGCGTTGCTGCCGGGCGAACGACACCAATGTCATCGTGATCAGCACCAGCAGCGGCACGACCACCAGCAGCCCGAGGGCGGGTTTGTGCATGCCGAAAAAAGCCGGTGACCACACCGCGTTGAGCAAAAGCTGCCAGCCCCACAGCGTCAGCGCCGCCGTTTGTTGCCGCCCCTGTGGTGCCCGCCACCAAACCAGCCAGGCGCTGGCGCCGACCATGACCAAAAGCACCGTCCAGATCGGGGCGAACAGCCAGTCCGGCGGGGTGCCGGGCGGGCGGCTCAGCGCCTGATACCAGCCTTGCATCGCCGGTGCGTTCACCGCCGCCGACGATGCGCCCACCAGCAGGCACAGGCCGACAAAACCGATCAGCGCGGCCCAGGGCGAGCCATCGCCCTCCGGCAGATCGCCGCGCGAGTTGGAGGGGCCGCGTCGGCCGCCGGGACGGGAGGTTTTCAGAAACGCATATTCGCGCATTCTCAGGCTCCTTCGCGCCGCCACGCCAGCACGGCCAGACCAAGGATCAGCGGCAAGGCGACCCAGGGCGGCAACAGCGGCAAGGCGGCAATCCCGGTGACAACATGATCGCCCCGCCGTGGCAGGCCGATCCAATGCGCACCACCGGCCTCACGGCCAGCCTCCGTCCTGCGCAATATGGGGGCTCCGTCCGGCATGAGCCAGTGGATAGTGCCGCCAGTGCGCTTGACCAGCGGTAAAAGAATCGTGGCGGAGGCGCGCAGGTCGGCGATCTCCAGCGGATTGGCCGCGCCGGCGGCGGCATAGGCGGTGCGCACGCCGTCGGTTGCCTGCCAGACGCCGGGCACGTCCGCCGTCACCTTGGCAACGCTGCGGCCGGCGTTGCCGGGCGTCAGGGCCACACGGCTCTGCTGGCCGTCCGGACTGGTGATGGTGACGTCTCCCGGCGGTGCACTTTCAGTGCTGCGCCGTTCCACCGACAGCGTGCCGGCTGACACCTGCGCGGTCAGTGCCTGTTCGTCGAGCTCGGGCTCCTTCATCAGCCAGTGCGCGACGCGGCGCAGCAGTTCGGCCTGCGGCCCACCGCCGTCATGGCCGCGCGACCACAGCCAGATCTGGTCGGACAGCAGCAGCGCCACCCGGCCCTCGCCGACGTGGTTGACCACCAGCAGCGGCTGGTCGCCCGGCCCGCTCATCAGCACATCGCCCTCGACATCGGCGGCGCGCACGAGGCGATACCACTCGCCCCAGTCAGGCTCGGCGTTGGCGTGCCAGCCGGGCAGGTTCTCGGTGATTGGGTGGCGGGTGCCCAGCGGTGTCACCTCCGGACGGAAGCTGCTGTTGGTCACGCCATCCGGCCCCATGCCGGCGGGATGGGCCGGCAACACGCTGGCCAGCGGGCTGCCGGCGAGCGTGCCCATGCCGGCGAATTCCGGCCCCACGCTCATCAGCAGCGCCCCGCCCTCACGCACGTATTCGGCGATGTTGCGCAGATAGACCGACGGCAGCAGGCCGCGATTGGTGAAGCGGTCGAGGATGATCAGGTCGAACTCGCGGATCTTGATCTGGAATAGCTCGCGCACCGGAAAGGCGATCAGCGCCAGTTCGTTCAGCGGCGTCATGTCGTCTTTTTCCGGCGGGCGCAGGATGGTGAAATGCACCAGGTCCACCGCCGGATCGGCCTTCAGCAGCCGCCGCCAGGTGCGCTCGCCCGGATGTGGTTCACCGGATACCAGCAGCACGCGGAGGCGGTCGCGCACGCCGTTGATGGTGACGACGGCGCGGTTGTTGAGCGGGCTTGCCTCGCCGGGCAGCGCGCTCGCGGCCATTTCCACCACGGTGGGACCGGCGCGGGTGATGGGGATTTCGATGCTTTGCTCGCGTCCGACCGGCACGCTGAGCGTGCGCGTCGGCTCGCCGTCGCGACGGATGGTCAGGTCGGCTGACCCTGCCGGGTTCAGCACGCCGGGGTGGGTGCCGAGATCTTCCACGACAACGCGGAGATCGACGGATTTGCCGACGATGCCGTAGCCGGGGGCGGACACGATGCGGACCCGCCGGTCGGTTTCCTCGCCGCGGGCGGGTATCAGCACATGCAGCGGAGCACCTCCGGCCCAGGGCGCGCCTGACGTGGAGGGAATATCGTGCACCTGGCCGTCGGTTATGGCGATCACCCCGGCGAGGCGGGCTGGGGGGATGTCGGCAAGCGCGCGGTCGATGGCGGCGAACAGCTTGGTGCCGCCGTTGCCGGCCTCCGGCACGGTGATGGTGCGCAGCTCCAGCCCGGCGAGCGCCTGCGCATCGGGGCCATGCATCTGGGCCTCGATGGCGGCGCGCGCCTGGTCCGCCAGTTTGGCGCGATCGCCGATGGCCATCGAGGCGGTCTGGTCGATGGCGAGCAGGGCGATATCGGACCGCGCCTGCCGGGTTTCCTCCACCAGGCGTGGCCCCGCCAGCCACAGCAGCACCACCGCGAAGCACAGCGCCCGCCACACCACGCCACGGGCCCGGCGCCACAGGGCGATACCCACCGCCAGCGCGCACAGCAGCGCCAGGGCGGCCAGCAGCCAGACCGGCACGGCGGGATCGAAACGCAAAGCGGCGATGGCCTGTTCCATGCGCATGTTACTGGCCCATCCGTTCGAGCAGCGCGGGCACGTGCACCTGGTCGCCCTTGTAGTTGCCGGTGAGCGCGTACATCACGAGGTTCACCCCGAACCGATAGGCGAGCACCCGTTGGCGCGCGCCGCCCGGCAGGGTCGCGTAGGGATTGCGGCCGTCGGCATCGATCGCCCAGGCCGCCGCCCAGTCGTGGCCGCCGATGATGACCGGCGAGACGCTGTCGTTGGTGCGGTCTTCGTCGCGCTGCACCCAGATGGTGGCGCCGTCGTAGCGGCCGGGGAAGTCCTGCAGCAGATAGAAGGCGTGGGCGAGCACGTGGGCGCTGGTCAGCGGCGCAAGGGCGGGAATGTTCAGGCCCGCTGCCACCCGCTTCAGCGCGTCACCGGTCCCCGGCGCGAAGCCCTCGCCGCTGCCGCTGTCGCGGGTGTCGATGAGGATGATGCCGCCGTGCGACATGAAATCGTTCAGCGCCGATACTGCCTCGCTGGAGGGTGGGGCTGCGTCGGCGGTGATCGGCCAGTAGAGCAGCGGGTAGAAGCTGAGGTCGTCGGTGCCGGGGTGCACGCCGGCGGGTGGGCCGAGGGCGGCGTTGGTGCGACGGTTGACGTAGTCGCTCAGCCCGAGCAGCCCGGCCTTGGAGACGCTGTCCACCTGCGAATTGTCGGTGACGAAATAGGCCAGCCGTGTCTCCAGCGCCGGGTTGGTGTCGGCCGCGTGCGCCTGGGCGGCGAACAGCACGAAAAGAATGGCGGCCGGCGCCCGCCACAGTCCGCGCAGCCGCAGCGACAGCAGCAGGTCGAGCGCCAGCAGCGCCAGGGCCGCCGCCATCAGCAGCGGTGCGAGCGGGGTTTCCTTGATGGTGGCGCCGAGCAATGCCTCGCTGGCGCCGATCACCGGCGGTTGCGGCTGCAAGGAGGTGATCCCGGCGGCGAGATTGAGCGCGCGACGGCCGGTTTCCGGCCCGTACAGCCCGGGTGGATGCTGTGGCGAAGCCAGGGTGGTCGCCAGCAGATTGGCGGCGACCGCGACGGCGGCAGGTGGCGGCGCGCCGGGTTGGCCGAAACCGTCCAGCGTTTCCACCGGCGCCAACGGGGCCGGGTCGTTGTCATCGCGGCCGCTGATCCCGGCGGCTTCGGCGACCAGGCGCCTGAGCATGTCCACGAACAGGCCGGACAGCGGCAGGTCTGACCAATCGGCGTTGGCGGTGACGTGAAACAGCACGATCCGCCCGGCGCCGCGGGGCGCCTGGGTGACCAAGGGCGTGCCGTCGGCAAGCCTGGCCCAGACGGGGTTGCTGGACTTGCCGACCGGCTGCAGCGAGACCGGGGCCGCGAGAACCTGACGGGTGATGCGCACCTCGGCAGGTACCGTGAGGCCGGCGAAGGGTGAATCTGAGTCGAACGGCGCCAGGGCCGGCGGCTGGGTCCAGGACATCGCGCCGCCGAGTTGGCGATCGCCGTCGAGCAGTTTTTCCGGCAGCAGGGCATCGGGATGCTCGGCGGTGGCGGGGCCGGCGAAGCGGATCAGGGTGCCGCCCTTGGTGACCCAGTCGGCCAGCATGGTTTCGTCGGGGCCATCGGGCACCACGGCATCGGCGAGGATCAGCACCGACAGATCACGCGACAACAGGGTTTTCAGATCGCCCTCGCGCAGTTCGGCATAAGGGGCGAGCGCGCGGGTGACGTAATACAGCGGCCCCACCAGCGGCGCCTCGGCGGACAGGCTTTGGCCGGCGAACAGGCCGACGGGGCGCCGGCGCCAGCGTTCGTCGAGCAGCACCACGCCGGCGGCGGACGGCGGGCCTTCCACCACCAGGCGGGTCAGTTGGTTGCGCAGCTCCGGCGGCAGCACGATGGCGGCGTCGGCGTGGTCGGCACCGGCGGGGAGTTTTGCCACCACGCGCGACAGCGTGCGGCCATCGGCGGATTGGGCGAGGATCGCGACATCGCGTGGCAGGTCCGACTTCAGGCTCAGCACATGGGCCACGAGACGGTCGGCCAGCGATTGCGGCGGGGTTTGCAGGAGCGGCGGGGTGGCGTCGCGGAACTCCTCCACCGGGCCGATGGTGGAAAGCCTGGTGCCGAACGCTCCGGCGTCTCGCACGCCGTCGCCGATATAGGCAACGGTTGCGACCGGAAACGCCGACAGCGAGGCGCCGGCGGATTTGCGATCGGTCGGCCAGGGCTTTGGCGCCAGTGCCGCGACCAGGGTGCGCAGGTCGGCCACCGGCATCACGGCTGACACCGCGGGGGCGGTGCCGTCCTGGGAGGGCGCGGTGGTGAGCAGCGCCGCCTTGCGGCCGTCGCGCTCGGCGCGGTCCAGGGCGGATTGCGCGGCGGCCAGACGCAGCGGCCAGGAGGCGGCGGAGGCCCAGCCGTCGTCGATCACCAGCAGCAGGGGGCCCTCGCCGGGCAGCCGGTGTCCGGCGTCGAGCGCGGGTTGGGCGAGGCCGAGGATGACCAGGGCTGCGGCCAGCATGCGCAGCGCGAGCAGCCATAGCGGGGTGTGGGCGGGGGTTTCGGCGGTGGCGTTGAGGCCGAACAGCAGGCGGATCGCCGGGAACACCTCACGCCGCGGCGCCGGGGGCGTGACCCGCAGCAGCCACCACAACAGCGGCAGCGCTGGCAGCGCGAGCAGCACCCAGGGGGCGGCGAAGCTGGTGGCGAGCAAGGCTGCGATCATCGCCATTTTCCCACCACCGGCGATAACGCGGTGTAGAGCGCGAGCAGCGCCTGCTCGGGCGAATGGTCGGTGCGGTGGACGGTGAAGCCCCAGCCGGCGGCGGCACAGATCGCGGCGATGCCGTCCTGCTGCGCCTGCAGGCGGGCGGCGTAGGCGTCACGCACGCCTTCGACACGCGGCACCAGCATGTGGCGTTGCTCACCCATGCCCTCGAACCGGACGCGCCCGGTGTAGGGCAGGCCGATTTCGGCGGGGTCGAGCACCTGCAGCACCTGGCCGGTGATCGATTGGGCCGACAGCCGGGCGATGGCGGTGTGGATATCTTCCAGCGGGCCGAGCAGGTCGCCGATCAGCACGGCGCGGGCGTGGCGTGGCAAGGCGGCATCCTCGGGCACGCCGCCCTCGCCGCTTTGCAGGGCGAGTTGGCTGGCGAGGGTTTCCAGCGCGGTACGGCCGGATAGCGACGACAAGCCGGGGGCGATGAAGCGCACGCGCTCGCCGCCGCGCAGCAGCAGCGAGGC
>Ga0302279_10007839_pt1 | contig 10749 bp, 11 predicted proteins | sample III_Bog_N3_3_FD_194541 | JGI IMG/M metagenome (GOLD analysis project Ga0302279, IMG submission 194541) | Peat permafrost microbial communities from Stordalen Mire near Abisko, Sweden - III_Bog_N3_3 | ecosystem: Environmental > Terrestrial > Soil > Wetlands > Peat | place: Sweden: Abisko...
GAATCGTCACGAATGAGCGAAAAAATATCGGTTGAAAAGTTGGCGGCCGGTGTTTCGTAAGTAGGTAGGCACAGCCACATATGAGATCAGTGAACATGTCCAATATCGAATGGCTCCAAGATGCCCCCGCCACCATGCCCCGGGGCTCAAGGCTCGTGAAGATCACGGAGAGCGACCCGCGCGGTCTCATCGGAGGGGCTCCGTACGACTACGCCGTGATTACGGATCCCACCGTGACGCTCGACGACATCATCGTCCAGTACAGGGACGACGTGTGGACCGAAGAGACGCCGTACACCGTACGAGACCTCCACGCGGAATGGGTGAGCACGGGTAAGTCAGGGCTCGAAGAGTGGCTCGCCAAACCATACGTTGAGCGTGACCACTCCAAGCCGCTGAAGCTCGAATGCAGTTGCGAGCGGTGCGGCAAGACCCTACCACCGACCACGCCACGTAATCTCTCAGCACACTTCAAAGGCGTTTGCGCCCGTTGTGAGGGGGTGCTCCCGTGAGCAACGCCAAACCGACCCTCCCGACGAACAAGACAGTAGAGGAACAAATCGTGTGGGCCGTCAGTCGTGCCCCCGGTTGTCCCGTCCGCAACATTCGGATTTGGACGCGAGTACCTACGTCCGGTAAACTCAGGGGCCAAACCGGCTACGTGTTTGATGCCGAGTGCCCAACGAACCGGGACCCAAATAAGACGCGTAGAGAGCTTGAGGCTGATATCCGGCATTGGCTCCCGGGCCTCAACGTGGCCGTGGTCCTCACGGCTAAGCGGGTGACGCCGTGAGCGTCGTAGATATCCGGTGGTACGTCCTGGATGACGAGACGGCAACGTCCGATATCCCATGCCCACCAGGGTTCCGAAAAGTGACGATCACAAAGATCGACTACCGCGCAGGTTCCCGGGCTGAGCGCTTCCTTGCGGTCGCTCCGGCGCACCTGACGAACGATATCGTTCGACTGGAGTACATCATTCAGCGTGGTGTTTCTGAGGCGGACGAACCCAAAGTGTTCGTATGACTGGAGAATGACCAATGACCACGAAAGCCAACACCCTGGCATCTCCCAATCTCCCCAACTCTCCAGCCGCGATCCGCAACAGGCTCAAGGTCGAAGCGGCAATTGCTGGTGTGAACCTCAAGCAACACATTGAGGCCATTCTCACGAAGCACCTGAGGAAGAAGAGCCCGAAGCCCACGGCGGAGGCGCGCGCTCTCCCCTTGCTCGTAGCCCCCGAAAGGCCCGCGGATTGGGCTCTTGCCAATCCGAACGACGACGGCGCGGGTGACCAGGCTCCCTCGGCCGCCGTCGTATCGGTCTGACGTTACGATGAGCGTCCATAACGGGAGCGCGGCCCGGAGGCTTCAGCGCCAGACGGGGCTCTCGTACTGCCAGGCCCTCGGGTGCGTTCGGGTGGGGTACACGAGCCCCCGCGCCGCCGAACTCATCGCCCAGCATCACCGCATCCACTCGGACGGTGTCCTCCACCGTCACGATGGCCAGCCGGGACGCCATCCGAGCCGGGACGAGGCCGACCGGATCGAGCACGGGTCACGGCCAACGGCCTGGGACCGCATCCTGCGCGTATAGAAGCGAGGCCCGTTGGTCCGACTCGGGCGATAATGCCAGTGGTTCGGCGGGCTCGTCGAAGCGCCGCGGTTGGGTAACGATGGCCCCAGTGTCCCCCGCGCTCGATCTCGATCTAGCTGCGAGCGCTCTCGCCCACGTCTCCGCACGCGGCGCCACGCGCGCCGGCCCGTGGGGAGATGTCGGGAGCTGCGTGCACGGCTGTGAACCGGACGCGACGTCGCCCAGCTACTTGCACACGCCCTCCAACGTCGAGTCTTTGAACGGATCCAGCCTCGCCACGGGTTCAGCGTAGCAAAACGTCGAGGCCCTCCAGTGCTCACACCACGGCGTCTTTGATCGCCTTCACGGGACGTGCCCTGACGCTCTTGCTCGCGGGCTTGGCGGCGAACGTCTGCTCCTGCTTGGTGAACGGGTTGATGCCCTTCCTGGCTGGCTTCGCGGGCTTCTTCACGACGACGAATTTCGCGAGCCCATGCAGGACGAAGATCCCTGACTTCTTCAGCTCCTTGTGAGCAACGGCGACGAGGGCTTCGACGATCTCCTTCACCTGCTTCTTCGAGACCTCCTCGCCGACGGCCTCGGAGATGGCGTTCAGGATCTCGCTCTTCGAGAGCGGCTTCGTCTTCTTCGCGGTCGCTGCGGGCTTGGCCATGGTCGTCGGGCTCCTTTGGAGGGCGAAGCAGAGCGCGCGAGAGCCAACGCCGTCAAGCGGGGAGGACGGCGGCGGACGGCGGCGGGCCTACCGGATCGCCTCACGCCTGCAAGCGAAGGACGAGTCAGGCTGGAGCCGACGACAAGCGAGGGGAGCGTGGGTACGTGGCGCGCGAGCGAGTCGCGTACGCGTTCGGACTCGAGTGGTTCGCGGGCGCCAGGCATCGTGCTCGGCTCGACGCAGGGCCGCTTCCTCTCCGGTGGAGGAAAGCTCGTCCGTGGACGCGAGGAGACGGCTCCCCTGGCTCGCAGATCCGCACCGTAGCAAGCGTGGCCGCAAGCTCGACCCGCCGATTGACTAGCCGAAACCTAGTGCTAACCTAGTCGAAGGATAGTTGCTGAGGAGACCGAAGATGCCGACCACCACGCTGCTTTTCGCCTCGAAGCTCGCGACGGAGTACTTCAATCCGACCACAGGCTACCAGGTCAAGGCGCTCTGCGCCGAGCTGGGGGTCAAGCCGGCCGCGTTCGCCCGTGTCACCCACCGCAAGACTGAATCGGTGGCGAAGCTCTTCTCGGGGAAGTTCGTCAACCCCAAGGAGGGCGAGACGCTGCACGTACTTCGTCAGATGCACCAGATCCTCGCCGTGTTCCGGGCGATGGACTGGTCGAAGGACGACGTCGCGCGGTGGATGAACACGCCGCTCCCCACCGACGAGGGCCGGACGCCGCTCGACGTCCTCGCGAAGGGCAAGGGTCAGGGCCTGGTTGATCGGCTCGTGGCCTTGGCGACCGGCAACGTCGGTGGCTGAATCCGCATCGTCGACGTAGCATCGCGCGGCCATGCCGCTGCCGCCCACGTCCGATCTGGCCCTCGCGATCACGGCCGCAACGCTCACGCCTCTGCCCGACGAGCCCTGGTACCGTTCTGTCGATCTCGCGGTCGTCGTGAATCTTGGCGTCCACGTCCTTGACGGTACCCATACCGGAAAGACGGGAGGGCGCTTCAACTCCCCGGCGAGCAAGCCCACCTGCTACCTCGCCGGGACGCAGACGCTCGCGGCCTTTGAATGCGAGCAGGCGGCGATGATCCTGGGACTCACGAAGCCTCGGAGCCCGCGCGTGACGTTTGCCATCAGCGTGGCCGGGGCCCAGGTCCTCGACCTCACGAACGCGCTGGTTCGGACGCCGTTCGGCCTGACCTACGGCGAACTCACTCTCCCGAGCTCGCACTGGCAGCACCTGAATCGCACGGGCGTCAGTGCTCCCGTCCAGATTCTCGGAGAAGCCGCGCGAGCCCGCAAGGATTGCGACGGGCTCGTTGTGCCGAGCTGGCTCTGCAGCGTCCTTCCCCCCGGCACCTTGCCCCGACCGAACAACCTCGTGCTGTTCATGGACCCGGGCCATTCGACGCGGCTTCGAAACACTGGCCGGACGATCACGGTCCACGACCACTCGAAGCTCCTCTATCCGTAGGGCGCGACGCCTCGCGCCCGGCACACGGCCGAGATGCCCACCACGGAGGCGCCCTCGAGCGTTGGCGCTCATGAGGTGATAGCGGTGCGGGTTGAACAGGCCCTCCGCGCGACGTAGTAGGGCCAACCGATGAGAATGCCTATTCTCGCAGCTGACCTCGCGCCCATCTCCGGGTCCGTGATCGCCCTCGCGCCCACCTCCGGGTCCGTGATCGCCCTCACTCTCCCCAAAGCAACTCACCCGGCCGCAGTCTACCTTGCAAGCTTGGCCGTGGGCTCGCGGCGGGCGATGGGACAGGCCCTCACCGTTCTGCGGAACCTGCTCGCACCGGGGTCTGCGATCGCTCAGGTGCCTTGGCACCTCGTGCGGTACGAGCACGCGATGGCCCTGAGGGCCCGGCTGAGCGAGACCTACGCGCCCGCCACTGCGAACAAGATCCTCGCCGCGCTGCGTGGCGTCTTGCGGGCGGCGTTCGGCCTCGGCCTCGCCAGCGCCGACGACCTGCAGCGCATCCTCGCCACGAAGGGCGTGCGAGGTACCCGAGTCCGGACGGGCCGGGCTATCGGTCGCGTCGAGCTCGAGAAGCTCTTCGACGCATGCAGCGCGGACACTGCCGCGGGAGCTCGCGACGCCGCACTTCTGGCCATCCTCTACGGCGGCGGCCTTCGCAGGAGTGAGGTCGTTGGGCTCGACCTTGCCGACTTCGACGTGCGCGAAGAGACCCTCCTTGTGCGGGGTAAGGGCAACAAGCACCGGGTGATGTTTGCGACTAACGGCACGCGGCGCGCACTCGCTGCCTGGATCGGTATTCGCGGCGACTGGCCTGGCCCCCTCTTTTGCCCGGTGACCAAGCTCGACACGATCGTCGCACGGCGACTGTCGTCGCAAGCCGTGCTGGATCTTGTGGGCCGTCTCGCCGACCGCGCGGGGCTCGCCCACGTGAGCCCCCACGACTTCCGACGCACGTTCGTCGGCGATCTTCTCGACGCCGGCGCGGATCTCGCGACCGTCCAGAGACTTGCCGGACACGCATCGCCGGACACGACCTCGCGTTACGACCGACGGGACGATCGCGCCCGCCGCCGGGCCGCCGAGCTCTTGCACATTCCGTTCGGGCGCGGCTGAACTCCGCGAGTCCGCAAGAGATCAGCGAGCCCTGCGGGGCGGCGGGCGAAGGCTCCTGCAGAATTGACCGTCCGTCACACGAGCGCCAACCAGTCCGACAACGGGTTCGGGACGTTGACGCCGAGAGCCGACGCCGCGTACGAGAGCACGAGCCGGGCGTGCTCCTCTGGGGGCTGCTCGACGACGCGGGCGATCTGGTCCTTGAACTCACTCGGCCGCGAAAACTGGAACGCCGACCGATCGACCGCGTCCGCCCAGAAAAGGCGCACGAGCGGGGACAAGATGCGACGCCGTACCGCGCGACCCGGACCGCTGATCTTCTCCAGCTCCCAGGCGGCGACCACTTGATCGCCAAACGCCTGACCATACGTGCGGTCGTCGCGGACACTTGTGGCGAGCAGGCTCGCCACGCGTACGAACATCTCCAGGTCCCCGTCCGCTGACACCTCCACGAGGGCGGCCGTCGGAGACTTGCCGGCAAGTACGCCCAGCACCTTGGCGCCTGCGCTCAAGGCGGGGGATACGGGCTGGCCCGCAGCGCGGAGTTCGAGCGCGATCCGGGACGTTTCCGCCATGCCGCGCGCCGCGTCCGGCGCTTCGAGCGACGCAAGGACCAATGCCGCCAGGTCGCAATGAACCGCAAACGGAACGAGCACGTCCGACAGTGGCCCGCCGCGAACGCGGCTGAGGGCCCCTGTGCCCGGGGCCCCCATCGAAGCTTCGACGAGCATGACGCACTCGAAGAAGAACTGCGTGTGTGTAGGGCAGTCGCCTCCCTTCGCAAACTCGAGCCCCGTCGTGGCCCACACCACCGCCTCCGCATCCCTCCGGCACCAGTCCGCAAGCTGCGTGAGGATGAGGAGCAGCACGCCCTCACGCTCCCGCGAGTAGAGCGTGTCTCGATCTTCGTGGAACGTGTGGAAGAGTCCTGGAGCGGGCACGCCAGAAGATTCGCCAGAATCGACTCTTGGGACGGGCGGGCGCCCGGTCGCCGCCAAGGCAGCGAAGTAGCCGCCGACGTGCCCGAAGAGCACGGCCGCATCTCTCCAGGCCCGCGTGTCCGCCCTGCATGCGAAGAGCAGCTTGGCGCCGTCGAGGAGCAGCCGAGCGGCCTTCCCGAGGTCGCCCGCGAGCCACCGAGCAATCGCCGCCTCCCCGAGTAGCTTGGATCTCTCGAGGGCGGAGAGGCCGTTGATCGTGGCGGCCGACGCCACGACTCCGTCGAGCATGCGAGCCGCCTCGCTCCGATCGACCGCACCCACGGCCCGGCTGAGCGAAACGCTCGCATAGAGCCTCACGGTCGGGAACGCGGTCGTCTCGCACCCGAGAGCCCGTTCGAGGTACGCGCGGCCTTCGGTCGGACGATCCGCCTCGACATGTTGCCGGCCGATCGCCTCTGCGACGAGGAACATGGAGGTCGCGTCGTCTTCGCGCACGAGTGCGTCATCGGCGAGCGTCGTGGCGGAGGTGAGGTCGTCCTGGTAGTCGGCTCGGATGATCACCTGGGCGCGCCGTGCACAGGCGCCGAGCAGACCGAGACCGAGCTCCCTTGCCGTGTCATGCACGTCCTCGAGCAGGTCCATCAAGCTCGCCCAATCGCGCGCCTCCTTTGGCTTCTTCGCCTCGAGCAACCAGAGGCCATCGCAGAACCCAAAGCAGCCCCATTCGTACGATTGGCCCTTCGCCAGCGGCTGCAATCGCGCTGTGCCGAGCTTCACGAGCGACGCGAGCCAGGCCCGTGCGTCTTGGGCGCCGCCGATGTGCGCGGACTGGTGCCACAAGAAGGCGGCCGGCTGAGGTGCCCCTGAAAGGTCGAGGCGACCTCCACCGGGGAGGGCGAGGTCCGGGCCGTTCTGGACGGCGCGCGCGATGAGTACGGCGGTGCGCGGAAAGTCGACCTCCGACATCGTCCGGGCCTGCGGCAGCACCGTGAGCAGCGCCCATGGATGGCTGTCGACGGCCGCTTCGGCAAGCGCGAGAAGATCCTCGACGAGAAAGCGCGTGGGATGGCCTCGAACCCCACGCGCCTGCACCTGCAGGGCGCGGATATAGACACGGAGCCCGAGGTCCATGCCTTCGGGGAGCGGCGTCGTGCACCAGAGGTCGAGAAGACCCGCATCGTAGGCTCGCGCAGCCTGAGGCTTGGTGAACTCCGAGAGCGCGAGCAAGAGAAGGGACCCGGCGCGACCGAAGTCCGTGGCCTGGACGTAATGCGTGATGGCGCCCACGGCGTCGATAGGTCCCATCACGCCGCCCCCCACAATGCGGTCGCCGAGGATCCGGTGGACGCGGCGTCCCGTGGGAGCGGGGACCTCGGAGGTGAACGTCTTGGCCAAAGGGCAGAGCGTGTACCGCTGGTCGTCTGCCGTCTGAAGCCAGAGACCCTGAAGCTCCGTCAGGGCGGTTCGGGGAGCCTCGATCGCCGGCTCTGCCTCCGCGATCGCGGCGACGTCGGCCGTGGTGATGGCTCTCGTGGAGAGAGCCACACGAAAGAGAAGCTGACGTGCGCTCGCGGACTCGACCGTCGCGAGGAGGCGGCGCATCACGTCGTCTTCGATCGACGAAGCGTACTCCTGCGAGAGGAGAGCGCGGAGCTGGGCCTCCGTGCAGAGCCACTCGTTTCGGGCGAGGTAGACCGCGGCGGTCAGCAGAAGCTCGGCGTGTCCCGCCGTGACCGCTCTGAGGAGCGTCACGCGCGCGGGCTCAAGCCAGGCTGGGGGTGCGCCGTGCGCCACCAGCAAGGCAGACACCTCCTCGTCGCTGAACGGCGGGACCGCCACCGAGTGGAGCGCGGCCCCGAGGCGAGAGCGGGTGCGCTGGGGAGTAGGCCGTGCGCTCGTGGAGAGGATTCGAAGGCCACGGCGACCGAACGCACCCACGAGGGCGTTGAGGTCGCGCCCGAGCGGCCCATCGGCGTCGTGCGTCGGGAAGTCGTCAAGGATGAGGAGATGCGCCGCCGGTAGCTTCGCCGCCGCGGAGGCGAACCACTCCTCATTCGTGCCTAAGTTTGGTTTGGGCGCGAGCTTCGCGAGCATCGCGTGGATGCAGAAGAGTGCGGCATCTGGGTCGAGGTCGCGGAGGCCGAGCCACGTCTTGCTAGAGCAGCCTTCGGCCACCAGCAGGGCGAGCTCGGTCTTCCCGGCGCCGCTCGTTCCGTGGAGCGCGACCCAGGTGTGGGTGTCAAGAAGCGAACCCACCGCCGCGACGGCAGTGGCCCGGAGTGCTCGACGCTCCGCCGGTCGCGGGCAGGACAAGCCGCCGTCGACTGCGGCGGCCGAGAACTGTCCTCGCATCCCAAATGTCGCGGCGACAGCGACCACCTGGTCGCCGAGACTCGCGATCGCGGTGTCATGAATCGCAACTTGCTCGGCAAGGTCCGCGACTCGGCTCTCTAACCTGCCGACGGTCTCGCGTAGCAAGGTGAGGAGGGCAGCATCCCGATCGCTGACGTCGGGATGCTCCAGGACTGCGCTCCGGTCGGCGGGCGTCAGCCGCTTGATCCCGGGGCGACAGAGCAGGTGAAACGTGTGCATGAAGAGCGCCCGGTAGAGCTGCTCGGCGTGCGCATCGCTGCCGGCCCAACCGCGTTCGACAAGTTTGCCCCGGATGTCGGACTGCAGGTCCGCGAGGTCGGGGGCTGAAGTGCTCCATTCGACGCCAAACACGAGCTCGGCCATCTCCGCCGCACGAGCACCGTCGAGATACCGCCGATAGCCCGCCCAAGTGTCGACCGGAACCGACTCGGGTTTCGTGGCTTGGCGGAGGAGGCGTCGGATCGCCGCGAGAGGAACGAGGCACGCGCTCTTGCCTTGAGCGCCCGATCGGACCGTCTTCCACGCCTCAAGCCCGGTCATGCCTCGCGCCATCGCCGGCGCGCGCTCTTGGCCCACCCCCGCCGTCGTGACAAAGCGAAGCCGCAGGTCCGTCGCAGGATTGGCGGCACGATGCTCCACGAAGTTGGCCAGCGTCGTCCGCACCGGCGCCGAGTTGAGGGTCACGGCCCCCTCGAGGTGCTTGACCTGCTCGAGGAGCCGCGCCTCGTTACCGTCGGCGGCGCACCAGGCCGAGATCGTGTCGATGTCCTCGCCTCGTTCGAGCTCAAGCGCCTCGTACGGACCGAGCGCCAGCCAGCGAACGATCGTCACCTCCACCTGGTAGACGAAGCCCTGAATGACGAACCACGCGTCGCGGGCTCGCGAGGGCGTGAACGTCATGGGACACCTCTTGGTAGCCCGCCTCACGACCGGTGGGCAAGGGGAACGCCGCGGGCTCCCTGGAGGTGACGGCTCCGTGGGACGCACGCCCGTGCACCACAATTGAGTCGATCGGTCCGATGCATTGAAGATGGCCGCGCGCCGCTCCGGTGCTCGCACGGGCGCCGACGTGGATCGCTCCGCGGTGGCCCACGACCGTCGGAAACGACGTGGGGCAGCTACCCTCTCGCGCTCGGTGAGCCTTTCCCTGTGTCACCCCGGCGCACGGAGGCTTTCTCGGCCCCCCCGATTGAAGAACCTGACCGGAACGCGTAGAACCGCGCGCTTATCCGATCGTCGCCCTTCACCGTGGGCTTCGTCGGCCTTGTGAGCGTTCGTGACGTGAGCGGTCGGGGACCGACGTAGGGGTGGCCCATTCGAACGCCCACCGTCAGACCGCGAGCCTGGCGTTTTGTGCCCCGGTGGACCCGTTCCGCAGAACACGTGCACGGAGCTGCGGTCACCTCCGCCGACGGGGTCGAACCGCGACGGGGGGTGGCTTCAACGCTCGTACGCTCTGGCCCGCGTTCCCGGCATTTTCTGGGCGGCGGCGATTTCCGGCGCGATCTAGCTCAAATGGGTCGGCGTCAGCAGGCCGCACCAACGCGCGGCTTTCACCTCGTTGGCGCAGGGAGAGATGCCACACGATCATGCGCTGGAGCGCCGCTCGACCGTCTACTCCGCTCGCCAATCGTCCACCTCGACGTCCCAGCCCAGCATGATCGAGTTCGCGACGCCCGCATCGATCCTCAGTCGCATCGTTCCCGTCCGCAGGCTCCCGGTCGCGTCGATGCCGGCCCACGCGACCTTCTCCGCATCAGCGCGCCCCACCTCAACGTGGGTCAGACGGCCGACGACGGGGTCAAGGATGTCTCGGTAGGGGATGATGATGGGGTCGGGCTCGTAGGACGGGAGGTTGTCGGCGGTCGAGGGGAGGGCCGAGGCGTCTGCGTTCTTGGGCGTCATGCTCCAACCGCCCGACAAGACGATCACCGAAGGTGCCGCTCGCCTCGCCTCTGGAGCGCACCCCTCACCTCGGACGGAACATCGTGTTCGACCGGGAAGATCAGCGCGCGGTGCACATCTGAATGGGCGTCGGTCTCGGGCTTACCCTCGGCGTCGAGCGTCCCGACGAGGTAGCGGTTGTCCGCCACCGTAAGCCGCCCTCGACGAGCGTCCTCTGGCGTCGGCGGCTGCGCCAGGACGATGCCGACCCGGTACTCCGGCGCGTAGGGCGACACGAAGCCCACGATATCGCCGAGCTTGTACCGGCACTCCTCGGACGGGCACCCACGCCACGGCTTGTCGCCATCGCCGTTGATGATGCCGCGGCACCGGTAGTCCGCGCCGAAGACGAGCGTGCGAACGATTCGCAGTTCGGCATCGAGAACGATCTCGTCGAGTCGGAAGTAGAAGAGGCCGTCGACATGGTGGGGACCACTCTCGGCGACGCGCCTACTCAACCACGTCAGCGCCGTCGTCCACGCGGAGAAGGTCCCAAGGCGGCTCAAGCTCGCGGGTGCGTGGTCCACGAGCGGGGGCTCGACGCGGAACTGCGTGATCTCGACGACCGGCGCCGTCATCCCGCGTAACCCTCGAACCTCTGGGCGAGCGCGGCTCTCGTCTCCGGCGCGACATCGTCGTCGAT
>Ga0302279_10007841_pt1 | contig 10747 bp, 8 predicted proteins | sample III_Bog_N3_3_FD_194541 | JGI IMG/M metagenome (GOLD analysis project Ga0302279, IMG submission 194541) | Peat permafrost microbial communities from Stordalen Mire near Abisko, Sweden - III_Bog_N3_3 | ecosystem: Environmental > Terrestrial > Soil > Wetlands > Peat | place: Sweden: Abisko...
AGGATCTTCTCCTCGACGAAGTACTTGGTGCCGATCGAGAGCAGCCCGGTGGCGATGCGGAAGTTGTTACCGAAGACCAGATCCTGCCCGGTCAGGCTGCCGATGAGCCCCGTGGTCTTGGTCTCGCTGCGCTCCTCGCTGGGCTCGAAGTCCCCGCCCTCGTGCGCGTCGACCCACACGGGCCCGCTGCCGTCGTCGACGCCGAACTGCGCCGCGCGCTTCTCGTGCTGGAGCTCCCTGGTCTTCTCCGTGTCCCCGGCCTTCCAGGTCGCGGTGACCTTGAGCTCGTAGAAGAGACACATCTTGCCGCTCAGCGGCGCGGTCAGCGGCTGCGGGCAGGCGACGTTGCCCTCGGTGGAGATGGCGCCCTTGGCGTTGGCGGCGGCCATACCCTTGGCGGCGGCCTCTCCCGTCTTCACGAAGGGGGCGTCGGAGACCCGACCCGCCCGCATCCGCATGAAGAAGTAATAGACGAGGCCGAGAATCCCGAGCGCGACGAGCAGCGCGCCGATACCACCGAGAGCCATGCGAGCAAACTCCTTGCCGGCAAGATTTGCCGGAAGGGCGACGGATATCAGAACCGGATGAGGGATCCAACGCCCCCCGCGGTCACCCTGCGGAACGCCCGAGAGCGTTCCGCGACCGCTCACCGCCCCAGCGCACCCAGTGGCCACGGCCGGAGCAGCTCCGCGGGCGAGCCCGGACCGCTCTGCCGGAGCGCCCGCGCGCACTCGCTCGCGAGGAGCCGGCGGGGCCCGAAGGCGGAGCTGCTGGCGGCGTCCGCATCCATCAGCCGCGTCGGCGTGTCGACGCCGAAGTCGTCGGGGTGCCCGGGATCGTCGAGCAGCACGTGCCCCAGCTCGTGCGCCAGCGTCGACGACGCGGTGCCCGCCCGCACCCCCGCCCGATCGAGGAGGAGCACGTTGCGCACCGCCCCCCCGTCCGCCGCGATGAACGACTCCCCGATGCGGCCGCCTCCGCCGAAGCTGGGCACCACGAAGACCTCGATGGTGGTGGGATCGCCGTCGTCGAACGCCTTGATCAGCGTCCGCTCCTCGACCGTCCCCGCGATCGCGTCCACGTCGGTGAAGTGCTGGAGCCCGTCCTCCAGATCCACCCTGCCGATGCAGACCGACAGCGTCGCATCCCCGCTCACCGGCCCCCGCGCCGGCGGCTCCAGGGTGGCGAGCTGCCCGTTCTTCTTCCGCACCAGCACGTCCGAGGTGCCGAACGCTCCCGCCGCCATCGCCGGATTGTCCGAGATGCGCACCTCGAACCCGGCGCGCGCCACCGCCGCGGCGATCACCCTCGCCGCCCCGTCCGGGCGCGTGCCCGCGGCGATTGGCACCCTCACCTCGCGCCCGTCGACGCGCACCCGCACGGCCCCGCCGCTCGCCGGCAGCCCGTGCTCGCACCCCACCGCCAGGAGGTGGGGCCGCGGCGGATCCACCACCGTCACCGAAAGCTCCCGCGGCGGCCCGAAGCTGATCCCACACCCACCCCACATCAGATTGGCCCGCTCGACCTCGCGCCGGGCAAGCTCGATGGCAGCGGCATCGTCGCGTCCCAGCGGCGGAGGCCCGTTCGGCGTCAGCCGCACCAGGAGCACCCGCAGCTTGGCCCGATACCGCGCGATCGGCCCCGCCGGCGACTGCCGCGGACCGAGGACCCGGATCATCTGCGCCTTGTCCCGCCGCGACGAGGCCACCGCGAGCGCGCCGCCCAGCTCGGCCTTGATGCTCCGATCGGCGACCAGGGGGTGATTGCGATCGACGTCGTCGACCACGGCGCGAATGGGGCGGGTGGAGCCGCAGGTCATCCCCGCAGGGAGGCCCGGTGGACAGGGCACCTCGCCGAGGGGGAGGTCGGCGAGGGTGTCGAGGGCGGCGCCCTCGGAGGTGAAGGAGAGGAGGGAGAGGGAGCCGGGGAGATCGTCGGCGACCCCCGCGAGCACGAAGCGGAGGGCGTCCGGGTCGCCGGTGGGGGCGAAGGGGTCATCGCCGAGGCGATCCGGAGGGGTGCGCTGGAGGGAAGCGTGGGAGTGGGTGAGGTCCACCAGGCGGCCGTCGCCGTCGATGGCGAGGAGCTGGAGGGCGCCGACCTTCAGGGTCGCGCCGAAGAGGTCGAGCTCGGCGCGGCCGGGGCCGGTCGCCTGGAGCTCGAGGCGGACGGCGTTCGCGGGGACGGCGGTGCCGGGGGCGAGCGGGACGCCGTCGGCGAGGAGGCGGAGAGAGCCACGGAGAGAGAAGGTGGAGCCCGCGGGGACGGGAGTGGGGCGGAGGAGAGGGAAAAGCTCGGGGGTCGGGGGGACGAGGAGCTGCTCGCCGTCGGGGATGCCGTTGGCGTCGTCGTCGTCCCGGTCGGCGAAGAGGATGGTGCGCTCGCCTGCGGGGGCGGAACGGGAGGAGGTGCCCAGGGCGAGCGCGGCGAGGAGGGCTACACAGCGAGCGGCGCGGCGGGGCATGGGGAGGGTGGAGCGTAGCACCGGTGAGGGAGGGCTCTCGAACGATGGGGGATTTGCGGTGATGTCGGAGAAAAGAAGGTCGGTGACCTGGGCAAGACAGCACGCGTCGTGGGCAAGACAGCACGCGTCGTGGGCAAGACGGCACGCGTCGTGGGCAAGGCGATCCTGGCGACGCCCGCCGCCCAGATCGCCCCCTCACCTCGTCAACGCCCGCCGATACACCTCCCGCGACGGCTGGATGTGCCCCCCCTCGATCCTCCCCCGCGCATAGAGCTCCGTCGGCGCCCCACCCTTGAGCGGGAACCCGCGCGCGATCACCTCCCACGTCCCCGCCTTGCCATTGGTGACGATCTCGTACTGAAACCGCTGCGGCTCCCCCGCCAGGTTGAAGCGCGAGCACGCCCAGCCCCGACCCGTCCAGTCCTCCGCCTTGCTGGCCCACGGCCCCGCCGCCAGCGCGCCGAGATCCGCCGGCACCGGCCCCGCGCTCGGGCACAGCTCTGCGGGCTCCTTCTCCAGCGCCGACGCCAGGCCCACCACGACCCGACCCAGGCTCATCTTCGCTTCGCTCTCGATCATCGCGGCGAGGTACCCGCGCATGTCGCGGAGGAGCAGATCCGCGCACTTCGGCACGTCGACGCCCGCGAGCCTGGGCGGGTTGCGGAGGAACTCCTGGATGAAGGCGTTGCGGTCGGTCGCCCCGGCGAGCTTCTCCTTCTTCGCGGCGGTCGCCAGCGCGTTCGAGAGCGGCGCACACGCCTTGTGCGCGAGCTCCCCCTCCTCCTTGGACAGCTTCGAGATCCCGGGCGGCGACGACTCGCTGGCGAGCACCTCGGGCTCGGGCGACCTCGGCGGGCTGGGGGGCGCCGGCGCGGGCTCGCTCGCCGCGGGTGCGACGGTCGCGGTCGCGACTGGAGCGGTGGCGACCTCGGCGCTGGCGCCCGCGGGAGGCACCGCGGCGCTGCATCCGACGAGGGAGAGGGCGACAATCGCGGCCGGGAGCCGCGGAGAGGGGGAGCGCATCCCTCCCCTTGCCGCAGCGGCGCGCGCGCGCCAAGCGCTACGGCGCCGTCACCGCCGCGAGCCGCTTCGCCCGGTTCTTCTCGCTATCGAGCGCGTAGAACCGCACCCCGCCGAGGTCCTCGCGGACGAAGGTGCCGGTGGCCTCCACCTCGACGGCGATGGCCTTGCGCTCGGCGGCCGACAGCTTCGCGCGCGCCCCCCACACGATCCGGCCCGCCGCCGGATCGTACTCCCACACACCCGCGATCCGCCCGCCGGCGAGGACCACGTGATGGTGCAGCGCTCCCGTGTCGCCGAGCAGATCCGCGGCCGGCGCGCCGGCCGCCGCGGTGCGGCCGAAGAACGTCGGGTCGACGAGCGGCGCGAGATCGCGGCGGAAGGCGATGTGGTTGTCGCGGAACGGCACCAGGGCGACCCGCGCGAGAGCGGGCTCGGCCTGCTGGAGCGAGGGTGCGTCGGCCGCGAGCACCCACAGCTCGCCCGCGAGGTCCGGCACCTCGACGCGCACCAGCGGCAAGGTGGCCATCGCCGCCTTCGCCGCCGTCTGCGAGAGCCCGGCCCAGAAGGCGAAGTCCCGCGTCGTCGCCGGGCCGGCCCACGCGAAGAAGCGGGCCCCCAGCGCGGCGGTGAGGTCGCCGCCGGCCGCCGCGCCCGCCAGCGGATTGGGCTCGAACCGCGCATACACGTAGCGCCCCGCGTCGAGGCGGCCGGTGGCCGAGGTCCGGCGCACCTCGCCCGCGACCTGGAGGCGGCGCAGGGCGATCGGCAGCGTGGTCGCGTCACCCAGGCTCTTGCCCGCCGCGCCCAGGCTCCTCACCAGGCCGGCCGGGAGGGCAGCGCGCAGCTCGTCCGCGCCGAGCGGTCCGCCCGCCAGCGCTGCGTGGACCGCCGCGGAGAGTCGCTCGATCTCCGCGCCTTCGAGCCCCTCGACCTCCATCACCCTGGCAGAGCGCGCCTCCTCGGAGGGGCGGGTCGCCCGCAGCGCGAGTGCGGCGTCGTCGGCAGGGACGAGCATGGCCACGCCGCGGGGGCCCGGCACCTCGACCAGCGCGCGTTCGAGGAACACTGCCCGATCGATGCCTGCCCGATCGAGGTCGGGCCGCCGCGCCCGCAGCGCGAGATAGGCGCCCTGCCCGCCCGGCGAGGGGAGCCAGCCCGCGTCACGGACCACCGCGGCCACGTCCGCGGAGGGAGGCCCGGCGAGCCCCTGCTTGGCGAGCCAGAGCGCGCGCACCTGATCGAGGCGCGCGCTCACGGCAGGTCCACCTCCGGCGGCTCGCTTGGCGGTCACGCGGCGGGAGAGTACCCGTTCGCACCGGCGCCGTCGCTCCCGCCGCCGGCGGCAGCCGCTCCCACCTTCCAGCGCGCCGCGTACGCCGGCGCGAAGGCGGGGAACGCCACCGGCACCTGCCGGCTCACCTGGTGCGCACCGGCAACCTAGCTCAGCGGGTCGGCGAACGGCCTCGGGCGTTGCCCACGAGGACCGATCAATCTGTCAGGAAGCCGCCGTCGACGCATCGGACGCGCCGACTACCCGGACCGGCGAACAGGGAAACTCCGCAGTCGCCGCGGGCCGACCCGCTGCTAGGTTCGCGCTCCAGGTGCGGGCCTCCGCGTCAATTCATGTCCCTGATACACAGAGCCGTCCGCGGCGCCGCCTGGAACGTGGCCACGAGCCTCGTGGCTCGGGTCGTCTCGGTGATCGCCACCCTGGTGATCACCCGCTATCTGTCCCCCGACGAGTACGGCGAAGCGCTGGGGTCGATCCTCCTCGTGCAGGTGTGCCTGACCCTGAGCCAGATGGGCCTCCCCCAGTATCTGCTGGCCAGGCCCGACTCCGGGCCTCGGGTGGTCTTCCACATCGCCTTCTACACCAACCTCGCCTGCGTGGTCGCCCTCGCCGTCGTCCACCTGATCCGCGCTCGGGTGGGCCCGTTCTTCAGCCTCCACGAGCTGGGCCGCTACCTGCCCTGGCTGACGGTGACCACGTTCGGGGAGAGCCTCGCCGTCGTGCCCGAGCGCCTCCTCTACCGCGATCTTCGCTTCCGCGTCGTGGCCCTGGCGCGTGCCGCCGCGGATCTCGGCTTCAGCGTCACCGCTCTCGCGCTGGCGAGGGCGGGCCAGGGGGGGATGGCCCTGGTGTACGGAGGTCTCCTCCGCGTGCTGCTGCGGCTGCTCGTCTACTCCCTCCAGATCGACTGGCGCGCCTCGATCCGACCCTGCGCCCTGCGCTGGTCGACGACCAGGGAGATCTTCCGCTTCGGCCTCCCGCTTTCCGTCTCCGTCGTCGCCGGCTCCCTCTCCGTGCGCTGGGACAACATGGTGACCTCGCGCTACTTCGGCGCGGCGACCATGGGAGTCTACAACCTGGCCTACAGCCTGTCCGAGGTGCCCGTGGTCAACGTCGGCGAGCAGATCGGCGACGTGCTCCTGCCCTCGTTCGCCCGCCTGCCTCCCGACGCGCGGCGCGCCGCCCTCAGCCGATCGATGGCCCTGATCGGGCTCATCGTCTTTCCCCTCGCGGTGGGGCTCGCGGCGGTCTCCCCGACGCTGGTGGAGGCCCTCTTCGATCCGAAGTGGTCGCGCGTCGCGCCCATGCTCTCGGTGCTGGCGGTGATCGCGGTCACCCGCCCGATCTCCTACCTCGTCATCTCCTATCTCCAGGTCAGCGCGCGCGTCGTCGTCGTCTCGGTGCTCGAGGTGACCAAGGTGGCGATCCTCTTCACGCTGATGACCCTGGCGGCGCCCTCCGGCATGATGGCGGTCTGCGCGGCGGTCGGGACCGCGTTCCTGTACCACGCGCTCGTGGGGCTCTTCGTCGTCACTCGTGACGGGCTCCCTTTCTGGGGCACCCTCCTGCGCGTCGGCCGCCCCCTGCTCTCGACCGCCCCGATGGCCGCCGCCGTCTTCGGCGCGCGGTGGGCGCTCGCCGCCGCTGGCCTCCGCGCCCCGTGGATCCGCGTGGTGGTCGAGATCTCGGGGGGCGCGGTGGTCTATGTCGGCGCGGCCTCCCTCCTCGCCGGCGACACGGCGCGCGAGCTGATCTCCCTGACGCGCGCAGCCGCGCGGCGGCAGCGCGGAGCCGACTAGACGTCGGCCCCTGCCCCGCCGTCACGCCAGCCGCGGCTTGAGCTCTCGGTACACCTGCCTGCACTGCTCCCGCACCCGAGAGGGAACGAGCGACGCCGCATAGAGCGCCGCCACGCGAGGCTGTCGCGGCCGGATGAGCAGGCTGTGGAGCAGGTGCCGCCGGCCCTCGCGCCGCTCGTCCTGGCCGAGCAGCAGCGACTCACCGAGCCAGCGGTGCGCGTCCGCCAGCACCTCGTCGATGGTGCGCTGGGGGATCCGGATCCGGCTCCGATCCCGTGCCAGAGCGCGCGTCAGCGTGCGGAGGAAGTGCCGCGCCATGGGGACGTTGTACCGCGACCGCGTGAGCGCGTCGGCGGCGCCCACCTCGTAGCGGATGGTGGGCAGATCGACGAAGGCGACCCTCCCGGCGCGGCAAGTGGCCAGGTGGAACTCGTGATCCTCGCCGGAGCGGACCGTCTCGTCGAAGAGGCCCGACGCCCGCAGCCGCTCGCTGCGGAGCAGCACGGTCGAGGTGTGCACCAGGCTGCCCATCACCATCTGCGCATAGATGTCGCCGCAAAAGGCGCGCTCGCCGCCCACGAGGGGCGCCAGGTGAGGCGCGACCTCGGCGAGGGGCAGGGAGCGATCGAAGAGATCCGCGCGGGAGAACAGGCGATACCCGTCATAGTGGCGCTCCAGGTAGCGCTCCGAGATCAGTGTGCCGTCGGTGGCGACCGCCGTCAGCTCGCTCCAGACCATGCCCGCCTCGGGAAAGGCCCGAAGGCACGCGAGCTGGAGCTCGAGCTTGAAGGGCTTCCACGCGTCGTCGGAGTCGAGCAGCGCTGTGAAGTCTCCCTTCACCAGGCCGATCCCGTGGTTCCGCGCAGCGGAGACACCGCGGTTGGGCTGCCTCGCGTAGCGGACGCGCCCGTCGCCTCCGTAGGTGTCGTTGACGAGGGCGCGGGTCTGGTCGGTGGAGCCGTCGTCGATGACGACGACCTCCACGTCCCCGTAGGTCTGTCCGAGCGCCGAGTCGATGGCCCGGGCGAGGCAGTGAGCGCGGTTATAGGTTGGAATGAGCACCGAGACGAGGCCATGGTTCATCGCGCGGGACTACCACCCTGAAGGAGGTCTGTCACGAGCTCTACCCGGGATCGCGTGCCTCCGTCGTGCCTCCGTCGTGAACACGATTGCGGCGGCGATTACGGCGCCGCCGCCTTGCTGAAGGCCACGTGCGCGTCCCCGCTCGCATTGACCACGTAGCCCAGGTAGACCTCGCCCGCGCGCGTGAAGATCCCCGGATAGTCCCCCACCCAGCGCGGATCGTCGCGGTCCTCCAGGAACACGCTCGGCGCCCCGACGGCGACGCTCGGCGCGAAGCCCGTCGCCGGTGAGGCCGCGTGGCTCCAGCGAAAGCTGCCGCCCGAGTCGTCATCGGAGGCGCCGGCGTAGTACGCGAGATCGAGGGCGCCGGAGGCCTCGCCCGCGAGCTGCGGGTGCATGAAGTAGGGCGACGCGGCGCGATCCTGCACCTCGGTGCGCGTGACGGTGGCGCTGCCAGCGGTGACCCGCGCCAGCACCATCGCATCGAGCTTCTGCACGGTGCCCGACGAGTACGGCGCCGCGTCCCCGGTGAGGCCATACGCGACCCACACGCCCCCATCGTCGGCGACGCAGCTCGGGTCGTCGAACGCCACCGGGTCCCCCGGCGCGCTCACGACGATCTCCGGCGCCCAGGTCACGCCGCCGTCCTCGCTGCGGGCCACGCGCACGTCGAAGCTCGTCTCGCCGGTGACGTAGGTGACCCAGAGCGCGCCGTCGGGCGCCTGACACGCATAGGCGAGGTTGCGAAATACCGTGCCACCGGGATCGTCGGCGACGAGCGCCCGGTCCCAGATCTCGCCGTCGTCGCTCCGCGCCATCACCACGCCGATCTCCAGCGCCGACGTCACGCGCTGATAGGTCACCACCAGGCTGCCGGTGCTGGTGGCCTTGATCCAGGGCTTGTCGTAGATCGAAGGATCGGCGGGGTCGGTCACCTCGACGGGCGCGCCGAAGGTCGTCGCGCCCGGCATGGCGCGGGCCACGTAGACGTGCATGTCGCTGGGGTCGCCGAGGGAGTCGACCCGATACCCCACCCAGGCGACCGAGAAGCTCTGATCCGCGCCCACGGTGACCGTCGGATCGCTGGCGATGGCGCCGCCGGGCGAGGCCAGGACCGCGGGGGGCGCGAACGTGGCGCCGTCGTCGCGGGAGAAGGCGTAGCCGATGGAGGAGGAGCCGGTGGCGGCGACATCGATCCACACCAGCGCGACCAGGCCGTTCGTCGCGGCGGCGACGCCGGCATCGGGCTGGCGTACCCACCCGGGCGACTGGGAGATCCATGGGCTGGTTCCAGGCGCCTCCCCTGCCCCACCGCACGCGACGAGCGCGAGCGGCGCAAAGGCGAGGACGGAGCGGAGGTGTCCGAGAATCATTCTCACCATGGTATCCGCCCGCCGTGCGAGGCGCATGCCATCGGCGCCGCGCGGGGAGCGAGGCAGACGCAACGTGGCGGCGTCGCCTCGCCCGTGGCGACGTCGCATCGCCGCTACCCGTCGTTCGCGGCCCGCGCGGCCGGGATCGGCGAGCGCGCGGCGGCGAGGGCGCCCCCGCCTCGGTGGTACAGGCGTTGCAAAACCCCTCCAGCGAACGTCACTCCCAGGAGGCTCTCATGAACACCTCGACCCGTATCTTCCTCGGCTTCTCTCTCACCGCCCTCCTCGCCGGCTGCGGCGCCAGCCCCGACGCAACCGAGTCGCAGGTCGCCTCCGACGGCAACGAGGGCACGGCGGCCTCCGCGCAGAGCACCAGCATGGGCAGCGTCGTCTTCGAGAACGTGAGCGTCGCCGATCCCGTCAAGGCCGCCGGACAGCTCACCATGCCGTCGCAGCTCTGGCCCTCGGGCTGCGTCACCCGGACCCAGAGCGCGACCGACGCGAGCGTGGTCACCCTCACCTTCAACGACTGCACCGGGCCCTTCGGCCTGGTGCACCTCGACGGTCAGGAGACGGTCACCCTCAGCGCCGCGCCGGGCGGCGCCCTCCAGGCGTCCCTCGAGGGCGTCAACCTGACCGCCAACGGCAAGCCGCTCACCCAGTCGGCGACGGCGATCATCACCTTCCCGAGCAGCACCACCCGCAGCGTGGCCTGGACCGGCAGCTGGCAGCGCACCGACGACCTCGGCGACGTGGTGCAGCACACCTCCAGCGTCACCATCGCCGTCGATCTCACCACCGGATGCGGCACCTCGACCGGCACGGCGAAGACCGTCGTCGCCACCCGCGAGGTGGACACCACGATCACCGACCTCCAGCTCTGTCACTCCGCCACCGGCGTGGAGGGCTGCCCTTCCGGCTCCGTCGAGCACGACGGGGTGACGTCTGGAAAGACGGTGTCGATCACCTTCGACGGGACCGACGAGGCCGAGGTGACCGGACCCCGGGGCGACACCTTCGCGGTACCGCTGGTGTGCGTCGCGGCCGGGTCGTGATCGTTCAGGGCAGGGGCGCCGGCGCGCACGGCGCGGGCGCAGTCGTGCCGGCGTCCGGAGCGGCGCCCGGCGCGGCATCCGGGCCGCCGTCGGACGCGGGGAGGAGGCAGCCCTGATCGGTGGCCGGCGGCGGGTCCGGAGGTACCTCCACGGAGCAGGCGGCGAGCCGGAGCGAGAGGCCGGCGAGCGCCACCACGAGGGATGAAGATACCAGTCGACGAGCAGGGATCATGAGAGACCTCCTCCTGTTTTCGGGTCGTCGATCCACTGTGCCATACGGTTCTCGCGATCCGAGCCCGCGCGCCTTCTCCGACGCCACATGGGGGTTCTTTCCGACGCGACGCTCGGCCCGGACGAGACCTGACACGCGCGGACACATTGCGTGGAACGCGCTCCCCGGCAGACGCCGCGGACGCCACCCGGCCGGCCTGCGACCTGCGAGTAGACTGCCCCGCTGCGGCGCCCCGAGCGCCGCACACGAGTACCAGGTGTTGCGCGTGTTCGGGGCGCCCCCTGGTCGACGTGGAGTCGCGGCGGCGCGGCTGACGCTTACCCGCGCCCCAGCACGATCACCACCTCTTCCCCATCCACCGAAGCCTCCCTCCGCTCCCCGGCGAAGCTGGCCGCGCCCACCGCCACCTCGGTCGCCAGCGCCTCCG
>Ga0302279_10007846_pt1 | contig 10738 bp, 9 predicted proteins | sample III_Bog_N3_3_FD_194541 | JGI IMG/M metagenome (GOLD analysis project Ga0302279, IMG submission 194541) | Peat permafrost microbial communities from Stordalen Mire near Abisko, Sweden - III_Bog_N3_3 | ecosystem: Environmental > Terrestrial > Soil > Wetlands > Peat | place: Sweden: Abisko...
GACCTCATTGTCACCGCGAACGCGAGTCTGGGCGTGACGCTGCCCAATTTCGTCGTCGCGCCGCTGTTGCAGCTCGTGTTCGGGCTTTGGCTGAAGATGCTCCCCGTCGGGGGTTGGGGAGACGGCGCGCCGAGCCATCTCGTGCTGCCGGTGCTGGTGCTCGCCGCGCCGCAGATCGCGGCGGTCACGCGGCTCACGCGCGCGGCGATGATCGAGGCGCTCGCCTCCCCCGCCTCGCGCACCTTGCGCGCCTACGGCCTGCCGCGGCGCGTCGTGCTCGCGCACGCGTTTCGCGCCGCGCTGGTGCCGCTCGTCTCCTATCTCGGGCCGGCGGCGGCGGCGGTCATGACCGGCTCGGTCGTCGTCGAGACGATCTTCGGCATTCCCGGCGTCGGACGCTATTTCGTCGAGGCCGCGCTCAATCGCGATTACACGCTGGCGATGGGCGCGGTGTTGCTGGTCGCGGCGGCGATCATCGTCGTCAATCTCCTCGTCGATGTCGCCTACGCCTTCATCGACCCGAGGATGCGCCTTGACTGACGCGCCCGTGGTCACGTCCTCGTGGCGCCGCGCCGCCACTCGTTTCGCGCGCGACGTTCCCGCGATGGCGGCGGCCGCCACGCTGATCCTCGTCACGCTGTTCTGCGTCCTCGGGCCCTGGCTCGCCTCGACGGACTACGACGCGGTCTATCCCGATTACGTGCACGCGCGCCCCTCGCTGGTCCCGCATCCCTCGCCGGACGAGGCGCGCGCCGCGCTCGATCTGGTCGCGGGGCGCCTGCGCGCGAAAGTCGCCGAGGTCGTCATAGAAGCCGGCGAGGCGCGGGTGACCTTGCAAGCCGCGCGGCCGATCGATGTGCGCGGTCTCGCTTATTTCGAGCGTTCCGACGCGTTCGCGGCGGCGCGCGTCATCGAAAGCCGCGACGACGGCCGCACGCTGCTCGTCGCCGCGCCGCTGCGCCCTATCTGGCTGCCTTTCGGCGCCGACGGCAACGGTCGCGACCTGCTCACCCGCATGATGATCGCGGGCCGCATCTCGCTCGTCGTCGGCCTGCTCGGCTGCGCGGTCGCGCTCGCCATCGGCGTCACTTACGGCGCGGTCGCGGGCTACGCGGGCGGGCGGGTCGACATGGCGATGATGCGCTTCGTCGATGTGCTCTACGCCCTCCCCTTCATCTTCTTCGTGATCCTGCTGATGGTGTTCTTCGGCCGCCATTTCGTGCTGATCTTCGTCGCCATCGGCGCCGTCGAGTGGCTCGACATGGCGCGCATCGTGCGCGGCCAGACGCTGAGCCTGAAGCGTCAGGAGTTCGTGGTCGCGGCGCAAGCGCTCGGCGTAAAGCCCGGCGCGATCCTCGTTCGCCACATCGCGCCCAACCTCATCGGCGTCGTCGCCGCGTTTCTCGCGCTGCTGACGCCGCGGGTCATCCTGCTCGAAAGTTTTCTCTCCTTCCTCGGTCTCGGCGTGCAGGAGCCGCTGACGAGTCTGGGCGTGCTGGTCTCCGACGGCGCGCGGCATATCGAGGATGCGCCATGGCTGCTGTTCTTCCCCGCCGCGCTGCTGACGATCATCCTCTACGCCCTCAACTTTCTCGGCGACGGGCTGCGCGACGCGCTCGACCCGCGAGGGCGCTGAGATGGAGCCGATCATCGCCCTACGCGATCTCCGCGTCGCGTTCTCGACCTCCGAGGGCGAGACCGAGGCCGTTCGCGGGATAAACATCGACGTCGCGCCCGGCGAGACCGTCGCCATCGTCGGCGAATCCGGCTCGGGCAAATCGCAAACCTTCCTTGCCGCGCTCGGCCTGCTGCCGCGCAATGGCCGCGCGAGCGGCTCGGCGAAGTTTCAGGGCGACGAGTTGATCGGCGCCTCGGAGGCGCGACTCAATCGCGTTCGCGGCGCGAAGATCGCGATGATCTTTCAGGAGCCGATGACGGCGCTCGATCCGCTCTACAGCGTCGACGAGCAGATCGCCGCGCCGCTCGTCGCCCATGGCGAGCTCACGCGCGGCGCCGCGCTCGCCCGCGCCGCGGAACTGCTCGATCAAGTCGGCATCGCCGGCGGAGGCTCCCGCGCGCGCGCCTATCCGCATCAGTTCTCGGGCGGCGAGCGTCAGCGCGTGATGATCGCGTTGGCGATCGCCAATCGCCCCGCCTTGCTGATCGCCGACGAGCCGACCACCGCGCTCGACGTCACCGTTCAAGCGCAAATTCTCGAATTGCTGGTCGCCCTGCAACGCGAACTCGGCATGGCGATGGCGTTCGTCAGCCACGATCTGCGGCTGGTGCGGCGTATCGCGCGGCGCATCTATGTCATGCGCGACGGCCTCGTCGTCGAGACCGGCCTGACGGAAGACGTGCTCGCGCGGCCGCGCGAGGCCTATACGCGGATGCTGGTCGAGGCCGAGCCGAGCGGCGCCAAGCCGGCGCCGGAAGCGAAGTCGCCTGTGTTGTTGGAGGCGCGCGGTCTCAACGTCACTTACGCGCAGCCGACAGGCCTGTTCAGCAGGGCACGACAAATCCGAGCCGTCGATGGCGTCGATCTGACGTTGCGGCGCGGGCAGACGCTCGGCGTCGTCGGCGAATCCGGCTCGGGCAAGTCGACGCTCGCGCGCGCGCTGTTGCGCCTGACGCCGTGCGAGGGCGCCTTGCGCTTCGAGGGGCAGGACCTGCAAACGCTAGGCGCCTCGGACCTGCGCGCCCTCAGGCGCCGCATGCAGATGATCTTTCAGGACCCGTTCGGCTCGCTGTCGCCGCGCATGAGCGTCGGCGCGATCGTCGCCGAGGGCCTGCGCGCCCACGAGCCCGGCATGAGCGCTGGTCAGCGTGACGCGGAAGCCGCGCGCGCGCTAGAGGCGGTCGGGATCGACCCCGCGACCCGCGCGCGCACGCCGGACGCGTTTTCCGGCGGTCAGCGTCAGCGCATCGCCATCGCGCGCGCGCTGATCACCCGCCCGAAGCTAGTCGTCGCCGACGAACCCGTCTCCGCGCTCGACGTTTCGATTCAGGCGCAGGTGCTCGCCTTGCTGCGCGCGTTGCAAGACGCGCACGGGCTGACCTATCTCTTCATCACCCACGACCTCGCCGTCGTGCGCGCGATGGCGGACGAAATATTGGTGATGAAGGCCGGCAAGGTCGTCGAGCGCGGCGCGACGGCGGAGATTTTCGAGCGACCGAGAGAGGAATATACAAAGGCGTTGATGGTGGCGGCCGATTTCCCCTCCCCGCCCCTTGCGGGGAGGGGTTAGGGGTGGGGCGCGGCCAGAATTACGTGGGCCGCGCAACCCCCGACCCCTCCCCGCGAGAGCCGGGAGGGGAGAAATCACCCCAACACGGCGACGATCGCGGACGCCAGATGATCCAGCCGTTCCTCCGGCAGGCCGGCGACGTTGATGCGGCTGTCGCCGACCATGTAGACGGCATGTTCGACGCGAAGCCGATCCACCTGCTCCGGCGTCAAGCCGAGCCGCGAGAACATGCCGCGATGCGTCGCCACGAAATCAAATCGGTTGGAGTTCGAGCGCGTCCGCAAAGCCTCCGCGAGGCCCACGCGCAGCGACAGCATGCGCTCGCGCATCGCATCCAACTCGGCGCGCCAATTCGCGCGCAAGGCGTCGTCCTCCAGAACGATGCGCACGGCGGCGGCGCCGTGGTCCGGCGGCATCGAATACATGCCGCGCGTCAAAGCCATGAGCTGCCCGATCGCGATGTCGCTCTGGGCCGCGTCGCGCCCCAGCAGGATCGCGGCGCCGACGCGGTCGCGATAGACCGAGAAATTCTTCGAGCAACTGACGGCGACGGCCATCTCGGGGACCTTGCTCGCGAGCAGCCGCGTCCCGGCCGCGTCCTCGTCGAGCCCCTCGCCGAAACCCTGATAGGCGAGGTCGACGAACGGGAACAGGCCGCGCTCCAGGCAGAGGTCGCCGACTTCGCCCCATTGCGCGAGCGTCAAATTCGCGCCGGTCGGGTTGTGGCAGCAGCCGTGCAGCAGGATCACGTCGCCGGATTTGGCGCTTCGCAGCGTGTCCATCATCGCGTCGAAGCGGACGCCGCCGCTCGCGGCGTCGAAATAGGGATAGTCGCGCGTGGCGAGCCCGGCTCCGCCGATCAGCGGCTTGTGGTTGGGCCATGTCGGGTCGGAGAGCCAAACGGTCGCCTCGGGGCGCGCGCGGCGCAGCAACTCGGCGATGATGCGCAAGGCGCCCGAACCGCCCGGCGCCTGACAGGCGCGCAGACGCTCCATCGGCGCGTCGTCGCCGAAGGCGACGCGAGTCACCGCGGCGTTGAACCCGACGTCGCCGGCCAGACCGAGATAGCTCTTCGAATCCTGAGTCTCATAAAGCCGCGCCTCCGCGGCGCGGACCGCTTTCATGATCGGCGTGCGGCCCGCCGAATCCTTGTAGACCCCGACTCCCAGATCGATCTTGTCCGCGCGAGGATCGGCGCGATGGGTCGCGATGAGCGCGAGGATTTTGTCGGCCTGCGCGGGCTTCAGGGTTTCGAACATGGCAAGGGCTCTTCAAGATGACGCCGCGAAAATCGCGGCTCGGCTGCGCTTCTTTACAACGTGCGTGACGTCGGCGCGAGCGCGGCGGCTAACCTTGCGGCCATTTCGCCAACGCCGCCCTGCCGGCGTCGGTCAGGGCGTAGACGCCCCGGCTCACCGGCGCGAACCAGCCGTAGACGTTCGTCAGCAGGATCTGTCCCGCGTCGGGCGCGCCGGGCCGCAAATCCCTCGGCCGCTTCGGCCCCTCCGCCATCGCCGCCGCGCAGGTCAGCGCGCGCTGGCGGTAGGCCGTCATGATGGGGGCCCGCGAACCGCCGCCCTCGACCGGATCGCCGCGGCGGCGCTTGTGCTCGTCGACCAGCCGGGAGCGCCGTTTGGCGTCCTTGCGCGGCGCGGGCGCGATCGGGCTGACGAGCACCTCGACCGCGCCCTTCTCGGTCACGCCGAGCATGCCGAAGCCGAGACGTCGGCAGAGGTTGCGAAACCGCGAGTCGCTCTCGCGCCCCTTGCCGCGCGCCGACATTTTCGCCGCGAGCCAGATCTCGTCGCCGGCGGCGGCGCGGTTGACGGCTTGCAGCACCAGTTCGAGATTGAAGCTCAGCTTGAGTTCGCCGATCACCACGACCGGCGGATCGTCGCCCGACAGCGCGACGAGATCACATCCGCCGACCTCGCCCTTGCAGGCGAAACCGAGCCCTTCCAGAAAGGACTTCACCGGCCGATAGAGCGCGGTCTCCAGATTGATTCTCCCATCGGACGCGGCGAATCGCGGTCGCTCGCAACAGTTTACTCCCCGCGAGCGGACTTGCGGAAATCGCGGCGCCGTCGCAAAACGCGGGGTGGGTTCGCGCCCCGCGCCACGAAGGAAGCTCGATGTCACAATTGATTACGCTCGATGAACTGGGTTTGAAGCACGGCACGGACAAGTCCTCGGCGCATCACGATTACCTCCGTTTTTTCGAGACCTTCTTCGCGCCGGTCCGCGACGAACCCATCACCTTGCTGGAAATCGGCGTGCATCGCGGGGCCTCGCTGCGGACCTGGGAAGATTATTTCCCGCGCGCGAAAATCATCGGCGTCGACATCCTGCCCACCTGCAAGCGCTTCGAGCGCGACCGGGTCACGATCGAACTGGCCGATCAATCGAATGTCGAGCATCTCGCGCACATCGCGCTCAAGCACGGGCCGTTCGACATCATCGTCGAGGACGGCTCTCATTATTGGGAACATCAGATCACCTCGGTGCGGACGCTGTTCCCCTTTCTGAAGAACGGCGGCTACTACATCGCCGAGGATCTGCAGACGAATTACGGCGCCATGCGGGAACAATACAAAGGCATCGCCACGACGAGTTGCATGGATTTCCTGAAGAGCTGGATGGATTTGTGCGTCGGCGACGATCAAATCGACATCCGCGCGGTCGAGGACGCGTTCTTGCGCACCTATGGCCGGGCGCTCGAATTCATGGCGTTCCAGCGCCGCGCCTGCATCCTGAAGAAGAGGATCGCGCCGCCGGATTGGCGTTTGAACCCGGGACCGCCTTTGGTCGCTCGAACGTCCGGCGGCCAGGCGGCGGGGGCCAGCGTCGTCGCGCACGTCGGACTGCGCGGCGACGTGATGGGGCCTCTGGGCTTCGTCGATCTCGGAGCGGACAGCTTCACGATTCAAGGCTTCTTGATCGACGCGCCCGACGACGCGTTGGAATATCGCGTGCGTTATCCCGATCAATCCTGGAGCGAGTGGACGCAGCGGGGGGCCTTCGCGGGCACGCGAGGCCGCGCGATCGCGGTGACAGGCTTCACCGCGCGGTTGCGCGAGGGCGTGAGTGAAAAATACGCGCTGCGCGCTTTCGGCCGCTTCGTCGGCGCGGAAGCGCCGATCGAGGCGACGGACGGACAGGATTGCGTATCGGCGTCCGGTGCCCCGCTGCGCGGCGTTCAAATCGATCTGACGGAGCGCAACCGCGCCTAGGCAGCCTCGATTCGCGTAAACGAAATACAGCCGCGTTTTGATGCGGCGTTGGGGAGGAAACGGATGCCATCGAAGAGAGCTTTCGCGCCGCTCGTGTTCGCGCTCGGCCTGGCGCTGGCGCCGCCGGCCTTCGCCGAAAACGCGCCGCTGAAGATCGGTGTGCTCACCGACGAATCCGGCCCCTACGCCGATTCCGCCGGGCCGGGCTCCATCCTCGCGGCGGAAATGGCCGCGGCGGATTTCGGCGGCGAGATTTTGGGGCGCAAGATCGAAATCGTCCACGCCGACACCTTGAACAAGCCCGACGTAGCCGCCGGAATCGCGCGTCGATGGTTCGACGTCGATGGCGTCTCGGCGGTCGTCGATCTGCCGGTGACGCCGGTCGCCTTCGCGGTTCAGGGCCTCGCCAAGGAGAAGAACCGCACCGTGATGATCACGGCGTCGGCTTCCTCCGACTTCACCTTCAAGGCCTGCTCGCCGGTGTCGTCGCATTGGGCCGACGACAGCCACGCGCTGGCGGCCGGAACCGCCAAGGCGATCTCCGACAGCGGCGCCAAGACCTGGTATTTCCTCACCGTCGACATCGCGTTCGGCGCGGCGTTGCAGCGCGACGCAATGCAGGTGATCGAGGCGGCCGGCGGCAAGGTCGTCGGCGTCTCCAAGTACCCGATCAACGCGCCCGACTTCTCGTCCTATCTGTTGCAGGCGCAGGCCTCCGGCGCCCAGAAGATCGGCCTCGCCAGCGTCGGCGGCGATCTCGTCAATGAGATCAAGCAGGCGGCCGAGTTCGGCGTCGGCCGCGACGACAAGCAGTCGCTGGTCGGCTTCCTCGTCTATATCCAGGACATCAACGCGCTCGGGCTCGAGGTCGCGCGCAACCTCAACGTGACCACGGGCTTCTATTGGGACCAGAACGACATGTCCCGCGCCTTCGCCAAGCGCTTTTTCGAGAAGCGCCAGATGATGCCTTCGAAGAATCACGCCGAGATCTATACCGCCGTGACGCATTATCTCGAGGGCGTGAAGACGGCGGGGACGGACGAGGCGGTCGCGGTCAACAAGGCGATGCGCGCAGCGCCAATCGACTATTTCGGCCGGCCCGCGACGCTGCGGAGCGACGGCCGCGCGATCTATGATCTGACGCTCTATCGCGTGAAGACTCCGGCCGAATCCAAGGCGCCCTGGGACTATTACGCGCCGGTGCGCGACATCAAGGCGGCGGAGGCGTTCCAGCCCGTGAACACGGCGGTCTGCGGGGAATAGGCGCGGCGATTACCCTCATTCGTCAATCCGCCGGGGATGCGTTAAACACCCCGATGGGAGCCACGCGGACGCGGAGATCGGGCGCTATGAATTCAAGGATTTGGACGCCCACGGGCGCGCGGGTCAACCCCGTCGGGCTCGGCTGCATGAGCCTCTCCGGCTTCTATGGTCCGACCAACCAGGGCGAGGCGTTCGAGGTCATGGCCCGAAGCCTCGAGCTCGGCGTCAATTTCTGGGACACCGCCAACGTCTATGGCGGCGGCCTCAGCGAAACCCTGATCGGCAAGTTCCTGGCGGAAGATCGTCAGCGGCGCGAAAAGATCCTGCTCGCGACCAAGTTCGCGATCCGCCGCGGGCCGGACGGCAATCGCGTCATCGACAACAGCGAGGCGCATATGATCGAAAGCCTGGAGGGCTCGCTGAAGCGCCTCGGCGTCGATCATGTCGACCTCTATTATGTGCATCGCCTCGACAAGAATTTTCCGATCGAAGTCACGATCGACGCGCTGGCGCGTCAGGTGAGCGCGGGCAAGGTCGGCGCGATCGGGCTTTCGGAAATCTCGCCCGACACCCTGCGTCGCGCGAGCGCGGCGCATCCCATAGCCGCCGTGCAATCGGAATACTCGCTGTGGACGCGCTCGCCCGAACTCGGGCTGATCCAGGCGTGTCGGGAAGTGGGCGCGAGCTTCGTCTCGTTCTCGCCGGTCGCGCGCGGCGCCTTCAGCGGCCAAATACGCGATATCGACGCGCTGCCGGGCGACGATTTCCGCAAGGGTACGCCGCGCTTCTCCGGCGTCAACTGGACGCGCAATCTGGCGCGGATCGATGCGTTCGTCGCGCTCGCCGCCGATTGGGGCTGGAATCCGGCCGCGCTGGCGATCGCCTGGGTGATCGCCCAAGGCGAACACATCTTCACCATCCCCGGCACCCGTTACGCCCGCCACGTCGAAGAGAACGCCCTCGCCGCCGAGACGCCGCTGACGGCCGTGCAAGTCGCGGCGATCGAGCGCGTGCTGCCGGTCGGCTTCGCGGCGGGCGACCGTTACACCGATTCCCAATGGGGCGCGATCGAGCGATACGCCTGAGCGCGCGGGTTCGATGTTCAAGTCGCTGACCCACGCCCGCGCGGCGTTCGTGTTCGTGTTTGTCACGGTCGCGCTGGACATGCTCGCGGTCGGCGTGATGATCCCGGTGCTGCCCAAGCTGATCGCCAGGTTCCAGGGCGGCGATCTCGCGCTCGCCTCCGCCACGGTCGGCATCTTCGGCTTCGCCTGGGCGCTGATGCAATTCGTGTTTCAGCCGGTGCTCGGCGCGGCGTCGGATCGGTTCGGACGGCGGCCGGTCATCCTGCTGTCCAACCTCGGCCTCGGCGTCGACTACATCCTGATGGCGCTGGCGCCGGGACTGGGCCTCTTGTTCATCGGCCGCCTCGTCTCCGGAATCTGCGCCTCGAGCTTCCCGACCGCGCTCGCCTACGTCTCCGACATCACGCCGCAAGAGAGCCGCGCGGGCAAGTTCGGCATGCTGGGCGCCGCGTTCGGCGTCGGGTTCGTTTTCGGCCCGGCGATCGGCGGGCCGCTCGGCGCGATCGATCTTCGGCTGCCGTTCTGGGTCGCCGCCGGCCTCAGCCTGCTGAACTTCGCCTATGGCTATTTCATTTTGCCGGAGTCGTTGCCCGAGGAGCGGCGGACGCCGCGCTTCACCTGGCGAACCGCGAGTTTCCTGGGCGGCATGAAGCTGTTCAACAGTTCGGCGCGGCTGCGTGGGCTCGCGATCTCGATGTTCCTGTTCTATCTCGCGTTCGAGTGCCTGCCCGCGATCTTCGTGCTCTACGTCGATCATCAGTTCGGCTGGAATCCGAGCAAGGTCGGTCTCGTGCTCGCGCTGGTCGGCGTCGGCTCGGCCGTCGTGTCGGGCGGCTTGGTGCGACCGATCGTCAAGCGGATCGGGGAATGGCCGGCGCTGATGATCGGTCATGTCACCGGCGCGCTCGGTTTCCTCATCTACGCGCTGGCGCCGACGGGAACATCGTTTCTGACCGGCATACCCTTCGGATCGATGTGGGGCCTCAGCGGACCCTCGTTGCAGGCGCTGATTTCCCGGGAGATCGGACCCAGCGAGCAAGGGCGCTTGCAGGGCGCTCTCGGCGCTTTGCGCGGGATCACTGGCATGATCGGCCCGCTGCTGTTCGCGCAGGTGCTGGCCGCGAGCATCGAGACCAAGACATGGCCCGGCGCGACCTACGCGCTTGCAGCGCTTGTTCTGATCCTGGGGCTCATCGTGGCGTTGCGCGCGCGGGCGCGTTGACTATATTCCCTGCCAGTGACGCGAAAGGAAATGCGATGCGCTATGTCTTGGCTTTGTTTCTGCCCTGGTTGACGTTCTTCACCATGGGCATGGTCGGTTCGGGGATCATCTGCCTGATCCTGCAACTGACTGTGATCGGCTGGTTGCCGGCGTCGATCTGGGCGTTCTTCGCGATCAACAATTATTACGCGAAGCAGCGCAACGACGATCTGATTCGCACGCTCGGGCAGAACGGGACGCTGCCGCGATAACAAGCTGGGCGCCCCGCTGTCATACCCGCGTAATCGGGTATCCAGACGAGGCCGCGCGCGCCGGGCCCCTGGATTCCCGCGTTCGCGGGAATGACAGGAAAGCCAGAACGTTTACTCCGCCGCCTTCGCCGAACCCGGATTGTTCGGATGCACTGTCCAATTCGCGGGCGCGCGGGCGTAGTCGAAGCCCGTGCGCGGGTCGATTCCCTCGGTCTTGTGCACGAGCGTGATGCACTTCTCGACCGGGCAGACGAGCACGCAGAGATTGCAGCCGATGCATTCGTCGTCGTTGACGACGAATTTGCGTGACCCATCGACCATCGGGAAGATCGCCTGATGCGAGGTGTCCTCGCAGGCGATGTGGCAGCGGCCGCATTTGATGCATAGGTCCTGATTGATCTCGGCCTTCACGACGTAGTTGAGATTGAGATATTGCCAG
>Ga0302279_10007848_pt1 | contig 10737 bp, 8 predicted proteins | sample III_Bog_N3_3_FD_194541 | JGI IMG/M metagenome (GOLD analysis project Ga0302279, IMG submission 194541) | Peat permafrost microbial communities from Stordalen Mire near Abisko, Sweden - III_Bog_N3_3 | ecosystem: Environmental > Terrestrial > Soil > Wetlands > Peat | place: Sweden: Abisko...
AACCGGGCTGAAAAATGGAAACGTTGAAGGACCAGACGCCTTCAACACCTGTTCCATTTGTCTTGAATTATGCAACACTGACGACAGCGTTCGCCAGACTGCGCGCCCGCTCCCCACACTGGGCGCTCTGTTCGAAGGAGACAGTCCTCAACAAAGCCAGATGATCGATTGTCAACTAGCCGGGAAGACCGACCGCCAACCCGCCCAAACCTCTGACACACCAGCGCAGGCCATTCGGCGCATTGTAACACCACGCATCAACGCGCTCGATCCAACCCGCGGCTGAGGTGGATGGCCGGGCGGTCGATCCAGCGCGCGAAGGCCGATGCGGCAAGCAGGACCGCGATCCCATAAAAGCCGAACGTGACCGCAGCCGCGGCCGGATACGGCAGGGCGTCTGCCAGTGGTATGAAGCCGGCGCAGGCGAGGGTGAACAGGATGGGGAAGTGCAGCAGGTAAATGCTGAACGACAACCGCCCCAGCCACCGGCAGGCCGCGCAGGACAGCAGCTTCTGCCCGCCGGGGCTGAACAGCACCCCGATGAACAGTGCGACCGCGGCGAGTTGGCTTTGGAACTGGAACAGATTCGGCGGGGACAGCCAGGTCATCGCGCCGCGCAGGCTCTCGACCGCGGCCCAGTCCTTGCTGGCACTCAGCGCCAGGCCCAGGCCGATCAGCGCCGAGCCCAGCAACGGAACCCCCGGTCGTGTCAGGCGCGTCGCACACAGATGGCCGATCACGAACAGGAACAGCGGTTGCGCGCCAAACAGCGCGGCACACAACCCCACCGCCGCCGCGTGTAACCAGCGCGACCGCAGCGAAACCAGGCCGAGGACCAGAAACGACCCGTACAACTCCAGGTGCAACGACCAGAACGGCGCATCGAGCGATTGTTCGAGCAATGGCAACCGGCCGGCGATCGGCGTGAACAGCGTGTATTCGCGATAGCCCAGCAGCAGGCTGTCGAGGCTGACCTCCCGCAGAAGATGGCCGATCGTCGGCGCGCCGCTGGAATCCATCGCCAGCCAGGCGGAGCCGGACACCACTGCGGCGTCCTTGTGCGCATGGGGCAGGACCGCCAGCAGCACCAGCGCGCAGACCGACGCGGCGGCGACCGGAAGTCCCAGCCGGACCAGCCGCTTGGCGGCCTGGCGGGGCCATGGGCCGCCGCGGGCAAAGGACGGCGTCAGCACGGCGCCGCTGATCAGGAAAAACACATAGACCGCGGTGTGGCCATCCCACAGGATGCGGACCGGCGCGTGCTCCGCCGTGTCCGGCAGGAACGCGGTGACAAAATGCAGCAGCACCACCTGCAACGCGGCGAGGCCGCGCAGTCCCTCAAGATACCCAATCCGCTCGATTCGCATCGGCGGGGTCAGGCGCGGACCAGCATCGTTTCGTGACGAGCAAGCCGGCGGTGCAGCAGATACATCGGCAACACCAGGGCGGAGATGGCGGCAGCACCCAGCAACCCGCCCGCGGGTCCGCCATACAGATCGGCGGCTCGGCCGCACAGACCCGGTGCCACCGTTCCGCCGATGAAATACAACGAATAGAACAGGCCCATCCCCACCGCTCGATTTTCCGGGCGCGCCGAGAGCGTACCGACCGCCATGATCACGCCGGGATGGATCGATCCGACCACGCCGACCAGGATGGCCCAGAACACCACGCCCCCGGCCAGCGCGGTGCCGGCCATGCCGGTCACCAGCGCGGCGGTGCCGATCAGGAAGATGCGGAAACCGCCAAACCGAGCGGCCAGCCCGCCGCCAAACATCGTCGCCGGAACATTTCCCCAGGTGGCGATCGTCATCACCAGGCCGGTCAGCGCCAACCCGTCGCCGCGCAACGCCAGGGTGGAGGGAACATAGGATGCGAAGGCGGAGTAGCCCGCAGTATAGGCCGTCCAGATGCAACCGGCGATGGCCAGCAGCAGGCACTCGTGTGGGCTCGGCAGAGACAGCACACCCCGTGTCGCGGCGGACGGTCCCCGCACGCGGTAGCTGGCCAGGAACAGGGCCAGCGCGGCGGCGGCGATGACCCCGCCGGACAGGAACCCGGCGCGCCAGCCGATGGCCTGGGCCAAAGGTGGCACAACCAACTGCGCGAGGCCCATCCCGATCGGGTAGGCGCAAACCGATACGCTGATGCCGAGCATGAAGCGCGGGCCGGTGAACCAGTCGGCGATGATCTTGCCTTGCAGAACGATCATCGCCACCGCCCCGGCGCCGGCGATGGTGCGTCCGGCGCCAATGCCGGCGGGGCCGTCGCCGCTCGCGCTGACGATCCCGCCGGCCACCATCAGTGCCAGTCCGGCGCCAAGGATCAGCCGGTCGCCGAAGCGCCGGCCGAGGAGTCCCATCGGCAACGCGACGACCACGCCCAGCAGGGAGTAGGTGCCGATCAGGGTGCCGAACGCGGCATAGGTCAGCCCGAAGCGCGGCACCAGATCCGGCCCCAGCGAGGCCACGGTCTGGAACTGGTAGCCGAAGGCGATGCGGCCGAGGGCCAGAGCGGCGAGAATGAACCAGGGTCGAAGCGGCATCCGTTTCCTCGTGTGCCGGTCTTGGCCGGTCGGGTGCGGAGGCTAGCGGAGCGGCGGGGGGATGGGTAGGGCGCCACAGCGGTCGGTATTGTCGTACGGCCGCCGGATCCCCAACCAAAGCCGTATTCGACCGTGCGCCCCGGACGGTGATTGGTTAAACTCAGCCTGTCGATCAGGTCGTCGGCGAGGAACCATGTCGCGGATCACCTTTGATCCCGCTCAGTGCGGTGGACGGCCCTGCATCCGCGGGATGCGCATCCGTGTAAAGGATGTGCTGGAACTGTTGGCCGATTGGGTCGCGGAAGCGGAGAGCCTCGCTGACTTTCCCTATCTCGAGGCGGAAGACATCAGAGCCTGCCTGGCATTTGCCGCGGCCGAGGTGGATCATCCGGTTCTGGTGACGACGGACGCGTGACGGGACGCACCATGGTTGGGCGCTATGTTGCGGCCGCGGGTCATGCCAGTATTGCCGGCGATCGTCGCTCTGCTTCAGGCCGGCGAACCACTCATTGAACTTCGCCCGGCACGAGCGCCGCGGCCGGATCGGCAAACCGTTCCTCATGACGCGCCACCTGGATCCGGTAGTTCTCCCGATACCGGTCGCTGACCGCCTGATGCGCCGCCAGCGCGGCGGCATCCCGCTCGCCCGCCGGCGGATCGACGAGATCGAAATGCCCGTAGCGGTCCTGCCCCCGCACCAGCATTGCCTTCAGCCGCACCGGGCTGTCCACCCGGACATGCGCGGGGATGTAGTTCAACCCGATCCCCACCCGCCGGTGCGGCGCATGGTTGGTGGGGGACCGGTGGATCGCCAGCTCGTGATGCAGTGAAAACGACCCCGCTGGCAGGGGCATCGAAACCGGCTTCGATTTGTCGAACGATTCCATGATCGTCTGCCCGGCGCGATTGATGCTGTTGGGGATGCCCAGCGCCGCGTGATGATACAGCCGCGGCGCGCCGTGAAACGACAGCTGGTCCATGCAGCCTGCCTGCTTCGAGGCATCGGTCAGCGCGACCCAGGCGCAGACCTGCTGCTTCGGTTCCAGGCCGAAATAGGCGCCGTCCTGGTGCCAGGCGGCGAAGGTCTTCGATCCCGGCTCCTTGATGAAGAAGGTGCTGGTCCAGACCAGGATATCCGGTCCGATCACGTCCTCGATCACGTCCAGGATGGCGGGGTGGCGGATCAGGTCGTACGCCCAGCGTGAATGCACATGTGCCTGGGACCGCCATTTCACGTCCGCCTCGGCCACCGGGCCGCCGAGTTCGGTCTCCAGCCGCTCCAGCCCGGCAAGACACGTAGCGATCTCCGCGGGGGACAGAGCGGGGATCGGGAACAGGAAGCCGTTATGGTGGTAGAAATCCGCCTGCTCCCGGGTCAGGGCTTTCATGGTCGTCCTCCTGCGTCGCGTCGGGTCAGGGGTTCCACGGCTTTCACGGGATTGCAAGAGCGGCCCCGGCGCCGCGGGCACATTTTCGTGAAGTCGAACATTGCCGGCAAGGAAAGGCTTGACGGCCGAGCCGTCCGGTGCAATGCGGGTTGTCAACTGTTTCCGTAATATTATCGCGGATCGATCCATCTGGCTGGCGATATCATTCGGTTGCAGACGAAATCGGTGGAACGGCATCCGGTTCCGGAGCGCCCGGCGGCTGAGTGTGGACAAACGCGGGGGAACATCATCATGTCTGGGATCGCTGCGATTCCGAGGATCGTCATCTGGCTCGCCATCGTCCTGGGATGCCTGTCCGGGACCCCGGCCCGCGCTGGCGATGTCGCAATCAATGAGAAATATCCCATTACGGGACCGAAGGGTGGGTCGGTGCTGTCGCCGCCCAATGTCGAGGCAACCAACGAATGCGCGACCTCGGTCTATGTGGATTCATTTGTGCCGCATGCGACGGTGACGGTGTTCCTGAACGGCACGACCGTAATCGGCGGGCCGGTGACGCCGCAATTCGGCTATGTCGACGTGACGCTGACGCACCCGCTGCACACCGGCGACAAGGTGACGGCGAAGCAGACCGTCAATGGCGTGACCAGCGCGCCGTCGGCGCCGATGGTGGCGGGCGCGATGCCGGCCAAGCTCGCGGCACCCACGGTCGGCACCGCGATCTATGCGTGCGGGCGGATCGTTCCGGTGAATGGGCTGGTCTCCGGGGTCAAGGTGGAGGTGGCAGACAACACCGCCAACACCGGCATCGGCACCGGCGCGACACCGAACGGCTGGGGCAACGACTGGGATCCGGTGGGAACGACCAGCCTGACCGCCGGCCACGCGATCGCTGCTCGGCAGGTTGCCTGCACCGGCGTCTCCAGCGCCTGGTCCGCCGCCGAACCGGTCCACACCGATCCGGCGCCGGTGACCGTTCCTGTGCTGGATCCGCCGGTGGTCGGCAACGATGCGGTTACAGCGCATGATTTGCTCACCGGGTCGGAACTGAAGGCCTTCGACCACGCCACGCAGATCGGCGCGGGCTTCACCACCGCGTCCACCAATACGATGGGCGTGTCGCCGAAGATCGCCGCAACCGGGTCGATCTCGGCCGATCAGACGCTGTGCGCGCCGGGGGCCAAATCGACGCCCGTGACGCCGGTCAGCAGCCTGACGCCGCCGACCCTGGTCGGGCCGATCTGTCCCGGCCAGGCCGGGGTCAGCGTCGCCGGCACCACGATCAATGCCACGCTGGTGCTGCTGAAGAACAATGTCGTGTCCGGCTACGGCGGCGCGGGACCCGGCGACGTGCCGCTCAACATCGCTACCCCCGCGGCTTTCGCGCTGAACGACAAGGTGCAGGTGGTGGAGTATATCGGCAGCATCGTGACGATGTCGAACACGGTCACGGTCGGCTGCCGCGACGTGATCACCTACCACTACGACAACGGCCGGACCGGCTGGAACTCGCTGGAGAACACGCTGTCGCCGGCCAACGTCAAGACCGGCACCTTCGGCCTGGTCGCGACCGCGGTGTTCGATGACGACAACGACCAGGTGGACGCACAGCCGCTGATCGTCACCAACCAGACCATTCCCGGCCAGGGCGTGCATACCGTTGCCTATGTGGTGACCGAGAACAACAGCGTCTATGCGATCGACTCCTTCACCGGGGCGCGGCTCAACAAGGTCAACTTGGGCACCCCGGTGCCGCGGCCGCTGAACTGCGAGAACAACGGGCCGGCGGTCGGCATCAACAGCACGCCGACGATCGACAAGACCGCGGGAACTCTGTACGTCATTGCCTACGTGATGGTGGGATCGAAACCGGTGCATCAGTTGCATGCGCTCGATATTGGGACATTGGCGGACAAGCGCCCGCCGGTGACGATCGCGGGCAGCGGTACATTGGCGGACGGCACCACCTTCAACTTCGATTCGTCGGTGCAGCGCCAGCGGCCGGGTCTGTTGCAGGCCAACGGCAATATCTACGCCGGCTTCGGCTCGTATTGCGATTTCCAGGCGCTGAAGTCGCGCGGCTGGGTCATGGGCTGGCAACAAACGACCCTGGCGCCGATCGCCCATTCCGAACTGTTCAACAAATCCGTCGCGACCAACAATTTCGATTGTTATCACCACGCGCCCTGGAGCAGCAACCATCCGTGCTATCTGGCGTCGGTCTGGATGTCCGGCTTCGGCCTGGCCGCGGACAGCACGGGCGACATCTTCCTGACGACCGGCAACACCGGCCAGGGGTTCTATGACAGCACCAATGACCTGGCCGAAAGCATGGTCAAGCTGTCGCCCGACCTGAGCAAGGTGATCGATTTCTTCACCCCGGCCGGAGAGAACGGGCTCGACGCCGGCGACCAGGACTTCGGTTCGGGTGGCACGCTGGTGCTGCCCGATCAGCCGGGGGCGGCGCCGCATCTGGCGGTGGGTGCCGGCAAGGACGGCAACCTGTACGTCGTCAACCGCGACACCGGGAAAATGGGCGAGTTCCATAATCCCTCCATCCCCACCAGCGTGCCGATCGACGGCGATTGCCATTGCGGTCCGTCCTACTTCAAGGGGGCCAACGGCGTCGGCCGGGTCGTCTCCAGCGGCGGCGCCACACTCAAGCAATGGACGGTGACGGCCGCTACGCCGCCGTCCCTGGCGCTGGAGGCCAAGGCGCCGGTGATCAACGGACAGGGCCCCGAGGGGTTCTTCACCTCGGTATCCTCCAACGGCACCACGGCGAAAACTGCGATCGTCTGGGCGGTCGGCCGGCCGCTGAGCGACCAGGATACCCATGTGACGTTGCAGGCCTTCGACGGTACCGCGGCGGGCGGCGCGCTGACGTTGCTGTGGTCGGGCAGCGCCGGGACGTGGCCCAACACCGGCGGCGACGCGCCGATCGTTCCGACGGTGGCCAACGGGCTGGTTTACGTCGCCAGCTACAAGCAGATGCAGATTTTCGGCATCATCCGTCCGTCGCAACAGCATAAGCGAATGACCCCGATCGCCTTTGAGCCGCGGTTTGTGCCCGCGTCCTTCACGCCCGCCACGGGTCTGTTGTACTGGGGAACGATCAGAGCGGTGGAGGCCGGGCGGATCACGCTGGCCTTGCGGACCGGCAAGACCGTGACGGTCGATGTCTCGAAGGTCATGCCGCAGGCCGCCTCGGATTCCGGTTCGGTCGGCCGCAGCCTCGCGGTGACCGGCACGCTCGGAGCCGACGGCGTGCTGGCCGCGAGCAGCATCTGGCGGGTGAAGGGACCGTCGTTCTTCGGCGCCGACCGCGAGAAGTGACACCAACCTGCCAAACCCGCCCTCGCGCGGGTTTGGCATTTCCCCCCTCCGGGACTATCGTGCCACCCAAGTGACCGCAATCCCTGGAGGAGAACGACAATGGAGGCCATCGACCTGCTGCTCAGCCGCGATTCCGCGCTGAAACTGGAATCGCCCGGCCCATCCGAGACCGAACTCGAACAAATCCTGCAGTCGGCGGTGCGCGCGCCCGATCACGGGCGGCTGCGGCCGTGGCGGTTCGTCGTGATCCAGGCCGACAAGCGTGCCCGTTTTGGCGAGGTCCTGGCGGACTCGATGCGCCGCAAGATGCCCGACGCGGCGCCGGAGATGCTGCAACGCGAGCGCGACAAGGCGATGCGCGCCCCCGTCATCGTCGTCGTCGCGGCGCATGTGAACAAAGGCGCGCGCATTCCGGCGATCGAGCAGCTTTCGGCCGTCGCGGCCGCGGCGCAGAACCTGATGCTGGCCGCACCCGCGCAGGGCTATGGCGCGATGTGGAAGACCGGCGATGCGGCGTACGACCCGCAGGTGCGCCAGGAACTCGGGCTGGAAGCCGACGACGAGATCATCGGCTTCATGTATCTCGGCACCCGCACCGGCGGTGCGTCCCCGCCCGAACGGATCGCCAAGGCGCAGGATTACGTCTCGGTGTGGGCGGGATGAGCCGGCCGATGCGCTTCGGCATCCACCTGCCGCATGCCGGCGAGCAGGCAACCCCTGCCCTGATCCGCCGCTACGCCGAACGCGCCGATGCGCTGGGCCTGGACGATGTCTGGGTCAGCGAGCACATCATCGTGCCGCGCAAGATTTTTCCCCGGTCGCCGCTGTTCTACGATGCGGTGCTGACCCTGACATGGGTGGCGGCAGTGACGCAGCGGGTGCGGCTGGGGACCAGCGTGCTGGTGCTGCCGATGCGCCATCCGTTGCCGCTGGCGAAAGAACTGTCCACTCTGCACAACCTGTCCGACGGGCGGCTGATTTTGGGTGTCGGGGTGGGCTGGCTGGAACCCGAGTTCGCGGCACTGGGCGTGCCCTTCAAGGAACGCGGGCGGCGGATGGACGAGGGCATCGACATGATGCGTGCGGTCTGGTCGCAGGATCCGGTGACGTTTCGCGGCAAGTATATTGGTTCCGAGGTCGCCGACATGACGATGCTGCCGCACCCGGTCACACCGATCCCGTTATGGTTTGGCGCGCATTCCGATGCCGCGCTGCAGCGCACCACACGGATCGGCGACGGTTGGCACGGCAGTCGTTACACGCCGGCGGAGGCGGACCCGCTGATCCGGCGGCTGCGCGCCGAACGGCCGGGGCCGGACTTCACGATCTCCATGCGGGTGCAGTGGAACGGCCAGGATGAGAGCGAATTGCGCGACCTGGTCGCGGCCTATGAAGCGGTGGGCGTCGGGCATCTGCTGATCGCGCCGGTCGATCGGGATGTCGATGACTGGGACAAGGTGATTGCCGGGGTCGGGCGGCTGGCCGGCGGTTGAGGGCCGGGGCGGGGCTGCAACACACTCTGGCCATGAGGACCTGATGCCATGTCGACGATGCGCCTCTCCGACCGTCGTGGTTTCCTGGCCGGGTCGGCGTTCTCCGGCGCGGCGATGCTGTTGCCTCGGCGTTATGTCTGGGCGGCGGAAACCGGCGAGCCGGTGGTCGAAACCACCGCCGGCAAGATCCGTGGCACCGCGGTGAATGGCATCAGCGCGTTCAAGGGGATTCCCTATGGCGCCTCGACTGCTGGGGCGAACCGATTCATGCCACCCCGGAAGCCCACATCCTGGGGTGGGGTGCGCGCGGCTGTTGACTGGGCCGGCCATGCGCCGCAGGCCTTCGCGGGCGCGCGCCGGCCCGAGGTGTCGGCCCTGTCCGGCATTCCCGACACGGTCCCTGTCAGTGAGGACTGCCTGACACTGAATGTGTGGACACCTGGCATCGGCGCCGGCAAGCGGCCGGTGATGGTGTGGTACCATGGGGGTGGTTTCTCCTACGGATCGGCCAACACGCCCCGTACCGCCGGCGCCAACCTCGCCCGGCGTGGCGATGTGGTGGTCGTGACCGTCAATCATCGCCTCAACATTTTTGGCTTTCTCGACCTCGCTGAGCTTGGTGGGCCGGAATTCGCCCATTCGGGCAATGCCGGGGCGCTTGATCTCGTCGCGACATTGGAATGGGTGCGTGACAATATCGCGCATTTCGGCGGCGACCCGGGAAACGTCACGATCTTCGGCCAGTCCGGGGGTGGGGGAAAGGTCAGCACCCTGCTGGCGATGCCGGCGGCGAAGGGACTGTTCCACCGCGCCATCGTCATGAGCGGCGCCGGCATCCGCCTGGCAGAACACGAACGCGCAACGAAATTGGCCGATGCGGTGCTGGGCGAGGTCGGACTGACCACGAAACAGCTTGACCAGTTGCAGATGTTGCCACTCGAACGCCTGCTCGGGGCGATCGAGCCCGCGCAAAAGAAGCTGGCGCCCGTGCGGTATCCGTTACTCGACCGCTATCCATTCGGACCCGTGGTCGAGGGGCACGATCTGCCGCATCATCCGTTCGATCCGGCCGCGACGGATGGGTCGGACGATGTGCCGGTTCTGATCGGCGGCACCGGCGACGAGAACGCGGTTTTCCTCGCCCCTGACGATGCGGTGTGGAACCGTTCTTTGACCGGGGACGCCTTGAAGACGCGTGTTGCCAAAGTGGCGGGATCGGATGCCGAGGCGGTGCTGGCGCTTTACCGGCGGATGCATCCCGAGATGAACCCGGCCGAGTTGCTGATCGAGATCACCACCGATTCGAATTTCTGGGTCCGTTCGGTACTGCTGGCCGAACGGAAGGCGGCCAAAGGCAAAACGCCTGTCTATATGTATTCGTTCAACTGGCAGACACCGGTGCTCGGCGGCAGGCTGATGGCGCCGCACGCGATCGATGTTCCGTTCGTGTTCGATACGCTCGATGCGGTGGGCATCACCGGCCACGCGCCGGAGGCGGCGACGATCGCGGCGGCGGAGTCGGCGACCTGGGCGGCCTTTGCCCACACCGGCGTGCCCGACAATCCGGCGATTCCGCACTGGCCCGCTTATACCGGGGGCGAACGGACAACGATGATGATCAATACCGAATGGCGTGTTGTGAACGACCCTCAGCACGAAGCGCGGCTGCTGTGGAGCCGGATCGCGCTGGCGTGAACCGGGGTTCATGGCTGTGTTGGTTCAACGACGACCCGTGAACGATGGCGGACCGCGTGGTTATCGCGCTCGGGCAGGCCTATCGCAACCGGGCTCCGGGCAGTCCGTCGGCCTGGCGGCGTCGAGAGGTTTCGATTTTCTGTCATCCTTGTTCGGTGCGTCAATCAATGATTTCGCACCGGGATTGCCACATTGAAATCGCAGCGCTCTTGTGGTGCGCCGGTTCCGCAACCGCACACCGGCCACCGCTCAAGCGGTCAGGCGACGCCCAACAATAAAC
>Ga0302279_10007850_pt1 | contig 10734 bp, 6 predicted proteins | sample III_Bog_N3_3_FD_194541 | JGI IMG/M metagenome (GOLD analysis project Ga0302279, IMG submission 194541) | Peat permafrost microbial communities from Stordalen Mire near Abisko, Sweden - III_Bog_N3_3 | ecosystem: Environmental > Terrestrial > Soil > Wetlands > Peat | place: Sweden: Abisko...
ACCGAGGCGAAGGATAGCGCCGCACCCGCACCGTCCGATCAGCCCGCTGACAACAAGGACAAGGGCGACAAGGACAAGAAGGCTGAGAAGGACAAGTCCGACAAGGACAAGGGCGACAAGGACAAAGGCGACAGGGAGAAGGGCGACAAGGACAAGTCCGACAACGAGGCGTTCACCGCCGCGATGCTCAAGGACCTGGCCGTCGGCGAGCCCGTCGAAGGAGCCATCACCCTTCCGGAGCCCCCCTCCGATGTCGCCGAGGCGCCTGGGGCCGCCCCGAGCGGGCACCACCTCTGGCTGCCGGGTCACTGGCACTACGACTTTCCGACCCGCGAGTTCATCTGGCAGGAGGGTATGTGGGTCGACAAGATCGCCTACCCGCCGACCGCGCCTGACCCCGAGCGCTTCGAGGTCGTCGGTCGCTCACCGGGACGGGACTACTTCTGGGCGCCGGGCTACTGGCGCTGGGACGGACACGCGTACGACTGGGGCTTCGGTCACTGGCTCAGGAAGCGTGAGGGCTTCGAGTGGGTCCACCCTTACTTCGAGAACATCGGCGGGCACTGGCAGTCGCGCGGATGGGGCTGGGAGAAGAAGGACAAGGAGTGGGACAAGCACCACGAGGGCTGGGACCACCACGGCGAAGTCTGGGCGCACCCCGGATACTTCAAGGAGCGCGAGAAGTACGTGAAGGAGCACGTGGCCGAGGCTCGTGACCGAATCAAGGAAGCGAAGCGTCGCGAGGGTGAGCCCGAGCGTCCGGCCGAGAAACACCAGCCGCCGGCCGACAAGCACGAGGCCGAGAGGCGTCACGGACATCACTGATTCGCGAAAGCCGCCTGCGGTCTAGGCGGTTGATTCATGGAGGCGGGCCCCGGTTCATGCGGGCGCCCGCCTTCTTTTTTTCGAGAGGGCCGTCGAGACGGCTTTCGCGGTGGCGAGAACGCACGTGACCGAGTGGACACCGTCGCCGTTTCGCGCTGATATCGCGTCGGTTCCGGTGGGCCGTCTGGCCCCCCGCGGGAGACACCATGCGACCTAGCCCTTCCATGTATCGACGCGCAGCCCTTCGCCTCTCCTCCCACGCGCTCGCGGGCGCCCTCGCCCTTGCGTCGATCGCGGGCACGCTCACCTGGGCGCCTGCCGCGCTCGCCCAAGAGGAAGTCGTCGTGGAGGCTCAGCCGCCGGCGCCGCGCGTCGAGGTCATCCCACGCGTGCCTTCACCGCACCATTTCTGGATTCACGGGTACTACGGCTGGCGAGGTGGCGCGCATTACTGGGTACCCGGTCGCTACGAGGTGATGCGCCCGGGGTGGTCGTGGTCCGAGGCTCGCTGGGCACCGGTCGGCCGTCGCTGGCACTTCTTCCCCGGCCACTGGTACCGCTGACCTCGCGCCCTTTCTGGACCCGCGACGCCGTCACCAACGGCGCGCGCCGCTTGACGCCGGTCGTGCGGCTCTTGATGACCGACGCGTTCCTTCTCGTCGCGCTCACGCTCGTTCCTCTCATTGCTGCTGGCTGGTGGGGATACGGGCGCGCCATGGAGGACGTCGCCCAGGCCCGCACGATCGCGAGCCTTTCGCTCATGCGCGACGCGCTCGAGATGCGGTTCACGCGCTACCGTCAGAGCGCCGACGGCCTCGCCGGCATTTGCCGCACCGGTGTCGTTGCGTGCAACCACGCCGACTTGCCGAAGGCCCTCGTTGCGCTTGCGCCCGAGGAGGGGAGCTTCCGATCTCTCGGCGTCGTCTTCGCGGATGGTACGGCGGTCGACGTCGCGCCGAAAGACGGTGGTCTGCTCACCGAGGCCTGCGTGCAGCGCTCGCGGGTCATCACGTGCGAGGACGCCACGTGGCGGTGGGGTGGCACGTTGCTCCATGCGACCACCGACCAGAGCGGCGTCGGCCGCTTCGACCCACGCGAGCGCGATTGGTACAAGACGGCGCTCACCCGCGAGGAGGGACGCTGGGGAGTGCCCTTTCTGCAGCAGGCCGACGGAGCGCTCATCAATCGCTACCGGATGACCTATTCCGTCCGCATCGCGGAGAAGGCCGATGCGGCGCACGCGGGCGCGGTCGCAGAGGTGGCGGTCTCGCTCGACGAGCTGCTCGCCGACGTTCGCGCGCTGCAGCCTTCACCGACCACTCTAACCTTCATCGTCGACGCGCAAGGTCACCCTGTTCTCCTCCCCGACATGGCGCCGTTTCGCGGCATCGAGGCGACCCCCACGAATCGGCCGATCTCCCCCGAGTTTCTCCCCGTCGCCGATGCGTTCCTCAGTTCGAGTCAGGGGGGCGGCCCGGTCTCGGTCAGCGGCAAAGAATACTATCCAGCGCACGTCCAGTTCGCGCGCGAGCCCGGTATCGACTGGGTGATCACCATGGCGCTCCCCGCCGCGGAGGTCCTCGGTGGGCCTCGAACGGTCGCGTACGTGATGATTCCGGTAGCTCTCCTCGTCATCGCGCTCGCGTGCGCTCGGGCAGCGCGGCTTGCGCGGAGGTTCAGCAGGCCGCTTCGCGATCTCGCGCGAACGACAGGGACGCTCGTAGAGGGTGAGATCGTCGCCCTGCCCGACACCGAGATCGCCGAGATTCACGAGGTGGGCGAGCGCTTCGTCCGGGCGTCGTCGCTCATTCGCGAGCGTGCTCGACTCGAGTCGGAGCTCTTTCATGCGCAGCGCGTGGCGACCATCGGAGCGCTCGCCGGCGGAATCGTCCACGACCTGAACAACCAGCTGAGCGTGGTCGTCGGCACGCTGGGTACGCTGCAGGCTTCCGGGGCGTACGCGTCGGAGCTTCGGGTGATCTCGGAGGCCGTTGCCTCCTCCGTCGAGCTGACGCGGGGCATTCTCGCGTTCTCGCGCGGGGGCCCAGCTCTTCGAAAGACGGAGCTCGATGCGAACGTGCTCGTCGCGAACGTGGCAAGGCTGCTCGCTGGAACACTGCGCAGCTCTCGTCTCATCGTCCGCTCCGACCTGGCGCCCGATCTGCCCGGCCTCCACGGAGATCGCGTGCTGCTCGAGCAAGTGCTGACGAACCTCGCGCTCAACGCGCGCGACGCGATGCCCGATGGCGGCACCCTGACATTCTCGACCCGTGCGACCCCCGAAGGTCAGGTCTCGATCGCCGTGATCGACACCGGGCGAGGGATCCCTCCGGAGGTCCGCGAGCACGTTCTCGAGGCGTTCTTCACGACGAAGCGGGTCGGCGAAGGCACGGGGCTCGGATTGTCGATGGTCCGCGGGATCGTCGCCATCCACGACGGCACCCTCACGATCGACAGCGTGCTGGGGCAAGGGAGCACCTTCACCGTCCTGCTCGCTGCTCTGCCACAGAGCGTCGGCAAGGTGCGCGCGCCCTAAAGAGGCTCTCGTGCGCCAGGAAACACCATCACGAAGCGCCCGCCTCCGCTCGGGCTTGCGCCAATCTCGATGCTCCCTCGGCACGCTTCGACGACGCGCCGAACCACGGCGAGGCCGATCCCGGTACCCGTCGCACGCGTCGTGTGGAACGGCTCGAGAATTCGCTCGACCTGCTCGGCTGGGAAGCCGGGCCCCTCGTCGTCGACGACGAGGGCCGCGCGATCTTCACGCGTGATGACCGTGACAGTGACCCGCTTGCCCGAAGGGGACGCTTGCGCCGCGTTTCGCAGAACGTTCCAGAACGCCAGCTGCGTCAGCTCGGGGTCGATCTCGGCGAGCACCGGCAGGGCGGGCCGCACGACCGTGATCTGAGCTTCGCCTGCTTCGCCGCGCGCGCCGAGAACCGTCGCGCTCGTCTCGGCGAACTCGTACAAGTCGACTGATTTTATGCGGGGCGTGAGCGGTCGACCTAGGTCGAGCAGATCGCTCACGAGCCTTTCGAGCCGGAGCGCCTCCTCGCCGATGACATGGAGCAACGCCCCCTGCGTGGCGGCGTCGATGGACTGCTTCTGAAGCAGCGTCCTCGCGTTCAGAATCGCGGCGATCGGGTTTCGCACCTCGTGCGCCATCACCGCCGCAGCCTCGCCGAGAGCCGCGAGGCGCTCGCTCTGCACGAGCTCAGTTCGCAGTCGAACGTTCTCGATCGCGCGCGCCACCAGCTCGGTGAACATCTCGAGAGAGCCGGCGAGGGCCGGGCTGAGGTCGTCGCCGGTGAGGACGAGCGCGCCGTACGCGACGTCGTTGACGAAGAGCGGGGCCTGCACCGTGCGCCGCTCTCGCACGACCGACACCACCCGCTCGCCGAGCTCTCCTGGGTACGCCGCGACGACGAGCGGGCCGACATCCTGGAAGAAGGCCGCGCGTCGCTGGTGAAAGTCCTTGTTGAGCTCCCAAAGGATCTCGCGTCGTGGACGAACGAGCCGAAGATCGCGGATCGCCTGCCCGGCGTCCGTCGGGTCGTGTACGGCCCGCGATCGCATCGGCCCGTACTCGAGGAAGGGGTCGCCTTCCCGAAGGAGCAGCGTCGTCACGATGAAACCGCGCGCATGGAGCACGTCGGCGGCGCGCTCGAGGACCTCGCGCTCGGTGCGGCAGCGTCCGAGCTCACCGGCCGCGCGCGCGAGCCCTTCGGACGCGCTCTTCGCGGTCGCCTCGCCTTCCGCGTCGAGGAGGAAGACCACCAGATCGTCCGCTTCGCCCGAGGGGCGCCAGTCGACCCGGATCTGACGCGGACGCCCGGACGGGTCGAAGACTCGGATCCACAGCTCGCCATCGGCACCACGGCCCTCTTGACGGGCATCGTTCGCGGCGCCGACGAGAGGCGCGTCCGAAGCGCCCACGAACTGCCCGATCAGGTCATCGACCGTTCGCCCCTCGACGGACGCGGCCGACACCCCCATGAAGCGTTCGTACGCCGCGTTGACGGCGATGACGCGGTCCCCACGAACCAGGAGCGCGGCCGTCGGCAGCACGTCGAACGCGACTCTGTGCGGAAGACTTGTCCCTCCCTCGCGCGTTGCGGACATCCGCCCAACCGAGTACCACGAATCGATCGGATGAGATCGCCAGCGGGAGCACGCGGCCGCTCATCGGGCGACTGGCCGGGTAGGGTTCGCATCCGGCGGCGTCATCTAGGTGATGAGCGAGGTCATCGGGGCTCATGACCACGGTCATTGGCGCAATGAGCGCGATGCGTGCTGCCGCGTACGAGCGGGACGTGCGACCCTACGGCCGACCGCGTTCGCGCGACGGCCAAGCACATCACGAGACTCCGAATGCCCAAGCGACTCGCACCCATCCTGGTCGCATGCCTCCTTCTCACCGCCGCCGCTATCGTCCCCGCCGCAAGCGCAAGCCCGGACCATCGCAGCCGGGCCGTCTTCGTCGAAGGGGAAGACTTCGCCACCACGAGCCCCCAGTGGACCACGGGGGAGGGGTGGGCGGACGACATCTACTCTGCGACCTCCGGCAACGCCGTCCTCGGTACGGCGAACCTCACCGGGGAGGCCACGCACGCTGTCGTCATCCCGGAGACCGGCACGTTTGCGGTCTGGGTCCGCTACCTCAAGATCAACAACGGTCCAGGCGAGTTCGGGCTCCGCATCGTCCAGGACGGCGCCACCGTCTTCGACGGGACGTACCACACGAATCACGAAGGGACCGACTGGAGGCCCGTCTGGGAGCAGTTCCCGGCGCACCTTCACGCGGGCCCCGCGACGCTGACCCTTTACGTGGCCCATCCAGGCGTTCGCCAGAAGTTCGACTGCGTGCTGCTCACCCCCGAGCTCGACTACAAGCCGGACTATCGCGACTTCGCGCCGCAGACGTTCGTGCGCTTTCGGCTCCCCCGAGCTTCTGGCTCCTGTCCTTGCGCGCGTGTCTACCCACCTCAAACGAGCTCCCGTCTACACGTTCGAGCCGGGCTGGATGAGCGCGAACGGTATCGGCGCGGCAGGCCCTCCGGTTCCGGCGGGCGAGTGGTCCCCCTGGGTCGATCTATCGCCGTACATGGACGCGGGTCGCTGGCAAACGACCGCCACGTTCGCGTTCCAGTCGGAGGGAAAGCCTCTTTCGCACGTGAAAGTGGATTGGCAGATTGGCAGGGCGGCAGACGCAGGAACCGCACGGGCGATGCAAGACGACATGGACGGGCCATTTTCGTCGTTGGTATTGCCAGGCGACATGAAGCGCTTTCCCGACGTCGTAAAGGTGGCCTCGGCGCTCTCGCAAGAGCACTACGACCACGTCGCTGCGCTCGGGCTCACGCCGATGGGCGATACGCACATCCCGCTCGAGACGAACGTGCTGGGTTTCGGCCAGTTCTACGGCTCGGAGCGCGTCCTTGGCCTGGAGATGGGGGCTGCGCACGCGCTGGGGCTCAACTCCTTCAGCGACTTGATCGGCGCACCCAACGTCGTCGCATCCGGCATCGGAGTGCACCGTGGCTTCTTGAGCCGTTGGTTCCCCTACCAACTGTGGAGCTGCCCGACGGCCACAAGCAATGCCAAGGTCGCGGACGATCACTTCGCGGCAAGCGCCCGGGCGATCTCGGCCTCCGACCCGGGGGCGCTCGGACGCCACTACCGAAACATTCTCTATGACGAGCCCGGCACCAGCAATCTACAGCACATGGCCAAGTGCGCGTCGTGCCGCGCCGGCTTCGTGAAGTATCTGAAGGACCGCGGCTTCCACGTGACCGACTTCGGGCACGCGGCGTGGGACGAGGTAGCCCCCATCCCTCGCACCGAGGCGACCGACTCTGCGAAGCGCAGGCTTCACTACTGGTCGATCCAATACCGCGATTACACCAACGCGATGATGGTGAAGCTTGCGTCGGACGCGAGCCGCCGTCACCTCGGCCAGGACATGCTCACCATGGTCAATTTCACCGACGAGCCGATCAACGGCTGGAGCTCAGGGCTCACGAACGGCCCGGACTGGTTCCTCTACGGTCGCCTCGGGTCGACGACCGGGCTCTGGTCCGAGGATGGCGCGTCGTTCGGACCCGAGGTGAGCGGGCTCGTCGTGGATATGCTCCGTGCCGCGGCGCGCCCGAATCATCTGGCCATTGGCACCTACATCATCGCGGGCACGCCGAGCATTCTGCCGCAGCGCGCGTGGTCGTCGCTGATGCACGGCTCCAAGATGCTCCACTTTTACACGTGGGGGCCGTTCTATACGTTCCTCGACGGCGCGATCTCCGACAGCGAGGAGGTTCAGCGGGCCGTGTCTCGCGCGACGCATGCCATTGCGAAGGTGGATTCGTTCCTGGCTCCCGCAGAGGTCGGACGAGCCGAGGTCGCGATCCTCTGGGGCAAGAGCCACGAGATCTGGCAGGACGAGCACGCCGTCGGCACCGAGAGGCGCGCGATGTATCTCGCCTGTCAGCAAGCGCATGTGCCGGTCGACATGGTGAGCGAGGACGACATCTCGGATGGCTTGCTCCTCGGCTACAAGGTTCTCTATCTCGCCGAGAGCAACGTCACGCGAGCGGCGGCGCGCGCGATCGCGAGCTGGGTACAGGCCGGTGGCGTGCTCCAGATGTCTTCCGGCGCGGGCATGAACGACGAATTCAACGAGCCCAGTGGTGAGCTCCTCCGCCTCGCCGGCGTCGCCGTGCGCCACGTGGACAAACCTCTCGCGGATTACCGCGAGCACGCGGGGCTCCCCCACACGTCATCGCGCGGCGTCGTTCGACTCGGCGCAACGGACTACTGGCGGGCGGCGTCATTCCCGATCCTCGGGTATTCCGAAGAGAGCGCCGTACAGGGCGCGCGTGCTCTTGGCGCTTTCAGCAATGGCAAGCCCGCCGCCACCCTTCATCGAGTCGGCAGAGGTGCCGTGCTGCGCTTCTCGTTCATGCCGGGAATGGGATACTTCACGTCCGCCAAGTCGGTGCCGGCCAACGCACCCATTACCGGCTACGACCCGGCGCAGCTCGAGGTGTTGACCGCAGCGCTGAAGCTGGGGCACGTGGTCTCCCCACTTTCCGTATCGGACACGATGATCGAGGCTCAGCTCCTCCACGGGCCGAAGGCGGACGTCGTGATGTTGGCCAACTGGTCGGGGCGAGCGAACCCGTACGTTCAGGTGACGATTCGAGGCGCCGCGGGCGTCCAGAGCGTGACCTCGAGCCAGGGCGCCGCGGTCGCGAGGGGAGAGGTCGGGAAAGACCTCGTCGTCACGCTGAACGTCGATGCCGTGGATGCGTTGATTCTGGAGAAGTAGCCTTGGGGCTCAGGGCACCTTCGGTCTCATGCTGGCAACCTGCGCGCGCGCATCGAGCCTCAAACGAAAGTTCTCGATCGTGGCCGCCAATCCTTCGTCCAGTCCGACCTTCGGCTCGAAGCCGAGGAGAGCTCTGGCTCTCGTGATGTCGGGACAACGCTGGCGCGGGTCGTCCGCCGGCAGAGGCTTTCGCACGAGCTCGACCTCGCTCGCCGCGAGCCGCATCACGGCGGTGGCGAGGCCGAGCATGGAAAGCTCGGACGGATTGCCGACGTTCACGGGGCACGGAAACCCATCCGATCTCCCCGCCTCCACGAGGCCGTCCACGAGGTCCGAGACGTAGCAGAACGAGCGCGTCTGGGCTCCGTCGCCGTAGAGCGTGATGGGACGATGTGTCAGCGCTTGGAGGATGAAGTTGCTCACGACGCGCCCGTCGTTGAACGCCATCCTGGGGCCGTACGTATTGAAGATACGAAGGATCCGCACGTCCGCGTGGTGAGCCCGATGCGCGTCCATGAGGAACGTCTCGGCGACGCGCTTCCCCTCGTCGTAGCAGGCGCGCTCTCCTATCGGATTGACGTGGCCCCAGTACTCCTCGCGCTGCGGATGCTCGAGCGGGTCGCCGTATACTTCGGAGGTGCTCGCATGCACGATGCGGCAGCGCCGGAGCCGAGCGTGCTCGACGAGGCGCATGGCCCCGAGAACGCTCGTCGAGAGCGTGGCGTACGGGTCGTGCTGGTAGTGCACCGGAGACGCGGGGCAGGCCAGGTTGAAGATGATCTCGGCGTATGCGGGGAGCGCTTCGCGGACGTCGCCTATCTCGAGATGGAAGTGGACGTCGCGTCCCGCGGCCTCGAGATTCGAGAGGCTGCCGGTCATCAGGTTGTCGAGACCGACGACCTCGTAGCCCTCCAAGAGAAGACGGTCGACAAGGTGCGAGCCGAGAAAACCTGCGGCTCCGGTGACAAGGACGGTTTGACGGACAGAGCCGAGGCCCACGTGACACCCCTTCCGCCTGACCCAACATGCGGGCGGCAGCTAAAGAAAAGCAGTCGGGGAGATGGGATTTGAACCCACGACGACGAGCACCCAAAGCTCGTGCACTACCGGGCTGTGCGACTCCCCGAAGGAACGGGGGTCGGTGTAGCACACGGGGGGGCACGGTCGAAGCGTTGGGATTTGACCGGTCGCGGCCCGCGCTCACGCGCAGCGCGTCGACGCCTGCGGCGCTCCCGTGTATGAGCGCGCAGTGCTCGCCCCGAAGTTCTTCGTCCTCGCGCTCCTCGTGGCGGCCTGCTCGTCGTCGACGTCCGGCACCCACGCGGGTCCCACGGGCGACGCTGCCGCGCATCTCGATGCGACCGTGCAGGGCGATGGCGCCCCTCTCGTCGACGCGACCCCCGACGTCGACAAGGCCGCCTCCTGCGCCGCGGCGTTCGGCGACGCGCTGACCAATGCCTTCGGTCGCCTCGACGGTACCATCCTCGCGGTGGTGCCCCCTGCCGACGACGCGTGCGCGGACCCGAACTCCACCCATCTGGTCCTGCAGGTCACGATCGGCGGCGTTGCCTACCGCATGGTCCTCGACGTCCTTTCGAGCTCCGGCAACCCCGACGTCTTCTTCTACGAGGAGGACAACCCGCTCGTGGCTGGCGCATGGCAGGAAGGGTGGCACCCCGGCGTCGCGCTCGACTACGTCGGGACGCTCGCTCTGAAGTCCACGGCCTTCACCGAGATGACGGAGGCAGCCCTCGTCGACAAGGTCACGGGCGAGATCACGGTGGGCGATCACGTCTCGGTGTTCGCGACGAGCATGGACGAGCCCGACAGCGCGCACCTCATTCATCGCAACCTCACGAACCAGGACGGTGCCATCGTCCTTCGGCCCGACACGGCGACGCCGCACTACCTGCTCTTCCGGTTCGCCGAGCAGAGCTTCTAGCGGCTGACGCCCGCGGCCCGGAGGCGTCGCACGTCCTCCATCGCGAGGAGGAAGTCGCCGATCATTCGCCCCTGGCCGCGTATTGCCTCGGGCCTCGCGACCCCCTCGAGCGCCTTCTCCGCGAGCCGTGCAAACCCACCCCGCCTGTCCTCGGGCCCGACCTCCGCGAGCTTCGCGAGCAGGCGCACGGCCATCACGTTGTCCTCGAACGGGACGCGACGACGCGCGAACACGCCGACCGCATCCGGGTCGTTCGTCGATCCGAAGAACGCGCCCGATTCGGGGTCCGTAAGCTCGGACTCGAGCATCGCCGCGATGCTCTCGGCGGCGTCGCGGTACGACACGTCGTGGGTCGCGTCGTAGAGACGAACGAGCGCGTACCCGAAGGCCGCATTGTCCGCGAGGTGGAGCACGTGCGCGTCCTTGTCGGCGTCGTGTGCGATGCCCCCTTTCGGCGCAAGGTGCGTCGCGAGGATGCGTGCGGCCGCGCGTTTGGCGGCGGCGAGGGCTGCGTTGTCGCATGCGACGGTCGCGTTCGCCGGCTTGCACGTGGACTCGTAGAGGGTGACGTACGCCGCGATCGCCAGGCCGTTCTCGCGGCCGTACTCGTGCGCGTCGACCCGCGGGACGCCGCGCCGCCTCC
>Ga0302279_10007852_pt1 | contig 10730 bp, 8 predicted proteins | sample III_Bog_N3_3_FD_194541 | JGI IMG/M metagenome (GOLD analysis project Ga0302279, IMG submission 194541) | Peat permafrost microbial communities from Stordalen Mire near Abisko, Sweden - III_Bog_N3_3 | ecosystem: Environmental > Terrestrial > Soil > Wetlands > Peat | place: Sweden: Abisko...
GGGCACGCAGCACGTCTTCATCGGCGAGAAGACCTACACCGATGCCGCCCGGATCTACCTCGGACTCGCCGACGACCAGTTCGGGTTCTGAGGCCGTCGCCCATCGGCCTCCTCCGGCCGACCGACCGGAGCCGGTCAGAGCTGCATGGCTTTGACCTCGAGGAACTCCTCGAGACCGAAGGCACCGAACTCGCGCCCGTTGCCCGACTGCTTGTAGCCACCGAACGGCGCCATCGGGTTGAACCCCCCACCGTTGACCTCGACCTGGCCGGTCCGCAGTCTGCGGGCCACGGCCTTGGCGTGTTCGGCGTCACCGGCCCAGACCCCACCGGCCAGGCCGTAGTCGGTGTCGTTGGCGATCTCGACCGCCTCCTCCTCGGAGTCGTAGGGCATGATCACCAGCACCGGGCCGAAGATCTCCTCGCGGGCGATGGTCATGTCCCGGGTCACGTCGGAGAAGACCGTCGGGGACACGAAGAACCCGGTGTCGAGACCCTCGGGCGACTCGACGCCACCGGTGATCAGTGTCGCCCCCTCGCCGATTCCCTTGTCGATGTAGTTGCGCACCCGGTCGCGCTGGGCCGCCGACACCAGAGGGCCGAGTCGGGTGGCACCGTCGAACGGATCGCCCGGCGTGAAGGACTCGGCGGCCGTGCGGGCCAACGCCTCGACCTCGGCCAACTTGTCCCGGGGCACGAGCATCCGCGTCAGGGCACTGCAGGTCTGGCCCGAGTTGAGGTAGCACTTGCCCACGCCGTCGGGCACGGCCGTGGCCAGATCGGCATCGGCCAGGATCACGTTGGCCGACTTGCCACCGAGTTCGAGGGCCACACGCTTGACCGTTCCGGCCGCCACCTCGGTGACGCGCTTGCCGGCCCTGGTCGACCCGGTGAAGGAGACCATGTCCACGTCCGCATGGCCGGCGATGGCCTCACCGACGACCGGGCCGAAGCCGGTCACCAGGTTGAACACGCCGGCCGGCACGCCGGCGGCATCCATGATGTCGGCCAGCACGAAGGCGTTGAGCGGTGCCACCTCGCTCGGCTTGACCACCACGGTGCACCCGGCGGCCAGGGCCGGGGCGACCTTGGCCGCGATCTGGTGGAGCGGATAGTTCCACGGGGTGATGCAGCCGACGACGCCGATGGGCTCGCGGACGATGAGGGAGTTGCCCACCGTCTGCTCCCAGGTGAAGTCGGCGGCCACCTGGGCGGCGGTGGCGAACGAATTGAGGGGCAACCCGACCTGCACCAACGACGACAGCGTCTTGGGCATACCCACCTCGTGGGTGATGAGGTCGGCGATCGAGTCCATCTGGGCGCCCAACGCCTCGGCCACCTTGGTCAGGTAGGCCGTCCGCTCCTCGACCGCCAGGGCCGACCATGCGGGGAACGCCGCCTTGGCCGCAGCCACCGCCAGGTCCACGTCGTCGGTGGTGCCCTCGGGCACGGTGCCGATGACGGCCTCGGTGGTCGAGTCGATCACGTCGATCGTCCCGGTTCCGGACGAGGGCACCCAGGCGCCCCCGATGTACAGCGCGGCGCGGGTGGTGTCGTGGGTGGAGGTCTCGAGGGTCGTCATGGTGCTCCCTTGTGGTCGAGGGTCCGACGTGGTCGGTCCTGGTGGAGGTGGTCGTTCGGAGTGAGGGTCGTCCCGTGGGGTCGTGACGCCTCGACCACTGTAGGGGTCGCGTTCGACGGGCGCCCGGTCCCCCATCCGGCCCTGCCGGGAGGCCCTGTTGCATAACGCTTCCGATATAAGTAGGTTCGTCTCCGGAATCGAGCCGTACCGGACGGAGTGCATGACCAGGACCCAGGGGGAGCGCAAGGCGGAGACTCGGGCGCGGCTGCTCGCCGCGGCCGCAGCGCTCTTCGCCGACCAGGGCGTCGACGCGGTGTCGGTGGACGCCGTGGCCGAAGCCGCCGGGCGCACCTCCGGTGCCGTGTACGCCCACTTCGGATCGAAGCAGGGGCTCCTGCTCGCACTGCTCGACTCGTGGAAGGACTCGGTCCTCACCGTGCTGCAGGCCGAGGTGGCGGTGACCGACTCCCCTACCGGCCAGTTGGGTGCGGTCTGGGCCGCGGTGGCCGCCGCCCCCGACCGGGATTCGTCCCGGTGGCAGCTGCTCGAACACGAGCTCTGGCTCCGGGCCGCCCGCGACCCCGAGGTGGCCGAGGTGCTGCGTCTCCGCAATGCCGAGGCGCTCCGCTACAGCGCCCGCCAGCTCGACGGCTGGTCCTCGGCGGTCGGGGCCGAACCGGTGGCCGACCCCGATGATCTGGCCGTCCTGGTCAAGGCGCTGCTCACCGGCCTGTCCATCCAGCAGCGTCTCGACCCGGACTCGGTACCCGACGACCTCGCGGTCCGCGGCCTGGCCGCACTGGTCGGGCTCGGCGTGTCGCCGTCGTCCGATCGTCGCCCGTCGTCCACCCCACGTTCTTCCGTCACACGTCGTACTCCGCCTGACCGCCTACCCACCACACAGGAGACCCACCATGCACACTGAGATCTGCGACCGGCTCGGCATCGAGTTCCCGATTTTCGCGTTCACCCACTGCCGGGACGTGGTGGCCGCCGTCACCAATGCCGGCGGTATCGGCGTGCTCGGCGCCATCGCCTTCACCCCTGAACAGCTCGAGGTGGAGCTGACCTGGATCGACGAGCACGTGGGCGACAAGTCCTACGGGGTCGACATCGTGATCCCGGCCAAGTACGAGGGCATGGACGAGATGGACCCGGACAAGCTCGAGGCCCAGATCCGGGGACTGGTCCCCGCCCAGCACAAGGAGTTCGCGCTGAAGATCCTGGCCGACCACGGTGTGCCGGAGATCCCCGAGGACGAGCGGACGTCCAACGGGATGATCGGATGGACGGCGGCCCACGCCGCCGGGCTGATCGACGTCGCACTCCGCCACCCCAACGTCAAGCTGATCGCCAACGCCCTCGGCACGCCGCCCGACGACGTGATCGCCAAGGTGCAGGGCGCCGGCCTCCTGATCGGTGCCCTCGCCGGCTCGGTGAAGCATGCGCTGCACCACAAGGACGCCGGACTCGACTTCATCATCTGCCAGGGATCCGAAGGTGGCGGGCACACCGGTGACGTGGGCAGCATCGTGCTGTGGCCCGAGGTCATCGACGCCGTCTCCCCCATCCCGGTGCTGGCCGCCGGTGGCGTCGGCAGTGGGCGCCAGATGGCCGCGGCCATGGCACTCGGTGCCCAGGGCGTGTGGTCCGGGACCTTGTGGCTGACCGTCGAGGAAGCAGACATCCCGCCCAAGCAGATGGAGACCTACCTCGCCGCGTCGAGCCGGGACACGGTCCGCTCCCGGTCCTTCACCGGTAAGCCGTGCCGCATGCTCCGCAACGACTGGACGGACGCGTGGGAGGCGGAGGACACCCCCGATCCGCTGCCCATGCCGCTCCAGATGATGGTGGCCATCGAGGCGGTGTCCCGCGGACACCGGTACCCCGAGCAGGCACGCGATGTGAACTTCAACCCGTGCGGTCAGGTCATCGGCCGTGCCACCACCGTCCGCAAGGCCAAGGACGTCGTCTTCTCCATGGTGGAGGAGTTCATCGACGCTTCGGAGCGACTCCAGACCGAGGTCACCGTCTGAGCGCTGGTCCGTCGGTGGCACCGTGCGTGCCGCCTGTCGTGGGGACGGGGTCGTTGGGTACACTCACCCAATGGCTCCCGTCCTCCGGCTGAGTGACCTACGCACCGAATTCCGCATGCGGGAGGGGTCCGTGGTCGCCGTCGACGGTGTCAGCTTCGACGTCGACCAGGGCGAGTGCGTCGGCGTGGTCGGCGAGTCCGGCTGCGGCAAGAGCACCACGGGCCTGTCCATCATGCGACTGCTGCCGAACAACGGGCACCTGATCGGCGGGTCCGTGACCCTGCTCGGCCGTGACCTGGCCGGTCTCGACGAGAAGGAGATGCGCGCGGTGCGGGGCAACGAGGTGGCCCTCATCCCCCAGGATCCGATGACGTCGCTCAATCCGACGATGACCATCGGACGTCAGATCGCCGAAGGGGTCCTCCTCCACCGGGACGTGAGCCACGACCAGGCCCGTACCCGCTCCCTCGAGGTACTACGCCAGGTGGAGATGCCCCAGCCCGAGGAACGCCTCGACCAGTTCCCCCACGAGCTCTCGGGAGGACTCCGCCAGCGGGTCATGATCGCCATGGCCCTGGCGTGCGAACCCAAGCTCCTCATCGCCGACGAACCCACCACGGCGCTCGACGTCACCATCCAGGCGCAGATCCTCGACCTCATCGACGAGTTGCGCCAGCGGCTGTCGATGGCCGTGATCCTCATCACCCATGACATGGGGGTCATCGCCGGAAGGACCGACCGGGTGGTGGTCATGTACGCCGGCAAGGTCGCCGAGGAGGCCGAGACGGGCGAACTGTTCGGCCGCATCCGCCATCCCTACAGCCAGGCGTTGCTGGCCTCCGTCCCCAAGATCGACCAGGAGCGGGACGAACGGCTGCTGTCGATCCCCGGGCTCCCGCCCGACCTCTCCAAGTCGATCGTCGGGTGCCGGTTCGCCCCCCGCTGTCAGTTCGCCACCGACGAGTGCCGGGCCGACGAGCCCCCACTGACCGATGACGGGTCCCACGCCGCCATCCCCCACCGGTTCGCCTGCTTCCACCCGGTCGACCCCGACGCCGAGATCCCGGTCGAGCGGGTCCACGCACCCGCCAGTGCGACCGTCGCTGCCGCCTCGCCAGGTGACGGTGCCGCACACGGGCCGATCCTCGAGGTGACCGACCTGGTCAAGGAGTTCCCGGTCATGGCGGGCGGCGTGTTCCGGCGCCAGGTCGGCTCGGTCAAGGCCGTCTCCGGGGTGAGCTTCGCCATCGGGCGGGGGGAGACGTTCGGTCTGGTCGGCGAGTCGGGCTGCGGCAAGACCACCATCGGCCGCCTGCTGGTCGCACTGGAGAAGGCCAACTCGGGTTCCATCCGGTTCGAGGGCACCGAGCTCTCGTCCATGCGCGGTCGGGACCTGGGTGGTCACCGCAAGGACCTGCAGCTCATGTTCCAGGATCCGTACGCATCACTCGACCCCCGGATGCGGGTCGGTACGATCATCCGCGAGCCGCTCAAGGTCAACAGCGTGGGCGACTCCGCAGCACAACAGGAGAAGGTGGGCTCACTCCTCGACGAGGTGGGGCTCAGCCGCAGTGCCGTCGAGCGCTATCCCCACGAGTTCTCCGGCGGGCAGCGCCAGCGCATCGGTCTGGCCCGTGCCCTCGCACTCGACCCCAAGCTGATCGTGGCCGACGAGCCGGTCTCCGCGCTGGACGTGTCCATCCAGGCGCAGATCCTGAACCTGATGAAGGACCTGCAGTCGCGTCACGGGCTCACCTACCTGATGATCTCCCACGACCTCGCCGTGGTCCGGTACATGGCGGACACCATCGGGGTCATGTACCTCGGCAAGATCGTCGAGCTCGGCCCGGCTGCCGAGGTCTACGAACGGTCGGCCCACCACTACACACTCGGACTGCTCAATGCGGTGCCGGTGGCGGACGTGGCCATCGCCCGTGAGCGTGCCGCCGGACGGGTGCGGGTCGAAGGGGAGCTCCCGTCGTCCATGTTCCCGCCCAAGGGATGCCGGTTCAACACCCGGTGCCCGGCGGCGCAGCAACGCTGCATCGAGGAGGAGCCCCAGCTGGTGGACTTCGGTGACGGCCACTTCGCCGCCTGCCACTTCCCGCTCCAGACGCCGGTGGCACTGTCGGCCACCCGGGGCGCCACCACCGCCTGACCGGTCCGACCTCCCGCTCCGCGCGGGACATCCGGCGCTGATGGCCCGGTGATGCCCTACCGCTGCTGGAGGCGGACCTCGAGCGAGTCCCGCAGAGCGTCGCCCACGTAGTTGAAGGCGATCACCACGAGCACGATGCAGATGCCGACCGGGTAGATCTGCCACCAGTAGCCGTTGCCGGCAGCCTGGACCCCGTTGGAGAGCATGGTGCCCCAGTCGGTGTTCGGGGCCGGCACGCCGAGCCCGAGGAACCCGAGTGCGGCAAGCAGGAGAATCGAATCGGCCACCTGGAAGGTGGCGAACACGACGATGGTGCCGACCGCGTTGGGGATGATGTGGCGATTGATGATCCGGCCGCGACTGCCCCCCATGACCCGGACGGCCTGGACGTACTCCCGGGTCCGCAACGACAGGGTCTCCCCGCGTATGAGACGCGCGGGCACCAACCAGCTGACGAAGGCGATCACCAGGATGAGCAGCACCTCGGACTGGTGGTAGATGGTGACCAGGGCGATCAGCAGGAAGAGCACCGGCACCGACAGCAGGATGTCGACGATCCGCATCAGCAGCGAGTCGAGCCAGCCGCCGAAGAAGCCGGAGATGGCACCGTAGAGGGTGCCGAAGATCGTGGCCACCAGTGCCGAGGCGAGGCCCACGATCAGCGATGCCTGACCACCGAACATGAGTCGCCCGAGGATGTTGAACCCGTTCTCGTCGGTGCCCAGGGGATTGCCGTTGCCCGGCGGAGCGTTCTGGGTCGAATTCTGGAGCGCCGCCTGGGCGTCGGTCTGGTTGGTCGGGTAGACGTGCGGCCCGACGAAGCAGAACAGGACGAAGAAGATGACGATCCCGAGACTGACGACCGCGAGCTTGTTTTCGCTGAAGACCCGGGTCATCCGTCGCAGGTTGCTTCCGGAACTGAACGCTTCGCCGCCTTCGGGGACGGCTTCGTCCACCAGCGAACCCGGGCGGATGAACTCACCGGAGCCGATGGGAAGTGACGTCTCGGCCTCGACGTCGTTGAACACGGGATCGAACCCGTCAGGAGGTGTCATCGGTTCACCCGTTCCCGAGCCGGATCCGAGGATCAGCCACTGCGTAGAGGATGTCGGCCACCAGTGACCCGATGACCGTGGCGATGGTGATGACCAGCGTGGTCCCGAGCACCACCGGGATGTCGTCGTTGAAGGCGGACTGCACGGTCAGCAGGCCCATGCCCGGGTAGTTGAAGACGTTCTCCACGATCAGGGCGCCGCTGACGATGGCCGGCAGCGACAGGCCGAGCAGCGTCAGGATCGGGATGAGGGCGTTGCGCAACGCGTGACCGTAGAGCACCCGGTTGCTGCTGGCGCCCTTGGCCCGCGCCGTGCGGATGTAGTCCTCGGCCATGGCGTCCATCATCGAGGACCGCATGTAGCGGCTGAACGAGGCGATGCTGGTGACACACAGGGTGATGATCGGCAGGGCGAACGCCCGTGGATCGGTGAAGACGGACCAGGCCGTCGCCGTGGTCGGTGGCGACGACGGGAAGATCTTCAGGTCGAAGGAGAAGTAGATGATCAGGAGCGTGCCCACCAGGAAGTCGGGCATGGCGTAGAAGAAGAACGACGCGCTGGTGACCGCGTAGTCGATCGGCTTGTTGCGCCGGACCACCTGGAGGATGCCGAGGGGGATGGCGATGACCAGCGCCAGGACCACCGAGGCGGTCACCAGGGTGAGCGTCTTCGGCAGCCGCTCCAGGATCACCTGGGTGACGCCCTGGTTGTACTTGTAGGAGTAGCCGAGGTCGAAGTGGAAGAAGATCCCTTCGATGTAGTGCCAGAACTGGTCGTAGATCGAGAGGTCGAGGCCGTTGCGCCGGTTGAACAGCGCGATGGTCGTCGGCGTGGCCTTCGGGCCGAGTACCGCTTTGGCCTCGCCACCGGGGATCAGCTGGGCGAGGATGAACGTGAAGAGGATCACGCCGAGGATGACGATCAGCGCCTGCCCCAGGCGTCGGATGATGTATCCGGTCATCGCTCGTCAGTCATTCCGGCCTCCACGGGTGTCTCGTCGATGTGGGAGAACCCCCGGCCCGGATCGTGTTCCGGGTCCGGGGGTTCTGCGCCACAGTCCTATGCCGATCTGGGGACGGGCACCGTGTGCCCTCCCCCGGGATCAGCCGTCGAACCGCCAGTTCTCCGGGGTGAGGGCCCAGAAGACGCTCTGCGGAGTGGCCCCGTTGAGGCCCTTGGCGATTTCCGTCAGCGACGTGACCGCGTTCGGCTGGTACACCACGGGCAGCTGCTCGGCCAGGTAGTTCTCGTACGTGGTGAGCGGGGTCTGCGTGGTGTTGGTGGCCGTGATGTTGGCATCGTTCGTCGGGTCGGAGTAGCTGCCCGAGTTGGAGCCGGCACCGGTCTGGAAGATCTCCTCACCGGTCGGGTAGTAGTCCGGCGAGAAGATCCAGCCGGCACCCCAGTTGCCCAGTTCCCACGTGCAGGTCGAACCGGTGCACGGCGTCGAGTTACCGATCACCGTGTTGAACGACTGCTGCGACAGGTTCATGGTGATGCCTGCCGAAGCCCAGGAGGACTTCTCGGCGTTCATCAGCTGGGTGAGGGAGTCCGCACCCGAGGCGTACGGCAGGTCGAAGTCGAGCTTCGCCCCGGCCGGGATGCCTGCGCCACACTGGTTGGCGGCGGTACCCGGGTCGGCACAGGTGTCGGTGCCGTTGGGCACGACCGTCCAGCCGTGGTCCTTGAGCAGTGCGACGGCCTTGGTCGGGTTGTACGGGTACGGGTTGTTCTTCACCTCGGAGGACACGAAGCTGTTCTCCGGCTCGCTCGGCACGGGACCGTAGGTACCGACGCCGTAGCCCTTGTTGATCTTCTGGTTGTACAGCGGCTGGTCGACCAGGTACTGCACGGCCTGGCGGAAGTACAGCTGGCTGAAGATCTTGCCGGCGTTGCCGCCGTCACCCGCGGAGTTGAAGTTGTACGGGAAGTAGTTGATCGACCAGCTGTACAGCGGGTCCATCGTGTAGTTGCCCGACAGCCGTGGGTTGTTCGGTCCGGCCACCAACGGGTTCGTCGTCGGCTGCGTGATGTCGGCGGCGGGCAGGTACCCGACGTCGAGGTTCCCGCTGACCAGCGAGTTGAACTCGGCCGTGTCCGAGGTGAACGGCACCTCCTTGAAGGTGGTGATCGTCGGCTTGACCGGACCCGAGTACGACTTGTTCGCCGTCATCGTCACGTTGCCGCTGGCATCGAAGTGGGTGAGCTTCCACGGACCGTCGACGACCTGCCACAGCGGATTGGTCGCGTAGGTGGACAGCGAGTTGTTGGCTGCCTTGGGGTTGGCCGGGTCGTAGCCCGCCTGCTTCGACAGGAAGGTGTACACCGCGGTGCAGGCGCTGTCGGCGGTCCCGTAGGCAGCCGTGGCACAGCCACCCGAGTCGGGGGCGGCACCGGCGGCCGTCACGTCCCAGGCGCTGGGCATGGGCGTGATCTGCGACAGCTCGTTGTAGGTGAACCAGTACGAGTTCACCGGACCGGTGAGCTGCATGGTCAGCTGCGTCGGGCTGTTGATGGTCAGGCTCTGGATGTCGTCGGGCAGTGCACCCGGCGAGTATCCGGCCCAGTTGGCCTTCTCCGCGTGGAGCATGTTCATCCAGAACATGACGTCCTGAGCGGTGACGGTCTCACCGTTGGACCACTTGTAGGGCTTGAGGTTGATGGTCACCGTCTTGGTGTCGGCCGAGTAGGTCGGCGTCTGGGCGATCGACAGTGACGTGTTCAGCCCCGGCGTGGCGCCCTGGCCGAACCAGTAGAGGGGCCGGTACATGAGGTACTGGAACTGCTCCGAGTTGGAGACGCTGAAGAACGCCAGGCTCATGAACGGAAAGATGTAGTTGGGGGGCGTCTGCGGCGCCTCGGCCCACGTGGCCGTGGTCTGTCCCGCCGATGTCGTGGCGGCTGTGCCGCTCGACCCCGAACTACACGCGGCGGCAACCACGCCCACCACCATGACGGCGACCAGCGCTCGCACGCGGACCCCGTTCCTCAATTTGCCCACTCGCTTCATACGTCACCCGATTTCTCTGGAGCGGCGAATTCCTCTGCGCCCGTTGCGGAGAGTTCAGCCGCTGTTTACCTATTGGCCGTGCACACTAAACCACGGAACGGCGCAACTCAACAGCACGCCTGAGTCGAATTTCGCAGTTGTTCACAATCCAAACGACTCGTCACGACACCCGGCCTGGTTGCAACGCGGAATTGCACCGGTTCCCTTTTGCTCGGTGCGGCGCGATGATGCAGACACGGCCCCCGTCCGGGGACCTGCCCGGGAGCGGCGTCACACGCCGTTCCGAAAGGGGGGGGCATGCTGGTTTCCGCAATTCTCGAGGCCAAGGGGTCGGAGGTGGCAACCATCGAGCGGACGGCCACCCTCGACACCGCGGTCGCCGAACTGGTCCGCCACCGGGTGGGGGCGCTGGTGGTGTCGCCCGGCGACGGCACCATCGACGGCATCGTGTCCGAGCGCGACATCGTGCGCTGCCTGAGCGAGCTGCATGGCGACATGCTGACCCGGCCGGTCCACACCGTCATGTCCTCGTCGGTGCACGGATGTACGCCGGACGACACCGTCGATTCGCTCATGACCCTGATGACCGAGCAGCGCATCCGGCACGTACCGGTGGTGGCCGACGGTCGGTTGTGCGGCATCGTCAGCATCGGTGACGTCGTCAAGAGCCGCATGGGCGAACTGGAGAAGGACCGCGACGAGCTGATGGAGTACATCACCGCCCGGTAGGCCCCGCCCTCCCCGCCCTCCGCACCCTCCCCTCTCCTGCATGACCGGCGGAGAGGAGTTCGGACCGCCTGCTCGGTAGAGTCCGGTCATGCCCACCGAGTCCCGGGACTTCGACATCGTGCTGCTGGGGGCCACCGGCTTCACCGGAGGCCTCATCGCCG
>Ga0302279_10007854_pt1 | contig 10727 bp, 10 predicted proteins | sample III_Bog_N3_3_FD_194541 | JGI IMG/M metagenome (GOLD analysis project Ga0302279, IMG submission 194541) | Peat permafrost microbial communities from Stordalen Mire near Abisko, Sweden - III_Bog_N3_3 | ecosystem: Environmental > Terrestrial > Soil > Wetlands > Peat | place: Sweden: Abisko...
CACCCTCACCGTCCAGGCCGCATCCGTCGGTACCACCACCACGACCACCACAACCGCCTCCGGATCGACGTCGACGTCGGATCCCGGTGCCACCACGACCACCACCACCGCTTCGGGGGTGGCTGCCACCGACAGCTCGGGTGGCGACTCCTCGGGATCGACCGGTACCGGCAGCGGGACATCGGGCACCGGCTCGACCTCCACGTTGGCCTTCACCGGATTCCACACCATCAAGGGCCTGGGTGTCGGCCTGCTCGGCATCGGTCTGGGCCTGATGCTGCTCGGTTGGGGCTACCGCACCAGGATCCGCCCGGCCCGTGCGGCACGCAGGTCGACCGAGTGACCCTGACCCAGACCGCCATGGACCGGGAGCTGCTCCTGGTCCCCGTCCCGGTCGGGCCCTCAGCGGGCACCGAACGGGCGGTGGTCGGCGCGGCCGAGGACACGTCCACCGGTGCGGCCCAGTCGGGCCGGTCGGCCTTCCGGATGGTGGCCCGTTCGGCCCTGATCGTCCTGGCCGTGGTGTCGGTGGGGATGGTCCTGCAGCTGACCGTGATCAGCCGACTGGAGGAGCGCGCCTCCCAGGTGTCGCTGCTCAACTCCATGCGGTCGCAGCTGGCGCTCGGGACCGCGCCGCTCGGGCCGATCGGGACCAACGGCCACCTGCTGCCGCTCGGAACCCCGATCGCGGTACTCACGATCCCCTCGATCGGAGTCCACGCCGCCCTTCTCGAGGGCACCACGTCATCGGTGCTGACCAAGGGGCCCGGCCACTTCCGGGACACCGTCTTCCCGGGCGGTGCGGGCACCAGTGTCCTGCTCGGACGGGCCGCCGCCTACGGAGGCCCCTTCGGGCGGATCACCGACCTGCGGCCCGGACAGCTCATCACCGTGGTGACCCAGGTGGGCACCTCGCGTTTCCGGGTGGTCCGAGTACGCCCGGCCGGCGCCACCGTGCGCCCCGCACCGGCGGGTACCGCGCGCCTCACGCTCGGCACCGCCTCGGGCAGCGCGTTCGCACCGTCGGGAGTGGTGTGGGTCGACGCCGACAAGATCGGCGCCCCGTTGGCCTCGACGGCACCACCGGCCATCGCGCTCCTCGCCGGCGAGAAGCCGATGGCCACCGACACCAGCACGCTGTGGGCCCTGTTCCTGTGGCTGGAAGCGTTGGCGGTGCTGTTGGCCGGCGCCGTGTGGTCGTGGCGCCGATGGGGGCACGCCCAGACCTGGATCGTGTTCGTCGCCCCGATGCTGGTGGTGTGGACCTTCGTCGCCGACCAGATCGCCCGACTGCTGCCGAACCTGTTGTGACCCGACCCGCCCGCCCGACCAGCCGACCGCTCACCACGAGCCGGACCCGACACCGCACGCCACTGAGACACCGCACGCCACTGAGATGAGGACCGACGACATGCTGCTCGACACGACACGACGCACTGCGCCACCGGCCGGCCCGGACCGGACCGACGCGGACCCCGCCGGGGACCTCGGGGGCCAGGCGGCCACGTTGGTGGCCCGGGACATCTCCGCGTGGTTCGGCGAGCACCAGGTTCTGGACCGGGTCTCGCTGGTCATGGAGGCACGCCGGGTGACCGCCCTCATCGGACCGTCCGGCTGCGGAAAGTCCACCTTCCTGCGGATCTTGAACCGGATGCACGAGCTGATCCCGTCCGCCTCGCTGGCCGGCGACGTGCTGCTGGACGGCGAGGACATCTACGAGCCGAACCGCAAGCTCACCGAGGCCCGTCGCCACATCGGCATGGTGTTCCAGAAGCCCAACCCGTTCCCGGCCATGTCGATCTACGACAACGTGCTCGCCGGACTGAAGCTGACCGGGACCCGCAAGGACCAGGAGAGCCGGGACGGCATCGTCCACGACTGTCTGGTCAAGGCCGGTCTGTGGAAAGAGGTCGAGCAGCGTCTGCGCCAACCCGGTGGGGCGCTGTCCGGTGGACAGCAGCAGCGGCTGTGCATCGCCCGGGCCCTGGCCATCCAGCCGAGGGTGTTGCTGATGGACGAGCCGTGCTCCGCCCTCGACCCGACCTCGACCCGTCGGATCGAGGCCACCATCGAAGAGCTCCGGGAAGAGGTCACCATCGTGATCGTGACCCACAACATGCAGCAGGCCCACCGGGTCTCGGACTACACGGCGTTCTTCCTGGCCGAGCAGGGAGCCCCCGGCTACATCATCGAGCACGGTCCGACCGACGCCATGTTCGACGCACCCCAGGACCCACGGACCCTGGATTATGTCCACGGGCGCTTCGGCTGAGTAGGGTCGATGTTCATGGCCCGAGCCAGTGAGCGGCTGTCCGCCGACGCCTTCACGCGTGCGTCCGTCGAGGCGTACCTGCGCGCGGTGGCCGAGGAGCGGACCCGACTGGAACTGGCCACCGCCGAGCAGCGCAGCCGTCTCGAGGCCGCCGAGCAGATCCTCGAACGACTCGACGCCATCGCACTGCCGGCAGGCTGGACGCTACCGGTCGAGCCGTCGACCACTCCGGTGGCCTCCGGTGAGTGAGGACGACGTGACCGGCCTCACCCCGGGAAGCGGTGGGGTGGACACCCTGCCCGGTGACGTCGTGCGGGACCTGGTCGAGCGCCACGAGCAGGAACTGGCGTCCCTCGATGCCGAACTGGAGTCGGTGCGTCGTCAGGCGGATGCGGCCGAGGCCCGGATCCGGACCCATCCGGCCCTCGGACTGTTGAGTCCCGACGAGGCGGCGCACCTGATCCCGGTGACCGCCGACGGGCCGGCCGACCGTGCGGCGGTCACCGGTGCGGTCCGTCCCGGGCCGCCACGGACGACCGTGGTCCATCGCGCCTCCCGGGTCCGTGCACCCTCACCAGAACCGGGTGCACCCGACGACGGGGACGACCCCCCACGGTCACGCGGCACCCGACTGGTCACCTCCCACTGGGTGTGGAAGGCCGGGGTCGCACTCACCGTCGTGGCGCTGTTGCTCGTCAAGTTCGGCTGACCGGGGAGCACCAGCCGACCTGTCCCGACCTGTCCCGGATACCATCCCGGGACGCGGCGGTACGACCGCCGGGATGATCGGGGAGGAGACCCATGTCGACCGTCGAAACCGTGGGCGGACCGGTGGACTCCGCCGATCTGGGCCGGACCTACATGCACGAGCACGTCTTCGTGCTCACCCCCGACGTCCAACAGAACTATCCGGACGAATGGGGGGACGAGCAGGTCCGCCAGGATGACGCCGTGGCCAAGCTGTCGGCACTGGCTGCATCAGGGGTGCGTACCATCGTCGACCCCACGGTCATCGGGTTGGGTCGCTACATCCCCCGGATCCAGGAGGTGGCGGCCCGGGTGCCCGACCTCAACATCGTGGTGGCCACCGGTTGCTACACCTACCAGGACGTCCCCTTCTTCTTCCACTACCGCCAGGCGGCCACGCGCGCCATGCTCGGGAAGGACGAGCTCGAGCCGATGGTGCCGATGTTCGTCGGGGACATCACCGAAGGGATCGCCGGCACCGGTGTCCGGGCCGGGATGCTCAAGTGTGCGATCGACGAGCCGGGGCTCACCCCCGGAGTGGAGCGGGTGATGCGGGCGGTGGCGCGGGCCCACCTGGCCACCGGCTGTCCGATCACCGTCCACACCCACCCCGGGACCCGTCAGGGCCTGGTGGTCCGTCGGGTGATGGGGGAGGAGGGTGTGGAGCCCGACCGGGTGGTGCTCGGCCACAGCGGCGACACCACCGACGTCGACCACCTCGCCGAGTTGGCCGACGCCGGGTTCTGGCTGGGGATGGACCGGTTCGGCATCAACGTGGACACCACCTTCGAGGCCCGTGCCGACACGGTGGTCGAACTGTGCCGGCGGGGATGTGCCGACCGGATGGTGCTCTCCCACGACGCGGCCTGCTACATCGACTGGATCGAACCGGACGCCTTCCCGTTCCTTGCCGACTGGAACTACCTGCACATCGAGACCGCAGTCCTGCCCTACCTGCGAGAGCACGGCGTCACCGAGGAGCAGATCACCACCATGCTGGTGGACAACCCGCGGCGGATCTTCGAAGGAAGGTGACCCGTCCGCGGGTGCGGGCCGCTCAGCCGATGCGGAGCTTGCCCTGACGGGCGTGCAGCTCGGGCAGGATCTCGGCGGGCAGGTCGTGACCCATCCCGGGAACCACCCACAGCTCGGCGCCGGGCACGGCCGCGGCCGTCGCCTCCCCACCGGGCAGCGTCACCAGGGGATCGTCCGCACCGTGCATCACCAGGGTGGGGACGTTGACGCCGCCCAAGGCGACCGACCGGTCGGGGGACGCCAGGATGGCCGCCAGCTGACGGAGTGTCCCGGCCGGGTGGTAACCGCGGTCGTAGTGGAGCGCCGCCCGTTCCCGGACCCCGACCTCGTCGAACGGGAACCCGGGGGACGAGATCACCCGGGTTCCCTGGATCGACTGTTCGATGGCGGCCTCGCGACCATCGGCCGGGGCCACCAGCAGTGCCCCCATGGCCTCGGGCGTGGGGGGGCCGTGGGTCGGGCCGGGCGTCGACATGATCGACGTCAGGGTGATGGTCCGTTCCGGGTGGTCGATGGCGAACTGCTGGGCGATCATCCCGCCCATGGAGACGCCGAGTACGTGGGCCCGCTCGACCCCGAGGCTGTCGAGCAGGCCGGCGGCGTCGTCGGCCATGTCGGACAGCAGGTAGGGGACCGACACCGAGGGGTCGCCCAGGAGTGCTCCGATGTCGGGCTCACCGGCATCGTCGAACCAGGTCGACCCACCCTGGTCACGATTGTCGAAGGTGATCACGTAGTACCCCTGGTCGACGAATCCCTGGGCGAACCCGGCCGACCAGTCGGTCATCTGGGCGCCGAGGCCGTGGATGGTCAGCAGGGGTGTGGCGGCAGGGTCACCGAATGTCTCGTAGGTGAGTTCGATGCCGTTGGACGTCGTGGTGGGCACGGGCACTCCTCGTCTGTCGATAGGCGGCGTTGCCGGTGGGGCGCCGCACGCCGACCCCGGTGGCACGGACACCGGAACTGGCGTTGCCCGAACGTTAGCGGGGGAGCGGGTGATCGGCCCTTCCGACGCCCCGGCCGCCACCGGCCGACTCCTGGCCCGTTCCTGGTCCGCGGCGGCTCCGCGACGGTGCCGCGACCGGCGGGGCCCGTCATCTGGAAGAATCACCGTCATGTACATCTCCGCCAAGGTCGACTACGCCGTCCGGGCGCTGTGCACACTGGCCGCGTCGGACACCCCGTTGACGTCGGAATCGCTCGCCCGGACCCAGGGCCTGCCGGCCAAGTTCCTGGAGAGCATCCTCAACGACATGCGCCGGGCCGGTCTGCTGACGAGCCAGCGGGGGCCCGACGGTGGCTACCGGTTGTCACGGCCGGCCACCGAGATCACGGTGGCCGACATCATCCGTCCACTCGACGGCCCGTTGGCCGAGATCCGCGGGTTGCGGCCGGAGGCGGCCAACTACGAAGGGGCGGCCGAGCACCTCCAGGCCGTGTGGGTGGCTGTCCGTGCCAGCCTGCGCTCGGTCCTGGACGAGGTCACCATCGCCGGGATCGTCTCGGGTGACCTGCCGGACTCGGTCACCCAGCTGACCGACGACCCCGAGGCCTGGCGCTCCCGCTGACCTGCCGGGCACCTGCCTGGCACCGCCACCCGGGTCCGGATCCCGGAGTCCGGGTTCCGGGTTCCGGGGCACCACGGCGGCATCCCGTTGACCCGGGAACCCTCTGGGACCCATGATGTTTGTAGGGATAGGCGAGGGGAACGGCATGGGCATGGATCCGTACATCATTCTCGGCAGCGCGATCGTGGGGTTCCTGGTCGGGCTCACCGGGGCGGGTGGAGGTGCACTGATGACCCCGATGCTGATCCTGCTCTTCGGGATCAAGCCGTCGACGGCCATCTCGAGCGATCTGGTGGCCGCCGTGTTCATGCGGCCGTTCGGTGCCGCCGTGCACATCTCCAAGAAGACGGTGAACTTCGCCATGGTGGGCTGGATGGTCCTCGGATCGGTCCCGATGGCCTTCCTCGGTGCCTACCTGCTCCACCTCATGGGCAGTGCCAAGACGTCGCAGGCAAACATCGAAAAAGCCCTCGGTATCGCACTGCTGATCGGTACTGCCGCCATGATCCTGCGGTACGTCCTCGACCGGCGTGATGGACAGACCCGTCAGGGCGTGGTCCACGGCCTGGCCATCCGGCCGCTCCCGACGGTCGCCATCGGGATGGTGGGCGGGCTGATCGTCGGGATGACGTCGGTCGGCTCGGGGTCGCTCATGATCGTCTTCCTGCTCTTCCTCTACCCGGCGCTCGGAGCCAACCAGCTGGTGGGCACCGACCTGACCCAGGCCGTTCCGCTCACCATGGCCGCGGCCCTGGGCGCGCTGGCCTTCGGACACGTGGAGTTCTCGGTGACGACGTCGATCATCGTCGGCAGCGTCCCCGCGGTCCTGGTCGGCGCCTACCTGTCGTCGCGGGCGCCGGACAAGTACATCCGGCCGGCGATCACCTTCGTGATCTTCGCATCGGGTCTCAAGTACATCGGCCTGGCCACGACGGCCCTCGGGTGGGTGCTGGCCGGCACCCTGGTCGGCGGAGCGGTGGTGTGGCTGGCCTACGTGCGTCCGTGGCGGGCCGGCGTCGACACGCTCCCCGGGCACGAGGGACCTCCGGAAGAGACACCACCGGACGAGACGGACGCGCTGCCCACGGCCACGCTGGGTTCCGGCGGGGTGACGCTCGAATAGGACGGGCGTCCGGGTACCGGCCACCCCAGGGGGAACTCCGCCCGCGCACGTTCGCCGGGTCCCGGAAGGTGTCCGTGGCCACATCGGGCCGACGGCGACCGCCGGGTAGCTCTACTGCTTGGACATGGCGACGGACATCCGGTCCTCGGGACGGATCAGATGCGAGTGGTCGTCCGGGCCCTGGTCGAGTTGGACCCAGTTGACCGTGCCGGAGAACCGACTGCTGGTCGGTGTGTAGTCGTCGCTCACCGATGTGCCGTAGTCCACCCCCACGTCGAGCGTCTCGTCCCCGGAGAAGAGCATGGGGATGCTCGCCTCCTGACGGGCCGAACCCACCTGTACGCCGTCGACGAACAGGGCGGTGTCGCCGCCCTTGGCCAGGCCGTCACCGTCGTAGGTGAACTCGACCCGCACCTGGTGGTTGCCGGGCGTGAGTGCCTGGGTACCCGTCGCCTTGATGAGGTTGAGCCCCAACAGGTTGTAGCAGTGCCTGGGGACACCGTCGGACACGTAGAGGGACCATCCGCCGAAGGCACCGCCCTGGGCGACGATCACGCCGTTGGACCGGTCATCGGGGACCTCGATGTCGGCCGTCACCGAGTAGGACTTGTTCTTCAGGTTGAGCACGGTGTTCTCGGTGAGCCGACCCATCCCGCCGAACAGCAGCTGTGACGGTCCGCTCACGAGTGTCGGTCTCCCGGCCAGATCCGAGTTGAACCGCTCGACGCGTCGGTCGTCCAGGGGCAGCACCTGGTGCTTGACCGCCTCGATGAGGAAGAGGCGCTGCAGTTCGGCAAGCTTGTCGGGGTGCTCGGCTGCGACATCGTGGGCCTGGGTCCAGTCGGTGTCGGTGTCGTACAGCTCCCACACGTCGTCGTCGAGAGCCGGGAGCACGGCGCCGAACAACCACGGTGTGCTGTGACGGGTGACCGCCGTCCACCCCTTGTGGTAGATCCCCCGGTTGCAGAGCATCTCGAAGTACTGGGTCTCGCGCCGCTCGGCGGCGTCTGCATCATCGAACAGGTACGCCATGGACACCCCCTGCATCGCCTGCTGCTCGAAGCCGTTGACCATCGTCGGCTCGGGGAGGTGGGCCACCTCGAGCACGGTGGTGGCCACGTCGATGACGTGGTGGAACTGGTGACGGACCTCGCCTCTGGCCTCGAAGCCGTTGGGCCAGTGGACGATGGTCCCGTTGCGGGTCCCGCCGAAGTGGGAGGCGACCTGCTTCGTCCACTGATAGGGGGTGCACATGGCGTTGGCCCAACCGACGGCGTAATGGTTGTAGGCCTCGGGGGTGCCGAACTTGTCGATGTTGGCGGCCATGAACTCCGCGGTCTCGAACGCAGCTGCCCCGTTCAACGAGAACAGCTCGTTGAAGGTCCCGTTCGGCGTGCCCTCGGCGCTCGCCCCGTTGTCGCCGATGATGTAGTACACCAGCGTGTCGTCGAGCACACCGAGTTCGTCCAGGGCGTCGATCACCCGTCCGACCGCGTGGTCGGTGTGCTCCAGGAACCCGGCGTAGACCTCCATCTGGCGGGCGAGCACCGGCTTCAGGATGTCGGGTACGTCGTCCCACGCCTGGATCTCGTCGGGCCGTGCGGTGAGTTCGGCGTCGTCCGGGATCACCCCGAGCTCCTTCTGACGGGCGATGATCTCGAGACGCAGCGCGTCCCAGCCACGGTCGAAGCGACCCGTGTACCGGTCGGACCACTCAGGTGCGACGTGATGGGGCGCGTGGGTCGCACCGGGCGCGTAGTACGCGAAGAAGGGTTTCTCCGTCTGGAGGGCGCGCTGCTGACGGAACCAGGCGATGGCCTTGTCGGTCATGTCGTCGGTCAGGTGATAGCCCTGTTCGGGAGTCCTGGTCGGCTCGATCGGGGTCGTGCCCTCGTAGAGGGCGGGGTAGTACTGGTTGGTCTCGCCACCGATGAACCCGTAGAAGTAGTCGAACCCGCTGCCCGTCGGCCACAGGTCGAAGGGACCGACCGGGCTGGTCTTCCACACCGGGACCTCGTGGCACTTGCCGAATTGGGCCGTGGAGTACCCGTTCTGCTTCAGGATCTCCGCCAGCGGAGCTGTCGACTTCGGTCGGATCGAGGTGTACCCGGGAGCGGACGTCGCCGTCTCGGTGATGGTGCCCATGCCGACGGTGTGGTGGTTCCGGCCGGTGAGGAGTGCCGCCCGAGTCGGCGCGCAGAGCGCCGTCGTGTGGAACCGACTGAGGGTGAGGCCTCCCGCGGCCAGCCGATCGGCGGTCGGTGTGTGGACGACGCCACCGAACGCGGAGGAGGCGCCGAAGCCGATGTCGTCGAGCAGGACGATGAGCACGTTGGGCGCTCCGGCGGGTGCCTGGGGCTCGACGATGGGCGGGAAGGACGTGTCCGGGTCCTTCGCGTCGTAGGTGGTGCCATGGATCGACGGCCGCTCGTGGATGGGGAGGATGAACCGGTTGATCTCGACTGTCGGTTCCATGGGTCTCCTCGTTTGCGGCCTGGGTCCGACCGTAGTCGTCCGGGGAGCCCCGTCCGGGCGCGTGCTCCAGCCGACCAGGAGCGATGGCGGTGAGTCCGGAGCGAGCGGTTCACCGGTCCGGGATGGGGATGACGGGCACCGTCCAAGGTCCGGTCGGAAGCGATGCCCGGTCGATCAGTCGACCAGCAGCACGATCTTCCCCCGTACGCGACCGGCCTCGCCCACCCGGTGCGCCTCGGCGACCTCGGCCAAGGGGAACGTCCGACCGACCGGCAACGCGAACCGCCCGGAGGCGATCATGTCGCCGACCAGGGCAAGTGCATGGACGGCGCGTCCGGAGTCGCCCCGACTGAACCGAACCCCACACTGCTGGGCTCCGACGAAGTCGGCAACGGTGATGACGTGGTCCGCACCGCCAGCCAGCTCGACGAGTTGGGCAAGGATGCCGCTACCGGCCACGTCGAGCGCCTTGTCGACGCCTCCGGGAGCGAGTGCGAGCACCCGGTCGGGCATGCCATCGCCGTAAGCCACGGGTTCGGCGCCCATCTCGCGCAGGTGGTCGTGCGTGGCGGGGCTGCCGGTGCCGATCACCCGGGCGCCCCGTGCGACGGCCAGTTGGACGGCGGCGCTCCCGACGGTGCCGGACGCCCCGTTGATCAGCAGCGTGTCCCCGTTCCCGACACCGAGCTGGTCGAGCGCCCGTGCGGCCGTCTCGACCGCGGAGGGCAGGGCGGCGGCGCCGGCGAAGTCGAGTGCCGGCGGGATCGGCGCCCAGTCGGACAGGACCGCCGACTCCGCCTGGGCGGCACCGTCCGGGTTGAACCCGAACACGCGGTCACCCACGGCGACGCTGGTGACACCCTCGCCGATCTGGTCGACAATGCCCGCCGCTTCGTAGCCCAGGGTCTGGGGGAGCTCCTGATCCATCAGGCCCTGACGCTTCTTCCAGTCGCTGGCATTGACACCGGCGGCGCGCACGGCGATCCGGATCTGACCGGATCCGGGGTCCGGATCGGGTAGGTCCACGATCTCCAGGACCTCGGGGCCCCCGAACCGGCTGAACTGTGCTCCCTTCATGGGTTCCTCCGTTGGTGACCCGATGGGTCGATGCTGGCCGTGGGGGAGTGGTCGACGTTCGAGGTGGTCGGGGTGGACGCGGTGGCCTGGTAGACGACGGGGACGACGTACACGCTAGAGGCCTCGCACACGACAGACCGCCGCCCCTTCCAGGACGGCGGTCTGGCACTGGTCGACGTGATGCAGACGACAGAGTGGAGGTGGCGGGAATCGAACCCGCGTCCTCCGGCTTCTCAATAGGTCTTCTCCGAGCGCAGCCGGCGGTGGATTGTCGGGACCCGTCCCGTTACCGGCGGCAGGTCGGGTCCGTATCCGACTGAGTTGTCCCTGACGGCCCGTCGGCGCAGTCGTTCAGGTGAGCCCCACTAGATGGCGCCCTGTTCTGACCCGTGGGGCTTAGACCAGGAGGACGTCGCAGTTTCTAGGCTGC
>Ga0302279_10007857_pt1 | contig 10722 bp, 10 predicted proteins | sample III_Bog_N3_3_FD_194541 | JGI IMG/M metagenome (GOLD analysis project Ga0302279, IMG submission 194541) | Peat permafrost microbial communities from Stordalen Mire near Abisko, Sweden - III_Bog_N3_3 | ecosystem: Environmental > Terrestrial > Soil > Wetlands > Peat | place: Sweden: Abisko...
CATGGAGCACGGCAACATCATCGGGCTGTACGACGTCACCGGCGGCGGCGCGATTTCGCTGGAGCCCGGCGGGCAATTCGAACTGTCGGGCGCGCCGGTCGAGACCGTGCACCAGACCCAGTCCGAATTGATGGCGCATCTGGCGCAGGTGCGCGAGATCGCTACTCCGCTCGGTATCGGCTTTCTCGGGCTCGGCATGACGCCGTCGTGGTCGCGGGCGCAGATTCCGATGATGCCCAAGGGCCGCTACAGGATCATGACCAACTACATGCCGAAGGTCGGCCAATACGGCCTCGACATGATGTACCGGACCTGCACCGTGCAGACCAATCTCGACTTCTCCTCCGAGGCCGACATGGTCAAGAAGCTCAGGGTATCGGTGGCGCTGCAGCCGGTGGCGACCGCCCTGTTCGCCAATTCGCCGTTCACGGAAGGCAAGCCCAACGGCTTCCAGTCGTTCCGCTCCGAAATCTGGCGCGACACCGACAATGCGCGCTCCGGCATGATCCCCTGGGCGTTCGAGGACGGCATGGGGTTCGAGCGCTGGGTCGATTACGCGCTGGATGTGCCGATGTATTTCGTCAAGCGCGGCGATGAATATATCGACGTCGCCGGATCCTCGTTCCGCGATTTTTTCGACGGCAAGAATCCCGCGTTTCCCGGCGAGCGTCCGACGTTGTCGGATTGGGCCAACCATCTGTCGACCATTTTCCCCGAGGTGCGGCTGAAGCGCTATCTGGAAATGCGCGGCGCCGACGGCGTGCCGTGGGGCCGGCTGCCGGCGCTGCCGGCGTTCTGGGTCGGCCTGCTCTATGACGACGTCAGCCTGGACGCCGCCTGGGACATCGCCAGGCACTGGAACGCGCAGGAGCGCCAGGCGTTGCGCGACGACGTGCCGCGGCTGGGCTTCAAGGCCCGGATCAAGGACCGCTATCTGTTCGAAATCGCCAGGGAATGCCTGGCGCTGGCGCATGCGGGCCTGCGCCGCCGCGGTCGCGTCGATCACGCCGGCCGCGACGAGAGCCGTCATCTGGAGCCGCTGGAGCGGATCATCGATTCCGGCCGGACACCGGCCGAGGAGATGCTGGAGAAATTCCACGGGCCCTGGCACGGCTCGGTGGAACCGGCCTATGAGGAATACGCGTTCTAGAGCGCTTTCGAGCGAAGTGGAAACCGGTTCGCGTCAAGGAAAGCGCGTCAAATCAAGAATCTAGAGCCCCCGCTTTGATGCCATCGAAGCGGGGCTCTGGCGCCGTTCATCCGCCGTACAGGTTCGTGGCGATCAAATGGCAACCCGCGAATGGCGGGGCGGCCGACTAATTGAAAGCACTCGCGAATGTGGGGAGGTCGCCGGCTCAGGGCGTGTCTGGTGATGCTTGCGCTGCTGGCGGGCGGTAGCGCGGCGCGGCCGGCGCATGCGCAGACCAGTTTCGATCGTCCGGGCAGCGATTACCAGAGCTCGCCGGTGCCGTCGGGCGATCCGGCGGATTGCGCGCTGGTGTGCGAGCGCGACCGGCATTGCCGGGCGTGGAGCTTCAATTATCCGACCGATACCGCGGGCGGCGCGGTCTGCTGGCTCAAGAACAGCGTGCCGGCGCGAGTCCATGACGATTGCTGTGTCTCCGGGGTACGCGGCGCCGGCGTGGTCGAGCCACGCAACGGGGCGGTCGAAACCTCGATCGACCGCTTCGGCGGCGACTACCGAAATTTCTGGCTGAAGAGCGGCGAGGACGACGAGGCCTGCAAGGCGGCCTGCACCGACGACAACAAATGCCGCGCCTGGACCTATGCCCGCCCCGGCTATGTCGGCAAGGACGCGCACTGCTTCCTGAAAAAAGACATCAAGCCGCCGCGGCGCAAGGCCGGATTCATTTCGGGCGTGGTGCGATAACGACTTCGCCGTCATTCCGGGGCGATGCCAGCGGGTCCGCGCAAAGCGCGGCCCGATGGCAGGCTCCGCATCGAACCCGGAATCTCGAGATTCCCCGATGCGCAATTGCGCATCTGAGGTCTGGTGCTAACGCACCATCCCGGAATGACGGAGTCTAATCGCTTCGTCGTTAAGCGAGAGTATCGGAATCATTCCGCATCCGCAGGCAGCACCGTGAGTTCCGGCCACAGCGCCTTCCACCGGCTTGCCTTCTGCTCGTAATTCGCCGCCGAAAAATTCGGACCCGGATTGGGCCGCACAATAAGGCCGGCGAGGTCATCGAACCCGTACGGCGCATGGACCTCGTAACCGTCATCGAGGCGGCGGATGCCGAGCTGGGTATTCCTGGTCAGGAAGCGGTCGATGCCTTGCGTCGAGCATTGCAGCGCCGGATAGGGTAATCCATGTTTCTGCGGATACCAGAGATGGACGCGTGCCTGGTTGCGCGCCTCGATCGCGACACCGAGGTGACCGAGTTCGCGCTGCAATTGCCGGATCACGGCGTCCTCGGCCTGCCATGAAGTGTCGGGATCGAAATAGAACACGTCGTAATCGCTGATGCCGTAATCGACCGCGCGCCCGGTCAGCCCGTTCCACGCGCTCTGCACCAGGCAGCCCGAGACGATCCACGCGTCTGGCAGTTTCAGCCGCAATAGCCCATCGGCGATGGCGGCATTGACCGGATTCCGGAGCGCGAGGCTGAGGAATGCGTCGGTGTCCACCGTGTTGAAGGGACGCCGTCATTGCGAGCGGAGCGAAGCAATCCATTCCCCGGCTGGGGCTGCTATGGATTGCTTCGCTCCGCTCGCAATGACGAACTCGAGCATTTCGCCTTCGTCTTCAATGTACCGCGGTGAAAAACCGCGCGAGGCGGAAGCCGGACAGCCAGGTCGATACCGGCTGGTTGCGGATGCCGAGATCCCAGGAGGCCACCACCGCGTCGGCGCGGCCGACCAGATCGTCCATCGGCAGCATCCCGACGCCGCCGTCGCGCAGCGGCACGCGGCTGTCGGCGGAATTGTCGCGGTTGTCGCCCATCACGAACAGCCGGCCCGGCGGCACCGTGACTTCCGGCGTGTTGTCGAGCCGGCCGTTGTCGCGCAGCTTGAGAATTTCGTGGCTGACGCCGCCCGGCAGGGTCTCGACATAGCGAGCGGCCGGCTCGACCGCGCCATTGTCGTCTTCGGCCTGGCCGATGCCGTCGGGTTTCAGTTGCGCAGCCTCGCCGTTGATGAAGAGCTGGCCCTGCCGCATCTGGATGCGATCGCCGGGGAGGCCGACGACGCGCTTGACCCAGGCCTGCGAGCGGTCGCCCGGCCAGCGGAACACGACGACGTCGCCGCGCTTCGGCGTCTCGCCGAACACCCGTCCGGTTTCGGGCAGGTTGATCTGGATCGGCAGCGAGGCGGTCGAGTAGCCATAGGCGAATTTGGTGGCGAGCAGCGCGTCGCCGATCTGCAGCGTCGGCTCCATCGAGCCGGACGGCACGTAGAACGGTTCGGCCAGCGCGCCCTTGGCGAGGAACACCACCAGCACGATGCCCAACAGCTGGACGATCTGGCCGCGCCAGGTCGTCGCCGCCGGCGCCACGGTTTCGTTGTTGATGCTCATGCGCCGGTTCCTCCTACCGTGATCCGTTCCATCCGCAAGGTCGGCTGGCCGACGCCGACCGGCACGCCCTGGCCGTTCTTGCCGCAGGTACCGATCCCGGTATCGAGCGCCAGATCGTTGCCGACCATGGTGATCCGGTGCAGGTCGGTCGGCCCGTTGCCGATCAGCATCGCGCCCTTCAGCGGCGCGCCGATCTTGCCATTCTCGATTTTGTAGGCCTCGGTGCACTGGAACACGTATTTGCCCGAAGTGATGTCGACCTGGCCGCCGCCGAAATTGGCGGCATAGATGCCGTTCTTGACCGAGGCCAGGATCTCGCCGGGATCGCGGCTGCCCGCCAGCATGTAGGTGTTGGTCATGCGCGGCATCGGCACATGGGCATAGCCCTGGCGGCGGCCGTTGCCGGTCGGCTTCATGTTCATCAGCCGGGCGTTCTGGCGGTCCTGCATGTAGCCGACCAGGATGCCGTCCTCGATCAGCACGGTGCGGTTGGTGGGCGTGCCCTCGTCGTCGATCGACAGCGAGCCGCGCCGCGACGCCATGGTGCCGTCATCGACCACGGTGACGCCCGGGGCGGCGACCTGCTGGCCCATCAGGCCGGCAAAAGCGGAGGTCTGCTTGCGGTTGAAATCGCCCTCGAGCCCGTGGCCGACGGCTTCGTGCAGCATCACGCCGGGCCAGCCGGCGCCCAGCACCACGTCCATTTCGCCGGCCGGCGCCGGCACCGATTCCAGATTGACCAGCGCCTCGCGGATGGCGCCGTCGGCGGCCTCGCGCCATTCGCCGGTCTCGATGAAGCGCGCATAGCCCTCGCGGCCGCCATAGCCCTTGCTGCCGCTCTCCTGGCGGTCGCCTTGCCCTGCGACCACGGAGATATTGACGCGCACCAGGGGGCGGATGTCGCGATAGCTCTCGCCGTCCGGGCGCAGGATTTCCACCACCTGCCAGGTGGCGCCGAGACTGACCGTGACCTGGCGCACCCGCGGGTCCTTGTCGCGGACATAGGCGTCGATCTCGGCCAGCAGCTTTACCTTGGCCTCGAAGCCGGGGGCATCGAGCGGATTGTCGTCGCCATAGAGCCGCACATTGGTGTGGGCCGGCGCCGCCGCCAGGGTGCCCGAATAGCCGCCGCGCACCGCGGCCACCGCGTCCGCGGCGCGGATCAGCGCCGGCAGCGACACGTCGGAGGAATGCGCGTAGCCGACCGCGTCATCCTTCACCGCGCGCAGGCCAAACCCCTGGCTGGTGTCGTAGGTGGCCTGCTTCAGCCGGCCATTGTCGAACATCAACGCCTCGGTCTGGGCATATTCCATGAACAGCTCGCCGTCGTCGGCGCCCGAAAGCCCCCGCGCGATCTGATGGCGCACGGCATCGCGGTCGAGATTGGCGCGGTCGAGCAGGGAGGTTGTGGGCGGGTTGGTCATTCGGCCTCCAGTGCGGTTCCTGTCGTCCCCGCGGACAGCGGGAACCCGTCACCACAGGTCTTCGTGAGCTAAGCAAAATCCCGCGGCGCGGTCGCCTTACAACACGGTAACCTGTCGTCGGGTCCGGTATGCCCGGCCGGGACGTCGTTGATCGAACATAGGCGCTATCGCGGGAAAAGGGAGGGGGCGCCCGGCGAGGCACAATGCCTCACGGCAGCTTGTCATATCCCTCGGCGAGCCCGTTGAGGCTGAGCGGAAAGCCGATGCCCTCCTCGGGGGTCTCGAAGATGATGAAAGTCGCGGTCTTGGCGGTGCGCAGCTGGCCGAGCAGCTTGTCGTCCATCACCACTTCGGCGACGCAGCCATTGGGCAGGCATCGGACGAAACCGGCGCGGCCGACATCGACATTGTCGAGTTTCAGGCCGAGCCCCGAGGGCAACAGCACGCCGAGCGGCGCCACCACCCGCATCAGTTTGCTCTTCTGGTCGGCGGTTTTCAGCACGATCACGGTGAGACCGGCATTGGAGCGGTCGTCCGCCACCACGCTCTGGATCAGGGCACATTGCTCGCCTTGCGCGCCGGGCGGGGTGTCGCAGCGGATCTGCCAGTCGCCATGCACCGAGCGCACCGCCCCTTGCGCGCCGGCGCTCCCCGTCAGGCTGAGCAAGCAGGCCATGGCAAGGCCGGCGACGGTCAGGCTTGCGCCGAAGCGGCCGAGACCCGCGAGAGGGTTGCTGGCCGCGCGGTCTGCCTTGTATTTCGAAGGCCCCATCCGGGTCTTTTCCCCTGATATTCCCTTGAGTGACGGTCCGAACCGGGGACTGATACCGCAATGACGGCGCCTTGAAGGCGGTTTTCAAGGCCTTTCGCGCCGCGATGGCCGTTCCGCAGGCTCGCGAATCAGGCCCCTGCGCAGCGGTCCGTCTGTGCCTACAACGGGCAATCCGCCTGTCAAGCGCCCAAGGCGGGCGAAAGCGCGATGTCGCTGGATTTCATGCAAAATATTGCATCGATGCAATAGCGGGTGACGGTTCTCGCGGTTTGCTACGACCGCATTGCGATAGATCAAGAATTATGGTTTGAGAGACTGGATTTCGACGCGTTCTAGCGATCTGGCCCAGGTACCTCTCAAAGTACCGCCCAAGGCCGTTTGTCAGGGGGCGGAAGGTGCAGCATTTCCCGCCAGCCGGCGGGGTGCTTAGGGGATATATCAAGGGAGCGCGAACGGCATGAAGATGTCGAAGGGCCAAGTGGGCCGGCGGTTGCTGGGATTAGCGGTGGCGGGCGTTGCGCTGGCCACCAGCGGGGCGGCATTCGCCGAACTGGGGCAGCCTGCGCCGTGGGAATACAAGCTGCAGGAAGCGGCGACCCCGGTGATGGAGCAGATCACCTGGTTCCACAACTGGCTGCTCTGGATCATCACCATCATCACGCTGTTCGTGCTCGGGCTGCTCATCGCGGTGGTGGTGAAGTTCAATGCCAAGGCCAATCCGGTGCCGTCCCGGACCACCCACAACACCCTCATCGAGGTGGCGTGGACGCTGATTCCGGTCATGATCCTGGTTGCTCTGGTCGTGCCGTCGTTTCGTCTTCTGTTCCTCGAGCTCGACGTGCCGAAGGCCGACATCACCATCAAGGCGACCGGCAAGCAGTGGTACTGGAGCTACGCCTATCCCGATAACGGCAAGTTCGAATTCGATTCGCTGATGGCCCAGGACAAGCAGCCCCGGCTGCTCGGCGTCGACAACGAGATGGTCGTGCCGGTCAACAAGGTGATCCGGGTGCAGACCACCGGCGCCGACGTGATCCATTCCTTCGCGGTGCCGGCGTTCGGCATCAAGATCGACGCCATCCCCGGCCGCCTCAACGAGACCTGGTTCAAGGCCACCAAGACCGGCTGGTTCTACGGCCAGTGCTCGGAACTGTGCGGCAAGGATCACGCTTTCATGCCGATCGCGGTGCATGTGGTGGAAGACCAGGAATTCGCGGCCTGGGTCGAGGCGGCGAAGAAGAAATATGCGGCCAACCCGGCGAATTCGTTCGCTTCAGTGGGCGCGGCGGCGCAGTAGGCCTTCAGGCTGAACGCGCAATCCACGGGACAAGGGCGACAAGGGCCGCGAGGTCCGAACGTACTGCAAGGCAGGATTTGAAAATGGCAACAGCGACATCGGCTCATACGGATCACGCCCACGACGATCACGCGCATGACCATCCGACCGGATGGCGGCGCTTCGTCTATTCGACCAACCACAAGGACATCGGCACGATGTACCTGGTGTTCGCGATCATCGCCGGCGTGATCGGCGCCGCGATGTCGATCGCGATCCGCGCCGAGCTGATGTATCCGGGCGTGCAGATCTTCCACGAGACCCATACCTACAACGTGTTCGTGACCTCGCACGGCCTGATCATGATCTTCTTCATGGTGATGCCGGCGATGATCGGCGGCTTCGGCAACTGGTTCGTGCCGCTGATGATCGGCGCGCCCGACATGGCGTTCCCGCGCATGAACAACATCTCGTTCTGGCTGCTGCCGGCCTCCTTCGCGCTGCTGTTGACCTCCACCTTCGTCGAGGGTGAACCGGGCGCCAACGGCGTCGGCGCGGGCTGGACCATGTACGCCCCGCTGTCGAGTTCGGGCCACCCCGGACCAGCGGTCGATTTCGCCATCCTGTCGCTGCATCTGGCCGGCGCCTCGTCGATCCTTGGCGCCATCAACTTCATCACCACGATCTTCAACATGCGCGCGCCGGGCATGACCCTGCACAAGATGCCGCTGTTCGTCTGGTCGATCCTGGTGACCGTGTTCCTGCTGCTGCTGTCGCTGCCGGTGCTCGCCGGCGCCATCACCATGCTGCTGACCGACCGCAATTTCGGCACCACCTTCTTCTCCGCCGAAGGCGGCGGCGATCCGGTGCTGTTCCAGCATCTGTTCTGGTTCTTCGGCCATCCCGAAGTCTACATCCTGATCCTGCCCGGCTTCGGCATGATCAGCCAGATCGTCTCGACCTTCTCGAAGAAGCCGGTGTTCGGCTATCTCGGCATGGCCTATGCGATGGTCGCGATCGGCGGCATCGGCTTCGTGGTGTGGGCGCATCACATGTACACGGTCGGCATGTCGTCGGCGACGCAGGCCTATTTCGTCGCCGCCACCATGGTGATCGCGGTGCCAACGGGCGTGAAGATCTTTTCCTGGATCGCCACCATGTGGGGCGGCTCGATCGAGTTCCGCACCCCAATGCTGTGGGCGGTCGGGTTCATCTTCCTGTTCACCGTCGGCGGCGTCACCGGCGTCGTGCTCGCCAATGCCGGCGTCGACCGCGTGCTGCAGGACACCTACTACGTGGTCGCGCACTTCCACTACGTGCTGTCGCTCGGCGCCGTGTTCGCGATCTTCGCCGGCTGGTACTACTGGTTCCCGAAGATGTCGGGCTACATGTACAACGAGACCATCGGCAAGCTGCACTTCTGGGTCACCTTCATCGGCGTCAACCTGGTGTTCTTCCCGCAGCATTTCCTCGGCCTTTCCGGCATGCCGCGCCGCTATGTCGACTATCCCGACGCCTTCGCGGGCTGGAACCTGGTGTCCTCGATCGGCTCCTACATTTCCGGCTTCGGCGTGCTGATCTTCATCTACGGCGTGGTCGACGCGTTCGTGCGCAAGGAAAAGGCCGGCGACAATCCGTGGGGCGCCGGCGCCACCACGCTGGAATGGACGCTGTCGTCGCCGCCGCCGTTCCATCAGTTCGAAGTGCTGCCGAAGGTGCAGTAATTCCGGAACGCGCGGCGCCTCGACGGCGCCGCGCTGTTAAGAGCACGATCCGGAAAGGCGAGAGCCGGTTTTCCGAATAGATCGGGCTCAAACGAAGAAACCAGGTCTTGATCCGATACTGCCGGATCATGATCGCAACGAAGCGAGACCCGTCTTGTCGGTTGTGGATCACAACGCCATCGAGCTGTCGCCCCGGATTTCCGAGGCCGATGTCGCCGATTACATCGCGCTGCTGAAGCCGCGGGTGATGTCGCTGGTGATCTTCACCGCGCTGGTCGGACTCGTGATCGCGCCGGTCCACGTCCATCCGGTTCTGGCCTTCACCTCGATTCTCTGTATCGCGGTCGGCGCCGGCGCCTCCGGCGCGCTCAACATGTGGTACGAGAGCGACATCGACGCATTGATGTCGCGCACCGCCAACCGGCCGATTCCGCGCGGACGCGTCACCCGGCCCGAAGCGCTGGCGTTCGGCATGACGCTGGCGTTCTTCGCGGTGATGACGCTGGGCATCCTCGTCAACTGGTATGCCGGCGCGCTGCTCGCTTTCACGATCTTCTTCTATGTCGTGATCTACACCATCGGCCTGAAGCGCTGGACCGCGCAGAACATCGTGATCGGCGGCGCCGCCGGCGCCTTGCCGCCGGTGGTGGCCTGGGTGGCGGCGACCGGATCGCTGTCGGTCGAGCCGCTGTTGCTGTTCCTGATCATCTTCTTCTGGACCCCGCCGCATTTCTGGGCGCTGGCGCTGTTCCGCAACGACGACTACACGCGCGCCGGTGTGCCGATGCTGCCGGTGGTCGCCGGCCCCGATGCGACGCGGCTGCAGATCCTGCTCTACACCATCGTGCTGGTGCCGCTGGCCGTTTCGCCGTGGCCGCTCGGCTATTTCGACGCCGCCTATGGCATGGTCGCGCTCATCCTCGGCGCCGGCATGCTGGCGCTGGCGATCAACGTCTACCGCCGCCGCGAGGGCTCCGAGGCGCTGCGCGCGACCCGCAGGCTGTTCGCGTTCTCGATCTTTTATTTGTTCGGGCTGTTCGCGACCTTGCTGCTCGACGTCGTCGCGCGCGCCATCGCGCCGTTGGTCTGGTAGGGGGCGCATGCGAGGCCATGGCCGACAATCGACAACCGGATGGTATCGTCCTCACCGAGGCGCAGAAGAAGAGCCGTCGTCAGCGATCGATCGCGATCGCTCTCGCGCTCGGGGTGCTGGTGGTGCTGTTCTTCGCGGTCACCATGGTCAAGGGCCCGGCCGTGCTCGTGCGGCCCATGTGACTGGATCTTGTGACGGGATGATGTGATTGAGATGGAACGCGAACCGACCATGCCGCAACCGCCGACCGGGAGCCCGAAGGCCGCCCCGCGTCTTGGACGCGACGCGGTGGTGGCGGGGCTCTGCGGCCTGCTCGTGGTGCTGATGGTCGGCGCTTCCTATGCGGCGGTGCCGTTCTACAACTGGTTCTGCCGCGCCACCGGCTTCAACGGCACCACCCAGGTTGCCACCTCGGCGCCGTCGGCCGCGCCGCTGGAGCGCAAGATCGCGGTGCGCTTCGATTCCAACGTCGCGCCCGGGCTGCCGTGGAAATTCGTACCCGAGCAGACCGAGATCGAGGTCAGGATCGGCCAGGTCGTCACCGTCTTCTACACCGTGACCAACCAGTCGGCGCGGACCACGGTCGGGCAGGCGGCCTACAATGTGGCGCCGCTGACGGTGGGGTCGTATTTCGAGAAGATCAACTGCTTCTGCTTCACCGAACAGACCATGGCACCCGGCGAAAAGCGCGAGATGCCGGTGGTGTTCTACGTCGACCCCTCGATCCTCAAGGACAGCGACAATGAGGGGCTGAACACGATCACCCTGTCCTACACTTTCTACCCCGTGCGCGACCCGGCGCACAAGCCGCTGGCGACGGGCGAGCCGGACAAACGCAAGGGAGCTCTTTGACCGCGGCGACCTCTAGGTCGCCGGGATCCTGGAATTTGAT
>Ga0302279_10007858_pt1 | contig 10722 bp, 8 predicted proteins | sample III_Bog_N3_3_FD_194541 | JGI IMG/M metagenome (GOLD analysis project Ga0302279, IMG submission 194541) | Peat permafrost microbial communities from Stordalen Mire near Abisko, Sweden - III_Bog_N3_3 | ecosystem: Environmental > Terrestrial > Soil > Wetlands > Peat | place: Sweden: Abisko...
GCGCTCCACGTCTCGACGTTCACCACCAGGGCATCGGACGGGGCCGCGGGCACGACCTCCGCCGCCTCCACCCCGGGACCCACGGGCTTGGACCTTCTGCGCGTGCTCACGACAGGCCCCCGTGGTCGAGGGTCTCGAAGCCGCCGGCCTCCGTCGTCAGACTCTTCATACCGCTTCCCTCCGGCCCATCGCTTCGAACCGTTTCTCGAACACCCTCACCAGCGTCTTGGCCCGCCGTCGGACCTCCGAGAGATCCGCCTCCACCGCCCCCCAGCAGCCACCAGCGCTGGAGCCAGAAGGTCACCTCGCAGGGCACGTCCAGGCGTCCTCCGGCGCGGCGTCGTGGCGAGCGGGCCGTCGTCGACCCTGCCGAGGAGGAGCGACCGGCGTAGCCCGTCGGTGCCGGCTACCTGGGGGCCGGTCCACGGCGGTCCACGGCGCGGCGACGGCGACGAACTCATTCATCGCGGCTCTTCGCGGCGACGCCGCTCCTCTCCGTCGTGGGTCTCGTCGTCGGGGGCCTCGTCTCCAGGGACATGGCGCCTGGCCCCGGACCCGGCGACGCCCAGGTCGTCGCGCAGCGCCATGACACTCTTCAAACCCTTGAGCTTGGCGAGGGCGCTGAGTTCCATCTGGCGCGCCCCTTCGCGCGTCATGTTCAGGTGGCGGGCAACGACATCGCGCGTGAGACCGCTGCCTTGGCCGCTCCCAGGCTCGCCACCTCGCTCTGCCAGGTCGAGGGCGCACGTCTCCGCCATGTCCTCGACGTCCAGGTCGGGGAAGTTGAGCTTGATCGCGCCGGCCCGCCGAGAGACGTCGAGGTACAGATGGTACTCGCACGAGACGAAGGGGCACGGCCGCTCCTCGCCGCACTCCGCGCGCGTGCGGGGTCGGTGGTGATCGGTCTCGGGGTACAGGCGGCGCCCCACCTCAAGATCGCGCTTGCGCACGCGGATCGTGTGCGGGGGAACGGCACGCTCGCGCCGCGATCGCGCCTGCTCGTAGGTCAGCCTGGGCAACTCGGGCTCTGCGGGCGCTTCGGTCGGCGCCGTCGGCGCCGCCTCGTCCCCTGCCTCCATCACCTCGCTCGTCGGGGCGTCGAAGTAAAACCCGTCCCGCATCCGGTCGCGTTCGCGGGCCTCGAAGGCTGCCGCCTGAAGTCGTGCATGCCCAACGGCGGGGAGCACCGGCTCCGGGTCCCATGGACTCGGCTCGGTGTCGTCAGTGGCGATGTCGAAGATGCCACCGTCCTCTTGGAGTTGCATGACCGCCTCGTCCATCACGGACGCGACCCGCGCCTCGACCTCGAACGGGAGCTCACGCGTGCGCTTCATGCTCCGTCCCTTTCGAGCTCCGGCATGTCGCCGGGAGCGAGGTTGTCGAAACGCGTGCAGGACGCGGTGAAGCGCGTAAGCACTTTCCCCGTCGGCCCGCTGCGCTGCTTGGCAATGATGAGCTCGGCGATCCCCTTCGCGTCGCTCGTCTCCGGGTTGTAGTAGTCGTCCCGGTAGATGAAGACGATGCAGTCGGCGTCCTGCTCCAAGGCGCCCGAGTCGCGGAGGTCCGAGAGCTGGGGGCGCTTGTCCTTCGTCGTGGTGCGCGTCTCCACCGCCCGATTGAGCTGCGAGAGCGCGATCACAGGGACCTTGAGCTCCTTGGCGAGTTGCTTGAGCCCACGGGAGAGCTCGCTGACCTCCTGCTCCCGTGGTGCCCCCTCCCGCCCCTTCATGAGCTGGAGGTAGTCGACGATGACGAGCCCGAGGCGGCGCGCGGACTGGTCGGTCGTCGCCTCACGGTTGTACTCGGACTGGATGCGGCGAACCTTGGCGCGCAGCTCGAGGAGGCCAAGCGCCGAGGTGTCGTCGATCCAGAACGGGAGGGTCGACAGGTACGCGGCGGCCTCGGTGATCCGGCGCCAGTCCTCCGGCTGGAGGTAGCCCTGGCGCACCTTGCCGACGTCCACACGCGCCTCGGAGCAGACCATCCGGACGGCGAGCTGCTCTTCCGGCATCTCCAGGGAGAAGAAGGCGACCCCGCACCCGGGCTCCTCGGTCTCCTTCCCGTGAGCCTTCACGACCCGTGAGGAGGCCACGTTGACGGCGACATTGAGCACGAACGCGGTCTTCCCCACTCCCGGCCTGGCGGCGACGATGGTCAGGTCGCCATCGTGAAGACCGGCGGTCTTGCCGTCGAACCTCTCGAATCCGGTGGCGACCCCTGTGATCCGGTCGCCCCTCTCGGCCGCCGCCGTGATCTGGAGGAACGCCCGACGCAGCACCCCGTGGATCGGTTGCGCCGACTTCTTCTGCGAGGTCCGCGCGAGCGCATAGATGGCCTGCTCGGCGCCGTCGACGTACGCCTCGGGGTCGCCTACGTCGCCGTAGCCCTCCGCTGAAACACGCTGGCAGGTGGCAATGACGGCGCGGATCCGCCACTTCTGGAAAACCACCTGGGCGTGCGCGGCCACGTGGGCCACGGCGGGTGTAGCGTCGGCGAGCTGCGCCAGATAGCTCGGACCGCCGACCTGGGCGAGCCGCTCGCGGTCACGAAGCCACGAGGCCACCGACACGATGTCGATGGGCGTCGATGCGAGAGCCAGGGTCTGGGCCGCTTCGTAGATCCGGCCGTTCGCGTTGCTGTAGAAGTGCTCCATCTTGAGGATCTCCAGCACCCGGTCGAGCGCCTCACGGCTGAGGAGGATGGCCGACAGAACCGCCGCCTCGGCGTCGAGGTCGTGGGGAGGCACCCTGCCGGCGACGATCGGCGGCTCGACCTTGCGGAGGCCCGTGTCGCGCCGGTAGCGCAGCGTTTGCATCATCGGGCAGCCGCCTTTCCGGAGCTGCGCGATTGGATGCGCTCGATCGTGATCGCGGGGCAGCGCGGATCATCGTCGCCCTCCCACCGCGCGCCCTTGCTCGCCGCCCACTGCCGGATCTGCCGGACGACGTCCGCGGGGTCCTGGCCGAGCTCGTCGCAGAGGTCGCCGAGATCGTAATGACCGGGCACCCCCGCCTTGGTAGCGCCCGGCGCGGGGATCTCCGCGCGCCCACGGACGGCGCGGTCGAGGTCGATGAGCCACCCGGTGGCCTCGAGCCAGCCGCGCGCCACCCCCGTGCGCGCCCAGGCTGCCAGCGTGAACGTGACGAGTGGGGGCTGCGGCTTGACCACCTGAGGCGCCTTCTTGCGCGGGAGGGCTCCACCGATCGGCGTTGTCTTGCGGTATCTCATGCTGCACCTCGACAGATTCGGGTCTCGATGACGGTCCGCGGGGGGAGTCCGTCGCGCAGAGCTCGCCCGAGCTCATCGACGGCAGCGAGGAGCACCGCGTTTGCCCCAGCCCGTTCGATCACCAGGGCGAACGGGTCCGCGCCCGTCGCGCACCGGTCGGCCCCCGCGTCATGGCCGTGGTCCCGGAGCGCTACCCCCCCGAGGCGCGCAGACATCGGGCGCCGTGGAGCGGTCGGCGTACGGGGCCCGCCGGAGGCGCGCGGCCGGCGCAAGAGCGGGGCGGCCATCAGCGCTTCTCCAGCTTGCGCTTCGCGCGGTCCAAGACGAAGACGCCCAGCAACACGGCGCGACGCGCAGGTGACGCCGCGGCGTAGGCCATGAACGCCTCCGCGGTGAGCCCCTCGGCCGTCCGCGTGATCTCGACGGTGACTTGGTTCGCCTCCTCCTGCGAACCGACCTTGTTCCAACGGTCGGCGTACCACTCGATCGCCGCATTGAGCGAGAGGTGCGGACTGGGCAACGCGGCCCGCTCAGCAACCTCCGCGAGGGTCAGCCCTTCGGGCTCGGGGCTCGACTCGATGGTGCGCCTCACGCGGCACCCCCGGCGAAGCTCACGACGACGGACGTCAGGTTGTCGGGGGCGCCGGCCGCCAACGTGAGCCTCGTCAGCTCCCGAACGGCCCGCCTGGGGATCATGCGGAGGCACCAGCGGACCACTTCCTGGCCCAGCGGCGCGAGCCCGTCCGAGCAGAGCAGGAAGACGTCCCCGGGGCGGACCACCGAGATCGCGAGGTCCGGCTCGACCGTGGCGGACATCCCAAGGGCGCGGGTGATGACGTTGCGCTGGGGGTGTGACGCGGCCTCCTCCGGCCGGATGAGCCCCTGCGCCAGGAAGTAGTTCATGAGCGAATGGTCGTGCGTCATCTGCTTCAGCACGCCGCCGCGCAGCCGATAGACGCGGCTGTCGCCCACGTGCGCGATGACCACCGACTCGCCAACCACGAGAAGCGCGGCGACCGTCGTACCCGGACGGCGAGTCCCGTTGCCCAGGCCCTGGACGCGCTCGTTGGCGACGTGGATGGCCTGCGAGAGCAGCGCACGCGCGGTCTCCGCTCGGGTCGCCCGCGGCGCCGCCGCGACGACCGACCGAATCGCCTCGCATGCCGCCACGGACGCGGCAGCGCCACGCGCATGGGCACCCATTCCGTCGCAAACCGCGAAGAGTCCCCGCTCGGGCGCGACGGCGAAGGCGTCTTGGTTCTCGTGACGCGCGAGCCCGATGTCGGTCAGCGCGTCCCAGGTGAAGGCACCCTGGATCGCAGCGACAGGAGGGCGAGACCCGCCGCTCACGACGAACCTCGGTTCCGGCGGCCGACGCTCGCCTTGTCGGGCTTGCCAGGCACGTCGTCGCGGCCCGGTCGCGTGACCGGCACCTCGCTCGTGCGGCTCGCCTTGGCGCTGGACGACGCGCGCACTCGCTCATCCGGCGAGCGCGAGGAGGTTCGCCCTCCCCGCCGCACCACCACCGGCGGAGCCCCCTCGTTGATCAGACCCTCGGCCCGCAGCGTCGGCGCCACCGGGTCGACGACGCTCGTGCGCTGGCTCGGGGTGGCGTCACGGAGGAGCCGGCCGATGGCGTCGTGCGCGATGCGGGCGGTCCCCTCGTCGCCCGCATCGAGGGCCGCGCGCAGGTCCTCGGCGAGGCCGGTCAGCCGGCTCGCGCGGGGGTCGTTGCTGCGACGCGTCGAATCGTCGGTAGGGCCCCCTGAATCGTCGGGAGCACGCGCGAACGGCTGCGATCCGGCGTCACGTGAGTGCCGATCCGCCGCCGAATCCGGGGGATCGGGGGTGGTTGACGCCCCCGAAAATGTTCTGGCAGTAGTCAGCCCCAATCGTGCGCCCCGTCCCCGCCTCGACTCCGAAGGTCGTCCCTGCGGATGACGTCGTGGCCGTAGGCCATGCTCATCCAGAAGGGCGAGCGCTTCGCGGCGTAGACCTCGATGCCGAACGAGCCGCACGCGATCGGGTCTTTCGAGAACAGCTCGCGGAGGGCCGCGAAGACCTCGTCCGCGTCCGCGAGGTCGATCCAGATCTCGGTGAACTGCACCCGCACCCAGGTCGCGATGGCGGCCAGGTCGTCGTTCGGCAGCACGCGCCACCAGTGATCGTTGAACCGGCGAGGCACCTCGTCGAGCGGGTTCAAGATCGACAGCAGAAACCGAACCACCCGGTGCTGCCCCTTCATCAGCGCGCGGTTGACGAGGTAGAGGCCCAGGGCGCTCGCCGCGTTCAGCAGCTCCGTGTGGAGGGGGTGAGAGTACGGCTCGACGGCGTGGTAGTCCGCGTTGCGGTTCCCCACGAACTCGAGCACGTTCTCGACGCCCCTGTTGGGGAACCAGAGGGCGTGCACGTACTCGTTGCCGTCGCTCTTCTCCCGGAAGGAGGCGCCGTCGCGGACCAGGGACTGGTCGAACGGCACCGTCTGCTCCGTCCCGCCCACGAGGTAGCGCGGCTCCAGCTTGAACGTCGCGTGGGTGATGATCCCGAAGAGCCCCATCGACACGCCCGCCGCGTCGAACTCGTCCGTCCCCTTCACGAGCGTGCGGACGTCACCGTGCCCATCGACGATGTCGAAGCTCTCGAGGCAGTCCGCGATGCCGTGGCGCGTGGAGCCGCCGGAGGAAGCGGTCGACATGAATCCGCCGACGGTCTGCGCCGACATGCCGCCCAGGAGCGGCAGCGCGTACCCATCCCGGTCGGCGACGCGCGTGAAGGAATTCTCCTCGCTGGAGGTCGGGTCGAGGGCGTCGACGCCGAAGTTGCACCCGGCGCCGACGCGATAGACACCAGGGCCGAGCCGCTCGATGCGCTGCAGGCTTCCCTCGAGCTTCATCCGCGTCACCGCGCGCCTGGTGAGCGGGTCGAACACCGCGCGCTTCATCGAGTGCTGGGCGCCGCAGACCCGGAGAACGCGCCCGGTCCGCCTCGCCTCGAGCACGGCCGCGACGACGTCCTCGACCGAGTTGCACTTGGCGATGTCGTCGGGCTCGACCGGCCACCAGACGGTCCGCTTCTTGAGCCAGGATCGAACGATGCGGGTGAACCATCCCTCGTGTTGCCTCTTCATCTCACCGAACCTTCGGGATGCCGAAAATCTCGCGCCAGAAATCCGAGAGGAAGATCTGGTGCGGGTCGAAGCGCTCGCGCATTCCGAGCCAGTCGTTCAAGCGAGGGTAGGCCGCGGCGAGAGGCCCGGGGCCGAACAGAGGCCCTCCCTTGGGCAGGTCCTTTCCCCAGTGGAGCCGCGCCGAGGGCAGCGCGAGGAGCGCTTCCCAGAACCGGCGGTAATAGTCCTCGGCGGTCCCGCTCGGGTTGCCTGGCCACCACAGGGTATCGACGCGGATCTGGTTGCCCCCGTACGCGGGGCTCATCCAGAAGGGGGACCGCTTGGCGCAGAAGATCTGGAGGCCGCTGTTGCCGCACGCGATGGGGTCGGAGGCGAAGAGCCGATGGGCGGCTTCCAGGACGAGCCCGGCATGGGCGGCGTCGAACCAGATCTCGGTCGAATCGAACCCACGACGCGTCGCGATCGACACCTGATCATCGCTCGGGACGGCGATGTGCCAGTCCTCGCAGAACGGCTTCGCTGCGCGCTGGGGCCTGGCGAACAGCCACAGCAGGGCGGCGGCCAGCCGGTGGCGCCCGCGGTGAGTCGCCCAGTTCACCGCCTCCATGATGGCGGTATACCCCTGGTTCTTGACGAAGCCGCTCACCTCGTGGACGTACGCGGCGTGCGGCTGCGTCGCTGCGACCTGATCGGCGAGGTGCTGCTGGACGACGTGAACGCCCGCGTTCGGGAACCAGTACGCGTGGACGTTCGTGTGGCGCTCATGGGCCTCGAGGAAGACCTCCGCGCTCGCGAGGATGGAGTCCTCGAACCGGAGCTTCTGCTCCGTCCCGCGGAGCCGGTACCGCGGCGGGAGCCGGAGCGTGACGCCGGTGATGACGCCGAAGAGGCCCAGCGACACCCCGGCCGCGTCGAGCTCGTCGGTCCCCCGGGTGAGCGTGCGGACCTCGCCCAGACCGTCGACGATCTCGATGGCCTCGATGCACTCGGCGAGCGAGCGCTGCGTCGAGCCACCCTCGCTCCCCGTCGAGAGGTAGCCCGCGATCGTCATGATCGATGAGCCGCCCGCCAGCGGGAGCGCGCACCCTTCGGCGTCGACCTGTCGCATCAAGGACCCCCCGACCTGCGCCTCGGGGTTCGTGGGGTCGTCGCCGATCATGCAGCCTCCGCCGACGTGGAAGCTCGTCGTGCCGTCCGCGTGGCGGCCGCGCACCGACACGGCGCGCAGCGCCCCCTGGAGGGTGATCGGCACGTTCGTGCTCGAATCGAACGCCGCGTGCGCCGACGCCGAGAGGTTCCCCCCGCAGCGGACGACCTGCGCGGGCCGCGCCTCTCGGGCTGCGTGGACGACGGCCTGAACCTCCGCGACGCTGTGGCACCCCTTCGCCCGCGCGAAGCTCCGCGCCACGCGCCCGCGCTTGGCCGACGCGCCCCGCGGATGGAGCTCGTCCATCGAGCTCCCGGGGTCTCTATCCTCGGCCCTCATCGTTGCGTCTCCGACTCGCTGCGCGGGACGAGCGACCGCCCCGACGCCCTGAGCCACCTGACGACAGGGGCGAGCGTGTCCGATGCCCCCCTCGGCGCGTAGCCCAGCTCTCGAGCAGCCTTCGACGAGTCGACGAACCAGAAGAGCGTCGCGTAGTCGATGACGTCGAGCGGAATGGGGGGCGAGAGGCCGGCGAGGGACATCCGGTGGCAAAGCCGGATCGCGACGTCGTTGGGGACGTCGACGACCGACTCGCGTCGACCGGCGAGGCGCAGGACGAGCCGCGAGAGCTGGTGGATCGAGAGGTTCTCGCCGCCGAGGATGTACCGCTCGCCTGGCCTGCCATGGACGAGGGCTCGGACGATGCCGCTCGCGACGTCGTCGACGTGGACGACCGACACGCCGCCGTCGCACGCCACGGCAGGCGCCGCGCCGAGGATCTCGATCAGGTTGCCCGCCGTGACCAGATCGACATCGTCCGGCCCGTACACCTCGGCGGGCGAGACGACGACCACCTCGAGGGACGGCCCCCCCTCGCGGAGGACGAGCTCCTCCGCCTCGCGCTTGGCGAGGCTGTAGGAGAGGCCCCGGGATCCGAGCTCGTAGGGAGAGGTCTCGTCGTGGACAGTGGGCGCCTCGCTCCCGTTCACGGCGGCGACCGAGGAGACGTGCACGAAGGAGCGGACGCCGCTCCGCCGGGCCGCCTCGAGGACGTTCCGCGTCCCGTCGACCGCGACGTCTCGGAGCCGGGGCCCGGCGCGCCGGATGTCGGTCCACGAAGAGGCGCACGCCAGGTGGATGACCGCGTCGCACCCGGCCGCTCCCTGCTCGAGCGCGCGCACGTCGTGGAGGTCGCCGCGCTGCCGCTCGTAGCGCAGGCCGTCGAGGCGCGTCGTGCGGGACGTCGGCCGGAGGAGGCAGCGGACCTCGATGCCGCGCTCGACGAGGGCGCGGACGACGCGCGCTCCGATGAACCCCGAGGCGCCCGTGACGAAGACCTTCCGGACCGAGCGCCTCGGGTTACCCGGTGCGGGCCCGATCGGCGAGGGGGCGGAGGCGGGCGGCGTCGGCCGGGCCCGGGCCGGCGCGGGATAGCGCTGGATCGCGCGGGCGAGCGCGTCCGCGGCGCGCGTGAGCTGGACCTCGCTGTGCAGCGAGCTGATGAAGAACCGCAGCCGCGCCTTGCCCTCCTCGACGGCGGGGTGAAAGATCGGCGGCGCGTTGATGCCGTCCTGCCGGAGCGCGTGGGCGATCTGCAGGCAGCGCACCGAGGCGCCGAGGATGACCGGCACGATCGCCGCGCCGCCGCTCGTGCCGGTGTCGACGCCGCGCTCGCGACACAGGCGACCGAAGAGGGCCGCGCGCTGCTGCACCGTCGTGACGCGCGCGGGCTCTCCTTCGAGGACCCGCAGCGCCGCCAGGGCCGCCGCGGCGTTGGCCGGCGAGATCGCGGCCGAGTAGACGAAGCCGCCCGCCTTGTACTTCATCAGCTCGACGAGAGCCCGCGAGCCGGCAACGTAGCCGCCGCAGCTCGCGAGCGACTTCGAGAGCGTGCCCATCCAGACGTCGACGTCGCCACGCGCCACGGCCGCGTGCTCGCCGACGCCTCGCCCGGTCGGTCCGACGCACCCGAGGGAGTGCGCCTCGTCGACGAACAGGAGCGCGCCGTAGCGCTTCTTGAGCGCGACGATCGCGGCGAGCGGCGCCAGATCGCCATCCATGCTGTAGACGCCCTCGACGACGATGAGCGCTCGCCTGGCCGTGTCACGGCGGTCGCGCAGGACCCGTTCGAGGTCGGCGACGTCGTTGTGCGCAAAGGCGATGCGGCGAGCGCCCGAGAGGCGAGCGCCGGCCAGGAGGGAGTCGTGGGCGAGGGCGTCGTGCACGATCAGGTCCTCGCGGCCGACGAGGGTCGAGAGGCTCGCGACGTTGGTCGCGTGACCGCTGGCGAACACGAGCGCCTCCTCGCAGCCGAGGAACGAGGCGATCTCGGCCTCGAGCTCCCGGTGAATCGGCCGGTCGCCCGACGCGACGCGGCTCGCCGAGGCGGAGGTCCCGTAGCGGCGGATCGCCTCCTCGGCGGCCGCGTCGACGCGCGGGTCCCCCACGAGCCCGAGGTAGTTGTACGTCGCGAAGTTGACGAGCGACGCACCGTCCACCGTCGCCGTGTCGGTCGCGCGCCCCTCGAGCGAGGAGAAGTAGGGGTTCCCCACGCCGAGCGCGTCGAACAGCATGAGGAGCGGGGCGATCTCCTTGCTCTCGGCGAACTCCTCGATGCGGGTCTCACGCGGCCGCGCGGCCTCCGCCTTGGCGCTCGAGGGGGGCTCCGGCGTTGCGGGCATCGCGGGTGCCGGCGTGCTGGGCAAAGGAGCCAGGGGCCGCGGCGCGAGGCTCCCGACCAGCGCACCGATCGCGGAAGGCGCCGCGCGCTCCTCGATGGTCCGCACGAGGCTCTCGAGGGTGGTGTCGGTGTCACCGAACACGTCGTGGCCGAGGGGGCCGAACGTCTCTTCCAGGGCGGCGATCGTCTCGTTGAGGGCCAGCGAGTCGAGCCCGAGGTACGCCACGAGGCGCGTGCCGGGGGTGAGCGCGGAGGCCGCGTGGCCGGTCACGCGCGCAAGCGTGGCGACGACCGCGCGGGTGACGGCAAGGGTGGCGAGCGCCGTGCCCGCGGGGCCTGCCTCGGCGGGCAGCGGCGAGCGCGAGGAGGACTCCGTTCGATCCTCGAGGTACAGCGCGGTGAGCGAGCGCTCTTGCAGTGCGCTGGGCGAAGGGCTCGAACATGCGGGCCATCTGCGCGGGCTCGATCCCGACGCCGTCGTCGCGCACGTAGGCGGTGGCCCGCCCCTCGCTCGCGGTGGTCCCGACGACGACGTGCCCG
>Ga0302279_10007874_pt1 | contig 10705 bp, 9 predicted proteins | sample III_Bog_N3_3_FD_194541 | JGI IMG/M metagenome (GOLD analysis project Ga0302279, IMG submission 194541) | Peat permafrost microbial communities from Stordalen Mire near Abisko, Sweden - III_Bog_N3_3 | ecosystem: Environmental > Terrestrial > Soil > Wetlands > Peat | place: Sweden: Abisko...
GCTCGCCGAGCCTGGGGCTGGGTCGTCGTCACCCTCCTCTGCGGAGTGATTGGTGCGACGTACATCGCCGGAGTGGGCATTTCGGCCGCGCTCGCGAGTCGTCGCTGGCGGCGTATCGGCGCGATACTCGTCATCGTCGGTCTCTTCTGGCTGGTGCTGCTCTCGCACATCGGGGCCGACCACGCCAGCGGTGTCTACGCCGATCTCACCAAGGGCACGTCGCTGAAGAACCCCTCGACGAACACGTTGATTCGCCTGATCTTCGAGCACCCGAGTCGAGCGCTCTCGGCGATCTGGTCGGTCCGCCTCGACCTCTACGCCGACCTATCCAGTGGTGGCGTGATTGGATTCTTCAGCCCGTGGTCCTTCGGCATTGTCGTACTCGTCTTGCTCGAAGACGCGTTGACGGGCTCCGCGAACTTCGCGGAGCCCTACATCCAAAACAACCTCCCGGTCGTGCTGCTCGTGCCCCTCGGTACGGTGGCCATCTGTCTCGCGCTCGCCGCCGCTCGCCGTCGCTGGCAACGAGTACTCGCGGTCGTCATCGCCGTCCTCGCCGTGGCGAACGTGACCGGCTGGGCGCTGGTCTGGTCCCATCGAGCGGAACAGAAGTGGCTCTCCATCCCGACGAAGACGGCGGCGACCCTGCAACAGACCCTCACCACGATCCCCACGGGCGACGAGGTGGTCGCGTCGCAGGGAATTATGGGACGCTTCGCCTTTCGACAGTGGATCTACAAGCTCGACCACGGCCCCTCGTCGACGTTCCCCGTCCACGGCCGCACCGTCTGGTTCATCTTCACGCCGGACGTGGGTTTCGAGACGGAAAGCGGGGTCAGCGCTGAGGCCCAGATCGGACAACTCCTGAAGCGCCAGGGCGCGCGACTGGTCACCGACGCCAACGGCGTCTACGTCATCAGATGGCGGCCCCCGGCGCGGACGACGACGATCAAGTTTTCGAGTAATCCAACGGTTCCGGCGTGGACTTTGCCCGGCGTCACCAGTTTCAAGTCCCCCGACGCCCCCGCTCGCCAGTGGCACGTCTCGACGAATCATCCGGGCTTCGTGGTCTTCGGAGGAGTCTGGTCACTACCCGATGGGCGCTGGACCGCCACGGTGCGCTTCGCCTCCCGAGGGCCCGTCCAGGTGCAGGTCTGGGACGACTCCCTAAGCCAACTACTGATCGAAAAGACCTTCGCGTCTACCGCCGGTCTGGTGGAAACGAGGAGTTTCACGGGTCGAGTCCATAACATCACGCCACCGGGCGTCTACGACGGCACAGGGATATTCAAGTTTCTGCCCATCGAACCACCTCCGGGCGACACCCTCGATGTTCGAGTCAACGATTTGGGTCACTACTTGGTGTCGGTGTACTCGCTCGCCCTCGCGCACACGCCCGACCACCACTGAATCGGCGAACGATCTCTCAGCGCGCAGCGTTGGCGAGTTCGCCCTGTTGTAGCCGGCTCAGCAGGTCCGCGGCCGTGCGCGCGACTCCCACCGGGAGCGGCGTCAGCGTTCGGCGATCGAGTTCGGGCCAGACCCGCGAGCGAAAACTGAGATCTCGAGTCTGCACGCTCGACAACCCCGACGCCGCGACGACGTAGCGCGCCGAACCCTTGAAGATACGTCGCATCTCCCCGAGCACCGCGCCGACCGTGATGGGGCGCTGTGAGGCCAGGATCTTGGTCACCACCAGTGACCCCGCGATGGTGCGCTCGCGCTCCAGCCTCGATAGGCCATCGGCAACGAGTCGGGCGCAGTCGGCGACGAAGAGGTAGTCGCGAATCGTGTCGAGCGGCACGTAGATCGAGCTCGGTCGACCAGAGAGGTAACTACCACAGACCTGCGAGATGATCCCTTGGGGTTTGGCCAGGTTCTGTCCAGGACCGTAGAGCGTCGTGATGCGACCGATCAGCACCGAGGTACGAGTATCTCCGCTCCACTCGGCGACCACTGCTTCCGCGTGGAGCTTCGCGTCCCCGTACGCCGTCAACGAGCGCACCGGCGAGTGCTCGTCGTAGGGGGGCGTTCCCACTCCCGCGTAGACCCCACCCGCCGACGAGGCAAAGAAGAAGGCGCCGCGCTCGGGGTGCAGCGCCGACGCCAGGGTCTCGAGCGTTGCGGCGAGTGCCGCTCGCTCCACCTCGAGCGCGCGTTCGTCCGCGCCAACAAAACCTGTGCCCGCGCACCACGCGACGCGCCACGGCTGATCGCCGCGAGCTGCGATGAAGCGCCCGACCTCTCGCCGAAGACCCGCCGCGCACGACGATGGCGTCGACCAATCGATCGACGCCATCGGCCAGGTCGCACCGCCCGTGGCGAGGACCGACTCGACGTGTCGACCGAGCAGGCCCCCTCGACCGATGACCAGGGCGTCGGCTCGACCGTCGGTTACGGCGTGTCCTTTGCGTCACGGCCCAGCGGACCGTCGTTGGGATCACCGATGATGAGATAGAGCGGCTTACCCATAGCCATACTGACCGCCACCCCGACGTATTCGGCGATGATGCCGAGTGAGAACAAGATGGCGCCCGTGCTGACGAGCACCAGGACCATCACCGACGTCCAACCTTGAGGAATTGAGTGCGCGGTAAAGCGCACGATGATGAGGTACAGGGTGAAGAGCATGCCGACGAACACGAAAAGACCACCCAACGCACTAACCAGACGCAGGGGGCGCGTGCCGCTGGAGATGATGAGGTTCCAGAAGTGTGAGGCCAGCCGCCGAAGCGAGTACCCCGAGGGACGGTCGCCTTCGCGGCGCAGCTCGACGGGACACAACGCGGCCGGTCCGGTCACCCAACCGAGGGCGACGTCGAGGTAGACCCCGGACCCCGCGTACGCCGCCACGCTGCGACCGACTTCGCCCAGTACCATCCGGTAGCTCTGCGCGATGGCGAGGTTGCCACCAGGTGAGAGCTTGGACGAAAGACTCTTCGCCAGACGCGACCCACCGTTGCGCACCCTATTGTGCGGCGACCGGTTGATCGGATCGGCGTACACGAGTTGAAGGCCACGCGCGAGCGCGACGTCCAAGAAGTCGCCGATGAACGCGGGGTCGTGCTGGCCGTCTTCATCCATCGTGACGATCCAGTCGCCGCTCGATGACGCCATGCCGGCGAGCGTCGCCGGATGCTGGCCGAAGTTCCGGCTCAGCCAAATGGGCCGGACGAAGTCGTAGCGGTCCGCCAACTCGCGAATCACTGCGTCGGAACGGTCTGGGCCACGGTCGCTCACCAACAGCACTTCGACGAGCACGAACTCGTGCCCGGCGGCACTGCGGCTGGGCTCCGCCAACACGGCGAGCTCTCGCACCAGCCCGGGCAGCGTGAGTTCGCCTTGATAGACCGGAATCACGACCGAGACACGATGCAAGTTGGACCCCCGTGGCTTCAAACCGTCGTTGAGCGAAGTCTACGACCGGGTCCCTCGTTGAATTAACGCTTTGCCGCCAGATCAAGGCCTTTCGACATGCCCGGTAACTACAATGGGCCGTGATGCACAGCCCGCGCCGCCAACTTGAGTGGCGCCATCGCCGTGAGCACGGGCCACGTCGTTTCGACCCACCCCCTGGGGCGACGTTACGAGTCCCGGGTGAAAAAGCGTGAAGGTCGTCATCCTCGCGGGAGGATACGGAACGCGTCTCTCCGAGGAGACCGCGGTCCGCCCCAAGCCCATGGTCGAGATCGGGACGAACCCGCTCCTGTGGCACCTCATGAAGATCTACGCCGCCCAGGGATTGACGGACTTCGTGATCTGCTGTGGCTACAAGGGCTACATGATCAAGGAGTACTTCTCGAACTACGCACTCCACAGCTCGAACGTCACCTTCGACCTCAAGCGCGGGACCGTCGAACTGCAGCATCGAGAGGTCGAGCCGTGGACGGTCACCCTGGTGGATACCGGCATCGACACGCAGACCGGCGGTCGCCTCAAGCGAGTGGCGCAGTACCTCGACGACGAGGACTTCGCGATGACCTACGGCGACGCCGTCTCTACCGTCGATCTGTCCAAGTTGATGGCCTTCCATCGCTCGCAGGGGACCTTGGCGACCATCACCGCCGTTAGTCCGCCCGCGCGCTTTGGCGCGCTCGAGATTGAGGGGCAGCGCGTCACCCGATTTCGAGAGAAGCCCGACGGGGGCGACGCGCGCATCAACGGCGGATTCTTCATCCTCTCGCCCGAGGTACTCGACTACATCGACGGCGACGACACCCTGTGGGAACACGAGCCCCTGGAACGTCTGGCGTCCGAAGGCCAGCTCAGTGCGTACCTGCACGATGGGTTCTGGCAGCCCATGGACACCCTTCGCGATCGCAAGGTTCTCGAGGAACTCTGGGACGCGGGCGATGCGCCGTGGAAGATCTGGTGACGCTCCCTCCCACGTCCTCCATCTCGTCGACGCTGGAGCGTTCCTTTCGGGACCGTCGGGTGTTGATCACCGGACACAACGGCTTCGTGGGCTCGTGGCTCTCGCTCGTGCTCGCGAACGCCGGCGCGGACGTCACGGGTCTCTCGCTCGACGCCGAACCCGCGGGTCTCGCCGATACCCTCGGCCTCACCGGAATCGTGCGTTCGATCGTGGGCGACGTTCGTGACTCGTCCACGGTGGACGCCGTGGTCAACACGTACGCCCCCGAGGCCGTGTTCCACCTGGCCGCCCAGTCCAAGGTCTTGCCGTCCTACGCCGAACCGGTCATCACCTTTGACACCAACGTCATGGGCACCGTCAATGTGCTGGACGCGCTGCGCCGTGCCTCGAGCGCCCGGACCTGTGTAGTGATCACGAGTGACAAGTGCTACGCCGTCGCGGAGGGATCGCACGTGGAGACCGACTCCCTCGGCGGCGAGGACCCCTACAGCGCGAGTAAGGCCGGCGCCGAGATCGTGGCGCACGCGTATCAGACGTCGTTTTTCTCCTCAAGCGGCATGTCCCTCGCGACGGCTCGAGCGGGCAACATCCTCGGGGGCGGTGACTGGGCCGATCAGCGCGTCGTTCCCGACGTGATGCGCGCGGCGCGAGACCACCGACCACTCGTCCTTCGGCGACCCCTCGCGGTGCGGCCGTGGCAGCACGTACTCGACGCGGTCAGCGGCTACCTCCGGCTGGCCGACGCGCTCGAGCGCGACGGCACTCCCTACGCCGAGTCCTGGAACTTCGGTCCCGAGGTGAGCGAGGCAGTGACCGTGGGTGAGTTGGTGGCGCGCGTCACGTCAAAGTGGGCTGGCCTGGGCGGCGCACCCATCGACATCGGCGTCGGCGAGGCGACGCTCGGCGAGCGTTCGACGCTCGTTCTCGATAGCTCTAAGGCTCGGGCGCGCTTGGGGTGGGCGCCGCTGTTCGACCTCGACGCCACGCTGACCTGGACCGTGGAGTGGTACAGCGAAGCCCTCAACTCCGCTTCCTTCGACGCACAGCGAGTGACTACGGCGCAGATAGACCGATACTTGAAACTCGACGATGATCGCACCCGTCTTGGCGCTCCCTCGGCCCCCACTCCCTCGACCGCGTCGAGACACTGATGGGCGACGGAGCGGCGGGGGTCTCGGGTCCCGTGGACGACAGTCCCGTTGAGATCAAGAGCGCGTCGGCGGGCACCCCTCGAGCGTTACGTCAAAAGATCCTCGAACTCGTCAGTGAGTACGTCGCCGCGTCGAAGCGCGATGAGGGCCCCTTCGTGCCGGGACGAAGCCTGGTGCGATACGCCGGGCGCGTGTTCGACGACCGCGAGGTCACCAACCTCGTCAACGCCTCCCTCGACTTCTGGTTGACCGAGGGACGCTACGCGGCCATGTTGGAAAGCGCCCTCGCCCGCTTCGTGGGCGTCGAGTTCGCGCGCCTCGTCAATTCGGGATCGTCGGCGAATCTGGTGGCGTTCTCGACCCTGACGTCATCAAAATTGGGCGACCGGCGGGTGTCCGCGGGCGACGAGGTGATCACCGTGGCCGCGGGCTTTCCGACGACCGTCGCCCCGATCATCCAGCACGGCGCCGTTCCCGTCTTCGTCGACGTTGATCCTAAAACGGCCAACGTCGACGTCACCCAACTCGACGCCGCGTGGAGCGAGCGCACCCGAGCGGTCATGTTCGCCCACACCCTCGGCAACCCGTTTGACGTCGACGCGGTCCTCGAATTCTGCGCTCGCCACGATCTCTGGCTGATTGAGGACAACTGCGACGCCCTCGGGTCGACCTACACGAGTCGCTTGGGAAGTGACCCGACGACAAAAATGACCGGTTCCTTCGGCGACCTCTCGACCAGCAGTTTCTATCCCGCGCACCACATCACCACCGGCGAAGGCGGTGCCGTGTACACCAAGGACGAATCGCTCGACGCCATCGCGGCGAGCTTTCGTGACTGGGGCCGCGACTGCTACTGCAAGTCGGGCAAGGACAACACCTGTGGCCTGCGCTTTGAACATCAGATGGGCGAGCTGCCCTACGGCTACGACCACAAGTACACGTACTCACACTTTGGCTACAACCTCAAGATGACCGACCTCCAGGCGGCCATCGGCCTCGCCCAGGTGGAGAAGCTTCCCGACTTCGGTGCGGACCGTCGTCGCAACCACGCCTACCTCCGCGCGGGCCTCGCCGACTTCGCCGAGGTATTCGACGTCGTCGAGGCGACGCCCCACTCGGACCCCAGTTGGTTCGGTTTCCTCGTGACGGTGCGTGAGGATGCGCCGTTCTCCCGAAGCGACATCGTGAACTTCCTCGAGGGCGAGAAGATCCAAACTCGCATGCTCTTCGCCGGGAACCTCACTCGTCACCCGTGCTTCGACGAGCTGCGCGAGCGCCAGAGCGGGTACCGGATCGTGGGCGACCTCCGATACACCGATCAACTGATGGACCGGGCATTCTGGGTGGGGGTCTACTCGGGCATGACCGTCGAGCACCTCGACTACATCATCGAGCAGATCGCCGACTGCTGCCACAAGTTCGGCGTCGTCTAAGGCAGTGTCGCCCGCGCCGTTGCGTCATCTGCCCTCGATGACGTCCGCGGAAGGACCAGACCGCGCGAACGCTCGAGGCGTCAACGGACCCACTACGAGGAGCCAGTTGCCAATCAAGGCGAGCGCGAATCCACTGAGGCGAAGGGTAGCGAGGACGTCGTTGCTGGGCAGCGGTTCGTCGAACACGACCATGCCCACGACCACGACGTAGACGCTCGCCACCACGTTGGTGAGGGGGACCAGCACCGAGATCCGACTTCGCTGGAGGCCGCGTTGGAACACAATGAGACCGAGCAGCGACGCCACCACAAACACGTAGGGATAGGCCGTGGTGAAGGCCCTCCCCGCGCCGTGCACCACCCCGTGGTGATTCAAGAGGACCGCCACACTCTTGGTCTGCAGCGCCGCGACACCGTAGAGCAGGCCCGACGCGACACCGAAGCGAAGGCTGGCGTCGCCGACGCGTGAGCGCGACAGCGCCCCGTAGGCCGCGAAGGCGACCACGACGGTGGCCCCACTGGCCCACATCACGCTTCGCAGGCTCCCCCCGACGCCCGGCGCGGCCGCCGAGGTGAGGGTCACCGAGACCAGGACGACTGCGGCGACGATCACGGCGAGTCCGATCAGCTCGCGGCGCGACATCGACTCGTGGAGAATGAGGTGTGAGGCGATAACAATCAACACGAGTCCCGCGCCGAATATCGTCTGCACGACGGCAATGGGTGCGAGCTCGTAGCTCAGGACCATGAGTCCTACGGCCACGACGCCGACGACGAAGCCAATTAACCACACGGGTGAGCGAACGAGTTTGGCCACCATGGCGCGAGTCGACACGGCCGAGATGTCCGACATCGCGTCGACGGCTCGCTTTTCGAGAAGGTTGCTGATGCTAAAGCACACCGACGCGAGGAGACTGAAGACCACTCCGGCGATCACGCGGACAGTGCCCTAACCGGGCTCGACGGGTTCGCCGCCCGACGCCGCGAGCGCCGACCACATCGAGCGAAGTCCGTCATCGAGCGACACGCTCGGCGACCATCCCGGCAGCGTCTCGGCAACGTCCCAGGGCTCCATCATCTCTCGCCACCGATAACCACGCTCGCCCCAGACGACCGGTACTTTCTTCCCGACAATGTCACTCACTCGCTCGACAAGTTCCTTCACTCGAATTGGCACGCTCGAGTTGACCGAGAAACTGTGCGGGGGGCCACCTCCTTCGCCCATCGACGCGGCAACCAGACAGGCGTTCGAGGCGTCGTCGACGTGAACGAGATCGATGTACTGCTCGCCGGGGCTGAGATTCAGTGCTTCGCCGCTCGCGGCGGCGTGAAGCAGGAGGTTGACGAGTTTGGGGCGCTCATCGTTCGGACCGTACGTCTCAAAAAACTTGAGCGTCACCACCCGCAGCCGTCCCGCCTCGACGTAGTACTGCAGGACGTCTTGGAACGCCTGTTTGGTGGCGGCGTAGAGCTCGACGGGGTGATAGGTACGGCCGCCCGCGTTCTGCCAAAAGGAGCCCGCGTTCACCATGAGTGTGTCACCGCGCACCGCCAACGCGTCCGCCACGCGGGTCCCGAAGAGCACGTTGTCAATTACCAGCGGCGCCACGTCCTCGTCGCGATGAACCCCCGCGAAGTGTCCCGCGAGGTGAAAACAGACGTCGGGGGCGGCTGAGGCGACCACCGAATGAAGCGGCGTGACCCCGTCGTCGAGATGGACCACGACGCGTGCGTCGGCCGCGGGGCGCGTTGACGCACGGACGATGGTGTGCACGGTCCAACCACGCTCGAGCAGGTCGCGAATGAGCCGCCGGCCAATGAATCCGCCACCCCCGGTTACCAACGCCCGGGGCGCCGTGAGTTTGGGGGTCTGCGTCATCTCGCTAGCGACCGAACGAGAACGGCGAAGCGAAGTCCTCGAGAGCGGGAAAGGACCCGTCACGCGCCGAGACGACGGGCGTGGCGAAGGGCCACTCGATGTCGAGGGAGTCCCAGCGAACCCCGGCGTCGTGCGACGCGTCGTATTCGCTACTCGTGGCGTAGGCCATGATGGTGTCGTCTTCCAGCGCGGCGAAACCGTGTGCGAGCCCCTTCGGGAGGAAGAGGCCGCCCCAGGACACACCGTCGAGTTTGAAGGTCTCGGTCTCGCCGTACGTCGGCGATCCGATGCGAAGGTCGACCACGACGTCGAAGGCGGCTCCCCGCACGCAGTACACGAGTTTGTCGTGGTCCGCGGGTGGCGTTTGGAAGTGAAGGCCTCGAATCACGCCCCGACTCGAAGAACTGAAGAACTGCTCGGGCCAATCACTCGACACTCCCATGCTCTCCACGACGCTTCTCTGGAAGGTCTTCACGAACACGCCGCGGTCGTCGGCACGCACCGCCGGAAGGAGCTGCAGCAGGCCAGGGATTCGACTCTCGTTGACCCTCAACTCACTCAAAAGTGCTCCACGGTCGAGTCTTCGTGACGCCGCACACGCCTTGCCCAGTGGGTCACGTGCGCACTCCAACGCATTCGTAAGTATAAAGCCCGGCGCGCCGCGGTCTGTAGTTCCGCCATCACGATCCCACGTCGAACATCCTCACGTCTGACCACTCCGGGGTAGCGCACCGGCATCTCGTTGAGCAACGCTCGAAGTTCGCGCGTCTGGTCCCGCGCCATCATCGCGCTCATCTGCGTAGGACTCGCCCGGAAGCCCCCGAGCACGCGTCCGTCAACGACGACGGGGTCCCCCTTGATGCATCGCAGGTAGAACTCGAGGTCCATCGCGTAGCTCCAGCGAGGGTCCAGCAGTGGATCCGGCAACGCTGATCGGCGGATCAGCACACTCGCCGGTTCGCCCAAGAGATTCGTTCCCGCGCGCGTGCACGCGCGAGCAATCTCGCTCGCTCCGACCTCACGCGTGTCGGCCGGTCCAAGGAGCGTACCCAAACCGCGCGCCGCAATCACCGTGGCGCCGTTGTCGTCGATTATCCGTCGTCGTCCGCTCACCAGTACCGCCGAGGGGTGGCGTTGCAACAACTCGGTCTGAATGCGAACACCATCTGGCAACAACACGTCATCGTGGCACACGAGTTTGACGAGTTCGCCGTTCGCGGCCGAGAGAGCCCGTGTCCAGTTTTCGTGCACGCTCAAGATGGATGGCGGCTCGGGAAGGATCCGAAGTCTCGTATCGTCGAACGACCGCACCACGTCGCTCGTTGCGTCGCGTGAAGCATTAAGTGAGACGACCACCTCGAGATCGCGGTACGTCTGGCTCAGGACGGACGCGAGGCACGTGCCAACGTGACGTTCACCATTGAGCACGGGGACGACCACTGACACGAGCGGGTTAGGACTCAACGTCAGACCTCTTCTCGTGCTGGGCGTTGGCGGCGGTCACTCGTTCGATGAGTGAAGGCTACGGGGTGGCCACGCGCGACGGTGGCGGACGTAATGGCCTCACTGGAGGATCGGAGGCTTCGGGTTCTGAGGGTGGGCCCCGTCCCGAATGCGCCACAGCGTGACCGCGCGATGGGGGCTCAGTCCAATCCGCTCGCTCGCCACCTGTTCGAGTGATCGCGAGAAGGCCTTCGACCATTGGTCGTGACACGTCGTTAAGGTGACCAGCCAACCGATGTTCGCGGCTCGTACCTCGGCCGGGGTTGTCGAATCGGTCGTCACGGACGTGAAGGCCCGTTGTATCGCTCCATAGTGACGCGGCCACGCAAGACCGACGCTGTAGTACGCCACGCGCACACCGGTGA
>Ga0302279_10007880_pt1 | contig 10695 bp, 7 predicted proteins | sample III_Bog_N3_3_FD_194541 | JGI IMG/M metagenome (GOLD analysis project Ga0302279, IMG submission 194541) | Peat permafrost microbial communities from Stordalen Mire near Abisko, Sweden - III_Bog_N3_3 | ecosystem: Environmental > Terrestrial > Soil > Wetlands > Peat | place: Sweden: Abisko...
GCGAGTCCCCCGCCTCGGGGCTCGGAACCGGGGACGTCAGCGCCGCGCGGTACTTTTCGAAGGACTGGCACGACCGGGAGGTGGAGCGCGTCTGGCGGCGGACCTGGCAGATGGCCTGCCGGGTGGAGGAGATCTCGAATGTCGGCGACCATGTCCTCTACGAGATCGTCCACGACTCGCTGATCGTCGTGCGCTCGGGACCGGACGAGATCCGGGCCTATGTGAATTCCTGCCTTCACCGCGGGACGCTGCTGCGGACGGAGGCCGGCAGCGTGAAACAGTTCCGCTGCCCGTTCCACGGCTGGACCTGGAACCTGGCGGGCCAGCTCACGGACGTGCCCGGGGCGTGGGACTTTCCCGGCCTGGACCGGGAGAAGGCCTGCCTGCCCCAGGCCCGGGTCGGCGTCTGGGGCGGCTTCGTGTTCATCAACATGGACCCGGCCTGCGAGCCGCTGGAGACCTATCTCGAGATCCTGCCCGAGCATTTCGCAGCCTTCCGGCTGGAGGACCGGTACAAGGCCGCCCACGTGGCCAAGATCATGCCCTGCAACTGGAAGCTGGCCATGGAGGCCTTCATCGAGGCCTATCACGTGCCCGTGGCCCACACCCAGGTCCTCGCCTATTACGGCGACGAGAACACCCAGTACGACGTCTGGCCGGGCGTGCGGCATGTGAGCCGGATGATCAGCGTCCAGGGCGTGCCCAGCCCCTCGGTGGCCCACGTCTCCGCCGACGTGACCTTGAGCCACATGCGCCGGGACGTGCCGTTCTACGGCGGCCGGCCGATCGAGCTGGCCGAGGGCGAGAGCCCGCGCGCGGCCCTGGCCCAGCGCGCCCGGGAGAAGATCGGCCGCGCCTCGGGCCGGGACATGTCAGCCGTCTCCGACACCGAGTCCCTGGACCTCATCGAATATATGCTCTTCCCCAACATGGTCCCCTGGGGGGGCCAGTCCCTGCCGATCTGCTACCGGTTCCGGCCCCTGGGCGACAATCCGGAGAAGTCGATCATGGAGATCATGTTCCTCTTCTCCAAGGCCCCCGACCGGAGCCATCCCGAGCCCGCCGCCATCCACTGGCTGGCCGAGGACGAGCCCTGGTCCGCCGCCAAGGAGATGGGCTCCGCCGCCATGGTCGCCGACCAGGACACCGACAACCTCATGCGCATCCAGCGCGGCCTGCGCGCCACCAAAAAGGCCGGCGTCACCCTGGCGCGATACCAGGAGAGCCGCATCCGCCACTTCCACCAGACATTGGATGGGTACATGGGGCGGGATTAGCGCGCTGCCCGCCGCCTTGCGCCCCCTCCGTCACGGCGCAAGAGCGCCGCGCCACCTCCCCCGTTAAGAGGGACGGGGGAGGAAAAACGACATCCTCCTCCCCTGCGCCTCTTCGCGGGGGAGGTGGCAGACGGCAAAGCCGGCTGACGGAGGGGGCGCAAGGCCGCGCGCTCCACGGAACGTGATTGCCCTAAACCAGCCCCCGCACCGGCGTCACACCGCCGCTGCCCGGAAACACCACCCCGTCCAGCGCCGCCTGCTCAACGCCGAGGTGATCTCTCAGCACCCCCTTGAAGAGCCCGCGCATATCCACGGTCGGCGCCGTGTCCCGGTTCTCGAACAGCCGCGCCTGCGCCAGCGTCGGCCAGTCGCCCACAATCCCGCCGCGCTTCAGCCCGCCGCCCAGCACGAGCGCCGTCGATCCGGTCCCGTGGTCGGTGCCCTTGGTGCCGTTGACCCGCGCCGTGCGGCCAAACTCCGTGGCGACCACCACCACCGTATCGCTCCACGCCGGACCCAGGCCTGTGGCGAGGCCATCCAGGAAGGCGTCGAGATAGGCCAGGCGGGCGGCCAGCTGGCCCTCCGCCGCGCCCTGGTTGGCGTGGGTGTCGAAGCCGTCGATGGAGACGGCGGCCACCTGGCTGCCCGCTGGCTGGGTCATGAAGCCGGCCAGGGTGGCGCCCAGCTTGCGCGATTGCGGCAGGCCCTTCTGCAGCACCGGGCGCAGGACGGCGCCGCCGGCATCCGCCTGTCCGCCCATGGGCCAGGAGGCCGGCGTCATGGTCGGCTCCGACATGGCCGCATCGGCCAGGGCGACCTTGCTCATGCCCTCGGTGGCAAGCCCGCTGGCCAGCGCCGGGCCCAGCAGCGGGTCGTTGGCATAGAGGTCCTGGAGGATCGCCGGCAGGCGATGATCGGTCTGGCTGGCCCCGCCGGGCGACCAGGACGCCGCCTCCATCCTCCCGCGCAGGATCAGCGGAGCCGTGGGCCCCACCGAGATCGCCTTGACCTTGCCCGGCGGCCCCATGGCCTCCAGCGAGCGGTTGAGCCATCCCGATGACGTGCCGTAGACCACAGCCGCGCCGCTCTCGAGCACGTCCTGGGCCTCGAAGTGTGAGCGCTCGCGGTCCGGCGTGGCTACCGCCGGGGCGATCCTCGCCTGACCCTTGAGCGCCAGGGCGTGGGTGGCCTCCATGGCCGGGTGCAGGCCGAAGGTGTGGTCGAGCTGAAGCGCGCCGCCGGCCTCGCCGAAGCTGGGGATCGCAATGGGCCCGCGCAGGGCGGCGTAGGCCGGATCTCCCACGGGCGGCGACAGGGAGAGCCCGTCCAGGCCGCCGCGGCAGATCACCACCACCAGCTTCTTGCCGGCTATCGCGCCGTCGCTGTCGGCCCAGGCGCGGGAGCCGAGAAACTCCACGGTGACGCCCAGGCCCGCGGCGGCCATGAGCGCGTGGCGGCGTGTGAGGTCGCGGGTCATCGGCGCTGGAACTCCGGGCTCATGAGCAGGATGGAGAGGCCCTCGCTGCGGGTCTCGGCCCGGGCGATGGTCCTGGAGGCCAGGGGCGAGAGCCGGGCGCCCAGGGCGTTGTCGGCCAGCATCGTCGGATCGCGCCCGGCCACGGCCCCGCCGGCGAAGCCCTCGCTCCACGCCATGCGCTTGATCACCGCGTCCGGCGCGCACCAGGCGGCCGCCTCCTCGGGCCAGCCCTTGGGCGACGGCGCGCTGAAGGGCTTCTGGCCCATGGCGTTCATGTTCTGCGCCATGGGCTGTACGGCGTCCGGCGCCGTATCCGCCGCGCGCCAGCTGGAGACCAGGAACTCATAGGGCGTCTTGAACTTGGCCGCGGTGGGCGACCAGGCCTCCGGCGAATTGACCAGGGCTTTGGCCACCGCGTCCAGCCGCCCGTTGCTGGCGAGGTAGGCGCGGGCGAGCCGGTCGGTGAGGGCAGGGGGCGGATCGTCGCTGACGAAGTGGCGCCCGATCTTGGTCGCCAGATGTCGGGCGGTGTGAGGGCTGGCCGCCAGGTCGGTCATCACCGCCCGGGCCTGGGCCTGGCCATCCTCGGCATAGGTGCGTCCCATGATCGTGCGCGCGCCGGGCTCATGGGCGAAGGGGCGGAACATGAAGCCCTGCGGCTCCTCGGGATGGCCGGGACGCCCGATGCTCCAGCCGGTCATTGCTCTGGCGAACTCGGTCACGTCCGCCTGGGAATAGCCGGCCTCCACCCCCACGGTGTGCAGCTCCATGATTTCCCGGGCCAGGTTCTCGTTGAGGCCCGCGCTCTTGCCGCCCCGCGCCGCGCGCTGGGCCAGGGGGCTGTCCGGTCCCACCGACGCCGTCTGGTCCAGATAGAGCAGCATGGCGGGGTGGCCTGACGAGGCGACCAGCAGGTCCTCGAAGCGTCCGAAGACATGGGGCCGGATCGCCTCCTGTTCGAAGGGGCCCACCAGGGTCGCCGTGGCGATCTTGCCCGCCGAGACGGTGAAGTGGTTGGCCCAGAAGAGGGCCCAGCGCTCGGCGAAGCCGTCGTCGGTGGTCGCGGCGAAGCGCGCGCGGGCCAGGAAGTCCACGCCTGTGTCGTCGCGCAGCAGCTTCGCCGCCATCTTCACCGGATCGGATTTGGGATCCCCGTCGGCCTTGGCCTCCTTGCGCTCGGCCTGATAGGCGCCGAACTCGGCCAGGCGCTGGCCGGACGTCGGCGCGCCGGGCTGAGGCTGTCCTGCGCCCCCGCTGCGGATCTGGGCCAGGAGGAAGCCGCGGGGATCGGACCTGGCCCGCTCGATCTCGCCCGGACGCGCGCCCAGGCCAAAGCGGGTGACGGCGATGGCGGCGGCGAGGTCGGGGTTGGCCGTCATGGCGCCGGTCGACGCGAGGCTTTATGGAGGCAGGACTTGGAACGATGGGCGAGCATGGCGCCGCCGTCTCCCGTGGAGCGATCCGTTTTGACGCAGATCATCGAGTCCCTCAAGCCGATGAAGCGCTTCTATTCTGGCGTGAGTGTGGCGCCCGTGGACGGGGGGTTTGGCGTGCTGCTCGACGGTCGCGCCCCGCGCTCGCCCGCCCGCCATCCGCTGGTTCTGCCCACCGAAGCGGTCGCGGAGGTCGTCGCCGCCGAATGGGCCTCGCAGGGCGAGAGCATCAAGCTGGTCTCCATGCCCGCCACGCGCCTGACCCACACGGTGCTGGACGCCATCGCACCGGCGCGCGCCGCCGTGGCCGCCAAGCTGGCCGAGCAGGCCGCCGCCGACGTCATCTGCTATTTCGCCGACTACCCCGCCGGCCTTGTGGCTCGCCAGGAAGCCGTCTGGACCCCGCTGATCGATTGGGCGGACGAGGCGCTGAGCCTTCGCTTCGAGCGCGCCCGCGGCATCGTCCACGCGGCCCAGCCGCCGGCGACCCTCGCGGCCGTGCGGGACCTCGCCGCCGGGACCGATGACTTCACCCTGGCCGGTCTCGCCCTGGCCGCCGCCACGCTCGGTTCGGCCATCCTCGCCCTGGCCCTGTGGCGGGGCCGCGTGACGGGCGCCCAGGCCTTCGCCGCCTCCCACCTCGACGAGATCTTCCAGGCCGAGACCTGGGGGCTGGACGCCGAGGCCTCGCAGCGCGCGGACGCCATTTTGGCGGAATCAGAAATGCTGAAAGCCTGGTTTTCCGCGCTGGCGCAGGAAAAGCCAACATAAGCCAACATAAGGCCGACTTTTGCCTACCCCGAGGTCAGCTTGTCACAGCCCCGGAGCGACGCTAGGCAACCCATTCGCCAACTAAAGGCCGAGCATGCAACATATCCTCGAAGAACTCGAACAGCGCCGCGATCAGGCCCGGATGGGGGGCGGTCAGCGCCGCATCGACGCCCAGCACGCCAAGGGCAAGCTCACCGCCCGCGAGCGTCTCGACATCCTCCTCGACGAGGGCTCCTTCGAGGAGTTCGACATGTTCGTCGAGCACCGCAGCCACGACTTCGGCATGGAGAAGCAGATCATCCCGGGAGACGGCGTCGTCACCGGATGGGGCACGATCAACGGCCGCGTCGTCTATGTTTTCTCCAAGGATTTCACAGTCTTCGGCGGGTCTCTTTCCAAGGCGCACGCCGAGAAGATCGTCAAGGTGCAGGAGATGGCGGCCCGCAACGGCGCCCCGATCATCGGCCTCTTCGACGCCGGCGGCGCCCGCATCCAGGAGGGCGTCGACTCCCTGGCCGGCTACGCGGACATCTTCCTGCAGAACGTCCTTTCCAGCGGCGTCATCCCCCAGATCAGCGTGATCATGGGGCCCTGCGCCGGCGGCGACGTCTACTCCCCCGCCATGACCGACTTCATCTTCATGGTGAAGGACACGGCCTATATGTACGTCACCGGACCCGACGTGGTAAAAACCGTTATCAATGAGGATGTTAGCCACGAGGACCTGGGCGGCTACCGGGTCCACGCCCTCAAGTCGGGCGTCGCCGACGGGGCCTTCGACAACGACCTGGAGGCCCTGACCCAGGTCCGCCGCCTCATCGACTTCCTGCCCCTTTCCAACCGGGTCCCGCCTCCCTCGCGCCAGAGCTTCGACGATCCCGACCGCGAGGAGCCGTCCCTGGACAGCCTCGTCCCGGCCAATCCCAACAAGCCCTACAATATGAAGGAGCTGATCCTCAAGGTCGTCGACGAAGCTGATTTCTTCGAAATGTCAGCGGATTATGCCAAGAACATCATCGTTGGTTTCGCCCGCATGGACGGGGAGACCATCGGCATCATCGCCAATCAGCCCCAGGTCCTGGCCGGGGTTCTGGACATCGACGCCTCGCGCAAGGCGGCGCGCTTCGTGCGCTTCTGCGACGCCTTCTCCATCCCGATCGTCACCTTCGTGGACGTGCCTGGCTTCATGCCGGGCACCAAGCAGGAGCAGGGGGGTCTCATCAAACACGGCGCCAAGCTGTTGTTTGCATTCGCAGAAGCTACCGTTCCCAAAGTCACCCTGATCACCCGCAAGGCCTATGGCGGCGCCTTCGACGTCATGAGCTCCAAGAACATCCGCGGCGACTTCAACTACGCCTGGCCCACCGCGGAGATCGCCGTGATGGGCCCAAAGCAGGCCGTGGAGATCATCTTCCGTGGCGACATCGGCGACCCGGAGAAGCTCGCCGTGCGCGAAGCCGAGTACAAGGCGCACTTTGCCAACCCCTTCGTCGCCGCCTCGCACGGCTATATCGACGATGTGATCATGCCCCACGGCACCCGGCGGCGGATCGCTCGGGCGCTCAAGAGTCTAAAGGGAAAAGAGCTAAAGAACCCTTGGAAAAAACACGATAATATTCCGCTCTAGGCGATCCTGTCGCCTCGCCCCAGTGGGTCTGGGAGTGGCGTCCCGTTGGCCACGAAACTCAGCGACACCGAGTTGATGCAATAGCGGTGGCGGGTGGGCGGCGGCCCGTCGGGAAAGAGGTGGCCCTGATGGCTGTCGCAGCGCGCGCAGCGGGTCTCGATCCGCACCATCCCATGGCTTCGGTCGGTGATCTTGATGACATGGGCCTCATCGAACGGCGCCCAGAAGCTTGGCCAGCCGGTGCCGCTCTCGAACTTGGTCTTGGCGAGGAAGAGCGGAAGGCCGCAGAGGCGGCAGCAGTAGACCCCATCCTCCTTGTTATCGAGCAGGCCGCCGCAGAAGGGCGCCTCTGTGCCGTGGTGCAGGAGCACCTCGCGCTCCTCGCGGGTGAGCGCCCCCTCAAGCCGTCGGCGTTCAACCTCGCTGGGCGCGGTGAGATCAAAGCCGGACGCCGATATTTGGGGGACGGCGGTTTCGGTCATGAGCGGCTCCTGCAGGACTTGACGTCCCGACACGGTTGTAAAGGCTCGCGCGGGCGTCTAACGCCGACAACATAATATGGAACGAGGCGACACCAACGGGATGTTCTCAAAAATTTTGATCGCCAACCGCGGCGAGATCGCGGTTCGGATCATCAAGACCTGCCGCCGCCTGGGCATCGCCACCGTGGTTGTCTACTCCGAGGCCGATGCGGACTCCCTCGCCGTGGAGATGGCCGACGAGACCGTTCTCATCGGGCCGCCGCCTGCGTCGCAGTCCTATCTTTTGGGCGAGAAAATCATCGCCGCGGCGCGCGAGAAGGGCGCGGAGGCGATTCACCCGGGCTTTGGATTTCTTTCGGAAAACGCTGGTTTTGCTCGTCTTTGTGCGGACTCTGGGATCGTTTTCATCGGCCCCAACCCCGGCGCCATCGACGCCATGGGCGACAAGATCCAGTCCAAGAAGTTCGCGGCCGCGGCGAATGTCACGGTGGTGCCTGGCCATGTAGGCGAGATCCGTGACACCGCCCACGCCATCGAGATCGCCGAGGAGATCGGCTATCCGGTGATGATCAAGGCGTCCGCCGGCGGCGGCGGCAAGGGCATACGGGTCGCCTGGAACCGCCGCGACGCCGAGGAGGGCTTCCCGGCCGTTCGCGCCGAAGCCAAGGGCGCGTTCGGCGATGATCGGATCTTCATCGAGAAGTTCATTGAGGATCCCCGGCACATCGAGATCCAGGTGCTGGGCGACAAGCACGGCCATGTGGTGCATCTCTTCGAGCGAGAGTGCTCGATCCAGCGGCGCAACCAGAAGGTAATCGAAGAGGCGCCGTCACCGCTGCTCGACGAAGCCACGCGTGCGGCCATGGGGGCCCAGGCGGTCGCCCTCGCCGCCGCCGTCAACTACGACTCCGCCGGCACAGTGGAATTCGTCGCCGGCCAGGATAAATCCTTCTATTTCCTTGAGATGAATACGCGCCTTCAGGTGGAGCATCCGGTCACGGAGCTGATTACGGGCATCGATCTGGTGGAGCAGATGATCCGCGTCGCCGCCGGCGAGCCGCTCGCGTTCACCCAGAAGGACCTCAAGATCCACGGCTGGGCTATCGAGAGTCGGATCTATGCGGAGGACCCCTATCGCAAGTTCCTCCCCTCCATCGGCCGCCTCGTCCGATATCAGCCCCCGCTGGAGGGAGAGCGCGACGGCTGGCGGGTCCGCAACGACACCGGCGTTCGCGAAGGCGACGAGATCTCGATGTTCTACGATCCCATGATCGCAAAACTGTGCGCATGGGCGCCGAATCGCGCCGGAGCGGTGGCGGGCATGACCCGGGCGTTGGAGGACTTCCATATCGAGGGGTTGGGGCACAATGTCCCGTTCCTCGCGGCAGTCATGGACCAGGAAAGATTTGGGTCGGGCAAGCTTTCGACGAACTATATCGGGGACGAGTTTCCTGACGGATTTCATGGCTTAAGGGCGACGCCCTGGCAGCTGGATGTCATGACCGCCGCTGCTGCGGCCATGCACAGGATCACGGCGGCGCGGGCTCTGACCCTGGGCAACGGCCTGACGCCGCCCAGGCGCACCGATTGGGTCGTGGTCACTGCCGCCGGACGCCGCAACGTTGGGCTGCGCGATGTCGATGGCGGCCTCGAAGTCGCCCTGACGGATGAGGGGCGCAAGCTGTTTCTCGATGAACTGTCCTGGCGCCCCGGTCTCCCGCTTCTATCCGGCCGCCTGGACGGCGTGGCCTTCACGGTCACCGTCGCCGCCGCGCCGGAGGGTTTCACCATTCGGCACAGAGCCTCCGCCGGCCGGGCCATGGTGCTAAGCCCCGCCTCGGCGGATCTGCATGAACGTCTCCCCGCGAAGACGGCCCCCGATACTTCGCGGCTTGTGGCTTCACCGATGCCCGGCCTGGTGATCACCTGCGACCTTGAGGTTGGCGATGACGTGAAGGAGGGGCAGGTTCTCTTTGTCATTGAGGCGATGAAGATGCAGAACATCATCCGCGCGGAGCGCGAAGGGATCATCAAGACCCTGTCGGCCAAGGCGGGGGATAGTGTCGCGGCCGACGACGTGCTGCTGGAGTTCCAGTGAACGGCGGCCCCATCGACTGGCGGGCGCTGTTCACCGCGCCAGGCGGGCGTTCGGCGCGCGCGCCGTTCTGGATCGCGGTCGCCTCCCTTTTCACCCTGTCGGCGATCTATGAGGTGGTGGCGGGACCGGCCTTGAAATTTCTTACCTTCTGGTTCGTCTACCCCGTTCTTCTAGCCTCCGGAGCCTGCGTGGCCTCCAAGCGGCTGCATGATCGTGGCCGCTCGGGATGGTGGGCGGCGCTTGTGCTTTTCGCGGTCATTCTCATCTGGCCCACCCCTTACGGCGCGCGCGCCGTGATCGCCCTGCCTGTCATGATCTGGACGATTGTCGAGCTGGGTCTGCTTCCGGGCGAGCAAGGGTCTAATCGATTTGGACCCAGCCCGGTGACAGTGGCGGCGGGCTAGGCGTCAGAGCCTGCCTTTCGCCCTCTCGCTCATTGGATTATGGGGCTCTACCCCACGTTGGAGACGTTCATGAAGATCGAGTTTAGCGCCGACACCGGCGCCGATAACACCACCGCCGTCGTCGTGTTCGCGTTTGAAAAGGAGCCTCTCGGCGGCGCTGCGGCCTCCCTGGACCAGACAACGGGCGGCGCGGTGGCTCGCGCCATCGCCGGCGGACGGTTCTCCGCCGCCATGGGTCAGACTCTCGATCTGATCGCGCCTCACGGCCTGGAGGCGGCCCGGGTGCTGGTGGTCGGCGCCGGAGCGGCGGGAAAGCTCGACGGCCACGCTGCCGAGCTCGCGGCGGCCCACGCCTATCAGGCTCTTAAGACTAGCGGGGTCGCCCGGCTGGCGATCCAACTTTCAGGCGTGTCGGCCGAACTGGCGGCGCATGCCGCGCTGGGCGTCCGCCTCGCCGCTTACCGGTTCGACAGGTACCGGACGACGGAGAAGGCGGACAAGAAGCCGTCGGTCACCACCGTGCGCCTGGTTGTCGATGATCCGGAAGCGGCGACTACCGCCTATTCCGCGCTTTCGGGCCTCGGCGATGCGATCATCTTCGCGCGCGATCTCGTCTCGGAGCCGGCCAACATCCTCTATCCAGAGGAATTCGCACGACGGGTAAACAAACTCTCCGACCTGGGTCTGGAGGTCGAGATCCTGGGCGAGCGCGAGATGGCGGCCCTGGGCATGGGCGCTTTGCTCGGCGTCGGCCAGGGCAGCGTGCGGGAGAGCCAACTCGCCATCCTTCAATGGCGCGGCGCCGCCGACCCTTCGGCCCAACCGATCGCTTTCGTGGGCAAGGGCGTGTGTTTCGACACCGGCGGCATCAGCCTCAAGGGCGCCGAAGGCATGGAGGAGATGATCACAGACATGGGCGGCGCTGCTGCTGTGGCCGGCGCCATGGCGGCTTTGGCCTCACGCAAGGCCAAGGTGAATGCTGTGGGAATCCTGGGGCTTGTGGAGAACATGCCCGATGGAAACGCCCAACGCCCGGGTGACGTGGTGACCACGATGTCGGGCCAGACCGTGGAGGTAATCAACACCGACGCCGAGGGCCGTCTCGTGCTGGCCGACGCCCTCTGGT
>Ga0302279_10007887_pt1 | contig 10682 bp, 8 predicted proteins | sample III_Bog_N3_3_FD_194541 | JGI IMG/M metagenome (GOLD analysis project Ga0302279, IMG submission 194541) | Peat permafrost microbial communities from Stordalen Mire near Abisko, Sweden - III_Bog_N3_3 | ecosystem: Environmental > Terrestrial > Soil > Wetlands > Peat | place: Sweden: Abisko...
CAGAGGGGAGAGGCCCAGGCTCTTCGCCTTGTCGCGGCTCATCAGCAAGGCCGCGGCGGCTCCGTCCGAGAGGGGCGAGCTGTTGCCGGCGGTCACGCTGCCCTTGGCGGAGAAGACGGGCTTGAGGCCGGCGAGCCCCTCGGCCGTCGTCTCGGGCCGGATCAGCTCGTCCGCTTTGAACTCGACGGAGACGCGCTCGTTGCCGCGGTAGCGGGTGGCCTGGGCGGTGACGATCTCGCGCTCGAACCGGCCGGCCGCCCGCGCCGCCGCCGCCTTCTGGTGGCTGCGGAGCGCGAAGGCGTCCTGATCGGCGCGCGCGATCGAGAACTTGGTCGCGACGTTCTCGGCGGTGATGCCCATCGGCGTGTACACCGAGGCGACGCGGCGCATGGCCTCCGGCGAGGCGGAGAGCTTGTTGCCGGTCATCGGCACCATGGTCATCGACTCGACGCCGCCGGCGACGACCACCTCGGCCGAGCCGATGGCGATGGCGCCCGCGGCCAGCGCGATGGCCTGGAGCCCGCTGGAGCAGAAGCGGTTGATGGTGAGCCCGGAGGAGTCCTCCGACAGCCCCCCGAGCAGACCGGCGACGCGCGCCACGTTGAGGCCCTGCTCGCCCTCGGGCATGGCACAGCCGAGGATCAGGTCCTCGACCAGGGCGGGGCTCACCTGCGGCACCCGCGCGAGGAGGGCTGCGATCACCTGGCCCGCGAGCTCGTCCGGCCGGGTCTCGGCCAGCGAGCCCTTGTGCGCCCGGCCCACGGCCGAGCGAACCGCATCCACGATCACGATATCCATGGGGGTCACCTAGTTCCGCAGGGGCTTGTTGTTGAGCAGCATGAACTGCATGCGCTCGAGGCTCGAAGGCTCGCAGGCGAGCGAGACGAAGACCTCGCGCTCGAGCGCCAGCATCTCCTCCTCGGTCACCTCGTGGGAGGCGCCGCCGTTGCCGCCGCAGAGCACCGTCGCCAGCTTGCCGGCGATGAAGGCGTCGTGCGGGGTGGCCTGGCCGCCGGCCACCAGCGTGTCGATCATCATCTGGAGCGTGGCGATGCCGCTCTCGCCGGGGAGGCGATAGGCGCGCGGCACCGGCGCGTGGTAGCCCGCCTCGGCGAGGCCGATCGCGCGCGCCTTGGCCTCGGTGAGCTGCCGCGCGCGATCGAAGGACACCCCGTCCGTCTTGCGGAAGTAGCCGAGCGCCTTGGCCTCGTCGGCGCTGGTCGCCACCTTGGCGAGGGCGATGTTCTTGAACACCTGCGCCACGTACTCGAAGACGTTGACGTTGGTGCCCTCGGGGACGCCCTCGAGCGCGCGCCAGAGCATGTTGACGTTGCCGCCGCCGCCGGGGATGAGGCCGACGCCCACCTCGACGAGCCCGGCGTAGGTCTCCGCGGAGGCCTGCACCGCGGAGCAGGCGAAGCAGAGCTCGAGCCCGCCGCCCAGGGTCATGCCGTAGGGCGCGGCGACGGTGGGCACGGAGGCGTACTTCACGCGCTGCACGGCGTCGTGGAGCGTCTGCACCACCTTGCGGATGGCGCCGGTGTCCTTGCCCGTCCCCGCCATGGCGATGAGGAAGAGGTTGGCGCCGACGCAGAAGTGCTCGCCCTGGTTGGCGATCACCAGCGCGCGGAACTCGTTCTCGGCCTTCTCCACGCTCCTGGCGAGCATGTCGATGACGTCCCCGTCGATGCTGTTGGCCTTGCTCTTGAACGTGAGCCCGAGGACTCCGTCCCCGAGATCCCACGCCTCCGCGCCGTCGTTGGCGAGCACCGGCTTGCCGCCCTTGCGCAGGATGGTGAGCGTGGCCGCGCGCGGGTCGACGTGGTTGTCGACGTATTTACCGTGGAGCAGATCGAAGATCTGGCCGCCCTTGTAGAACGAGGTCGCGCCCGCCGCGCGCATCGCCTTGATCGACGCGGGCAGGGCGATGCCGTCCTTCTCCATGCGGTCGGCGGTCTCGGCGAAGCCGAGCGCGTCCCAGGTCTCGAAGGGGCCGAGCTCCCAGTTGTAGCCCCAGCGCATGGCCTCATCGATGGAGACGATGCTGTCGGTGATCTCGCCCATGCGCCGCGCCGAGTAGGCGAGGGAGCGGGAGAGCACCTTCCAGGCGAGCTGCCCCGCCTTGCCGGGGTCGGCGACGAGCTTCTTCACCCGCGCGGCCGGGTCCTCGATCTTCTCGATGCTCTTGACGGCCTTCTTGATGGCCTCGTCGCCCCCCCTGGGGCGGTACTCGAGCTTCTGGGGGTCGAAGGTCTCGATCGCTCCGTCCTTGCCCTTCTTGAAGAAACCTCCCTTGGTCTTGTCGCCGAGGATCTTCTTCTCGACCATGGTGCGGATGTACCCGGGCACCTCGAAGACGGCGCGCTCCTCGTCGCCGGTGAGGGTGGCGAAGCAGTTGTCGGCGACGTGCACCAGGGTGTCGATGCCGACGATGTCGCCGGTGCGGAAGCTGGCGCTCCGGGGGTGGCCCATGGCCTGCCCGGTGATGGCGTCGACGTCCTCGGGGGCGAGGCCGTCGGCGATCATCTGGTGGATGGCCGCCATCATGGCGTGGGTGCCGATGCGGTTGCCGATGAAGTTGGGCGTGTCCTTGCCGACGACCACGCCCTTGCCGAGGAGATCCTCCCCGAGGCGGCGCACGCGGGCCAGCGAGTCGGCGGAGGTGTCCGGGCCGGCCACCAGCTCGAGCAGCTTCATGTAGCGGACCGGGTTGAAGAAGTGCATCACCAGGAAGCGCTGCTTGAACGCCTCCGAGCGGCCCGCGACCATGTCGGCGATGCGCAGGCCCGAGGTGTTGGAGGCGACGATGGCCCCCGGCGCCACCGCCTCCAGCTTCTCGAAGAGGGCGCGCTTGTGCTCCATCTTCTCGATGATGGCCTCGATGATCAGGTCGCACGAGGCGAGCTTGGCGAGGTCGTCCTCGGTGTTGCCGATCTCGACGAGGCGGGCGAACGAGGGGTGGAAGAAGGCCGCGGGGCGCGCCTTGAGCGCCTTGTCCAGCCCGCCGGCGGCGAAGCGGTTGCGCGCGCTGCGGTCGCCCCGCTCGGCTTCGGTGAGGTTGGGCGGGACGATGTCGAGGAGGATCGCGTGGACCCCGGCGTTGGCGAGGTGGGCGGCGATACCGCTGCCCATGACGCCGGCGCCGATGACCCCGACGCGGCGGATTGGCTTGTGCATTCAGGACCTCTCGGGTGATTGGGCGCGTACTCTTTTCACGATCGGGCCCCCGTGCAAGCCCCATCGCGCGCTCCCCTCACCCGAGCCCCCCCAGACAAGGACCCGACGCCCTCAGAGAAGGACCCGACGCCCTCAGAGAAGGACCCGACGCCCTCAGAGAAGGACCCGACGCCCTCAGAGAAGGACCCGACGCCCTCAGAGAAGGATCAGGGGGTTTTAGGGGGGGCCTTCGGCCCCCCCTATCTCAACAACTGCTCGAAGAGCGCGAGGTTCTCCCACTCGTCGGCGGCGACCTCGCCGTCGGCGGTGATCACGTCGCGCATGGTGTCGAGGAACATCTGGCGGTGCTCCTTGGGGATCTGGGTGGGGTCCACCTCTTCGGGGCGGGGCGGCACCTGGAGCCAGCCCTTGACCTGCGCCGCCTCGTCCTCGGTGAGACCGAGCTTCTTCACCATCTTCGTCACGAACTTGCGCTCGGAGCCCTTCACCTCGAGGTCGGCCCAGACGAAAGAGCAGACGAACTTCATCAGCCGGAGCCGATCCTTGGGGGCGAGCTTCTGCATGGGCGCGTTATACCAGACCTTCGCCCGGGCCTGGGGCGTCGACGGCCGGCGCGTGACCGGGTAACCTCGGGTCGCGTCGATCGCGTGGATGGCGGCGATCGCAGGGTGCAAGCATGCGGCGGATGGCGTTCGGGGTGGTCGTGCTGGCCTGGGCTGCAGTCGCCGGGCTCGCGGGGTGCGGGGACGACGTCGAGCCCTTCAGTCCTCCCTATGGCGCGTCGACGGCGGCGACCACGACCAGCTCCGCGACGTCGAGCGGAACCGGCGGCACCGGCGCGCTCCGTGGCACCGGAGGCGGGTAGCCTGGAGCCTACTTCCAGGGGGGCTTGTGCGGGCTCTTCACGGCGGTCGGCTTCACGGGCGGCGGCGTGGTGGGCGCCAGCAGAGACCCGTGCGCGGGGACGAGCTCGTGCGGCGCGCTCGGGGGCGGTGACTCGGTGTTGCTCAGCATCAACCAGAGCGTGAGACCCACCCCCAGCGCCGCGAAGACCACCCCCACGAGGACGAGCGGCAGCACGGAGACGCCGGTGCCCGAGTACCTGCTCGGGCGCGGCGGGGCCGGCACCACCGGGACGCTCTCGCCGGGCGCCAGAGGCAGCGGCGCCACGCCGGAGAGCTGGGTGCGGGGGCCGGGGGATCGGGACGAGGTGCCCGCCTCCTGGTCGGCGGATGCCTGCGGCAGGTGAACCTGAGGCAGCGCGGTGGTTGCCATCACGTAGCCCTGGGGGGCGACCGTGGCGCCGGCACCTTCGAGCCCTTGCACCGATCGCAGGGTGCGCTCGGCGCTGGGCGCCTGAGGGGCAGGCATCTCCAGCGGGTGGATGGCGCCGGGCGAGGCGGCGCTGGTGCGCTCGGGAGCTGCAGTCACCTTCGCGGAGGCGGCCCTGACCTCTCCGTCGAGCGGGGCGGGGGGGTGCCGGAGGGTCTCGCCTCCTCCCTCGCCCCTGGGCTTCGACGCGGGTCGGGGGGGAATGCTGGCAAAGGGCGGCGGGCGACCTTCACGCAGCGCGCGCACGTCGCCCTGCATGGTGAGGGCGTCGGGGTAGCGCTGCTCGCGGTCCAGCATCAGCGCGCGGTCGACCACGAGGCAGACGCCGCTCGGCGCCCCGGGCGCCACCGAGAGCAGCGGCGGGGCGGGCTCGTTGGCCATCTTCAGGAGCATCTCGGCCTCGCCCTCGGCCTCGTGGACGTGGCGCCCCGCGATGAGGCGGAAGAGGGTCGCTCCCACCGCGAAGAGGTCGGCGCGCGCGTCGATCTCGACGCCGCGGATCTGCTCGGGGGGCATGTAGGGCGCGGTCCCCAGCTTGGCGCCCACGCGGGTCCGCAGCTTGGCCGGCACGCCCGCGCGCACCCGCGCGATGCCGAAGTCGAGCACCTTGAGGCGCCCGTCGTGGAGGACGAAGAGGTTGTCCGGCTTGATGTCGCGGTGGATGATCCCCTGGGCGTGCGCCGCGGCGAGCACGTCGAGGATGTCGTCGCAGAGGCGGAGCAGGTCGCCCAGCTCGACGCCGCCGGGCTGCCGCGCCAGCTCGGCCAGCGAGTGCCCCTCGAGGAGCTCCATCACCAGGAAGGGCGAGCCGTCCTCCGCGACGTCGATGTCGCGCACCTCGACCTTGCCCGGGTGCTCGAAGCGGTTGACCGCGTGCGCCTCCTGCTCGAAGCGGGCGCGCAGCTCGGGATCGCGGGCGACGTCGGAGTGGAGGATCTTGATCGCCTCCCGGCGGCCGATCTTGTGGGTCGCGACGTAGACGGCCGCCATGCCGCCGGTGCCGAGGAGGCGCTCCAGCGTCCACTTGTTGCAGAGCGTCGTGCCGACCCGCTGCGCTGCCTCGCGATCCACATCCATCGGGGGAGCGTGGGACTCTGAGTGGTGCCGGGGGTCGGGGTCAAGACCAGGCGAGCCGCCGGGCGGTTCGCCGGCGCTTCACGAGCCCTTCTTCTTCTTCTTGCTGGAGCGCGCCCGCTCCACGTCCTCGATGGCGTGGATGCGATCGGCCTCGACCAGCGTGATCCGCGCGTTGCCCTTGTCCTCCGCGAAGAAGACGTCGAGGCGGCGGCCGATCTGCGCCTCGGTGAGGGTCCAGGGATGGCCGGCCTCGTTCAGGGCCGGCACCTTGGTGCAGAGGTCGTCCCAGGCGACCAGCCGGGTCTGCTGCTGCTTGCCCTCGCCGCGCACGAGGAGGACCTCGGCGACGCGCGGGAGCACGATGGGCCGATCGTCGGGCCACATCGCCTGCACCACGGTGCGCCCGTCCCTGCCGGCGAAGGCGATGCTGGCGATGAAGAAGCGCTCCCCCAGCTCCTCCACGCGGGCCTCGTAGGCGAAGTTCCATCGCCAGCAGTACTCGATCTCGGCGCGCGGCAGCGTGTAGAGCGGCTCGTCCGGGTCCCACTCGTCGCGGAGGATGGTGGCGTAGTTGAGCTCGTTGAGGCGCGTCCAGCCGCGGAGGAACGCGTCGCCGTCCCAGGTGGCGCCCTCCACGCCGCCCTCCTGGGGGTCGGTGACGAGCAGGTCGAAGGCGGCGACGAGCGCGTCGAGCTCGATCCTCGCCTCCAGGCCGAAGGTGAAGGGGCGGAAGGCGTCCAGCTCGAAGGAGAGCTCGGGGCCGTTGCCGTCGTCGTGGTCGTCGTCCTCTTCCTCCTCCTCGCCGGTGTCGCTGCTGCCGGCGTCGAACTGGAAGCGGAAGTACACGCCGGTCACCTCGTTCTCGTACGAGACGACGTCGTCGTCCTCCTCGTCGAAGGTGTAGCCGGTGGTGCCGTTGAAGTACTCGAGGAGGGCCTCCCGCGAGAGCTCACCGCTGCGGGGGCGTAGGAACAGGTCGTAGCTCACGCGCGCATGCTACATCGACCGGGGTGAACCGGTCGGTGCCATCCGCTCGGCGCCGGTGGAACTGGCCGCGGCAGGGCTCGCCGGGCCCTACGTCGGGCTCTGCTGGGTGCAGAACCCGCCGATGCAGGTCACCCCGGTGGCGGCGCCGCAGCAGTCGGCGCTGGTGGTGCACTTCTCGGAGACCTGGGAGCAGGTGCCGGTCACCGGGGGGCTGCAGACCTTGGGCGACATCGGGTTGCTCGGGTCGGAGGGGCGGCAAAAGCCGTCGCAGCACTGGTCGCCGGTGGTGCAGCTGGTCCCGTCGGCCTGACAGGGGTCGAGCGCCCAGAAGCCGCGCTCGTTCCGGGTGGACGACTGGTTGGGGAGATAGAAGGGCGGGTGGCTGGGATCGGCGCCGGCGGCGGGGTTGGTGGAGATGGCGGCGACCCAGAGCTGCTTCTGCACGCTCGAGCCCTGGTAGGTGTTGCCGTACTCGCGGATGCTGGTGAACACGATCCAGAAGTACCCGCCCGCCGTCACCTGCAGGGCGAACGGCTCGTAGTTGCGCTGCCGGTCGATGAGGGCGTTGCCCGCGTTGAGCGTGGCCAGCTCGAGGTGCTCCTTGGTGGCGGTCTTGATCATGTAGAGCCGCCCGGTGGAGCCGGTGAACGAGTAGTCCCCGCAGGTCGCGTCCCACGTCGGCAGCATCTCGCCGTAGCTCGTGCAGAAGTTCTCGCCCTCCTCGAGGACGAGGAAGTTGGGGTCGGGGAGGAAGGTGGCGAACTTGGTCACCGAGCCGGCCGCGCCGTTGTCGACGAGGAGCTGCCGGTTGGAGAACGTGAGGGTGTCCGTGGTGGTGTCGACGGCCAGGTCCATCAGGCTGATCGAGCGCCCGGTGGTGCCGAACGGGTCCCCCGCGCCGTTGGTGAAGGCGTAGTGCATCCCGTCCGGCGAGATGGTGGGCACGTAGGCGCTGACGCTGGGGCCGAGGCCGACCACGGTGGCGGGCGTGAGCACCTTGTTCACGGCGTCCACCTTCCACGCCTGCTGGTTCACGCCGCCCCAGAAGTCGTTCTGGCTGCGCATCACGTAGTTGCCGTCGGGGGTGAAGGTGCCGAACGAGATGCCGCGCGAATCGCCCCCGAGGCCCGGCGGCGACGGGGTGATCTGGGTGGCCGCGCCCGTGGAGTCGACGGTGTAGATCCCGCTCTGCGCCTGCACGGTCGCGTCGTCGGTGCCGAGCGCGAGCCGGGTGCCGTTGGCCGACACGGAGTGGCAGACGAGGCACCCCGGGATCTTCAGCGTCGCGGGCGCCTGGACGCCCGGCTGCACGGTGTACAGCCCGTTCCCGGGGGTGTCGTAGGTCATGTAGTAGACCGCGCCCTGGAGGGATCCCGGCGCCACGATGATCGACGTGGTCGCCGGCCCGTACGCCATGCCCGCCGCGGCCTTGGTGACGTTGACGGTGAGCGTCTGCCCGCCGGTCGAGAGCAGGGCGCCGTCCCAGATGTCCTGGGGGATGGAGAACTGCGGCAGCGCCGGGTTGGCGACGTGGATGAAGCCTTGCCAGGAGAAGTACGTGGACGAGAGCGTCACCAGGGCGTCCACCGGCGGGAGGTTGCCGGGGCTGAACTGGAGCAGCGGCGCGGTGAGGCCGCGCGGCATCACCGTCTTGTCGTACGGGTAGAGGATCGCGGTCGTGTTGGGCGGGCTGGCCGTCGCCCCCGGATCCGGCAGGGGGGTGCCCATCAGCGCGGTGGTGTTCGCCGCCGAGGGGCCGGGGTCGGTGGGGCCGGCGAGCACGGTCTCGGTGAGCTGCACGTCCACCGTGACGACCGCCGTCGCCGTGAGCTGGCCGAGCGTGGCGGTGACGTGCGCCAGACCTCCGACCAGCCCCGTGGTGGTGAAGACCCCCGCGGCCGAGATGCTCCCCTCCGCGTAGCTGTCCAGCGTCCAGGAGACGTTGGTCGCGGGCACCCCGTCGAGCAGCGCCGCGAAGGTCTGCGTCGCCGGCACCATCTTGTTGGTGATGGTGATCGTCGCCGTCCCCGGGGTCACCGTCAGGGTCTGGGTGTTGCCGGCGTCCCCGAGGTTGATGCCGCCGTCGTCGCCGCCGCCCGCGCTCGCCGCGCTGCCGCCGGTGCCTTCGCCGCCGGTGCCCGACGTCGTCCCCGAGACGTGCTTGGCGCTGCTCCCGCAGGCCGCCAGCACGGCGCCTGCACAGGTGAGGGTGAGGAGCGAGGGGAGAAAGGCGCGCGAGCGAAGGAGAGGCAGCATCCTGCAACGCTATCCGATGCGGGCCGGGAGGGAAGCGGGGCCTGCCTTACCCCAGCTTCTTGCCGAAGCACACGCTCTGCGGGGCGCACGCGTACTGCCCGTAGCGAGGGATCCTGACGAAGCCGGCCCGCGTGTAGAGCGCGACCGCCTCCGGCTGCCGGTCCCCCGTCTCGAGCACCAGCGTGTCAGCGCCGAGCCGCCGCGCCTCCGCCTCGAGCGCGGCGAGGATGCGTCCCCCGAGGCCTCGGCCCCGTGCCTCGGCGGCGACGTACATGCGCTTGATCTCCACGGTGCCGGCGTCGAGGCGGCGAACGGCGCCGCAGCCGACCGGGCGCCCCCCGTGGCGGGCGACGAGGAAGGCGCCGCGGCCCGGGCTCACCTCCTCCTCCGAGAGGGCGAAGAAGGTGTCCTCCGGGCCCGGGTAGCGCGCCAGGAGCTCGGCGTTGAGGGTGGCGATGAGCTGCTGCGCGGTCTCCCCCGCGAGGGGCTCTTCGGCGATCGTCTCCGGCTCGGTCATGGCCGCGCAGGCTAGCACCGAGCCCGCCTCCTCGCGCCGCTCGCCAGCGGGTCGGCGAACCCGTAGACAGGAGGGCGACCCCATGTTCCGCGCCCTCCGCCACCGCGAGTTCAGGCTGCTCTGGTTCGGCCTCGTCGGCTCGGCGATCGGCACCTGGATGCAGATCGTCGCGCAGGCCCTCCTGGTGCTCCAGCTCTCCCACGGGTCGGCGCTGGCGCTCGGTGCGGTCTCCGCCGCGCAGGCGCTGGCGTTCTTCACCTTCGCGCTCTTCGGCGGCGCCGTCGCCGATCGGGTCGACAAGCGGCGCCTGCTCCTCACCACCCAGACCATCTCCATGCTGCTCGCGGCGCTCCTCGGCGTGCTCACCGCGCTGCACGTCGTCACCGTGTGGATGGTCGTCGTCCTCGCCTTCCTCCAGGGAGCGGCCCTCAGCTTCGACCAGCCGACGCGCGCGGCGCTGGTGCCGGAGCTGGTGCCGAAGGAGGAGCTCCTCAACGCCCTCTCGCTCCAGGCGATCGTCTTCACCGGAGCGTCCACGGTCGGACCGGCGCTGGCGGGGCTGAGCATGGCGGCGGTGGGCTACGCGGGGAACTTCTTCGCCAACGCGGTGAGCTACCTGGCCGTCCTCGGCGCCCTGCTCGCGATGCGCCCCCCGGCGAGGGCGGCCCCCACCCGTACGCCGAGCCCGCAGGCGATCCGCGAGGCGCTCCGAGCGGTGCGCTCCGACGCGGTGCTCCCTGCGCTCCTCGCCGTGTACGGCGGGCTCTTGTTCTTCGGTCCCTCCTCGGCGCTGCTGCTCCCGGTGATGGGGACGACGGTCCTGCACCTCGACCCGACGCACCTCGGCGTCCTCTTCGCGGCAACGGGGGCGGGGACCATCGTGGGCGGTCTCGCGCTCGGCTCGGCGGGCAATCCCCGGCACAAGGGGCGCATCGTCCTCGGCTCGGCGGGCCTCTGGGGGCTGGCCCTCGTGGCCTTCGCCGCCAGCCGCTCGTTCGCGCCGGCGCTGGCGGCGCTGGTCCTGGTCGGCCTTTTCCAGGTCGGCGTCAGCGCCACCACCCTCACGCTCCTCCAGTCCCGCGTCCCGCGGCACATGAGCGGGCGAGTGATGAGCCTGAACACCCTGCTCGTCATGGGCGTGCGACCCCTCGGTGATCTCCTGGCCGCCGCGGCCATCGGCCGCCTCGGAGCCCCCCTCACCGCGATCACGAGCGCTGCCCTCGTCGGCGCGCTCGCCCTCGCCGTGGCCACCCGGCGCGAGGTGCGCGGGGCCTGAAGCGGCGAAGCCTTCGCCGGGGAAGTCGGCGCCGGAGTATGGTCGCCGCGTGGGCGACCG
>Ga0302279_10007896_pt1 | contig 10673 bp, 8 predicted proteins | sample III_Bog_N3_3_FD_194541 | JGI IMG/M metagenome (GOLD analysis project Ga0302279, IMG submission 194541) | Peat permafrost microbial communities from Stordalen Mire near Abisko, Sweden - III_Bog_N3_3 | ecosystem: Environmental > Terrestrial > Soil > Wetlands > Peat | place: Sweden: Abisko...
TCGGCAGCAGCACAGTCGCGCTGATGCCGGCGACGCGGGCCAGCGAGACTCCCTGGCGGGTGAGCAGGAAGGGCAGCGCCGTCCACATGAAGCCCAGCACCAGACCGAAGGGAAGGATGGCGAGGCCGCGCACCCAGGGCGCGGGCGACGATGGCGATGAGGTGAGCGGAGTGGCGGGGAGGACTTCGAGTTGCATCTGGAGAAAGCCTACACGTGGTGAGACCGTGGCGTTATATTGGAACCATGGCCGCGCTAACCCAACCAGTACCTCAGGAAGCCGCTGTGGCGGCGGCGATTGCAAGAATTGCTCCCCCCAAGGGCGTTCGCCTGCGTCGTATCTATTTCGACACTGACCATTCGGGGGACCCTTCGGTTTACATTGTGTACGCAGTCTCAAAGAGCCTCGGACTCGGTCCTGCCCGCATCCGCAGCCTTGGTATTTTGCAAAGCCAGGTAACTGAGGTGGTTGATGCGCTGCACTTAGACCGCTTGTCTTATGTCCGCTTTGAAGATGTGAAATGACATGGCGCTTTCCAGAGATTTGCTGCGACATGCTCGACAACTAGCTACGCGGCGCGGACGGCCAAGCCAGATCAATTTGAGGCGTGCAACTTCGGCGGCATACTATGCTCTCTTTCACCTCCTCATCGGTGAGGTCGTTGAGCGCATGGTTCCCACCGATCCTCCAGAGCTACGCGTTCGTGCAGCAAGGGCCATTCAGCACGGAGATATGAAGCAGGCTTGCGTTGACATCGGCAATCCGCCCAAGAAGCTACAATCACTCCTCGGTGCAGGAACTTCACCAGAACTCAGGGCCATTGCAAAGAGTTTCATCGATCTTCAGGAGGAACGACACGCAGCGGACTATAACGTTGCTCTAAGACTTTCGCAATCAGCCGTTTTGAATTCCGTTGCCAAGGCTGAGGCCGCTTTCGCTCACTGGGAGCTGGTACGAGTGTCGGCCGAAGCAAATATTTTCCTCGCTGCAATTGTCTTTGGCGCGAGGTGGAACCGATGAGCCACGGCCTGTTCAAGCTGGAAGAGCGTGCCCACGCCGCTTTGCGGGCGCGAGCCGACCGCAAGCGCGCAATAGCGCCGCACCTGTTGACCGGCGAGCGCGGCGAGGATGCGGCGTTCTTTCATCTGCGCGGGCTGGGGTACACCATCGTGGCGAGGCGGTGGCGCAGCGAGCGGCAGGCGGGCGACCTGGACCTGGTCGCGTGGGACGGCGACACGCTGGTGATCTTCGAAGTGAAGGCGCGAACCGCGCGCGACTTGTATCCGGCGGAAGTGCAGGTGGACCCGCACAAGCAGACGATCCTGCGCAGGATGGCGCATGCGTTCCTGCTGCAGATGCCAGCGCCGCATCGCGCGGCGGTAAGCGTCCGGTTCGACGTGCTGAGCGTGTACCTGCTGGAAAGCGGCGTGGAGTTCCACCACATACCGAATGCGTTTCCGCGGTTTGCGCCGCCGCCGCGCGGGTGGCGCTAGCGTCCGGCTGGGGTAGTGGGGCCAAACTCGCCTGCGGTGAAGGTCATCCAAGGGCCGGCGATCATGTCATGCAGGATGGGCTTCTGCCAAGCGAACTGCGGGTGCGCGACGAAGAATGGCGCTGCGACGAAGTCTTCGCCGCAGGGATGGCCGGCGCGGGCGATGAAGCTGAGCTTCGCCGCCATGTTGGAGTCCATGACCTTGCCGGTGACTGCGCCGGAGGGCGAAAAAGGCGGGTTCTCCCAGACCTTCTCGCCGTCCGGTGAGGTGTCCTCATGGCCGCAGAGGCTGCGCTTGCCGGCATCAATCTTGTGTTCGTAGCTGTCGTAGTGGTCAGAGAGGTAGGCCTCGGCGAGCGAGGTGTCGAGTTCACCGTAGTGCTGCTGGATGAACTGATCGGCGCGGATGTGGCGGGCGTTCATCGAGCTGGAAAGGTTCTTCGGATCGAAGCCGCTGGTGTCGTCGCGGATGAGCAGCGGGTCGGCAGCGAAGTTGGAGCTGACAAAGTAGCCATCCTTCTTCTTTGTGAGCGGGGTGTGGTGCAGGCCGAGCTCGAGGTAGCCGATCTCGCCGGTCTTGCGGTCGCCGATCATCCAGGAGTTGGCGTAGCCGCCGTTGTTGCCAGTGCGCATGATGGCGGCGTACTCGTCGATGGACGAGGCGAACTGCATGGCCTTGCGCGAGCGCATGAACTCCGGCACGCCGTTGGGATCGAAGCCGATGGCCTGCGGCAGCGTGGTCTCGGTGATCATCAGGCCGGCGGAGTTGACGCCGAAGTCGTCCTGGCTGGTGATGACGCCGGGTGTGCCGTCCATGAGGATGTGGTAGCCGCGGTCCGGGACGATGTCAAAGACCACGGTCCAGCGTTCGCCCTCCGCATAGCTGGACCAGTTGCTGTGTGCGATCACGATCTTGCCGTCCTTGGTGGCGGAGCCCGTCGCGATGAACGCGCTGCACTTGCCGGGTGCGACTGCAGCGGGAGGGTTGGGCTTGTCCTGGTGAGCGTTCAGCCAGGGAAGATAGTAGCCGGTGAGTTCTTCGTCGCCATTAACGGCGACGACATCCCAGAGATCGACCTTGGAGCCGTTGGCCTTGAGGCCCGCGGCGATGCCGAGCAGCTCGACCTGGTACTGCGGCTCAAGGTGCGGCCACAGGACCGTGCGGGCGGCGGCGCGAAAGAAGCTCCAGTCGCGGTGGTACAGATTGGGTGCTTCCAGGGAGTAGACGTGCACGTTGTCCTCAATCTCGTGCGTGAGCAGGTAGCCGTGCTGGAAGCCGATCTGCGCGGGCGTTCCGGCGAGGTGGACGTAGGTCCAGCCGGCTTCGTTGTGGCGATAGCTGCCTTCGAGGCGGTAGTCCTGCGCGAAGGCTGTGACAGAGGGGGCAACGAGAAGAGCGAGTGCGGCGAGGCGCATCATGCGGGTTCTCCAAGGGATAAAGTTGAGTGTATTCGATGGCAGCGGGAAAACCTACTTTGCGCGCAATCGGCGGAGTGTGCGCGCGGACTGCCTGATGCACGATACTTGTCATGGCGACGATGAGTTGGGCGACCGCGCAAGCGGCGGAGTTTGGAAGCATCATGGCAAACAAAGGCAGAGCGGCGGCGGTGTTCGCGGGCAGGGCGTGGCAGCAGGTGCTGGCGCGCGACGCCGCGGCGGACGGGCAGTTCGTCTACGCCGTGAAGTCGACGGGCGTTTACTGCAGGCCGAGCTGCCCGAGCCGCCGGCCGGAGCGCAAGAACGTGAGCTTCTATCCGACGGCGACGCTGGCCGAGGCCGCGGGCTTTCGTGCGTGCCTGCGCTGCGAGCCGGCGCGCGTGGCGCCGAAGGACGATCCGCAGGCGGCGGCGATTGCGAAGGCGACAAAGTTCCTGAGCGAGCGAGCCGGCGAGCGCACGTCGCTCGACGAGCTGGCCGCAGAGGCCGGGCTGGGACGGTTTGCGCTACAGCGCGGCTTCAAGCGCGTGCTCGGCGTGACGCCGGGCGAGTTCGCGCGCGAGCAGCGCAAGGAGCGATTCCGCGAGAAGGTACGAGCGCCGAAGGTTACGTCGAAGTCGCCGATTACGGATGCGGTATATGAGGCGGGGTTCGGTTCGTCGAGCAGGTTGTATGAAGATGTGGACTCGACGTTGGGGATGAGCCCGACCGCGATGAAGGCCGGCGGCGCGGGCGAGACGATTCGCTATGCCGTGACGGAGTCACCGCTGGGGCGCGTCCTGGTGGCGACGACCGAGCGCGGACTGTGCGCCGTGCTCTTTGCGGACTCCGATGCGGAGGCCGCGGCGGAGCTGCGCGAGCGGTTTCCGCAGGCGGTGCTGCGGCGCGACGATAAAGGCCTCGGCGAGGCGATGAGCTTTGTGCTGGCTCGGTTGCGCGAGAATCCGACTGCCGCTTCTCTTCCCTTCCACGTGCGTGCAACCGCTTTCCAGCAGCGGGTTTGGCGTGCGCTGCTGGCGATTCCGCGCGGAGAGACGCGGACGTATGCGGAGATCGCGGAGGCCGTGGGGTCGCCGCAGGCGGTGCGCGCCGTCGGCACTGCATGTGGCGCCAATCTGCTGGCTGTTGTGGTTCCCTGCCATCGCGTGGTGGGGGCCGACGGCAGGCTTACGGGCTATCGCTGGGGGACCGAGCGCAAGCGGCGGCTGCTGGAGATGGAGCGCGGCGAGTAGCTCCGCCCCCACATCTCAAAATCGAGATGTGGGGCACCCGCTTCCATCCAGTAGGCGGCTGGCGCGTCTAAAATCAGTGAAGTGCGCCTCTGCGCCGGCGAAGGTTCCTGTCCAATGAAGATGAAGCTGCGTCCTGTACTGCTGGTCCTTCTGATCCTTGGTGCTTTTTACTATGTCTCCACGCGGCTGATGCCGGTGGGAGCGCTGGCCGGCCTGCTGCATCGGGGCATGGCGCAGATCGCAGGCTCGACCGAGTCGACGATTCACGGGCCGCTGGGGAACTTCACGCTGACCGAGGCCTCGGCCGCGCCGGCCTTTGACAGCGAAGAGGAGCAGAATATCGCCGTCTACAAGAAGGCGCTGCCCAGCGTGGTGAACATCACGTCCACCGAGGTCGCGTATGACTTCTTCTACCGCCCCTACCCGCAGCAGGGGCAGGGGTCGGGGTTCATCCTCGACAAGCAGGGGCACATCCTGACCAACTACCACGTCATCGACAACGCGCAACTGGTCGAGGTGACGCTGTGGAACAAGAAGAAGTACAAGGCAACGGTGGTGGGCCAGGACCGCAATCACGACATCGCGCTGCTGCAGATCCAGGGTGCGCCCGATCTGGAGCCGGCGACGCTCGCAGACTCGGTGGGCCTGGTGGTTGGACAGCGGGTGTATGCCATCGGCAACCCGTTCGGTCTATCGGGGACCATGACCCGCGGCATCATATCCGCGATACGTTCGATCGGCATGCCCAGCGGTAACAAGATTGAGGACGCCATCCAGACCGACGCGGCAGTGAACCCGGGCAACTCCGGCGGGCCGCTGCTGAACTCGCACGGCGACGTCATCGGGATTACGACGCTGATCGCCTCCAACCCCAACGGTGGCGCGGACCAGTCCGCGGGCATCGGTTTTGCAATTCCGATTGCGACCGCGAAGTCCGTGCTGGACGACTTTGCCAAGTATGGGCACGCGCGGCGGCCGTCGCTCGATATATCGACCTTCCCGCTTGGACCCGAGGACTCTGAACAGTTGGGGATGCCCGCGGTTCCGGGCGTCCTGGTGGAGAGGGCGCTGCCCGGAGGCGCCGCCGAGCGCGCCGGAGTCCACGGCGGCAACCAGAAGGTCTACGCGGGCAATACGCCGGTGATGGTCGGCGGCGACCTGATCGTCGGCTTTGACGGCGAGGAGATTGCCACGCCGCAGGACCTGGCCGCTGCGCTGAACTCGCACCATCCCGGCGATGTGGTTACGCTGACCGTCTACCGCGGGCAGCGGCAGCTCAACATCAAGGTCACGCTCTCTGACGCGAAGGAGACAAACGGTGGACAGGAAACCTAGAAGCAGTGACTAGGGACTAGGGAGTAGGGAGTAGGGAGTAGGGAGTAGAAAAGCAAAGCGAATGCAAACGGCCCGGAAGCGATTCCGGGCCGTTCGGCTTTGCAGGTTGGTGGTGCGGGTTAGAAGAACAGCTTGGCGGAGAACTGCATCTGACGGGCGGAGTAGAGCCCGTTGTTGGTACCCGACGGTGCGGCGAAGGCCGAGAGGCCTGTACCGGTGTAGGGGACGATGCAACCCTGCTGCGTGGAGCCCGCCGGGGCGGCGATGACCTGGCACTTCTCGGTAGCGGAGGTCGAGTTCGGCGTGAGGAACGTGGAGTAGCTTCCGTTTACGCCGGTCACGATCTTGTGGTTGAGGAGGTTGAACGCGTCCGCCGAGAACTGCAGGTAGATCTTCTCCCATATGGGGAAGTCGCGGGAGAGGCGGAAGTCAAAGTCGTTGAAGCCCGGGCCGACGATGCTGTTGCGCTCTATTTGCGGAGGACGGCCAGTGGTGGGCGAACCCGAGCCGGAGCTCATGGCGCCGCCGTAGATTCCGCCATCGTCACCGTAGCTGGTGGGATTGGTGGAACCCGCGAAGACCGTCCCGGTCATAGCCAGAGAGATGGGCTGTCCGGCGGTTGCGATCTCTGAGCCGGAGAAGGTCCACTCGTCAATTGCCTGCTTGACGATCTTGCTGCTCTCAAAGAGCTGGGGCTTGTAGACGAACGTCAGCGTAAAGCGGTTGCGGACGTCGAGATCCGACAGGCCGTTCTCCGCACGAATGTTATTGGGATCGAGCGGTGTGTCGCCACCGTAGAAGGTGCCAAAGGTGCCGGCAACCTGGCTGGTATCCGTGGCGCGGGACCAGGTGTAGTTGCCGATAATCTCCAGCCCGTTCGCGAAGGGGCGGCGGACGGTGGCGGCCAGGCCGTTGTACCAGGTGTTGGCTACGCTGTAGCCGGTGTTGAAGGTGGCCAGGGCCATGTTGCGCCGGTCAGCGGGAAGATAGACCGGCACCGTGATCGTCGAGGTGACGTTGTTGTTGGCATCCTGAATCGCGTAGGTCTTGATGCCGTGGGGGGTCTGGCCGATGAGGTTGGAGTCGACGAAGACCGGCAGACGCATACCGCGGGTGCCGACGTATCCGACCGAAAGGCTCATCTTGCCGGGAAGGGACTGCTCGACGGAGAGATCCACTTCATGGGTATAGGGCGGAACGAAGTTGGGGTCGAGGCCGTGGAAGCTGTAGGCAGGCGTGGCGTTCACGGTGGTGACGGTCGGACCCGTGCCACCGGTGGGATGCAGCGAGCCGGAGAGAGCCGGGCCGGTGGGCAGGAACGGTACGTTGGGGAAGGCGAGCCGGGTTCCGGCGACTGGGACCGTAGCGCAGTTGGTGGTCGTGGTACCCGTGGTGGCATTGCAGCCGGAGTAGTTGTAGTTCAACTGGACGACGCCATTCTCCACGCGGTCCGCATAGTAGGTGCTGCCCTGGTTGAGTGCGGAGAACAGACCGTAGCCGCCGCGCACCACGGTACCAGTAAACGGAGTCCAGGCGAAGCCGAAGCGCGGCTGGACGCGGCTGGTGTTCTTGATGGTCTGGGTGTACTCGGTGGAGATGGGCGGGAAGAGGTTGTTGACCAAAGGCGCGCTGGGCGTGACCTGGATGTCGTAACGTACACCCGCGGTCAACACGAACTTGGGCGTGACCTTCCAGGAGTCCTCTGCGAAGCCGTCAAACATCTTCATCCAGAAGTCGTCCTTGCCCTGCGTACCAGCAGCGGTGTTCACCTGGTCGACAGTCTGTACGAAGGTGTTGTAGTGGTAGCCGGCGTAGGGATCATTATCTCCGGTCTGGCCGGCGAAGGCGTCCTGCGCGTAGCTCTGGAAGTTCACCGTGGTGGTGGAGCCGCCGTAGCTGTAAATGCCGCCGCCCTGGAAGAGGTTGATCATGACCTCGTGGACGATGTTGACGTCGCCACCGAACTTGAAGGAGTGGTGGCCCTTGGTGGTGGAGAAGACGTCGGTGAACTGGATGCGGTGCTCATCGGGCTCGGCGATACGGGGCAGAGCGTTGGGCATGCCGAAGGTGGCGACACCAGTAGAGACCGAGGGGCCGGCTGCGTTGGCGCCCGCGGTCTCCAGATCACGACCGAACTGGAAGTGAACCTGATTGACCGAGGCCTTGCCAATCTGGGTGGTGAAACCCGCGACCAGAAAGCGCTCGTGGTAGCTGGTGGGCGCGTTCGTTGAGGGCGAGCTGTTGGAGAAGGTGTTGGCCGGGCTGTAGCCGTAGGTGCTGTCGTAGTCGACGAAGTTGTAGTCGACAAAGGCGTCGTTGCGGCTGTTCAGGTGGTAGTCCAGGCGCGGAAAGAAGAGGTTCTCCTTCTGGAAGCGGCCGGGAGCAGCCGTGGAGACGGTCTGCAGGAAGGTGATGGCGTTGAGGCACTGGGTAGCCGTGATACCGGTGGTGCCGGTGTAACCGGCGGTACCAACGACCGGGCACTGCGCCGGGGTGATGGTGTTGGACGCGGTGTAGACGCCGGAGGGCGTAGTGGAGATGGTGTTGGAGTCCGTGTAGAGAACCTTGCCCACCTTGCGGAAGCCGTCATAGGTGAAGAAGTAAAAGAGCTTGTCCTTGATGATGGGGCCGCCGACCGAGCCGCCGAACTGCTGCTGCTGGTGGGTGGGCTGGGTGAGCAGGAAGGAGTTGCCACCGTTGTGCAGCGCCTGGAACTTGCTGTAGGGATCAAGCGCATTCAGATCCGGGTAACGGAGCAGGTAGAACAGGTCGCCATGGATCGCGTTGGTGCCGTTCTTGGTGATGGCGTTGACCTGACCGCCAGCAGCCTGGCCGAACTCGACCGAGTAGTTGGAGGTCTCCGCCTGGAACTCCTTGATGGAGTCGATGGAGTAGACGTAGGGGGCACCGGACGAACGACCACGGGCCTCGGAGAAGAGCATCTCGTTGTTGTTCGAGCCGTCCACGTAGTTCTGGTTGTAGAGGCCGCTGATGCCGTGGAAGCTGACCAGGCCCGAGCCGCCGTCCTGTACGACGTTCGGGGTGTTCAGAACGAAGGCGCTCCAATTGCGGGTGGCGACGGGGAGATTCACGAGCAGGGTGGGATCAAAGGTCTGCGAGACCTCGGTCTTCTGGGTGTCGAGGATGGGGCTTTCGCCGCTGACTTCGACTGTCTCGGTAACCGAGCTGGCGGGCAGCACTTCGTCGATGGTGAGGATCTCACCGACGGTGAGCAGCAGGTTCTTGCGCTCGACCTTGCCGAAGGAGGCGGCCGTGGCGGTGACGGAGTAGTGACCCGGGATAAGGAAGGGCGCGGTGTAGATGCCGGCGCTGTCGGTGACGGCGGAACGGGGGACACCGGTATCGGTATTGGTCACGACGACGGTCGCGCCGGGAACGACGCCGCCGGTAGCGTCGGTAATGGTACCGGTGATATTGCCGTTGCCGGAGGTCTGCGCTGCAATCGGCAGAGCGCAACAGGCGACCAGAGCGGTCGCAAGGACATAACGCAGGCGGTTAGAAAGGGAGAATGACATAGGCGGCACAGGCTCCTGTAGGGTTGCGACTGCGGTGACGCCGGGTGGAAGACACGAATAGCGGACCTCCTGAATGGGGCTACGCTTAAGGTTTCGGACCGGCGGAAATTTCAATGAAGGAATCACCTTCATCATTACTGATAGTGGGGGTGCTGTCAATGGTGGGACCCCGGATCCTGCCGAAACGTTGGTAACCAGCGAAGAAAACAAAGGGTTTACCGGCGCAGGGATGGGACGCCCCCGCTCAGCTTGCGCGAATGCGTATCCCCATTCGTACACCTGAGGGCCGGGCCTAAGTGCGGGGTCTTGTTAGTGCAGGGTCTTGGGAATGACGGCGAACTGCAGGAGTATCTCGAAGGGGATGATGTCCAGCGTGGCCTCGTGCGTGGCTTCGAGGACGACCGGGCAGGCAGCGCCGGCGCGATGCACGTCCAGCCAGCGGGCCGCGCAGACGCACCAGCGGTCGCCCGGACGCAGGCCGGGAAAGCCATACTGCGGCATGGGCGTGGAGAGATCATTGCCCAGCCGCGCGGAGGCGGCGAGGAACTCCTCGGTGACGATGCAGCAGACCGTGTGCAGGCCCAGGTCGTCGGGGCCGGTGTTGCAGCAGTTGTCGCGATAGAAGCCGGTGAGCGGGGCGTCGGCGGAGTTGCCGCCGCAGGTTTCGAGCGGCTGGCCGAGGACGTTCTTCTGGGTAGAGAGCTTCGCGCCGGTAGTGTCCATAGGGTGATTGTAGACCGTACCCGGCGTCATGCTCCGACGGTGAGGACAGGCTCCATGGTTGGATGCGGGGCGGCGGCGTTGGCCGGAAGCGTCACGCGGATGGTGGTGCCGTGATATTGGCGGGAGGTGCTGGAGCGCAACTGGAGCCGGCCTCCCTGCTCTTCCACGATGCCGCGCGTGACCCACAGGCCGAGCCCGGTGCCGCGCTCTCCCTTGGTGGTGAAGAAGGGCTCAAAGACGTGGGTGAGGTTCGCGCGCTCGATGCCGTGGCCGGTGTCCGATACGGTGATGACCGCGCAGTTCTCACAGAGACGGGCGCGGACAAGGATCTGGCCGCTATCGCCCTCCATCGCTTCCAGAGCATTGCCGACGATATTCGCAAAGACCTGGCGCAGGGAGGGATCGTACTGGACGGAGCTGATCTCCGGGGAGAGACGGGTGATGATCTCAACGTGTTGCTGCGAGGCGCGCGATTGAAAGAGCTGTACCACCTCATCGAGGAGTGTGTGGAGGTCGAGCGTGCGTCCGGGGACCTTGCGATAGAAGCTGAGCGTGGAGCGGGTGATGTGGCCCACGCGATCGAGCTCGCGCGCGGCGAAGGCGATCAGCTCCTGCGACTGCGGCGAGAGTTCCTGGTCCTGCAGCAGGTAGAAGATATTGGTCAGGGCTTCGAGCGGGTTGTTGATCTCGTGCGCCAGCGTGTTGGCCATGCGTCCGGCGGCAGCGAGCCGTTCAGAGTTGATGAGCCGGGTCATCAGGTCGGCGGTCTCGCGCTCGGCGGCCTTGCGCGCCGAGATGTCTTCGACGACCCAGAAGAAGGTTGTCTTGGGTTCGTCGGCGGAGTGGCTATCCTGCCGCAGCAGAGAGGCCGTCAGCTGCGCGGGAAAGGTGCTGCCGTCGCTGCGCATGACGGTCCGTTC
>Ga0302279_10007900_pt1 | contig 10669 bp, 7 predicted proteins | sample III_Bog_N3_3_FD_194541 | JGI IMG/M metagenome (GOLD analysis project Ga0302279, IMG submission 194541) | Peat permafrost microbial communities from Stordalen Mire near Abisko, Sweden - III_Bog_N3_3 | ecosystem: Environmental > Terrestrial > Soil > Wetlands > Peat | place: Sweden: Abisko...
TGTCACGCATCTGGGGCGCGCCGCTGAACCGTGTGTCGAGGTCGGCCGCGAGCGCCTGGTCGACGATGCGGCTCCAGGTGCGTCCGATCGTCGGCTGCTCGCGCTCCGCGCTCGGGTACTCGCCGTCGAGGACGCGCCGTAGCACCTGGGCAGGATTCGACCCCTGAAACGGCAGGTGCCCCACCATGCACTCGTAGAGCAGCACGCCGATCGCGAACACGTCGGCGCGCCCCCCGACCTCGCGCCCTTCGATCTGCTCGGGCGCCATGTGGGCAGGGCTGCCGAGGACCTGCCCGGTGGACGTCACCCCCTGCGCATCGAGCAGCTTCGCGATGCCGAAGTCGGTCAGCTTGATGCGGATGCGATCGCCGGGGCCGTCAGACGATCGACCAGGCACTGGGGAGCTGCTCGCCGTGGCAGGCGTCGCGAAGGTGCCGGAGGGCAACGGCGGGCCGGGCGGGGGGGACGAGGGCGAAGGAGGAGGAGGCGACGGAGTGGGCGTCGGTGCGTCCTGCTTCACGCAATCGCTCGTGCCCGACGCGCGATGCTCGATGATCACGTTCTCCGGCTTCACGTCACGGTGCACGACCCCTGCGTCGTGGGCGTGGCCGAGTGCCCCCAGGAGCTCGACGCAAATCGACGCGGCGACCTCGGCTGGCAGAGCTCCGTGAAGCTCGAGCAGCTTCCGCAGGGTGACGCCGCGTAACAGCTCGACGACGAGGTATTGCTCCGATTCGGTCGGCCCCGAGACGTCATAGACCTCGACGATGTTCGCGTGCCGCAGCTTCGCGACGGCCCGGGCTTCGATGGAGAAGCGCCGCACGGCCTCCGCAGAGTCGCGCAAATGCGGGTGAATCACCTTCACGGCGACGTCGCGACCGAGGCGCAGATCTCGAGCGCGGTACACGGTGGCCATGCCCCCGTGCCCCAGCTCTTCGATGACGTCGTACTTCTCCAGAGTGGGGAAGCGCGAACCGCGCACCGGCTGACTGCTGACTGCCGTCATCCGAGCGCGAGTCTATCCCCGGACGGGGGCGCGGTCACTGACAGTGTAACGAGGCTCGTCTATCGGATGCGCCGGAAGACCCTCTCGAGCTCGTCGGCGTCGCAATAGACCTCGGCGATGTCGGCCATATCCATGAAGAAGCCGAGGAGAATCTCCGTATCGGCGGCGCCGTAACCCAGAAATGCCGAGATTGTGCGCTCGATGTTGCGGCGACCACGGGGCGAGGCGAGCTCGATCATGGCGCGTCGCAGCAAGACGTCGACGATGCGGCGCGCGCGGCCGTCGTGCTCGTCCTCGCCCGGTCGCGGGGGATGCACCTTCGCCTCGCACATCTCGCACGCGTCCTGCCACTCGAAGACCTCCATCCCGCAGCCGGGGCACGTACCGACGGGGTCGAAACCGAGGAGATCGTCCGAGTAGACGTAGGTGGCACTGCCGAGCTGAATGACCTCGATGATCCCGCTCACCTCGTCGATGTAACGGAAGTAGTCGAACGGCGGGGCGTCCGGCTGCAGCAGGAACGGGCCGAGACGGACGTCGATGGTATCCGCTCGGAAGGACACCCGGAGACTGGTCCCGTGGCCCGTCTCGATGAGCAGCTCCGTCAAAGTGTCCGTCCGCTTCACGAGCTTGAAGGTGTCGTCCGTCGCCAGCGAGTCGGCCAAGAGCTTCAGCCGAACCTCGACCGACTTCTTCCGCGGTTTGAACCAGCGTGAAGCCTCCTCCGGGGTGGGATCCCGCAACGTCGCGAGCGGGGCTGGCGCGGGCACGGCGGAGCCCGAAGCGGGGGGAACGCTCACGGCTCGCTACTCCTTCAACCCCAGCCTCTTCAGGCGGCTGCGGAAGGTGCTTTCGCTGAGGCCGAGCGACCGCGCGGCGCGTGACTGGTTCCCTTGCGCGCGTGAGAGCACCTGCACGAGGATCTCGCGCTCGAGGTCGTCGAACGTGGTGCCGGCTTCGGGGACCTTCAGCATGATCGGGATGGAGTCGTCGGAGGAGAGAGCGCCGGGGCTTGGGACAGAGGCGGCGCTCGGTGGAAGCGGCGGAAGGGGCGGGAGGCTCGCGGGGTCGAGCGTCTCGAACCGACCGCTGCCGGACGCGGACGGTCGGTTGGGGAAGGAGCTCGCGAACGTGGCGCTGGCTTGCGGCGGAAGAGCTGGGAGACCGAGCCCTTCGGGGCCGACGTCCTTGCCTGCATGATAGATGACGAGCCGCTCCATCACGTTGCCCAGCTCGCGCACGTTGCCCGGCCAGGGATGACTCTCGAGCGCCTTCCACGCGGTCTCGCGGAGGTGAGGCAACGCGCGGTTCATCCGCTTCGCCGCGGCTTCGAGCAGCGGTTGACCTAGACCGCGCACGTCGGCGATCCGCTCACGCAGCGGAGGGATCGCGATCGGCGCGACGGCGAGCCGGTAGTATAGGTCCATGCGGAACGAGCCTGCCTTGGCTTCGGCGAGGAGATCGCGGTTCGTCGCCGCGATGATGCGCAGGTCGACCCGGCGCGGCTCGCTCGACCCTACGGCCCAGACCTCACGCGACTCGAGCGCACGAAGCAGCATCGCCTGCAGCGCGAGCGGAGCCTCGCCGATCTCGTCGAGGAACAGCGTTCCGCCATCCGCCAGCTCGAAGAGCCCGCGCCGAGCCTGCTGCGCGCCGGTGAAGGCACCCTTGACGTGACCGAACAGCTCGCTCGTCATCAGCTCGGGCGGAAGCGCGGCCAGGTTCTGCGCGACGAAACGACCACGACGCCGAGCGCTACGCTCGTGAATCGCCGCGGCGACCAGCTCCTTCCCTACCCCCGTCTCGCCATGAAGGAGAACGCTCGCCTCCGTACCGGCGACGGCATCGACTTGCTCGAGCACGTCCGCCATCGGCTTCGACGTGATCTGGAGCTTCGGCCGCGGCACTTGGCGGGTGACGACTTCGACGTCGTCCTTGAGGCGGACGTTGGCGCGCGAAATCTCCTCCAGCAGCCTGCGGTTCTCGAGAGCGAGCCGACGTTGCTCGGCCGAACGCTGGATGATGAGCTTCAGCTGCTCGGTGTCCCAGGGCTTCTGGATGTATGCGAACACATGACCCAGGTTCACGGCGTCCCGGAGATCATCGAGGTCGCCGTAGCCCGTGAGCAGGATGCGCTGGGTATCGGGGTGCTCGGCGCACGCGCGGGCGAGGAGCTCGGAGCCTCGCATCGGCTCCATGCGCATGTCGCTGACGAGCACGTCGTAGGGGGAGCGCGCGAGCTCCGCGAGAGCCTCGGGGCCGCTGGCCGCCAGGGTGACGTCGAAGTCGCCCGAGAAGACCGCGTCGAAAACCTCTCGCAAATCCTCTTCGTCGTCAGCGTAGAGGACCCGGATGCGCGAGGGGGGCGCGAGAGACACGCGAGACGGAGCGGGAGCCGGGACAGATACGAGCGACATACCGCGCTACACGCTATCACTAACGACGGTCACGCCGTGATGAGGCCGCGGAGCTCTGCGTCGAACACCCGGAACGCGCTCTGCTCGGGCCACGGCGGCGCCCCGTCGAGCAGGTGTCGCGCTTCGGTCAGGTTGCCGCCGTCGATGGCGACCACGGCCGCGCCGTACCGCATCGCCCAGTACAGGAGCGGCGTCGACGATGCCGCCGAGAGGAGCTTCTTCGAGTCCGTACCGGCGCTTCGATGGGCGAAGGCGCGGGCGAGAGCGCTCACCCCTTTGCGAAGGCGCGCGACGCGACGGCGGGCGAGCGGGCCGGCTGGCGGAAGCGGGAGTTGCTCGAGCTTTTCGGCCTTCGAGACGCCGCTCGCACGATCGCCGTGGAACGTATCGAGGAGCACCTCGATGAACAGGCGCTGCTCGACCGCCGCATCCCATGCAGGCCCCTTGGCTGCCCGATCGAGCGCCGTCTGCGCGGCGTCGACCCAGCCGTACGACGCGTACGCCGTGGCCGCCATGAGCGGAGCCATCGTCTCGGGGAACATCACGCGGTCGATCGCGCCCTGCCACGAGCCGAGCACGCGCAGCACGTCGCCCGAGAGGAGCAGCTGCCGCATCCGACGACGGGCGAGGAGCGGGGGCACCGCCATCATCGTGAGGATGACCGCGCAGGGGAGCAGATACCTCGGGTCCTGCCGAGCCATCTGCAACACGGCGAGAGCGCACATGGCGCTGATGACGGTCGGGAGATGGCGAAACGGTCGCACGTCAGCCGTCGCCGGCTCCGCCTGTCTTGGCACCGGGACCGATGCCGTGACGGCGCAGATAGCCACGCACGTGCGCCCGCTCCATCGCGGACCGTCGACCGATCTCGCTGACGTTCCCGGCGCACTCGGCGAAGAGAGCCGTGAAGTACTCGCGCTCGAATCGAGCGAGCATCTCGCGTTTCGCGTCCTGAAACGTGCGGCCACGCGTCGGCGTCGAATCACTCGACTGCACCATCGGCGCGAGGTGCTGCGCGAGATCGAGCGGGCCTTCCTTCCCGAACGCGAGCGCGACGGCCACGACGTTGCGAAGCTCGCGGACGTTGCCCGGCCAATCGTGGCGCATCAGGCGCTCGAGGGAATCGTTCGTCGTGCGCTCGTAGGCCCCCTTGTCGCTGAGGTCGTTCATCATGCGGCGAACGAGCGCGGGGATGTCTTCGAGTCGGCTCCTGAGCGCGGGGAGCTCCACGCGGAGCTGTGCGACACGGAAGAAAAGGTCGCTCCGGAACGTCCCTTCGTTGACCTCGCGGACGAGATCGCGACGTGTCGCCGCAACGACGCGCACGTTCACGGGCTTGTAGAGGTTCGATCCGACGCTCTTCACCCGCTGCTCGGCGAGCGCGCGGAGGAGCTTGGGCTGCACGTCGATGGGGAGCTCTCCGAGCTCGTCCAGGAAGATCGTCCCGCCATCGGCCTCGACGAAGGGAGAAATGCGCCTGTCGACCGCGCCCGTGAAGCTTCCACGCTCGTGGCCGAAGAGCGCGCTCTCGGCCAGGGACGCCGGGATCGAGCCGCAGTCGACGACGACGAAAGGCTTGTGCGCCCGCGAGCTGGCCTCGTGGATCGCCTGCGCGACGAGCTCCTTGCCCGTGCCGGTCTCCCCCATGATGAGGACCGACAGCTCCGTGGGGGCCGTCTTCCGAAGACGCTCGAACACCGTCCGCATCGCCGCGCTCTTGCCGACGAGCGGGCCGAACTCGGCGGCCTCGGGGACCGCGACCTGCTCGGGCGTGGTCGGCGTGAACTCGAGGAGCGTGTCGCCGCACAGGAGCCGCGTCGGCTTGAGGAGGTAGACCTCGCCGACGCGCGTATCGCCGAGGTAGGTGCCGTTGCGTGAGCCGAGATCGCGGACGCGCACGCCGCGCTCGGTCGCCACGAGCTCCATGTGGACCGCGCTCACCTTGCGGTCGTCGAGGACGAGGTCGCACGCCTCGTTGCGGCCGACGACGTTCGTCTCGGGGCCAATCTCGATCTGCGTCACCGGCGCGGGCGGCACGCTCCCGGCCGCTTCCTTCGCGCGCGTTCCCGCGGCAACGCGCTCGCCCGTCGGCTTCGCCGGAACCTCGCCAGCAGCTTTGCCTGGGTGCGTCCCGGCTACGCGAAGCGTGCCGCCGCGGACTTCGAACCGCCCCTTGGCGACGACCGTCGACTCCACAGCCGATTCCTTACCACATGCCTCGCGTAACCAAGACACATTGCGCGAGCCGCGGCATGAGCGGCGGCATGAGCGGAGTCAGCGGCGTCGCGATGGGGCCGCCCCGAGCTCCGGATCGTCGGTGTTGATGGTCGCTCCAACCGTTCGCATGATGTCTTCGGGCGGCGCCTCGGACGGCGTGGGCATGTGGCGCGGTGCCTGACGAGGGAGATCTCCCATGACTTTACAGACCTCGTGCCACGCTTCGAGCGCTTCGCCCGCCGAGCCAAAGCGCTGCTCGCGGTCACGCGCCATCATGAGAGAGAGGGTGCGTTCGAGCGCAGCCGGCCACGTGTCCCCCGTCATGGCCGCGAGCGAGGGGGCCTCGCGATCGAGCTTCAGCGCGATGAGGTTGAGCGCTGTGGAGCCTTCGAACGGCAATCGCCCGGTCAGCATACGGAACGCCACGGCGCCGAGAGCGTAGAGATCGGCCCGGGCGTCGACGCGCGCCGACGCGCGAACCTGCTCGGGGGCCATGTAGGCGAAGCTTCCGAGGGTGGCGTCGAACGCCGTGAGGGACGAATCCTTGCGACCGCGCGCGCGGAACTTCGACACGCCGAAGTCGAGGATCCGGGTGCGTTCGTCCTGCTCGTACTCGGACGCGGGCTTCGACGACGGCGATCGCTTCTCCACGAACAGATTGGCAGGCTTGATGTCGCGGTGGATGACCCCGGCGGCGTGGGCAGCCTCGAGCCCTCGCAGCGTGTCGTGCACGATGGGGGCGACGTCGGCGAACGAGAGGTACTGCTCACGCCTCACCCGCTCGTCGAGCCCCTCCCCATGAAGGCGCTCGAACGCGATCCAGAGGCGGCCGTTGCGGTCCTTCCCGGCTCCGAGAACCGCGGCCACGTACGGCGAATGGATGCGAGCCGCGATTTCCGCCTCGCGCTGGAACCGCGCCACGAGGTCCGGGTCCTGCGCGGCCTTCGCGTGGAGCACCTTGAGAGCGACGTCCTCGCCGGATTTGCCGTCCGCGGCGTAGACTTCCCCCATCGCCCCCTGACCGATGAGGCGGTTAACCTTGTAGTGGCTGCCGACGACGCAGCCGACGAGTGAACCGGACTCCGCCGACATGCCGTACCTCGGTGCAGAATAACACCTGGGGCACATAGGGCCGCGGCTTATTTCATCTTCAGGCCTCGCGGAGTTGCCTGCTAGCGTAACAGCGGCCGTTCGGGCCAACGCGGAGGAGCGATGCGCAGTGTGAAGGACGTCGAGGCTTACCTCGAACGGATGAACCGGGCCTACCAGAGCGCGCCAGGCACGTCGGAGACGTTCCTCGTCAGCAGCGGCGAGAACTACCCGCCTGTCGCCCTTCGAGTCGACCCTCCTCTCGTCGTCCTTCGGGTGAGCATCGGGGCGGTCCCCGACGAGCCCCTGGAGCTCTTTCGCAAGATGCTCCAGCTGAACGCCCGCGAGCTCGTTCACTCCAGCTACGGCGTGGCCGATGGGCACATTCTGCTCTCGAGCGCCCTCGAGCTCGAGAACCTCGACTACAACGAGCTCGAGGCCGCCCTCGACGAGATCGATCTCGCGCTCGCCCAGCAGGTCCCGGAGCTCTCCGCGCTCTCGAAGAACGTCGCCTCCAAGTAGCTAGCAGCTCGCAGTAGATCGCCTCTTCCGTCTCTTTTCGCCTCTCCAAAGGCCCTCGTCCCGAAGGACACCCACGATGGGGATTTTTAGCCGGCTCGCGCAGCTCATCAAGTCGAACCTCAACGATCTCATCAGCAAATCGGAAGATCCCGAGAAGATGCTGAACCAGGTCGTCCTGGAGATGAGCAACCAGCTCATCGAGGCGAAGAAGCAAGTCGCGACGTCGATCGCGGACGAGAAGCGACTCGCGAAACAACTCGAGCAGGAGACCGCAAACGCGACCGAGTGGGAGCGCCGGGCGATGATGGCCCTTCGCGCGGGGAACGAGGAGCTCGCGAAGGAGGCGCTCGCGCGCAAGAAGGAGCACGACCAGCTCGCGGCGACCTACCAGGACCAGTGGGCGAAGCAGAAGGCGGCCGTCGAGCAGCTCAAACGCGCTCTTCGCATGCTGAACGACAAGATCGAGGAGGCGAAGCGGAAGAAGAACGTCCTCATCGCCCGGAAGAAGCGCGCCGAGGCGCAGAAGTCAATCCAGGAGACGATGAGCGGGCTCCGCGACCAGAGCGCGTTCGAGACGTTCGACCGGATGGCCGGGAAGATCGACCAGATGGAGGCCGAGGCCGAGGCCGCCAGCGAGATCCAGGAGGAGTACACGGGCGACAGCCTGGCCTCGCAGTTCTCGCAGCTCGAGAAGAACGCAGGCGCGGACGACGAGATGATGGCGCTCAAGCGCAAGATGGGGCTCTTGCCCCCCGAAGAAGCGGCCGCTCCCGCCGCACCCGCGCGCGTCGAAGCCCCCTCGAAGGGGAACACCGCGAGCTCGGCGAGCGCGACACCCGCGGAGCAGGAAGAGCTCGCCGCAGCGCTCGAGGAGCTCGAAGCGGAGCACCAGGCTGAACAGCGTAAGATGAGTCGCTGACGACGATGAAGCCCGTGGCCCCTCGTGCCGGCGGGGCGGCCGAGCCGGTCCACGCGGAGAGCCTCCCGGGCTTGCTCGAACGGATCGGGGTGGACCCGGAAGGTGGGCTCTCACGCGAGGAGGCGAAGGAGCGCCTCGAGCAGGACGGCAGGAACGAGCTCACGGCCGCCGAGGGGCCGAGCGCGCTCAGAAAGTTCTTCGCTCAGTTCGCCAACCCGATCGTCCTCACGCTGCTGGTCGCGGCGGTCATCGCGATCGTCGACGGAGCGGGCCGCACCGCAGAGCCGGTCCTCGTGCGCTTCGGCGACGCGATCGCCATCCTGCTCATCGTGGCGCTCAACGCGGTGCTCGGCTTCGTGCAGGAGCGACGCGCCGAGGCTGCCCTCGACGCCCTCCAGAAGATGCAGACGCCCCATGCGCGCGTGCGCCGCGACGGGCACGTGGCATCGTTGCCTGCGCCGGAGCTGGTCAAGGGGGACATCCTCCTACTCGACGCAGGCGATGCCGTGCCGGCGGACGCACGCCTCCTCGCTTCGGTGAACCTCTCCGCCGAGGAGAGCGCGCTCACCGGCGAGTCGGTCCCGGTCGCGAAGGATGCGCGCGCGCAGGTGGCCCCCGATGCGGCTCTCGGAGACCGCGCAACGATGCTGTTCGTGGGTACGACGATCGTGCGTGGCAAAGGGCGCGCGGTCGTGGTGGCCACGGGGAACGACACCGAGCTCGGCGTCCTGCACGAGCTCATTCGCGGCGTGGAGCCGAAGAAGACGCCGCTCGAGAAGAAGCTCGACTCGTTCGGCACGCGCGTCCTCTGGGGGTGCCTCGCGCTCTCGGCGTTACTCTTCACGCGGGGTCTCGCCAAAGGGGATCGCAGCTGGCACGAGCTCTTGCTCGAGGCGGTGAGCCTCGCCGTGGCCGCGATCCCCGAGGGGCTCCCGGCGATCACGACGATCACGCTCGCGCTCGGGATGCAGCAAATGGCCAAGCGCGGCGCGCTCGTCCGGAAGCTCTCGGCCGTCGAGACGCTCGGCTCGGCAACCGTCATCTGCACCGACAAGACGGGCACCCTCACGCAGAACGAGATGAGCGTCCGCGAGGTCTATGCGGCGGGGGTTTCGTTCAGCGTCGAAGGGGTCGGCTACGAGCCGCAGGGGTCCTGGACCGACGCGGGTGGACATCCCGTCACCAAGTTCGAGGGGGCGCTCCACGATCTGCTTGTCACGGCCGCGCTCTGCAACGACGCGAGGCTCGTCGAGAAGGAAGGGAAGCTTCACGTGCTCGGCGACCCGACGGAGGGGGCGCTCCTCGCGCTCGCCTCGAGAGCGGGCCTCACGCGCGCGGGTCTGTGGTCGACGGAGACCTTCCTCCGGGAGATGCCGTTCGACAGCGACCGCAAGCGGATGACGATCGTCACGCGCAGCTCCGGCGGCCAGAGCGTGGCGCACACGAAAGGGGGCGCCGACGTCCTCCTTCCTCTCTGCACGATGCACGCGGCAGCCAGCGGGGCGCTTCCGATGGACGACGCCACGCGCGCGAGCATCCTGCACGAGGTTGAGCGGATGAGCGGGTCGGCGCTTCGCGTGCTCGCGATCGCCCGGCGTGAGCTGTCGATGGCTCTTACGGAGGACACCGTCGTCGAGGAGCAGCTGACGTTCGTGGGGCTCGTGGGGATGATCGATCCTCCGCGACCTGGGGTGAAGGAAGCCGTACGCGCGTGCGCCGACGCCTTCGTGCGCGCGGTCATGATCACCGGGGATCACAAGCTGACGGCGGTCGCGATCGCGAAGGAGATAGGCCTCTGGGCGCCCGACTCTCTCGCGCTGACGGGCACCGAGCTCGAAGCGCTCTCCGACGAGGAGCTCGACGCACGCGTGAAAGGCGTGAGCGTCTTCGCGCGCGTCACGGCGGCGCAGAAGCTGCGGATCGTCCGGTCGCTCAAGCGGCGCGGTGACGTCGTCGCGATGACAGGGGACGGCGTCAACGACGCGCCGGCGCTCCGCGAGGCAGACATCGGGGTCGCGATGGGACAATCGGGGACGGACGTCGCGCGCGAGGCGGCCGACATGGTGATCGCGGACGACAACTTCGCGTCGATCGTCGAGGCCGTGCGCGAAGGGCGGGCGATCTACAAGAACATCCAGAAGTTCATCTTCTTCCTCCTGTCGAGCAATGCAGGCCTGCTCGTGGCGGTTTTCGTGGCCTCGTTCATCCCAGGCTTTTCGCCCCTGACGCCGCTGATGATCCTGTGGATTAACCTCGTCACGAACGGCCTCCCTGCCCTCGCCTTGGGCATCGACCCCCCGGACGCGACCCAGATGCAGGAGGCGCCGAGGCCGCCGTCCTCGGAGCTGCTCGGCAAGCGAGAGTATCTGGGGATCCTGGTCGTGGGGCTCTGGATGGGGGCGTGTGCGCTTCTCGCCTACGAGTGGAGCTGGAAGCCCGGCACTCTCGGTGTCCTGAGCCACGATCCGTCCGGCCCCGGTGCCACCACGGGCCGCGCGA
>Ga0302279_10007908_pt1 | contig 10658 bp, 9 predicted proteins | sample III_Bog_N3_3_FD_194541 | JGI IMG/M metagenome (GOLD analysis project Ga0302279, IMG submission 194541) | Peat permafrost microbial communities from Stordalen Mire near Abisko, Sweden - III_Bog_N3_3 | ecosystem: Environmental > Terrestrial > Soil > Wetlands > Peat | place: Sweden: Abisko...
CGCCGGGAGCGGCGCATGCTCCTGCAGAGCCTCTGCTATCTGGTCGGGGCGCCCTTTCTCCTCGTTTTCGCCACGTCCGCCGGAGTGGGGGTGATCAGTGGCGCCATTTTTGTCACCTCGCTCTGCCGGGCCCTGGGCAGCGCCAACGACCAGGTGCTGATCTGCGAGGTGCTCCCGCCCAGCCTGCGGGCGACCGCGGTCGGCTTGATGAACGGGGTCAATATCGGGGTGGGGGCGGCCAGCGTGCAGTTGGCCGCCCTTCTCCTGCCCCACCTGCCGCTGGCCGTGATGTTCGCGAGCATGACGGGGCTGTTTCTCGCCGCCGCCGCCGTCACCCAGCTGGGGTACCGGCGGTACCTGCGCCAGGATCTGATCGCCGGCCAATAGCGCTAGTTGGGGTTGTACATTCATCAGACAACGGGATTGGGTTTGTTCCGGCCACCCCCGGCTCAAAACATCCGGTTTCCGCATGCGCATCACCGATCGAGAAAACGCCTATGTCCAGGAGGTGCTCCGGCACCAATTCCGCTCTTCCGCCAATGCGGGCATGACGCGGCGCTTTGAGGAGGCCTTCGCGAAGAAGTTCAACTCCAAGTTCGCCATCGCCTTCGCCAATGGCACGGCGACGATGCACGCCGCCCTGGCCGCGGCCGGGGTGGGGCCGGGCGACGAAGTCATCGTCCCGCCGCTGACCATGGCCAGCACCGCCCTCTGTGCCATTCATGCCGGCGCCCTGCCGGTTTTCGCCGACGTCGATCCGGCGACCTGGAACCTTGACCCCGCCTCGGTCGCGACCCGGATCACGCCGCGGACCAAGGCGATCATTCCGGTGGCGCTCTTTGGCTTGCCGCCGGACATGGACCCGATCATGGCGCTGGCCCGCCAGCATAAGCTCTTTGTCCTGGAGGACGACGCCCAGTGCTTTCTCGGGTATTACAAGGGCAAGGTGTCGGGCAGCATCGCCCACGCCTCCAGCTTCAGTTTTCAGAACTCCAAGCACATCAGTTGTGGCGAGGGTGGGGCGATCACGACCAATGATGAGGAGTTGGCGGAGAAGATCCGCCGCATGAGCAGTCTCGGTTACGCCGCGGTCAAGGCGGCGGCGGGCAAGAGCATCATCACCCGGGAGATGATCCAGGATCCCGGCTATCTCCGGCATATCTCGATCGGCTGGAATTACCGGCTGTCGGAGCTTTCCTGCGCCGTCCTGCTGGGCCAGGTCGAGCGGATGGAGGAATTGGTTCAGACTAGGCTGGATGCGGCCGCGGCCATGGCGGCGGCCTTGGGGGATTGCCGCTGGCTCGTCCTGCAGAAAACCCCACCGGAGACGGTGCATTCCTATTGGGCTTTCTCCTGCCGGCTGACTGACGATGCGCCCTGCACGTGGCACGAGTTCCGTCAGCAGTACCTAGCCGCTGGGGGTGATCCCTTCTACGGCGCTTGGGCTTTGAATTATCTGGAGCCGGTCTTCCGCGGCCAAAAGATTTTCGAGTGGCAAACACAGCGCTTTGAGCCCGGCCTCTGTCCGGTCGCGGAAAAACTGCAGCCGAAACTGCTCCAGTTTAAGACCAACTATTTCGAACCGGCGCGCCGCCAGAAGGCGGCCGACGCCTTGCGGCGGACCATCGCTTACTTTGGCCGCGGCTGACGCGCCGCCGGAGCGCACCGCTCAGCCTGAGGCGCCAGGGCGGAGATCGGCCAGGATCGCCTGGGCGGCGTTGTGGCCGGGGCCGCCGTTGACCTCGCCCCAGGGATGGGTGCCGGAGCCGCAGAGGTAGAGTCCGGCGATGGGCGTGCGGTACCGGGCCAGTTCCTCGAGCGGGCGCTGCCAGAACATCTGGGAGGGGATGGCGTCAACGTGGTGGATATTGCCGTCGGTCAGCCCGCTGCGGGCCTCGAGATCGCCGGGAGTGAAGATCACGTAGTCGGTCATGGCCCGCCGGAAATTGCGGGTGTGGCGGTCCATCAGGCGGAAGATGTTCTCGGCCATTTCCTCTTTGCGCTCGGCCCAGGTGCCGCGCTTGGGCTTGGCCGGCACCCAGATGCCGAAAGCCGACCAGCTGTACTTGCCGGCGGGGGCGAGGCTGGCGTCGAAGACGCTGGGGAGAAAGCCGGCCAGGAGCGGCTCGGCCGGCAATTCGCCTTGGCTCGCCGCCTGCCAAGCGGCGTCGCGGTAGGCGCGGTTGGGCGCGATGATCAAAGTGGAGCGGCGCAATTCGTCGGTGCTGAGGCGGTTTCCTTCCACCCGGTAGTCGAGCATTTCCGACAAGGCGCAGTGGATCTTGAGCCCGGCGCCGACCGCTGTCTGGAGCTGGCCGATCCGCTGGAGGAATTTCGCCGGCAGCGCGTCGGGGGCGATCAGCTTCAGGAACGTGCGCTTGGGATCCAGGTTTGAGGCGACCGCCCGGCAGCGGACCGTCTCGCCGGAGGCGAGCTCCACGCCGGCGACGCGGCCGGACTCGACCTGGATCCGGGTCGCAGCGGCGTTGAGCCGGATCTCGGCGCCCTGTTCTACCGCCGCCTGGGCCATAAGAGCGGTGACCCGTCCCATGCCGCCGCGGACGAAGCCGTTCAGGACCGGCTGGCCCGTTTCGCTGTAGCTGCCGAGAGCCTCGATCAGGGCAAAGAGGAGTCCCGTGCCCGCGCCCCGGACGTCGCCAAAGTCCGCCACAATGCCGGAATCGCGCATCAAGTCCGATTCAAAGAACCGGTCCATGATCTGGGCGACCGAGTTGGTCAGGACCAGATCGAGGGCCTGCCGGTCCTCCGGGTCGGTGCAGGCCGCATAGATCTCATGAAGGCGGGGCGGGCTTTTCAGGAGCCAGGGCCCGAGCACCCGGCTCAGGCGGCCGATGAAGGCCTGGAAGGCCGGGAAGGCGGCGGCGTCCACCGTGGAGAATTTTGCGATCTCCGCCTGGACCGCGGCGACGCTTTCGCCCGGAGCGGTGCTGCCGAAGCGGCCGGAAAAGAAGTAGCGGCCGTCCGGCAGCAGGCGGAGAAATTGCCGGGTGTCGACCGTCAGACCCCGCTCCATCAGCCCCAGGTCCTTCACGATCAGCGGGCGGAGGGACCAGAGCACGTTGGCGCAGCTGGAGAAATGGTAGCCGGGGATCAATTCCTCCGTGACGCAGCAGCCGCCGATCAGATGCCGGCCCTCGAGGACGACGACTTTGAGGCCGGCCTGGGCGAGGTAAAAGGCGGAGATCAGGCCGTTATGGCCACCGCCGACGATGGCGATGTCGTAGGCATTGGTGGAGGCGTGAGCGGACATGGGCGGAAAAATCGGTGGGGGCTGGCTCGGAACGAGAAGCCCGGGGTGGGGGGATGCTTTTTTCTAAGGCTGCAGTCGTAGCTGACGAAGCGCGAGCAAGGCAACCCCAGAGGACAATCCCGATGCGGATCTGCCCCAGAAAGACAGGCGCCTCGGGCAGGGTCCGCCGTGGGAATTTTATCGGATGGCGGTCGGCGGCCGAGAATCTTCTCATGGGCTCCCCCATGAAACGGATTCTGCCCGTCCTTGCCGGACTACTCCTCCCGGTCGGCCTGCTGTCCGCGGCGCCGCTCCTGGTCTATGTTGGAGGCTTCACTTCTCCCTCCAGCCGCGGGATTTTCGCCCTGCGCTTCGATGCCGTCGCCGGCACGCTGTCCCCGCCGATCCTGGCGGTCGAGACCAACAGCCCCACCTGGCTCGCGCTCGACCCGAGTCGCCGCCATCTTTACGCGGTTGACTCGCGCGACGGTCCGGTGAGCGCCTTCGCGGTCGACGCCGCTTCCGGCCGGCTCACCTTGCTCAACCAGCGGGCCACCGGCGGCCCTGGGGGCTCCTCCGTCGCCCAACAAATCGTGGATGGGAGCGGCCGGATGCTGATCGTCGCGGACTACGCGGGCGGAGCGATCTGCACCTATCCGATTGGGGACGTCGGCAGCCTGGGCGAGCGCACGGCCCGGATCGCCCTCACCGGTCCGCCCGGGCCGATTCGGAAACGGCAGAGCCATTCCTATCCGCATTCCGTCGCGCTTTCGCCCGACAGCCGCTTCGCCTTCGCGTGCGATCGCGGGCTCGACCGAATTTTCATTTACCAAATCGATGCCGCCCGGGCGCGGCTCACGCCCGCGGCCCCGCCCTTCGTCGTCGTCTACCCCGGTGCGGGTCCGCGCCATGCCGCGTTCTCGGCCGACAGCCGTTTTTTCTATTTGCTGAATGAATTGGGCAATTCGATCTGCGCTTACGCCTACGACGCCGGCACGGGCCACCTGGCGTTGTTGCAGAACATCTCCACCCTTCCGCCGAATTTTTCGGGCGAGAGCTTGGCGGGCGAAATCGCGATTCATCCCAACGGCCGCTTTGTCTATGTCACCAATCGGGATCCGGGCACCGACAACCTGACTGTGTTTGCCCGCGACCCGCAAACCGGCCGGCTGAAAATGCTGCAGAGCCTTACCAGCGAGGGCGACATCCCGCGCAACTTCGCCCTCTCCCCCGACGGCCGCTGGCTCCTTTGCGTCAATCAGGAGACGAACAACGTCGCGGTCTTTGGCGTCGACCCGCCGAGCGGCCGATTGGCCTCGGCCCACCAGCGGGTCGCAATTGAAAAGCCGATGTGCGTGATATTTTGCCCGCCCTGAGCGGGGGACCAAAGCCCTGGGCTTTCAGGCCTTCGGCTTCGGCGGCGGCAGTTGGGCGGCGGCCAGGAAGCGGCGCGCTTCGTCCGCGTCTTCATCCTCGACTTGCACGCGCAAGCCGGACGCGAACACAAATTGCGGCGCGCTATTGGCGGTCAGTTCCTCCGGCAGCGACGCCGTGATGCCTGCGTCGGCCAGCACCGACTTTAAAATTTCCGCTTCGGCGATGCTGTAACAGGTGGCGATCGTGGTCATGACGAACCAGACCCTATTCCAAATGGGCGGCCCGCGCAATGGGGCGACCGACCCAACTCAAGATTTCTCGGTCCGGGCTTCCGGACCGGGCGTGGGTCGAAAAGGGGCGATTTTCACGAATTTTTTGGGCCGATTTTGGGGCGTCGACGACCGGGCAATTTTGTCCGATTTGCGCGAACCGCGCCCATTCCGTCCGAAGCCGGCATCTCCCTCGGAGAAAATGTGAGTAAGTATTAAGCGGAAACTCCTGTTCTTTGCTTGACCTAGGTGGGTTAAAATGGGTTGAAATGGAGTGAAATGGGGAAGGTCACAGCCCCATTACCTCATGGCTTCATCCGGCAGGGCATTTTATACGGGCCTTTTTAGGCACACGCTCGACGACAAAGGTCGTCTGACGATCCCGTCGGCGTGGAGGAATGCCCACGGCTTGGAAGACACTTTTTTGGCCACCCCGCACCCCGACGGCTACGTGGCGGTTTTGCCTCCCGCCGAGGTCGAAAAGCTCCAGGCCAAGATTGCGCAGATGGCTTTGAGCGATGGCGCGGCCCAGGATTTCGCCGCCCGATTTTTCGCCCAGACGCAGTCCTTCGCTTTCGACAAGCAGGGCCGGGTGGGCCTGAACGCCGACCTGCTGCGCCAGGCCGGCATCGGCAAGGAAGCCGTGCTGGTTGGTTCGCTGACCAAATTCAATCTCTACGCGCCGGCGCGCTGGGAGAAGGTCGAGGCTCGCACCGCGGGCGACAATTTCGGCGACGTCATGCGCCGGCTGGGCATTTGACCATGGCCACCCGCACGAAAAACTCCGGATCCTCGAGCAAGTCTTTCCGCCCCGGGATTATCCCGACCCTGTCCCGGCTCAGCGCCGCGGCCTGGATCGACGCCGAGAACGGCCTGGCTTTCACCGTGATGGCGACCCCCCGGATCCGCGACGCCCTTGTCCTCCGGCCCGTTGCCGCCGACCGCACTGGTCGGGGAAGGAGCCATCCCCATGCGTCAGGTGCCCGTTGAAATCTCCGCCGCCCTTATGACCCCCGGTCACCAGCCCGTTCTCCGGCGCGAGGTGCTGGAATATCTGGCCCCGCGGGCGGGCGGCCGCTATCTCGACGCCACCTTCGGCGGCGGCGGCCATACCCGCGCCCTGCTCGAGGCCGCCCCCGGCACCCAGGTCCTGGCGATGGATCGCGATCCGTCAGCCCAGCCGCGGGCGGAACTGCTCCGCCAGGAGTTCCCCGGCCGCTTCGAACTGGTTGACCGGGACTTTCGCCGGCTGGGCGAACTGAGCGTCGGCGATTTCGACGGCATCCTCTTTGATCTCGGGGTCTCTTCGTTCCAATTGGACCAATTGGACCGGGGCTTCTCCTTTCGGGCCGACGCCCCGGCGGACATGCGGATGGATCCCCGGACGGGTGTTCCCGCCAGCCTGTGGCTGGAGACGGCTACCGAGGAAATGCTGGTGCGGGCGATTCGGGACCTGGGGGAGGAGCGCCAGTGGCGCCGGGTCGTCCGGGCCATCCTGGCCGCCCGCGGCACGGGCGCCCTCGGCCGAACCGGCTCCCTGGCCGAACTCATCACCTTGGCGATTCCCGAGCGGGAGCGCTTCACCTCCCGGATCCACCCGGCGACCCGCGCTTTTCAGGGCATTCGGATCGCGATCAACGACGAGCTGAGCGCCCTCGAAACCGCCTTACCCGCCGCATTCGCGCGGCTGCGCCCGGGTGGAACCCTGGTGGTGATCAGCTTCCATTCCCTCGAGGACCGCCCGGTGAAGCAGCTGTTTCGGCGCTGGGCGGGCATGCCGGAGAGTGCCGCCGACGACCGGCCGCAGGACCTTCGGGTCAAGCTGGCCGACGCCCTGACTCGCCGTCCCGTCCAAGCCGACGCTCTCGAGACCGCCACCAATCCCCGCAGCCGGTCGGCCAAGCTGCGCGCCATTCGCAAACTTTAGCTTCCTTCCTCCGCCCCGCCCATGAAGACCTTACCCCCCCGAGCCTTCGTTAACCACCTGGTGATGTATTCTCTCGCGACGATCGTGATCGGCGGCGGCATGGGCCTGGGCTCGGTGTGGATGCGCCATCAGATCTCCCTGACGGCCAACACCAATCGAATCCTGGAAACCCAGATCGCCGAAGTTCGGCGCCACAGCGAAGAGATCCGCACGGCGGTGGCCGAGGAGCAGGACATCACCGTTTTGAAGCGGCGCAATGAGGAATGGCATCTCGGGCTCGTCCCGCAAAGCCAGGAGCAGGTCCAGGCCGTCCTCGTGAACCCGATGGCGCGTCTGGCCGCGAAGCGCAATCGCGACATCTTCCCCGCCGGCGTTGAATCCGTCTCCTTCCGTGTTGCCTGGCAACATTGAGTAACTTCCATGTCGAAGGGCTATGCCTCCAACGGCCGCGTTGCCACCCTGGCGATCATAGTCCTTCTCGTCTTTGGCGGCATCGGCTCGCGGCTGGTCTGGTTGCAGGACATCGCCCGGGATCGGTGGGTGGGCAACGTCGAGAAGGCCCGCCGGGAGCTGATTCCCTCCTTCGCGCGGCGCGGCGACATTTTTGCCGCCAACGGCAGCCTGTTGGCGACCAGCCGTTCGGTCATTGTGCTGGGCGTCGATCCGCAGTCGGAACGGCCGGAAGACCGCAAGAAGTGGCCGGAACTGGCCGAATTGACCGGCCTGCCGCTGGCGCAGCTGCAGATCCTGCTGACGACCAAGTACCGGGCGGTGGTCAAAGGGCCGGCCAAGCCGGGGGGGTTGACGATCGGTTTTAACGCTGTCCCGCAGGCGGATGCTGCCTCTGCGTCCTCCGCCCCGCCGCCCGCGGCCGCGACCGCGGCTCTGGCGCCCGGGGATCCCGGCGACGACGAGTCGGATGCGGTTCTCGACGACGCCGATAGCGAAGGGCGCCGGCCGATCCGTTGGCTCAAACTCTGCGAGGGCCTCCCGCCCTCGCTCTACGACCGGATCGTGAAACTCGGGGTCCGCGGCGTCTACGGCCAACGCGTCTATCGCCGCGCCTACCCGCATAACGAGTTGGCAGCCCATGTCATCGGCTACGTCGACAAGGATGAGAAGCCGGCGGCCGGGATCGAGGCTTACGCCAATTTTTACCTCCGCGGCCAGAACGGCTGGGTGGAATCCGAGAAAGACGGCCACCAGCAGGAACTGGCCCAGTTCCGCACCCGGGAGGCGCCGGCGACCGATGGCTACAGCGTGACGCTGTCGATTGATACGATGGTGCAGGACATCGTGGAAACCGAACTCAAGGCCATCGCCGCCAAATACCAGCCGCAGAAGGCGACGATCATCGTCAGCGACCCCCACACCGGCTTCATTCTCGCCCTGGCAAATTATCCGACCTTCAACCTCAACGAGTACAACAAGATTCCGGCCGCCGAGCAGCGGAACTTGCGCGACGCGGCGGTCGCGGACATGTACGAGCCGGGCTCGGTCTTCAAGGTCGTCACGGTGTCGGGCGCCTTGAACGACCACGTCGTCACCCCGGCCACGCAGTTCGACTGCAACTTGGAGAAGGCCATGGTGGATGGCGTCCTGCGCCGGCTCCCGGCCGAGAACGTCGGCGACCACTTCGGCAAGTCCACGAGCGTGGCCGACATCATCGCCGCCTCCTCCAACAAGGGCGCCGCCCAGATCGGCATCCTGCTCGGGCGCCAGCGCCTCTACGACTGGGCCCGGGCCTTTGGCTTCGGCCAGCTGACCGGCTTTCCCTTCGGCGGCGAAACGCCGGGTGCGCTGCTGCGGCCGGCCCATTGGGACGGGCTGACCATCACGCGGCTGCCGATGGGCCAGTCGGTGGACGTGACGGCGATCCAGATCCACCAGATGATGAGCGTGATCGCCAACGGTGGGGTCCTGCTGCGGCCCCAAATCATCCGGCAGATCCGCAACGCCTCGGGCGATGTGGTCTACCGCTTCGGGCCGGCGGAGCGGCGCCGGGTCATCACGGAAGAAACCGCGCACGTCATGGCCCACCTGCTTTACCGGGTGGTGAATTCCGAGGTCGGCACGGGCAGCAAGGCCGCGATCCCGGGCTTCGAAGTCGCGGGCAAGACCGGCACGGCCCAAAAGGTCATCGACGGCCATTACGCCAAGCACGACCACGTCACTTCCTTCGTTGGCTTCCTGCCCGCCACCAACCCGCAGGTGGTGATCTCCGTCATCATCGATGACCCGGACGCCCATACCACCGGGGGCTTGCCGACGGGCGGCTTTGTTGCCGCCCCGTCGTTCAAGCGCGTGGCCGAGGCCCTTATCTCCTATCTCGATATTCGCCGCCCGGTTCCGGATTTTGCCCGGGGCACCCTGGCTCTAGAGGGAGGCCGCCGGTGATTGGATATCTGCTCCGCCAACCTCCCCGTCATTCCGCCAAGCCGCCCGCCGCATCGCGCCGCGCCCGTTGCAATACCCCTGCATTCCGCCGATTGTCTCCCATGGTCCTTAAGCTCTCCGATTTTCTGCGCGCCGATGAGATCCTCGCCTCCAAAGGCGACCTGGATTGCGCGATCACCGGTCTGGCGATGGACAGCCGCCGGGTCGTCCCGGGCAACGCTTTCTTCGCCCTGCCCGGCCTGAAGGCCGACGGGATGCAGTTTGTCGACGCGGCGATCCGCGGGGGGGCTTCGGTCGTGATCGCGGAGCGCCTGCCCGCCTTTTCCCAGGCCCGCGTCACCTTTGTCCGGGTGGCCGATCCCCGCACGATCCTGGCCCGGGTGGCTCAGCGCTTCTACGGTTTTCCCGATCGGGCCATGGCGGTCGTGGGGGTCACCGGCACCAACGGCAAGACCACGGTCACCCATCTGATCCAGCACTTCCTCAACGCGGAGCGGAGGGTGGGGCTGATTGGCACGATCAATTACGACCTGGGCTCGCGGACCGTGCCCTCCTTCCGCACCACGCCGGAATCGCTCGATATCTACGGCATGCTGGCGCAAATGCGCGATGCCGGTTGCCGCCAGGCGGTGATGGAGGTGAGCTCCCACGGCATCGACCAGCAGCGGGTAGCAGGGCTGCAGTTCGCCGCCACCGTCTTCACCAATCTGACGCGCGATCATCTCGACTATCACACGACCCTCGACGCCTATTTCGACGTCAAGACCCGGCTTTTCACCGGCGAACTGGGCCCGCCGCCGAAAATCGCCGTGGTCAATCTCGATGACCCCTTTGGGGAAAAGCTGGTGGAAAAACTGGCGTCGCGGGCGGCCGGTCCCGGGGCCACGCTCAAACTCATCACCTTCGGCGAAAGCCCCCGGGCCATGGTCCGGGCGGAAAATCCCGTCTTTCATCCGGCCGACGCCACCTTCCAGCTGAGCTGGCCCGGAGTCACCGGCCGCACGGCGCTGGCCGTGGCCTCGCCCCTGGTTGGGCGCTACAATCTCAGCAATGTCCTGGCGGCCGCCGCCACCATCTGGGGCCTGGGCGAGAACCTGCCCGCGGCCATGGCCCGCCTCAGCAGTTTCCGGGGGGTTCCAGGCCGGATGGAGCGAATCGACGAAGGCCAGCCCTATCGGGTCTTCGTCGACTACGCCCACACCGACGACGCTCTGCGCAACGCCTTGGGCATGCTCCGGCCGGTGACCCAGGGCCGGCTCCTCGTGGTTTTCGGCTGCGGCGGCAACCGCGACCGGAGCAAGCGGCCGCACATGGTTCGGGCCGTGCAGGAATGCGCGGATTTTGCCCTGGCCACCGCGGACAACCCTCGGACCGAGCCCCTGGCCCAGATTTTTACCGACATGAAGGCGGGGGTCGTCGCCTCGGAGAAGATTGCCTG
>Ga0302279_10007909_pt1 | contig 10656 bp, 5 predicted proteins | sample III_Bog_N3_3_FD_194541 | JGI IMG/M metagenome (GOLD analysis project Ga0302279, IMG submission 194541) | Peat permafrost microbial communities from Stordalen Mire near Abisko, Sweden - III_Bog_N3_3 | ecosystem: Environmental > Terrestrial > Soil > Wetlands > Peat | place: Sweden: Abisko...
TTGGTGCAGGTGACGGTGACGGTGGCCGTGGTGGCTGCCAGCGCGCCCGTGTAGACGCCGAATGCCAGCGGCGTGACCGTGTTCAGGCAGGTGGCCTGAATCGTCGCGGTCACAGCCATGGTGCTGTCCGCCGTCGCCGCCCGCGCCGGGTGCGGGGCCAGCGCGAGCGCCAGCGCGCCGAACAGCCCGGCCCCGGCCAGCGCCAGCGCGCGGCGGCGCGGCGGCAGGCCCGGCGCGCAGGCGGCCAACAGTCCCTGGCGCCAGCGCGCCGGGTGCGGGAGCGTGGATCGACGCGAAATTGTCATGGCAATAATCCTGTGACGTATGGCGCACAGCCGTCGGGCGGTTTGCCGACGGCGCGGTCGAATGGCCAGCGCGCGGGTTCAACGTCCGCTCCGCCGCCGCATTGCCAGACTCGGAAATTACCTATGCCGCATGTCATGGGTCGCGCCGACTCATTACTATATGAATACTCGTCCGGCTGCCGGCGCCGCCGGGCGGCGCGTTGACGACGGCGATTGTCGTCGCCATGCTGTATTGCATGATGTCATTTACCATGCGCCGGGCGCGCAAAACGCCGACACTGGCCGGACTTGCTTGACGCCGGCACCGACAATGGCTTTCCGTATCGTAAATCACCGAATGGTGGCGGCCATGGACTGGCGTTTTACCGACCCGGATCTTCTCGACCGGCTGGAGGCGGCGGACGATGCGGCGCTGGACACGGCGCCGTTCGGCGTCGTCGCGATGACGCAGGACGGCACGGTCAGCAGCTATAACCTCGCCGAAAGCCGGCTGAGCGGCATGACGCCGGCACGGGTGATCGGCCGGCACTTCTTTTCCGCCGTGGCGCCCTGCACCAACAACTTCATGGTGGCCCAGCGGTTCGAAACCGAACCGGCGCTCGATGCCATCGTCGATTACGTGTTCACGCTGCGCATGCAGCCCACCAAGGTACGGCTGCGGCTGCTGCGGCAGCCCGGACGGCGCATGTATCTGGTGGTCGAACGCCAAGTCGCCGAGCGCCAGTGATGCCGTGAGCGACCGCCCCGGCCCGTCGATGGAAGACCTGTTGCAGTTCCTCTATCTGATGCCGGTCGGCGTGGTGAAGTTCGGCCCCGATGGCGCCGTCGACCTGATGAACGCGGTGGCGTCGGCGTTGCTGCTGGGCCTGCGGCCCGGGCACGCGCTCGACAACATCTACGCCGCGCTGTCGCCGCTGCTGGCCGATCTGCGCCAGCGGGTGGCCGCGAGCGGCGGCGCGGACGGCAAGATCGTCGAGCAGCCGCGGCTGGAAGCCCGGGTCGGCGGCAAGCCGATGGTGCTGTCGCTCACCGTCAACCGGATCAACCCGGCCGTGCTGATGGCGGTGCTGACGGACGTGACCCGGCTCGCCGAGCAGGAACGCCGGCTGTACGCGGACCGGCAGAAATTCTTCGCCATCTTCGACCATGTGCGCGACTACGCGATCTACACGGTCACCACGGACGGCACGATCGACGAGTGGAACCAGTCGGTGCAGCGCTATGGCGGCTGGCTGGCCGAGGATGTGCTCGGGCATGGCCTGGACGTGTTCCTGCCGCCGGACGACCCGGTGCGGCCGCATGTCGATGCGCTGCTGGCGGAAGCCCGGCGCACCGGCTCGGTGGAGACGGAGGGGTGGCGGCTGAGGCGCGACGGCTCCCGCCTGTGGGAGAACACCGTCATCACCGCGCTGCCGGACGAAGCCGGGACCGTGCGCGGCTTCGTCGTGGTGTCGCGCGACATCACGCAGCGCAAGCGGATGGAAGACGACATGCGGCAGCTTGCCACCGTCGATTCGCTGACCGGCGCCTATAACCGCCGCCAGGGCGACGCGCTGCTCGCCGCCGAATTCAGCCGGCGTGCCCGCGATGGCCGGGCGTTCGCGGTGATGATGCTGGACATCGACAACTTCAAGGCGATCAACGACCGCTTCGGCCACGCCGCCGGCGATGGCGTGCTGCGCGCGCTGGTGCGGGCCGGCCAGATGGCGCTGCGCACCGCGGATTTGCTGGTGCGCTGGGGCGGCGAGGAATTTCTGGTGGTGATGCCCGATACCGGCGCGGCGGAGGCCCTGGCCGCCGCCGAGCGGCTGCGCGTGGCGCTCGCGGCGGTGGCGGTGGCGGGCGAAACCGTCACGCCGATCCGCTTCACCGTCAGCATCGGCGTCGCGGTGCCGACCAGCGACCGCCCGGACGACTTGCTGCGCCGCGCCGACCTCGCTTTGTATGCCGCCAAGGCGGCCGGCCGCAATCGCGTGAAACCGGCCGACTGAGCGGCGCACCGGCGGCACCCGCACTGGTCGCGGACGGACCTCAGAAATGCGCGGTCGCGCTGGCCAGGAAGCGCCGGTCCACCGGCGGCCCGGCGGCTTGCAGAAGGCGCGACGTGTTGAACTGTTGCGCGGTCAGCGCGAGGGTGAGGTTTTCGGTCAGCCGATACCCCACGCGTGCATTCAGCGTGACGTAGTTGCGGATCTCGACCGGTTCCAGGACAATTGAGGGTCCGGTCGCCTGGAAATCGAGATAGCTCGATTGCCAGCGGCCCATCAGATCCAGTTCGACCTTGTCCCTGGTGTAGCCAATGCCGGCGGTCACGACGTGGCGGGGCGCGCTGTGGGCATAGTCGATCGGGCTGGTGTCCACGGCGCCCTGGTTGAGCACGGTGTCGTTGGTCGTGGCAACGAAGGCGTAGCTGGCATTCCAGCGGTATCCCGAATCCGAATGTCCCTTGAGGCCGATCTCGACACCGACCGCGTCGCTGCTGCCGACGTTGCCCGCGAGGAATAACGGCAGGCCGGACGGCCCGACGACCGGCGGCACGGCGAAGGGCTCGCTGATGATGTCCTGGGTCCGCTGCGCGAACAGCGCGGTGCGCAGCGTCGAGCCGATGGACGGCATCGCGCGGTCGTAGTCGAGTTCGACATTGTCCACGGTCGACGGATGGATATCGGGGTTGCCGGCGACCACCAGCGGACCGTACTGACCCGCCGACCCCTGGATGCCGAAATCGACCAGGCTCGGCACCTGCACGCCACGCGCGACAATCAGGCGCAGCGTGTCCTTGTCGGTGGCCGCGAACACGAGGCCGGAGTTGAAGCTGGGCACGGCGAAGCCCGCGTGATTGTAGTCGCCGACGGTGAAACCCGAGCCCGCCGCCGGCGTGCCGGCATAGCTCAGATGCAGGTCGTCGACCCGCACCGCGTTGGTCAACTCCAGCCCCGGCGCGATTGCCCAGTCCCACATGAGGCTTGCCGCATAGACCTCGTAGCCGATGCTGCCATGCAGGAAGCCGGGCGCCGTCGCCGCGTTGTTGCGGTATTCCAGCCCCACCCGCACGGTGTGGTCGCTGCCGAGCTTCACCAGATCGCTGGCCTGCACCACGTAGACGTTCTCGCTCACCCAGGCGGGCAGCCCGTTCAACGTCGTGTCCGTGACGGCGATGAGCTGTTCGTTGCGATAGGCGCTGAGGCTCAGCAGCCCGATGCCGGTATCCGCGTTGACGCCGGCGCGCAGCGAGTTCGTCCGGGCGGACACCGTCTCGAAGGTTCCAGAGAAGTTTTTCTCGGCGTAGCGGCTGTCGCCCATGCTCGCCTCGGCGAAGGCCTCGACCCCCGGTGCCACGCGCGCCCTGGCATCGATGTTGAAGTTGCCGATTTGCGGCGACAGGTCGCGGTTGCTTGCGTCCGAGGACGAGAGGGTGCCGGAGCCAAAGTCGCGCGCCTGGATGCCGCCGGCCGACACCCGAACGCCCGCGTTGTCGCCGATCCGTCCGCTCCCGACCACCGAGCCGCCGAGATAGTTCTGCGTGCCACCCTGCAACGTCGCCGAATTCACCCGGTCGTGCAGCGGGTCGTAGGTGACGATGTTGATCACGCCGCCGACGGCGTTGAAGCCGTACAGCGCCGAGTTCGGCCCCTTGATGACCTCGATCTGGCGGATCTCGGCGAGCTGCACCGGGATCGTCGGCCAGCTGACATGGCCGTAGTCGTCGGAATAGACCTGCCGCCCGTTCACCAGCACCAGCAGGCGCGGGTTGTATGGCTGGTTGTAGCCACGGATGCCGACCTCGGCATCGGCGATGCCGTAGCGCTGGACATCGACGCCGGTGACGAACTGCAACGCGTCGGGGATGCTGGTCGCGCCGGAGCGGCGGATGTCGTCCTGCGTGATGATCTCCATGTTTGCCGGCACATTGCTCGCGCGCTGCGGCTTGCCGGTGGCCGAACTCGTGACCGGCTCGCCGAACAGCTGCTCCAATGCCTGATAGTCGATATCCTGCGCGGTCGCCTGCGGGCCGGCCAGCGAACCCAGGATGGCCGCGGCGAGCGCGACGCGCCGCACCGGCGCGACCGACCCGAGCGACCGAAAGCGTGCCACCGTACGGTGCATGGGCATACCTTCAGAACTCCGTAACCATCATGCGGAACACCGGAACGAACGTGATGTCGCTGCCCTCGGCTGCGGCCCGGCTCAAATATATCTCGATCTTTGGCAAGACCTGAATGCCGAGTACGCAATTTCCATCTTGCACCTGCCCGATATTCAGCGTGATGCAGGGCAGTTTTCGGCTCGCCGTGGCCTTCGATATCTTCATCCCGTGATCTTTGATGCCAACCGGAAGAAAGAAGGCGTCGATCGGTGCGGTCATCGCCTGGTTGATATCCATCAGTACCGGCTTGAACACCAGATTGCCCGCTGTCACGCCGTCCCCGAGCAATTTGGCGATGGCCGTGGCGTCGCCGGCCGAGCGCTGGTCGGCGGGATCGAAGACGATCCCGAGGCGGACGTTGCCGCTCAGCGGCCGTTCCATGAAACCGAGCGCCCTGGCGGCGATTTGCAGGTCCACCGGCGTCACCTCGGCGTGGGCCGGCGCCGAGAGCAGGACAACGTACGCGATCGCGGCCGGGGCCCAGAACCGCATTGTCAGGATACCGTCAGGTGCTTCAACGGCGCGCCGGGCGGCGGCAGCGCGATCAATGCGTTCAGGCCTTGCGGGTCCACGCTCAGCAGCCCCCGTGCCGGGCTGGGTTGCGCGCCCGGCAGTGCCGCCACGGGTGTGATCGCCCCGCTCCGCAGCAGATCGGATGCCTGCGCTTCGGTGACCGCGGCGCTGAAATAGAAACCCTGCCCCTTCGTGGTGGCACCCATGGAAACCAGCAGGGCGCGTTCGGCCGCGGTCTCGACGCCTTCGGCAATCACGTCGATATCGAGATTGTGCGCCAGGGCGATGATGGCGCGGATGGTCTGCGCATGCTCCGGGTTATCGGTCGCCGTTCGGATGTACGATTGCGCGATCTTGATGTGGTTGATCTGGTATCGTCTCAGGTAGTCGAACGACGAATAGTCTGTCCCGAAATCGTCGAGCGCGATGCGGACGCCGATCTTGCGGATGTCCGAAAGCACGTCGTTCCGCGCCCAGGAAATCTGGGCCAGCATCGACTCCGTCACGTCGAGTTCCAGATCGCTGGGAGCCAGGCCCCATTTTGCCAGGATCTCCGTCACCATGGCGACGAAGCCCAGCGCATTCCTGAGTTCGAGCATCGAGACGTTGACGGCCAGCACGGGCGGGGCGATCCCGGCGTCGTGCCAACGCCGCATCTGGCCGCAGGCCTGGTCGAGAACCCAACGCCCAAGTGGCAGAATAACTCCCGTCTTCTCCGCAATCGAGATGAAGAGCGATGGCAACACCAGGCCGCGGGTGGGATGATTCCACCGCGCAAGCGCCTCCATGCCGACAATCTTGCCGGACGTGAGATTGACCTGCGGCTGGTAATAGAGCTCCAGCTCGTTGCGTTCGATGGCCTGGCGCAGATCGGCGGTCAGGCTGACGCGCTGGCGCACTTCGTCATCGAGATCCTTGGTGTGGAAGCGATACTGATCGCGACCTTCGTCCTTGGCCCGGTACAGCGCCAGATCGGCCTGAGTCAGCAGGGCATCCGCTTCGACCGTGGCCACGCCCAATGGCGCGACACCGATGCTGGCCGTGACGTGCGCGATGTTGCCCTTCAGCGCATATGGCAGATCCACGGACACGCGCAGTTTCTCGGCCAGGGTCCCGGCGGTGGCGGGATCGGTGATATCGGTCTGCAGGATTGCGAATTCATCCCCGCCAAAGCGTGCGACGAGGTCGGCTTCCCGCACGCCGCTCAACAGCCGTGCCGCCACCATCTTCAGCAGCAAGTCGCCCATGGGGTGCCCCAGCGTATCGTTCACATCCTTGAAATGATCGAGATCGAGGTAGAGGACGGCGAAGGGCGTGCCGCCGCGCCGGCTCGCGTTGAACGCGAGATGCAGGCGCTCGGTGAAGGTCGCGCGATTGGCAAGACCGGTCAGCGGATCTGTCCGGGCAAGTCGGAGGATCTGTTCCTCGGCCGCCTTGCGCTCGGTGACATCGATCATGATGCCTTCGATTTCGACGAGCCTGCCACTCTGATCACGGACAGGGCTGTAGTGGGCCTCCACCCATCGCCGTGACCCGTCGCCGTTCAGCATACGGAATTCGACAGATGCGCTCGACGCATCTTTCTCCAGCACGCCGGTCAGGGCGGCCAATACTCTGGGCCGGTCCATCGCATCGATCAGCACGAGTTGCCAGGCCGGCGAGCCAACCAGATCGACGGGCGAGTGGCCGAATTTCTTGATGTTCTGGGAAATGTAGATCAGTGGCAGCGACGGCTCGCCCTTCAGCCGGAACAAGACGGTGGGGCTGTTCTGGACGATCATATTCGCATCGGCCAGTTCCTTGCTGCGCCGTGCGCGCGCAATGGCGTTGCCGACAAGCTCCGCCAACGTCGCGAGAGTGTCGGTTTCCGCCCAGGTCCAGACGCGTCGGACTTGCGAGGAGTCGATGAAATTGAGGCTGCCCGACAGTTGGTTGCCGATCCGGATGGGGACCAGCAGGATCGAGCTCATGGCCGCCGACGCGAACATCTCTCTGTTGGGTCCGGACAAGTCATCCGAATACACCGAACCCTGCTGGCCGATGCCGAGGACCCGGGCGGTCGCGGGGAATCTTGCCGTCAGGTCCAGGTTCTTCAGCTCAGCGTTGTCCTTCAGCCGTGTCGCGCCGGCGGCACACCATTCTTGCTGCACGGACAACATGAAGTGGCCGCCGGGACCAAGCCCGATGGCGGCGAACAGGACGCGCGCAACCGAGGTCGTCCGCCCGATCAGCTCCAGAACGACGGATATGGCATCCTTCAGATCGCCCTCGCCCAGCAGTGCCGCGGCACTGCTGGTCACCGCCGTGAGGAGCAGGTCGTGCTGGCGTAGCGCGGCCTCCGCGGCGATCCGCTCGGATAATTGTTTGCCCAGAAGCACGTTGCTTTGTTTGAGTTCGGCGGTGCGTTGCGCAACGGTCTCCTCCAGTTGCGCGCGATAAAGGTTCAACTGGGTGGCCCGTTCTTCGGCGGTTGCGGCCCCCCGCTCGGCGGCCGCGCGTTGGATCATCGCGCGCGACAGCCGGTCCGCCATGACCAGGAATCCAGCGCTGGTCACCAGCAGGGCCGCGACGCGCTGCCACATCGAGCGTCGCCAGTCGACCAGCGCATCTGTCTGCGTCAACGCGGCGTGGGCGGTCAGATGCCCGCTTGCGGCGGCAACGACGATGAGGTTGCCGGTGCCACGCGGCGGGGGTTGCCCGGTCGAGATTTTTCCATCGGTCTCGATCCAGATCCAGGCTGTCGGATACTGAAGCAGGACGCGCCAGAATGCTGCCGCGCGATCCGGATCGCCGGGTCGGCCGGGGACCGCGGCGGCTCTTTCCGCCAACGCGCTCAATTCCACGAGCGTCGATGCGGTATTGTCGAGTTGTGACTGCGTGCGTTCCAGCACCGTGCCGCGTTCGCTGATCGTAAATGCCGCAACGATGCCCCATATCGTGATCAGCGCCGCCAGCGCCGGCAGAAACACCGCCAACCGAGGGTAACGCTTTTCGCCGCGCGCCGCCGTTGCCGCGGATGAGGCGGCCTTGCCGGGCGCTTCGCTGCTGACGGGGATTCGCTCGGCCGCGGCCACCCCGTGGGCCGTGTCCGCGGATCGTCGTCGTGGCTCTCGCGTGGCTTCGCCTGGATCGGGGTTGCCGGGGTCTGTGCCGCTCATGTCGCGGGATCGATTCGGGATGAAGCGGAGGCTCGCTGCGGAGGGCCGATCTTTCCACACCGCCGTAATTCAGTGGCCAGCGCCACACTGACCGGTCGGCTGTCGTGGCACCCCTGCGCGTCCTGGCATCCGACGGCAAGCACGAACGGCGTCGGCCGTCTCCGATCGCGCGAGCGCCCTGGCCGCGCCCCGGCCCCGACACGGGCCGACTTGCCGAGGCAGCGCCCGGACGCAAACCGGCCGACGTGAAGAACCTTCCCGCCTGGAATCGGTGCCACGCCCGGGTCAGAGGCCGATCGGGTCACCGTGCCGTTCTCCGGACAGCGGTCGCCTTCGGGCCGATCTTGTGGCCCATCCCGAGACATGGACGCATCGAGCCACGACAACGCCGACGACAGTCATGCCGGTTGGCGCTGCGCAGGCGGGTGAACGGGACGTGGGCGACCTGCATCGCTACGGTTGGCGAGCCAGGTCGATATGCGCCGACCGGCCGGACCGTTGGAAAAGCCACCCAGCCGGTGCGCGTTTCGCCAATTCCATTGATCCCATCAGAGACGGTCCGAAGAGCGGACTGAGAGCGCCGATTGCCAGATCGGCGCTGGCGCAGGCGGTGCGACGCGTCCGAACCGAGGCGACGATCGTCGTGCCGAAACGTCCGGCGACCATCACCTCAAGCATGCGCCATGCTTCTCGCGCCCATCTCCGACCTGCGTCGATGCGAGTCACTCCATACTGGCAATCTCGTCCGGCGGTCGGGGAGGGTCGGATTCTACCTAGACCGAGAACTTTCAAGCAATTTGGGGTCACGCCATGGAACGGGCAGGACGGCACGGTCTGGCATGGACCGTGAACGCGGCTTGAGGGGAGGGCGAGAACGGACCGGCTGCCGATCAATGGCACTCCGCCTGGTCTGTTGCGGGCGGCGGGCAGTTATGGAAACATACCGAATTGTCGATCGGCCGATCTGCCGAACGGACCTGTCCGACGCGCTTGGCATCCTACCAGCGGGGTCGTTGCTGATGACGGCCAATGCCCTGCGGATCGCAGACCGCCAGGCGGTGCAAGCCGCATATCCGGCCCGATGACGGTCCATCATCCCGTGCCGCTGCACGATGCCGCGGCGCAAGCGCAGGCGGCCGGCCTCGCCGACGCGGTCGCGGCGCCGCCGCCCCCCGCAAAACTGCTGCCGGCCGAGCGGGCCGCGCGGCTGGCAGACGCCGCGGCGGCGCAGCGCGCCGGGTCGCCCGACGCGGCGGAGGGGCTGTATCGCGACCTGCTGGCCGCCGACGCCGACGATGACGAGGCGCTACTGGGTCTCGGCCACTGCGCCCGCCAGCGCGGCGATGCCGCCGCCGCGCTGCACTATTTCGAGGCCGCTGCCGCTGTCTCCCCCGGCAAGCCGTGGCCGCTGATCCAGTGCGGCGAGGCGCTGCGTCAGCTTGGTCGCCGGGACGAGGCCGTCGCCGCGTACAGCCGCGCCAGCGACGGCCCGGCGCGGGTGCAGGCGCTGCTGGGTCTGGGCCATACCGCGCGGGAGGCGGCGGACGACACGGCGGCGCTCGCGCACTTCCAGGCGGCGGCGGCGGCCGACACCGGCAATCCGTGGCCGCACATCTATGCCGGCGACACGCTGCGGCGGCTCGGCCGCGTCGCCGACGCCGAGGCCGCCTATCGCCGCGCCGGCACCGACGGCCCGGTGCGGCTGCACACGCTGCTCGGCCTTGGCCATTGCGCTGAATTGCGCGCGGACCATCCTGCTGCCCTCGCCGCCTTCACCGCGGCCACCCAGAGCGATCCGGCCGACCCGTGGCCGCACTTCTATGTGGGCCAGGCGCTCCGCCACCTCGCGCGCCCAGCGGAGGTGGAAGCGGCTTATCGCCGCGCCCTCGAAGCCAACCCGCGACATTACGGCGCCACCGTGGCGCTCGGCCAACTCGCTCGCGGGCGCGGCGACCGCGATGCGGCGGCGACGCTGTTCGCGCGCGCGACCGAGATCGACCCGGCGCCCTCGGCGGCCTGGCTCGAACTGGCAGCCGTGTGGCGCGACCGTGGCGAGATCGCGCGCGCGCACGCCCTGTCGGCCGAGCTGGCCGCCCGCGACCCGCAGGACGCGGCCGCCGGCATTGCGCTGGCGTTGGCGCAGCGGCAGGCGGGCACGCCCGAGGCGGCCTATGCGACGCTGTCCGCCCTGGTCGCGGTGCGGCCGGCGCATGTCGAGGCCCGCATCGAGCTGGCGCGGCTGGAGCTCGACCTCGGCCGTCCGCAACGCGCGGCGGCGCTGCTGGCGCAGGTGATCGCCGACGCCCCGACCTCCTGCCGGGCGCTGGAGCAGCTGGCGGAGCTGGCCCGCATCGCCCGCGATTTTCCCGCGGCGCTCGCGCTGCTGCGCCGCGCCGTGCTGGCGCAGCCGGCCAATCCGTGGCCGCGCATCGGGCTCGCGCAGACGTTGGCCGACCTCGGCCAACTCGCCGACGCGCTCACCACATTGGACGAGGCGGCGGCGGCGCTGGCGCCGCAGGACGCGCACCGCGCG